>LNFM01007471.1_pt1 | contig 17123 bp, 18 predicted proteins | sample 596031 | NCBI WGS metagenome assembly LNFM01 (sample SAMN04254537, study PRJNA301005) | activated carbon metagenome | isolation source: dual media filters at the Ann Arbor, Michigan drinking water treatment plant | place: USA: Ann Arbor
TGCCCATCGAGCTCCACAGGATGGCGCCGGCGATGTTGAACAGGCCGACCATGCCGATCGCCCAGCCGCCGAGTTCGGCCGGCGACAGGTCGATCCCGAACAGCGACAGGCCGATCCCCTTGTCGGAGATGTAGGCCGGCAGGTGGCCGCCGACGAAGGCGACATGGAAGCCGCAGACGAAGTAGCCGACCACCAGCAGCACGAAGCTGCGCTGCGCGAAGGCCTCGGAGAGCGCCGCGCCGGTGGTCTGGTTGCCGCCGCTGCCGCGCCTGGAGGCCGCGATCTCCTTGCGGTCGTTGAGGCCGAGCGGCAGCACGATCATGACCAGGGCGAGGAGGGTCAGGGCCCACATGGTCGGTCGCCAGTCGCCGAAATAGTTCTGCAGGACGGCCGCCAGCGGCACGATGAAGAACTGGCCGAACGAGCCGCCGGCCGAGCAGATTCCCACCGCCAGCGCCTGCTTCGCGGGCGGCGCCACGCGCAGGATGACGCCCAATACCGGCCCGAAAGTCGCCGCCGACAGGCCGATGCCGACCAGCACATTGCCCACGATCAGCATGAAGCCGTCATGCATGGTGGCGGTGACGACCATGCCCAGGACGTAGATCGCGCCGCCGCCGGCGATGGTCGGTGCGGAGCCGAAGCGGTCGGCCAACCGGCCGGAGAAGGGCGCGATGACGCCCATCAGCAGCATCGACAGCGCCGTGCCGAACGAGAAGAGTTCACGGCCGACATTCAGCTCGGCGGAGATCGGCTTCAGGAAGATGCCGAAGCTCTGGCGCACGCCGAGACCGATGGTGAGGACGAGGAAGCCGCACCAGACGGCGGTCCAGTAGGAACGTTGGGTCATGGCGGCAAACTGAGGCGGCCCGCCCGAACTGGCAAGACGTCCTGCCTTATGGTTTCCATAGAATTACTTCATGCCGTCCCAAGGTTCGATGTGGCAGAAGATATCCATGGCGCGACGGCGGTTCCTGTGCGGCTTGGCAGCATTCCTGGTGGCTTTGGCAGGAAGCGCCGAGGCGGCGCCGCGACTGGAGCGCGAGCGCTGCACCTTCAAGCCGCCGCGCGGCGACAGGGTCGAATGCTATGTCCTGACGGTGCTGGAGAACCGCGACCAGCCGCAGGGCCGCGAGATCAAGCTGAAGGTGGCGATCCTCAAGGCCAAGCGGACCGCCGGCGTCGAGCCGATGATCTACCTCTCGGGCGGCCCCGGCGACGCGCCTCTGGTCGCCTCGACGCCGGGGGCGGACGCGCTCAGCGAGGGCGACTGGTGGAACGAGACGGCCGCCATCCGCCGTCGCCGCGACGTCGTCATCCTGAGCCAGCGCGGGGCCGGCGGGTCGACACCCAATCTCGACTGTTTCGACACGCGCGCCTCGGACCCGGCCAAGGCCCGCCGCCGCGCCGTGACCGAGCAGCAGGAGCGCGAGATCCTGGCGCGCTGCCGGGCCGGGCTGGAGCGCCGCAAGATCGACCTCGCCATGTACACGACGCCGGCCCTGGCCGACGACGTGGCCGACCTCGCCGCGGCGCTGGGCCAGAGCAAGATCAACATCTACGGCGTGTCCTACGGTACCCGCTGGGCGCTCGAGGTGATGCGCCGGCATCCCGACCTGGTGCGTGCGGCGGTCCTCGACGGCGTCTATCCGCCCCAGGTCAACGGCGAGCAGAACGAACCGGCCATCGTCCGTCGCGCCTTCGAGCAGCTCTACGCCGACTGCGCCGCCGATGCCGTGTGCCGCGAACGCCATCCGACCCTGCGCGCCACCCTCGAAGGCCTGATCGAGGCGGGGGAACGGACGCCGCTCGAACTCGCGCTCACCCTCGAGGACGGTCCGCATCCGGTGCAGCTCGATGGCACCCAGGTGCTGATGGTGTTGCTGAACATGATGCGCGAGGGCGAGGTCGCCGCGATCCCCGAGACGGTGGCGGCGGCGCAGCGCGGCGACCTGCGGCTGCTCAAGCTCTATGCCGAGGATCTCGAGACCAACGACGGCGGGCTGCTGGAGGAGAACGCCCAGCAGTTCGACGGGCTCTACAACAGCGTCGAATGCCGCGAGACCTGGCCCATGGTGGACCGGACGGCCCGGCGCAAGGCGATCGAGAGCAGCGGCGTTTATGGCCTGAACGCCCGGTCGAGCAAGTCGCCGACCTTCTGTCCGGTCTGGCGGGTCGCGCCCGCGCCGGCCGCGGAACGCCAGCCGGTGAAGGCCGAGGTGCCGACCCTGCTCCTGAGTGGCGGCTATGACTGGCTGACTCCGCCCGCCTGGGCGCGCCAGGCCGCGAAGACCTTGCCCGCGTCGCGCAACGTCGTGTTCCGGGCCCAGGGCCACGGCGTCGTCGTGCAGGACGCCTGCGCCGCCCGGCTGCGCGACGCCTTCATCGAGGATCCCAACCCCAAGCGCGCGCTGCCCTGCCGCCCCGACAAGGCGCCGAACTTCACCGCCGCCTGGGACCGCGTACGCAACATGCCGTGAGGCAGCTTCTTGTCCGCAAGCCAGAGCTGTCGATCGTGGCTTAAAGGTCCTTCGCTACGCTCAGGATGACAATGTTGTCGGTGGCAGCGCACTGCACCGATCCGGAAAAGGTGTCATCCTGAGCGTAGCGAAGGACCTTTCGTCAGGGGAGATGACTCGATGAACCGCGTGCTTGCCCATACCGGCGTGAAGTATCCGATCGTGCAGGCGCCGATGGGCTACATCGCGCGCAGCCAACTCGCCTCGGCGGTCTCCAATGCCGGCGGCCTCGGCATCATCGAGACCTCGAGCGGCGAGGTCGATACCTGTCTGGCCGAGATCGCCAGGATGAAGGAGCTGACGGACAAGCCGTTCGGCGTGAACCTGCCGCTGCTCTTCATCCGCGAACCGCGGGTCGTCGATCTGGTGGCGAAGTCCGGCGTGAAGTTCGTCACCACCTCGGCAGGCTCGCCGGCCAAGCTGCTGCCGACGCTCAAGGCGGCGGGGCTCGTCGTCTATCACGTCGTGCCCAACCTCTCCTCGGCGCTGAAGGCGGTCGAGGCCGGCGTTGACGGGTTGATCGTCGAAGGCGGCGAGGGGGGCGGCTTCAAGAATCCCGACGATGTCTCCACGCTGGTCCTGTTGCAGGCGGTGCGGGAGCGGACCGATGTCCCGATGATCGCGGCCGGCGGCATCTGCGACGGGCGCGGCATGGCGGCGGCTTTCGCGCTCGGCGCCGAAGGCGTCCAGATGGGCACGCGATTCGTGAGTTCAGCGGAGAGTCCGGTGCATGCCAACTACAAGCAGGCGATCGTCGATGCCGACGATACCGGCACGATCATGCTCAATCGCAAGTCGACGCCGTGCGTGCGGGCGCTGAAGACCCAACGCACGGCGGAGATCGAGCGCGAGGGTTCGTTCGACCGCTCGATCCTCGCGTCGGTGAAGGACGTCTATTTCGGGGGCGACATGGAAGCCTCGCTGGCACTGGCCGGCCAGACCGTCGGCCTGATCCACGAGGTCCTGCCGGTCGCCGAGATCATCCGGCGCACGGTCGACGGCTTCCATGCCATCCGCCGCGAGCAGGGAGAGAGGTCCCAGGCGGGCGCGTTCTGAGGCTCTACTTCAGCAGCCCTCTACTTGAGCAGTTCAGGCGCGATCAGCCGCGGCAGGAAGAGGGCGATGTCGGGCCACACGATCATCGCCGCCAGCACCACGACCATCGGTACCAGCATGATCAGCGTGTCCTTGAGAGCGACGCGCAGCGGCACACCGGCGACGGCGCAGGAGATCATGAGGCAGAGCCCGTAGGGCGGGGTCACCAGTCCGAACGCCAGGGACACGATCGCGACGATGGCGAAGTGGACGGGATCCATCGAAACGGATTTGGCGAGCGGCTCCAGCACCGTGCCGACGATGATGATGGCGGGAATGGCGTCGAGAAAGCAGCCCACGACCAGGAACACGAAGGCGATGAAGAAGCCGACACCGATCGGGCCCATGCCCCAGGTCGTGACGTTGGCCAGCAGCTCCTGCGGAATCCTGTAGTAGGCCAGCAGCCAGCCGAAAGCCGAGGCGGTGCCGATGCAGAACAGCGCCACGGAAGCGAGCTTGCCGGTGTCGACCAGCGCCTTGTACAGCTCCTTCGGTCCCATCTCGCGATAGACCACGATCGACAGTACGGCCGAATAGAGTACCGCCACGCAGGCCGACTCCGTGGCCGTGAACCAGCCGGCCAGGATGCCGCCGACGATGATGACGGGCGTCATCAAGGCCGGGATCGCCACCCAGATCGAGCAGAGAAGCTGGCGGAACGTTCCGCGCGGATAGGTCGGGTAGCCGCGCTTCACGGCATAGACGTGCACCGTGACCATCTGGGCGCCGGCGATCAGCAGGCCCGGCACCACGCCCGCGAGATAGAGCGCGCCGATCGAGGTCGAGATCAGGCCGCCCCACACGATCATCAGGATGGAGGGCGGAATGACCACCGCCAGCACGGCGGAAACTGCGGTGATGGCGACCGAGAAGGAGAGGTCGTAACCCTCGCGGGTCTGGGCATCGATGAAGATCTTGCTCTGGCTGGCGGCATCGGCGGTCGAGGAACCGGAGATGCCGGCGAAGAAGACCGAGAGGACCACGTTGATCTGGGCCAGCGAGCCCGGGAAGCTGCCGACGATGGCGCGCGACAGCGCCACCAGCCGGTCGGTGATGCCGCCGACGCTCATCAGGTTGGCCGTCAGCAGGAAGAACGGCACGGCGAGCAGGATGAAGGAGTTGTAGGCGTTGAAGGTTTCCTGCGCGAGCATCATCGTCCCGAGCCGCGGCTCGAGGTAGAAGAGCGGCAGGCAGGCGAGGCCGAGCGCGAAGGCCACCGGAACGCGCAGCACCAGCAGCACGAAGAAGCAGCCGAACAGGATCGAGGCCGCCTCGCCGGCCGAGAAGAGCGCGCCGGTCATGTCGCGCTCCTGCCCAGGAGGATCCGGGCCTCGTCGTAGAACTGCTCGCCCAGGAAGACGATCCAGGTGACGGCGGCGACGGGCCAGGCGATGTGGATCATCCAGAGCGGCAGGTCGGCCAGCTCGGAGGTGCGGTGCCAGGCGAAGCTCGTGAACTCGATGCCGCCGACCACGAAGACCAGTGCGAAGGCGAGAATGCCCAGCCGCGCGACGATCCGCACGGCGGCCTCGCCGCGGCGGGGCAGCGTGGGCCACACGTCGACCTCGAAGTGGGAAGATTCCCGCACGCCGATCATGGCGCCGATCATGATCATCCAGATGAACAGGAAACGCGCCATCTCCTCGGTCCAGATATAGGACGGGATCAGCGCGGTGTAGCGCGAGATCATCTGCAGGGTGACCGGGATGATGATGATGGCGACGGAGACGGCCAGCAGGCCGGTCAGGAACCTGGCATAGGCGGCCGTGAACCGGCGCCAGAGGCCGGGCGGCGAGGCAGGAGAAGTCATTCGGAAACCGTCCGGAAAAACGCACCCGGCCGCGGACCGGGAAAAGGCGCAGCGAAGCCCGCGGCTCTGCTGCGCGTACGGATCAGTTGGTGGCGACGATCTGCGTGAAGATGCCTTCGGCGCCGATCTCCTTGGCGTAGGCGGCCATCACCGGGTCGACCAGCTTCTTCATTTCGGCGCGGTCCTTGAACGGGATGCGCTTCAGCTTGCCGGCCTTCTCCAGCGCGACGAGCTTCTGCTCGTCTTCGCCGCTCTCGACCTGGCGACCATAGGCGCCGGCCTCCTTGCCCGCCTTGACGACCGCATCCTGCAGGTCCTTCGGGAGCGACTTGAAGGTCTTGGACGAGAAGCACACGGGACGGATGGTGATGGCGTGCTCGGTCATCGCGAGATTGGGCGCGACTTCGTAGAACTTCATCGACTCGACACCGGCCGCCTCGTTCTCGCCGGCCGAGATGACGTTGTTCTGGATGGCGTTGTAGACTTCGTTGTAGGCGATGACCGTCGGCGACATGCCGGCCGCCGCGAAGGTCTTGGACCAGATCGGCGCACCCTGGACGCGGACCTTCAGGCCCTTGATCTCGGCCAGGTTGCTCACCGGCTTGTTGACGAAGATGTTGCGTACGCCGCCGCCGGCATAGCCGATCAGCATGACCTGGGCCTTCTGTGCGACCTCGTCGGCCACCGGCTTCAGCAGGTCGAGGTCGAGCACCTTGTTCCATTGCGCGAGGTCGCGGAACAGGAACGGCGCGTCGATGAACGGTGCCGCCTTGGAGAAGGTCGACATGTGGGCGGGCGAGACGACCGCATAGTCCACCGCCTTGCCCTGCGCCATGTACTCGAAATACTGCTTCTCGAGGCCCAGCGAAGAATTGCGGTGGAGCACGAAGTTGATCGGCTTGCCGTAATACTTCTTCACCAGCTCCTCGAACTTCAGGAGCGTCTTGTTGAAGGCGTGATCGTCGTTGAACTGGACCGCGCCGTTCAGCGTCAGCGGCGCCTGTGCGTTGGCGATGAACGGAGCCGCGAGAGTCGAGGCGGCGATACCGCCCATCAGCAGTCTGCGCTTCATGTCGTTTCCTCCAAAGGCCCTGTTTTGGTTCTGAGACCGGGACCCTGCGCGGACTATGCATGGGTTTGCGAGTGGGCGCGACCGAGTTGTCAGACAACATGCCGTCTTTTTCGGGAGGCTGGTCCGGACTTTGCGTCGGGTTGTGCGGCTGCGCGTTATTCGATATCATAATAACACACAAATACCCTGTATTATGTCCCTCAATACCCCTTCCTCGAGTTTTCTGGCGAGATTCGACGGCCCCTTCGTCCCAAAGCTCGTCTCGGTCCTGCGCGAGGGCTATGGGCTTTCGGCGCTGCGGGCCGATGCCGTGGCCGGGCTCACGGTGGCGATCGTGGCGCTGCCGCTCTCGATGGCCATCGCCATCGCCTCGGGGACCACGCCGGAACGCGGGCTGTTCACGGCCATCGTCGGCGGCTTCCTGATCTCGGCGCTGGGCGGCAGCCGCTTCCAGGTCGGCGGCCCCGCCGGTGCCTTCATCGTGCTGGTCGCAGCGACGGTCGCGCGCCACGGGATCGAAGGCATGCTGCTCGCCACCCTGATGGCCGGCGTGTTCCTGGTGGCGGCCGGCGCGCTCCGGCTCGGCACCTTCGTGAAGTTCATCCCCTATCCGGTCACCGTGGGGTTCACGACCGGCATCGCCGTCATCATCTTCGCCAGCCAGATCAAGGACCTGTTCGGCCTCACCCTGGAGGGCAAGGAGCCGGGAGAGTTCGCCGCCAAACTCGAAGTGCTGGCGGGCGCGGCGGGCACCGTGAACGCGGCGGCCGTCACCCTGGCCGTCCTGACCATCGGCATTATTCTCGGCCTCCGGAAGCTGCGGCCGCACTGGCCGGGCATGCTGGTGGCCGTGGTGGCCGGCTCGGTCGCGACGTTTGCGCTGGGCCTGCCGATCGAGACGATCGGCAGCCGTTTCGGCGGCATCCCCTCCATGCTGCCCGCGCCCAGCCTGCCCGACATGTCGCTGGCCAAGATGCTGGCCGTGCTGCCGGATGCGCTCTCCTTCGCGCTGTTGGGCGCCATCGAATCGCTGCTGTCCGCGGTGGTGGCCGACGGCATGACGGGGCGTCGCCATCGCTCGAACTGCGAACTGGTGGCCCAGGGCGTGGCGAACATCGCGTCGGCCCTGTTCGGCGGCGTCTGTGCCACCGGGACCATCGCCCGTACCGCCACCAACGTCCGCGCCGGGGCGCGCGGACCGGTCGCCGGCATGCTCCACTCGGTTTTTCTGCTGGGCTTCATGCTGCTGGCCGCGCCGCTCGCCGCCTACATCCCGCTGGCGGCCCTGGCCGGCGTCCTGGCGGTGGTCGCCTGGAACATGGCCGAGAAGCATGAATTCATGACCCTGCTGCGCTCCTCGCGCGGCGACGCGGTCGTGCTGCTCTCGACCTTCCTGCTCACCGTGTTCCGCGACCTGATGGAAGGCATCGTGGTCGGCACGGCCTTGGGCGTCCTCCTGCTCATCCAGCGGCTCACCGCCACGGCGGGCATTGTCGCACAGCCCGCCCGCGCGCCTTTTGCCGCCGACCTGGTGACCGACCCGCGGGTGATCGTCTATCGCCTGTCCGGCGCCTTCTTCTTCGGAACGGCCTCGACCGTGGGCGCCGTGCTCGACAACATCGCCGACCAGCACAAGGCCTTCGTCATCGACTTCAGCGCCGTGCCCTTCGTCGATTCGACGGCGGCCAACGTCATTGCCGGCGCCGGCCGCAAGGCGGCGCGACACGGGGTCCGGGTCTACGTCACGGGTGCCACGCCGTCGGTCCGCCACGCGCTGCTGCGGGCCGGTGCCGGACGGCCGCAGGTCCGCTACCTGCCCACCGTCGACGATGCCGTTCGCGAGGCGCATCTGTTGTAGGATGGCCCATGGCCTCCACCGTCTCGCATTCTGTCGTCTCGATCTCCACCGCCGCGCTCAGCGCTGAAATCTCTGCCACCGGCGCCGAACTCGTGCGCCTGCAGGATCGCACCGGCGCCGATCTCCTGTGGGACGGCAATCCCGCCGTCTGGAACGGCCGCTCGCCGCTCCTGTTTCCCATCGTCGGTGAAGTGACGGGCAATCGGCTCACCGTGGCCGGCACGGCCTACGAAATCGGCCGCCACGGCTTCGCCCGCACCTCGACCTTCGCGCTGGTCGGGTCCGATGCCACGTCCTGCACCTGGCGCCTCGAATCGAGCGAAGCAACGCGGCGCCAGTATCCCTTCGAGTTTCGCCTCGACGTCACCTACCGGATCGAAGGCGCGACCCTGCATATGGAAGCCCGGGTCACGAACACCGGGGCTGCGGTCATGCCTGCTTCCTTCGGCTTCCACCCGGCGCTGCGCTGGCCGCTGCCCTACGGCACGTCGCGGGAAGCCCACGAGATCGTCTTCGAGCGCGACGAGCCGGCGCCGATCCGCCGGCCGGTCGACGGCCTGCTGAGCGCGGCGCAGTTCGCGACGCCGGTGCGCGACCGGCATCTCCGGCTGCACGACGATCTGTTCGAAGACGGCGCGCTGGTCTTCGACACGCTGGCGAGCCGCAGCGTCCTCTATGGCGAAGCGATCCGCGTCGACTTTCCGCAGATGCCGCATCTCGGCATCTGGACCAAGCCCGGCGCTGGCTATGTCTGCATCGAACCATGGCAGGGCCACGCCAGCCCCGAGGGCTTCGACGGTGAGCTCGCCGACAAGCCCGGCGTGATTGCGATCGCGCCGGGCGCCATGCAAAGCTTCGGGATGTCGATCAGCGTTTTGCCGCCAGGCTCCTGAACAGGGCGTCGCTGCGGTCGTTGGCGGGAAAGAAGCTCTCGACGCGGACTTCCTGCAGCGTGATGTCCTGCGGCGTTCCCAGGGTGGCGATGGTGGTGAACACCGAGAGCGCCTTGCCGCCCACCAGATAGTCGACCGTCAGCATCGGCGCCGGCCGCTCCTCGAAGCGCAGCTTGCGGAACGAGGCGGGCACGTCGGGATAGGCCATGATCTCCTCGATGAAGGCGAGCGCCTTGGGCTCGCCACCGGCCGCCAGGATCTCGGCATACGTCGTCGACACGAGATAGCGCGCGACCTCCTCCCAGTTGGAGATCTTCGAGCGCAGTGCGTTCGGGTCGAGGATCCAGCGCAGCAGGTTGGGTCCCTTGCCGGGCGGCGGCGCGGGCGGCATGCCCTCGAACAGGAAAACCGTGAACGCGTTGGCCGCCTCGTTGGCCTGCAGCAGGTTCCACAGCCGGTCGATCACGACCGCGGGGTAGGGCTCCTGCTGCTTCAGCATGAAATCGATCGCCTGGCGCACCGGCGCGAGTTCGGGCGCGGCGAGGTTGCTCTCGCGGTAGGCCGGCGCGAAACCCGCCGCCAGCAGCATCTCGTTACGCTGGCGCAGCGGCACGTCGAGCGCGGTCGAGAGCTGGACCACCATCTCGCGACTCGGGCGGGCGCGGCCCGATTCGAGGAAGCTGACATGGCGCTGCGAGACGCCGGACTGCAGCGCCAGCGAGAGCTGGCTGGCGCCACGGCGGCGGCGCCAGGCGCGCAGCATGGGACCGAACGTGTCGGCCGCGGGAGGGGACACCGAAGCGGGAGTTGTGCTCATGGCACGAAGCCTAGCACCGGCCCATGGGCCCGCCGATTACCTCCTGCGTAATTGAGAGACCGGTGGGGGAATGCGATCTCCCGATCGTCCGCAACCAAAGGAGGACGACATGACTGCTTCATCCGATCGCCTGCTCCGCCGCACGCTCTGGGCCAACGCCATCCTGTCCGTAGGCTCCGGTGCGGTGCTGGCGGCCTTCGCCAATCCGTTCGCGAAGATGGCCACCCATGCGCCCCTCCAGGTGCTGGGCCTGGATCTCGCGCTCGTGCTGGAAGTGCTGGGGCTGGGCTTCGTGGCCTTCGGTGCGGTATGCGGCTGGGTCGCGTCACGCCCCGACATGCCGTTGGGCTGGGCCCGGGCGATCTTCCTCCTCGACGCCTCCTGGGTCGCGATCAGTGCCGTGATGCTGATGCTGCCGGCGTCCTGGACCGGGGCCGGGATCGCGGGCATCGTCGTCGTCGCGCTGATCGTAGCCGACCTCGCGATCCTCGAGTATCTCGGCCTGCGCCGCATCAGCGCCGCCCACTAGAGGAACCGATCATGGACAGGCTTCAGCTCCTGAACGACATCAAGCTGCCCTTCGCCGAAGTTCTGGGGCTGAAGTTCACGGCCGCGAGCGAGACCGGGGTGAAGGCCGAGATGGTCGTGCGCCCCGAGCTCTGCACGCGGCCCGCGATCCTGCACGGCGGCGCGGTCATGGCCTTCGCCGACACGCTGGGCGCCGCCGCCACCGTGCTCAACCTGCCCGAGGGCAAGGGCACGACGACGATCGAGAGCAAGACCAACTTCGTGGGACCGGCGCCGGTCGGCACCACGGTGATCGGCGAGACCACGCCGGTCCATCGCGGCCGCCGCACCATGGTGTGGACCACCCGCATCACCACCGCCGAGGGCAAGCTCGTGGCGGTGGTGACGCAGACGCAGATGGTGCTTTAGACCTTGGCCAGCCGGTGGCGCTCGGTCGCCGGAATCAGGGTCAGGTTCCCCAGGATCCTGAGCTGCGGGTCGGCGCTTGCGACCAGCTTGGGCTGCAGGTCGAGCAGCGCCTTGCCGAACAGCGTCTCGTCCCACAGCCATGCCTTGCGCTTCTTCGTCGTGCCGGGATCGGGGAAGGCCGAGGCGGCTTCCAGATAGTAGGCCCGCAGATCGTCGACCGCTTCCTTGAGCGTTTGCGCGGGCGGCAGGTCGCCGGCCAGCGCGGCGGAGAGAAGCGCGCCGGCCGCCGGCATGTCGAGGCCCGAGACGCCGACGGTGGTGCGGCCCGTCCTGGCGATGCTCTGGTCGTGCCAGGTGGCCAGACGGTCGATCTCGGCCGCCAGCGTGTCGGTCGCCTGGGGCATGAGGTTGATCGGGCAGGCCCAGCCGGTGAAGTCCGCCTCCTCGGCGACCTCCTCGGGATAGTCGGCGATCAACGGCCCGTCGGTGCGCTCCAGCAGCTCCGCCGTCGCGCGCAGCACGCGACGCTGGAAGTCGGGATCGTCCGGAATGCCGAGCGGCCGGCCGAGCTCGAACGTGACCCAGAGGGCGCGCGGCGGACGGATGGTTTCGGTGTGCTCCCGCACCAGGCTGATGCTGGCGGTCGGAATGCCCTGACGCTCGAGGAAGTGGCCCAGCGCGCCCACGGCGCGCGTGCAGGCGGGTCAAACGGGAACGAGCAGGGCCGCGTCGACGGCATCCTGCTTGAGCAGGCCGGCGAGATGCTGGGCATGCGGCTCGGCCGCATCGGGCGGGAATGCGCCCATGAACGAGTAGTGCATCGAGGCCATCGAGCCCACGACGCCCTGTTCGACCAGTTCGCGCAGACGGTCGATCGGGAAGGCAACGTTGTGATCCTGCTGGAAGCCCGTGCGGTCGAAGTTCACCGAGATGTGGCTCATGACCAGGTCGCGCGCCGGAGTCCCGGCGGGGATGACGCGGTAGCTGCCGTCGCCGGGACGGAACGGACGGTCGCCGCGCCGGTGCAGGCCCGCCGTCGAGATCAGCGCGACGCGGCGCTGGCTGAGCGGCTTGCCGGAGAGCGCCGGCGTGTCGTCGAAGGTGGGACACTCGATGCGCCGCAGATGATGGGCCTCGACCTCGGGCATGTCGCTGAGACGTTTGACCATGAGCTTGCTTCTCCTGTTCCTTTCGCGTGGCCTCAACCCGCGACGATGTCGCGCAACAGCGCGACGGTAGGTTCCGGTTCGGGCCTGTACTTGTAGTCCACGTCGGCTTCGACCGAGCGCACGATGCCCTCGCCGTCGACAACGAATCGCGCGGGAACCGGCAGCTGCCAGGAGGCGTCGCCATTGCGCAGTGGGAGATCGATGCCGAGGCTCAGGTAAACTTCCCTGAGGTCGTCGGGGAGCGTGAAGGCGAGGCCAAAGGCTTCCGCGACAGTGGATTTATCGTCCCAGACGATCGGAAAGGTGAGCTTCTGTTTGGTCGCCATGTCCGCCGTGCGCACCGGCAGTTCGGGCGAGATCACGATCAGGCTGGCGCCAAGGCCCGCGATGTCGGCGTACACGCTTTGCAGAGCATCCAGCTCATGCCGGCAGTAGGGTCACCAGGATCCTCGGAAGAAGGACAGAACCAACGGCCCACCGGCGAGAAGATCGTCCGAGTCGACACGACGCCCGTCGTGATCGGCCAGTGCGAAGGCCGGCATCCGACGGCCGACCGGCACGATGCGGTCGAGAATTCCCGTACGGCGCAGATCTTCGGTGGCCCTCTCCATGATGGCCTGCTTGTCTGCGGGAAGCCGCGCCGCGCTTGCCGTCCGCAGTGCCGAGAGTTTGTCTGCCAATGACATTGCCTACTCCTTGGTTCGGGCTTCGCTGAGGTTGCTGTAGGTCTGGCGCGTGGCGACGATGGCGTGGTCACTGCAGCCGTTCTCGCGTTCGACATTGGCCGCCGCGTATTCGGGCGACCTCATCATGGCGAGGAAGGCCGCGCGCGAGGGATAGCGGACCAGCGCGACGTAGTCCCAGCGATGCTGGTCCGGTTCGCCCAGCGCCACCGCCTCGGCATTGCCGGTCCAGATGATGGTGCCGCCCTGGGCCTTGATCAGCTTTATGGTGAGCGCGCTGTAGCGCAGATAGGCGTCCCAGCCACTGCCCTTGCCGTCGAGCGAACGCTCGCGGAAGCGCATCAGGTTCAGCATGACCACCGGGACATCGTCCGGCAGCGCGCGCAGGGCGGCATCGTTCAGATGGTCGATCAATGCGGTCTCCCCAGAAGGTCGAGCGCCGGCTGGACCACCGCTTCCAGCGTGCGCCGGCGAGCGCCGGTGCGCGACAGCACCCGCATGCCCATCAACACGCCCAGCAGGTGGATCGACAGGGCCTCCGCATCGGTGCCGCGCGGCGTTTCGCCGGCCTCGATCGCGGCCTCGACGTTGCGCCGGAAGAACGCGCGGATCTCCTCGAGATAGCCCGTGACCACGCGGCCGAGCTCGGCGTCGTGCGGCGCCACGTCGAGCGCGGAATTCACCAGCAGGCAGCCCTTGCAGTCGGGATCCTTCAGCGAACGGTCGATCACCTCGGCCAGGAACGCGCGGATCGCCTCGCGGGGACGATGACCGGCCTCGAGCCGCGCGATGCGCTCGCGGGTCGAACGGTTGGCGTAGCGTTCGAGGACGCGCTCGAACAGGGCGCGCTTGCCGCCGAACGCATTGTAGAGGCTGGCGCCGCCGATCCCCATCTCGCGCGCGAGGTCGCGCACTGACGTGGCCTCGTAGCCGCGATTCCAGAAACAGTCGACCGCGGCATCGAGCGCGCGGTCTTCGTCGAATTCCCTCAGGCGAGCCATTAGAGCATAAGAGCGCGATTCTGGATCGAGTGCACTAAAATTCGTGCGCGGCTGGCCCGCTCCGTGCTAGCGAAGGGCATGGCCGAGGGAACACCCGTGCGGATCACACGCGACCACTGGGGGTTCCTGTGTGGCGCCATCATGGCGCTCGGAGCGTCGCTGTCGTTCGCGTCGGCGCGTGCCGGCATCCTGGGCGGCCTCGGCGCCGTCGACATGATCTTCGCGCGCTACGTCGTGGCCGGCGCGATCATGCTGCCGCTGCTCGTGCGCTACGGGCTGCGTGATTTCGCCGGCATCGGCCTGCGTCGGTCGCTGATTCTCACGCTTCTGGGGGGCGCTCCCTTCGCGCTGCTGCAGACCGGGGGATACGGCTTTGCGCCACTCGCTCATGGCGCCGTGATCGCGCCCGCGACCGTGACCATCGTCAGCACGATCGGCGCCGCCCTGTTCCTGCGCGAACGCTTGAGCCGCAACCATCTGGTCGGCGCCGCCGTCGTGCTGGCGGGCATCTTCCTGATCGGCTGGGATGGGCTCACCCAGCCCGCGGGCGAGCGCGCTTGGCTGGGCGATCTCCTGTTCTTCGCCTCGAGTGTACTATGGGCGGGGTTCACCCTGCTGTTGCGCCACTGGCGCCTGCCCGCCCTGCAGGCCACGGCGGTGGTGGCGGTGCTGTCGTTCCTGCTGACGACGCCGATCTACCTGGCCGTGATGGGGATTGCGCACCTGCAGGCGCTGCCGCTGGGCATGCTGGTCTTCCAGGGTCTGGTGCAGGGCGGCCTGCAGGGCGCGATTACCATGGTGGCCTACAGCCAGGCCGTGATCTTCCTCGGCGTGAGCCGTGCGGTACTGTTTCCAGCCATCGTGCCGGCTCTTTCGGTGCTGGTCGGGATCCCGATCGTGGGGGAAATTCCCGGGGCCCTTCAGATCGCGGGTCTCTGTCTCGTCACGATGGGCCTGCTGACGACGATCGGAACGTTCCGGCGGCTCGGCCTGCGCTGACGCAAGGCCGGGGCGCCGCGCGACTCAGCGCATCAGGGCCGGCACGAAGGCCTGCAGCGCGGCATCGGCGTCGGCCGCGCTCTGCTGGCGCGACTGCGCCCAGTCGATGCGGATCTTGACGAAGTGGTCGCGAAAGCCGGTCAGCAGCAGCTTGCTGTACGCCCGCGAGTTGGCCTGGGTGACGCCGCTATAGGTGACGCAACGGAAGGTCACTCCACCGTAGGCGCAGCTCGAGGGCACCGACGGCTTCTGAAAGCCGGTGTAGCCTGCGTGCTTGAATTGTTGCTCGGCCGCACTGAGTTCGGCGTTGAACTGGCCGGTCACCGTCGGATTGTCGCTGCCGGAGGGCACGCGGCGGCCGAGGTCGTAGACCTGCACGCTGATCGTCAGCCGCTTCGGCGTCGAATAGGTGTAGGACGTGCCCTGGCCGGGATTGTTGGCCGGAGGCGCGGCATAGTTCACGGAGCGCTCGAAGGTGGCGCCGCCCAGGCTCGCCGGGAAATTGAGCTTGGTGCCGGCGTTGGTCGTCGGCGTCGACGACTGGGTTTGGGCCGATCCCGCGACCGGGATTGCGCCGGCCAGGAGTATGGCGGCGATCACGGCCTTTCCGGTTCTAGACATCGAGGTTCGCCACCTTCAGCGCGTTCTCCTGGATGAATTCGCGGCGCGGCTCGACCACGTCGCCCATCAGGGTCGAGAAGATCTCGTCGGCCTCGTCGGCATGGTTGATGCGGACCTGCAGCAGCGTGCGCGCCTCGGGATCGAGGGTGGTCTCCCAGAGCTGGTCGGGATTCATCTCGCCCAGTCCCTTGTAGCGCTGGATCGTGACGCCCTTGCGGCCGGCCTCGAGAACGGCGGCGAACAGCTCGGTCGGCGAGGAGATCCGGGTGTCCTTGTCCTTCACCGCGAAGATGCCGGGCTTCTGGTAGACGGCCTGCAGCTCGTCGGCCAGCGCGTCGAGCTTGCGCGCCTCGGCGCTGCGGGTCAGCGGTCCGTCGATCACGTGCCGCTCGCTGACGCCGCGCAGGCGACGTGTGAAGGCGAGACCGCCGTCGGGCATCGGCTCGCCGGTCCAGCCCTTCTCCAGCAGCGGGCTGACGACGTCGAGACGCTTGGCGATGTAGTCGGCCGTCTGCTTGGCCAGCACCGGATCGGCCAGCACGTCGGGCTTGAGGGCGCCGGCGATCGCCGCCTGCTCGATCACGGCCTGGCTGGTGACGCGGCGCGACAGGGCCAGCGGCTTCACGAGGTTGGTCACCGAGCGGGCGATGTCCACGGTGTTGCGCAGATCGTCCTTGGCGAGGACGCTGCCGCTGCCGAGCTGCAGCGTGGCACCCTCGAGGCCGGTCTGGATCAGATGGTCGTCGAGCGCGCGCTCGTCCTTGAGATAGATCGCCGACTTGCCCTTCGCCGCTTTGAACAGCGGCGGCTGGGCGATGTAGAGGTAGCCGCGCTCGATCAGGTCGCGCATCTGGCGATAGAAGAAGGTCATCAGGAGCGTACGGATGTGCGAGCCGTCGACATCGGCGTCCGTCATGATGATGATCTTGTGATAGCGCAGCTTGTCGAGGTTGAAGTCGTCGTGGCCGATGCCGGTGCCCAGCGCCGTGATCAGCGTGCCGATTTCCGCCGAGCCCAGCATCTTGTCGAAGCGCGCGCGCTCGACGTTCAGGATCTTGCCGCGCAACGGCAGGATCGCCTGGTTGGCGCGGTTGCGGCCCTGCTTGGCCGAGCCGCCAGCCGAATCGCCCTCGACGATGAACAGCTCGGAGAGCGCCGGATCGCGCTCCTGGCAGTCGGCGAGTTTGCCGGGCAGCGAACTCACGTCGAGCGCGCCTTTGCGGCGGGTGAGCTCGCGGGCTTTTTTCGCGGCCTCGCGGGCGGCGGCGGCCTCGACCACCTTGGTGAGAATCTTGCGCGTCTCGGCGGGATGCTCTTCCAGCCACTGGCCGAACTTGTCGGCGACGACGGACTCGACGACCGGGCGCACTTCCGAGGAGACCAGCTTGTCCTTGGTCTGCGAGGAGAATTTTGGATCGGGCACCTTCACTGACAGCACGCAGGTCAGGCCCTCGCGCATATCGTCGCCGGTGAGGCCGACCTTCTCCTTCTTGGAGATGCCGCTCTCGTCGGCATACTTGTTCAGCGTTCGGGTCAGCGCGCCGCGGAATCCCGCCAGATGGGTGCCGCCGTCGCGCTGCGGGATGTTGTTGGTGAAGCACAGCATCGTCTCGTGATAGCTGTCGTTCCACTGCATCGCGACTTCGACCG
>LNFM01007472.1_pt1 | contig 17122 bp, 16 predicted proteins | sample 596031 | NCBI WGS metagenome assembly LNFM01 (sample SAMN04254537, study PRJNA301005) | activated carbon metagenome | isolation source: dual media filters at the Ann Arbor, Michigan drinking water treatment plant | place: USA: Ann Arbor
GACATACAGCCAACGGCACGAGCTTGCCAACATGGATCCCGGATCAAAGTCCGGGATGACGTGTGGGAGGCGGCGGGCTTAGACCGCCGCCCAAAAAACTGCAAACCATCCCTTCGGATCGGTCCAGTAATTGATCTGCGTGAACCCGGCCTGGCGCAACAGGGCCGACATCGAGGCCAGCGTGTGCTTGTACGAGCTTTCGGTGTGTATGCGTTCGCCGCCGCGGAAGTTGCGTTCGCCGCCGGGCCAGCGCACGGTCAGGTTCTTCTGTGCCTGCAGGTGCATCTCGATGCGTGACTCGGCCACGTTGAAAAGTGCGATATGCCGCCACTCGCCTTCGTCGAAATCAGAACCGAGCAGGCGGTTGACATGGCGCAGCAGGTTTTTGTTGAAGGCCGCCGTCACGCCCAGCGCGTCGTCATAGGCGGCCTCCAGCGTGGCCTTGTCCTTGACCAGGTCGATGCCCAGCAACAGCCCGCGCGCGCCGCCCTGGGCCGGGTCGGCAATACGCTGCAAAAAGGCCAGCGCCTGGTCCGGCGAAAAATTGCCGAGGCTGGAGCCGGGGTAGAAAAACACCCGGTCGCCGGCCTGCACCTCGGGCGGCAAATCCAGCCCGATCGAGAAGTCCATACCCACACCCACGATGTCCAGCGCCGGAAAGCTGCTTTGCACCTGCTCGGCTGCGTCGCGCAAAAAGTCCACCGAAATATCCACCGGCACGTACTGCCGCGGCTGCAGGTGCGGGATCAGGCTGCTGGCCTTGGCGCAGTTGCCGGCGCCGAGGTCGATCAGGCAAGGGCGGCGTATGCCGGCGCTGGCCAGGGCACCGGCCATCTGCGCATGCGCGGTCCCGAAAATGCCGGCCTCGGTGCGTGTTGGGTAGTACTCGTCGAGCCGGGTGATGGCTTCAAACAGCTTGGAGCCCAGCGCGTCGTAAAAATACTTGGGCGACACGCTGGCTGCCACCTGGTTCAGGCCCTCGGCGAGTTCCTGCGCGGCACTGCGCGGCTGACCGCTCGACGTGTCGCTGTAACGGTTGATGAACTGTGGGGAGGCGGGCGCCAAAGCCAGGCCGGCAAGCTTGAGAGGTAAATTCAAAATGAATTCTTCAAAGAGGATGATCTGGACTTTAAAAGAAACCGGCCCTTGGCATGTGTAGGACTGTTTCGCTTTGCAAAAAGCGGTGTCAGGGCAGGGGGCAATCAAAACCCTTGCCGGCCGGCCGTGAAGCGCTCCCTGCTAAGCTTGGTCGCGACCATGGCCTCATTCTTACACCCGATTTACGCGCGCCGCCCGTTGCTGCAGGCCGCATTGCTCGCCGCCGGCGGCCTGGTGCTGGGGCGCCCGCTGCAGGCTGCGCCGGAACTGGCCTACACCGTCTCCCCGTGGCAGGGGCCGACCCCGCCCTTGCAGGCGCTGGGTACCACCGGCAAAACCTGGCGCCTCGACGAGCTCAAGGGCCGCGCGGTGCTGATCAACTTCTGGGCCAGCTGGTGCGAACCCTGCCGCGCCGAGATGCCGACCCTGCAGCAGATTGCCGACCTGTATGGTCCTGACAAGCTGCTGGTGCTGGCGCTCAACTTCAAGGAACACCCGAACCGTGCCCTCCAGTTCACGGCAAGTACCGGGCTGAGCCTGCCGGTGCTGCTCGATCCCCAGGGCCAGACCGCCAAAGCCTGGGGCGTCAGGGTGTTTCCGACCACGGTGTTGATAGACCGCCAGGGCCGGGCCCGCCAGCGCGTGCAGGGCGAGGTGGACTGGACCGGCGCGCCCGCCGCGAAGCTGATCGACGCGCTGCTCAGCACCTGAAGCGACTCAGCTGGCCGGCAGGACCATATCTGTCGTTCCGGGGTGGACCCAGCGCGCAAACTCGCGCGTGGTGTCCAGGCAGCCGCCGTCCACGTACACGCCGCGGGCTTCACGGTAGCGCTGCATCCGGGCCTGGATGCGCCCGGCTTCGTCCGCATCCAGCGATGTCGCTGCCACCAGGGCTTCGACCTTTTCTTCGTCCATGCGGGCGTCGCCGCCGGCGTCCAGGTAGGTGGCGTGGCGCCAATGGAAAATTTCCAGGCATTTGGCGGCCAGGGTGTAGGGCTGGTCGTGTTTCCAGAAATTGGTGAACAGGCCTTCACCGAGGTAAATCACCCAGGAGCCTTCATAACCCGAGGCCTCGGCCGAGGCCTCATCCGGGTTGCGGAACCAGACCCGGTCGCCCGGCACGAAATAATGCGGCGGCAGGGGTGCTTCCATGCTCCCCTGTTCGCGCAGGAACACCTCGTGGAATTCTCCCGACATGATGGGCCGCCGGGTCCACAGGGACTCCAGCTGCTGATAAAGGGCCGGGTTGCAGTGCGCCAGCTCCTCGGCGATACCCAGCAGCATCACGTATTCGGTGGCGCGGTAACAGGAAAAGGCATACAGCGTGCCGGACACCTCGGGCTGTGTCGCCTTGGCCAGCGCCGCCGTCAGCGAGACGCCGGGCAGGATCACAAAGCCGCAATCCTCCTTGTAGGTCCAGCAGTCGGCGGGCCGTTCGGCCTGGCTGGTGTGGAAGGACAAGGTGGTCTTGCGCGCCGCCTGCACTATGTTGCGGCGGATATGCACCGCGGACACCAGCTCGTCCAGGCTCGGAAATTCTGCCGCGACCGGCGCTAGCAGCAGCGCCAGCACAATTTCACGGACCAGGTCGGCGGGCCGCTGGGCGGGAGCCAGTTGGAGCTTGCGGGCCAGCGCCAGCGTGTCGTGACCGGGCGCCCAGTCGGCCGCAAGCTGGGCGGCAAGGCCGAAGCGCAGAAAGTGTCCCGCCGCATCATTGCCTTCGCTGACGAGCACGGATGCCGCGAGTTCCTGTGCGTTCAGGCGAGCCAGCAGGGCGTGCAAGGCCTGCGCAGTGCTGCTGCCTGCACGCTGCCTGAGCACGATGCCGCCTTCCAGTTCGGTTGGGGTACCCGATGGGTTCATGCGCGCCTATCCTCCAGCCGGTTTGTTTTAGTGGTGTCCAGCGTCACCGGGGCCCTCCGCCTCCGGTTGCGGGTCAATATAACCCAGGCGACGAAGCTAGGGGCTAACCCGCGGGCCTGCGGCGGCACCTGCCTGCCCTTCATTCGAATGCGGCGATAATTAACGTCGGCCAGGGCTTCTCCCTGCGCCGCATCGACACCCTGCGTACCTTTCCATGCGCAGTCACGTCGGCCCCACCACCTTCCGGAGATCCTTTCATGACCACCGTACGTCGCACCTTTCTGAAAAATACGGCGGCCGCCGCGCTGGCTGCCGCATTCCCCGCCCTCAACTTTGCACAGGCACCGGCCCGCAGCCACTTTGCCCCCCAGAGCGGCGCCTGGCGCACCTTCGAGGTCACGACCCGCGTGGACATCCTCAAGCCCCAGGGCGTGACCAAAGTCTGGCTGCCAATTCCCTCGGTCAACAGCGACTACCAGCGTTCCCAGGGCAACAGCTTTTCGAGCAACGGCGCGACCGACCTGACCGATGACGGGGTGGACGGCGCGAAAATGCTTTACGCCGAGTTCGCCGCCGGCCAGGCCCAGCCTTTTGTCGAGCTGACCAGCCGGGTGCAGACCCAGGGCCGTGCCCTTGACTGGTCGCAGAAAACCGCGACGCGTGAAGACGCCGACACGCTGCACCATTTCACGCGCCCGACGAAGTTCCTGCCCACCGATGGCATCGTGCGCGAGACCGCGCAAAAAGCCATCGCCGGCGCCCGGACCGATGTCGAAAAAACCCGGAAAATTTACGACTGGATCGTGGCCAACACCTACCGCGATCCCAAGGTGCGCGGCTGCGGCGAAGGGGACATCAAGACCATGCTGGAGACCGGCAACCTGGGCGGCAAATGCGCCGACCTGAATGCGCTGTTTGTCGGCATGTGCCGCTCGGTCGGCATTCCGGCGCGTGATGTGTACGGCATCCGCCTCGTGCCTTCGGCTTTCGGCTACAAGGAGCTCAGCGGCAACCCGGCCAGCCTCAAGGGCGCGCAGCATTGCCGTTCCGAAGTGTTCCTCAAGGGTTACGGCTGGGTCGCGATGGACCCGGCCGACGTGGCCAAGGTGATGCGTCTGGAAACCGCGAACTGGATCAAGAACACCACCGACCCGGTGGTGGCACCGGTGAACAATGCCTTGTTCGGCGGCTGGGAAGGCAACTGGATGGCTTACAACACGGCGCACGACATCGCGCTGCCGAACTCCCAACTTGAAAAGCTCGGTTTCTTCATGTACCCGGTGGCCGAAAACGCCAGCGGCCGTTTTGACTCCTACTCACCCGATGATTTCAAGTACCAGATCACGGCCAAAGAGATCAAGGCCTGATGGGTTGAACCGTCAAAAAATGCGCCTTGATGGCGCATTTTTTTTCATGAAAATGTTCCAGCCTGCCCGGCGCGGACCCGTGCTCAGGGAAACTCCAGCCGCCGCTTGCTGCTGAACTGCCTGCGCTGGCCGGTGAAGGGGTCGTCGAAGCTGATGGCCTGCGCCAGCAGCTGCAGCGGGAACTTGTAGTCGTCCTCGGGCGTCGGGTCCAGCGGTGGGTAGACGCGGTCGTTGACGATGGGCAGGCCCAGCGCAAACATGTGCACGCGCAGCTGGTGTTTTTTGCCGGTGACCGGGCGCAGGCGGTAACGCGCCAGCGGACCGCGGGTTTCCAGCAGCTCGATCAGCGTTTCGCTGTTGGGCGGCCCATTCACCTCGGCCTGGCGGAAGAAGGGCTGGCCTTCCACGATGCGGCTGCGGCGCAGCTGCGGAAAAGTCATGCCGTCGCGCCACGGCGCAATCGCTTCATACCGCTTGTCTACTGTGCGCTGCCGGAACAGGTCCTGGTAGGCCGCGCGCTCCTGCGGCTTGACGGAGAACAGCACGATGCCGGCGGTCTCGCGGTCGATGCGGTGGATAGGGCTCAGGCCGTCCAGGCCGAGACGGTTTTTCAGGCGCACCAGCAGCGTCTCCTGCAGGTAGTGGCCCGAGGGCGTGACCGGCAAAAAGTGCGGCTTGTCGACCACCACCAGGTGCGCGTCCTGGAACAGCAGTTCTTCGTCGAAGGGAATGCGGGTTTCGGGCGGCAGCGCGCGGTAGTAATACAGCCGCATGTGGCCGCGGTAGGAACGCTGTGGCGTGACCGCCTCGCCGAACTCGTCCACCACCGCACCGGCCGTCATGCGCTGCAGCCAGACATCGCGCGAAATGTCGGGGAAACGCTGGACCAGGAAATCGGTGAAGGTCGGCCAGTCGCCACCGGGAAGACTCACACAGCTCGGGCTGACCCCTTCAAGCGTGGGCAAGCCGCCAAGCGCCGGGCGCTGTTTTTTCACACGCGTTCGAACACCAGGTCCCAGACGCCGTGCCCGAGCTTGATGCCGCGGTTTTCAAACTTGGTGAGCGGCCGGTAATGCGGCTTGGGCGCGTAGCCGCCGTCGGTGCTGCCGGCGGTGTTTTTCAGCAGGGGTTCGGCCGCCAGCACCTCGAGAATCTGCTCGGCATAGGGCTGCCAGTCGGTGGCGCAGTGCAGGTAGCCGCCGGGTTTGATCCGTGTCACCAGTTGCGCAATCAGCGGCGGCTGGATCAGCCGGCGCTTGTTGTGTTTTTTCTTGTGCCAGGGATCGGGGAAAAAGATGTGCACGCCGTCCAGGCTGCCGGGGGCCAGCATGTGCTGCAACACTTCCACCGCGTCGTGCTGGACGATGCGGATGTTGGTCAGGCCCTGCTCGCTGATGCGTTTGAGCAGGGCGCCCACGCCCGGCGTGTGGACCTCGCAGCAGAGAAAGTTTTTTTCCGGCATCAGCGCGGCGATGTGGGCCGTGGCTTCACCCATGCCGAAGCCGATTTCGAGGATGGTCGGCGCCGCGCGTCCGTACACCGCGGCAAAGTCCATGGGCTGGGCCGCATAAGGCAGCAGGTAGGCCGGGCCCACGTCTTCGAAGGCCTTGGCCTGGCCGACCGTGGTGCGGCCGGTGCGGCGCACAAAACTGCGGATGCTGCGGTGGTGGGCGACATCCGTCGCAGGAGGGATATCGTCGCCGGGGGGAGTTGTTTCAGTCACGGGACTGATTTTACGGGTGCATGCAGGCTCGCCCACTGCTGCACGGCCTGCGCCAGCCAGTCGGTGACGCTGTCGGCGGTGGACGGCTGCAGGCCCAGCACCCCTGCTGCGGCCTTCAGGCTGGCCAGCGGCGCATCGGTGTCCAGCGGCTGCGCGCCGTTCTGCTTGGAGAGTTTGTCGCCATCGGCGCCCCGCACCAGCGGCACATGCAGGTAGCGCGGGGTGGGCAGGCCCAGCGCGCGCTGCAGCAGGATCTGCCGCGCAGTGTTGTCTGCCAGGTCCTCGCCGCGCACGATGTCTGTGATGCCCTGGGCGCCGTCGTCCACCACGACCGCGAGCTGGTAGGCCCACAGGCCGTCTGCGCGTTTGAGCACAAAGTCGCCAACGGCCTGGGTAACGTCTTGTTGCTGCGATCCCAGCCACCGGTCCCGCCATGTCACCTGTTGGTTTGCTATTAAATCAATAGCTGTATCCCCATGTCGGACATGGGTTGGAGGCTGATTTGTTTCAGCAGGCCGGGTCAGGAAGCGCCAGGCGCGCGCAGGGCGCCCCTGCAGTCCGTGGCGGCAGGTGCCGGGGTAAACCAGTTCGCCATGGCGGGGTTTGGCTTGTCCGGCCTCAGCCAGTGCCTGCGCGATGTCCTGCCGCGTGCAGCCGCAAGGGTAGGCGAGTTGCCTGCCGACGAGGTCATCCAGTGCGGCCTGGTAAGCCGCGCCGCGCTGCGACTGGTACAGCGGCGGCGCATCGGGCAACAGGCCGCAGGCCGCCAGCTGCTGCAGGATCAGGGTATCGGCGCCCGGCACGCAGCGCGGTGTGTCGGTGTCCTCGATGCGCACCAGCCATTGCCCGCCATGGGCCCGTGCATCCAGCCAGCTCGCGAGTGCCGCGACCAGCGAACCGGCATGCAGCGGCCCCGTCGGGGATGGCGCGAAACGCCCGATGTAGGAAACCGGAATTCCGCCGGTCAGCGTGGGCATGTGGATCTACCCTTCAAGCAGGGCCGCAGCGAAGGCTTTGGCTAACAGACGGCCAGAGCCATCTCCAGCCCGGAGAGGAAACCGTCTTCGACCCGGTGGCCGGTGCACCAGTCGCCGCAGGCGCCTATGCGCGATTTCGCGTCCCACAAAAAGGGCTTGCCCAGCACCTCGGTGGTCTGGGCGTAACGCCAGCGGTGCACCGCGGCATGCGGCGGCTGTGCGCGTATGCCGGTGACCTCGGTAAACGCCTTGAGCAGCTTGGCCTTGACGCGTTCGTCGTCGTCCTCGAGGTGGCGTTCCGACCATTCGGGGCTGGCCTGGATGGTCCAGCGTTCAATCGCGCTGCGGCCGGGCTTGGACGACTCGCGCGCCAGCCAGGCGATGCGGTGGTGGGTGCTGCGCGCGGCATTCCACTGCGGCCCCAGGTGCGGCAGCGTTGGCTGCAGTGCCTGCGGAAAGGCCAGCATCAGGGTCCAGCAGGGCGCGATGCTGACGTCGGCCAGTGCCGGCATCAAGGCCTTGCCCTGCTGCGAGCTCAGCAGCAGCGCATGGGCCTGCGCCGAGGGAATGGCCAGGATCACGGCATCAAAGCCCGAATACACCAGGCTGCTTGCACCCGGGCCTTCGGTCTGCAGTTGCCAGCGCTCGGGGTGCAGCTTGTCCGCTTCCATGCGGATCACCTGGGTTTCCAGCACCAGGGCACCGGCGGCCGCCAGCGGCTGGGCCCATTGTTTGACCAGGGCGTTCATGCCCGGCGTGGGCACCCAGTGCGCCTCCTTGGGCGGCAGGGCGGAGGCCACGACACGTCCGGCCTCGTCCAGAATGCGCACGGTGTTGGCGCTCCAGGGTCGCACCAGGCCGGCGCTGGTGGCCAGGGCTTTTTCGAAACGTGCATCGCGTACCGTGAAGTACTGGGTGCCGTGGTCGAAGTCGCCGAACTCGGTGTGGCGTGTCGCCATGCGGCCGCCGGGACTGCGGCTTTTCTCGAACACAGTGACGCGGTGGCCGGCCTGCATCAGGGTGCGCGCGCAGCTGACGCCTGCGATGCCGGCGCCCACCACGGCATAGTGCCGGGGGGCGGCCGGGGCCGCAGGAGGTTTGGAGGGTTTTTTGCCGGGTTTTGTTTTTGCTGTCATGGCTGCACTCTACACGCTGTGGTGACGCTCCAGCAATGCCAGCTGCGTCAGCGGGCTGGCGAGTTGCTCCAGCCACCAGCTCAGCGCGCGGCCTGGCGCACCCGCTGCAGGGGGTGGAAGCGCTGCCTTGCCGCTTTTTTTGACCGCCACCGCCGTGGCGCCGCGCCAGGCATAACTCATGGCCACCGGGCTGCGCGGGCGGTCCACGGTCTTGACCACCAGCCGTCCGGCCGCGATATAGGGCCGGGCCAGGCATTCCGGCAAAAAGCCGCAACCCATGCCGCGCAACTGGGCCTCCAGCTTGTGCTGCATGGTCGGCACGGTCAGCACATCCTGGCCGCCCAGCAGCCCAATGCTCAGGCCGTTGCCGCGCAAGGTGGTGTCGGCCACGGCGACGGCGCGGTGTTGCTGCAGCAGTTCGTCGCTGATGCTGCCCTTCACGCCGGCCAGCGGATGGTGTGGCGCGACCGCATACACAAAAGCCAGCTGGCCCATGGACCGGTTCAGGATGCCGCGCGACTGGGTGACCTCCACCACGCAGCCGATCGCCAGGTCGGCCTGGCCCGACACCAGTGTTTCCCAGGTGCCGGACAGCGTTTCGGAGCGGATGCGCAGGCGGGTCGGCGGGTTCAGCGCGTAAAAGGCCTCGCACAGTTCGAACAGCGTGGTGCTGGAGACCACGCCGTCCGCGGTGATCGTCAGTTGTGGTTCCCAGCCGGTGGCGACGCGCCGCACGCGATGGGCCACGGCGTCGAGTTCGATCAGCAGCCGGTTGCCCTCGCGCAGCAACTCGTGGCCGGCTTCGGTGAGCCGGGCCTGGCGCGAGGAGCGGTCAAACAGCAGCACGTCCAGCGCGTCTTCCACCTGCCGCACGCGGTAGGTCAGGGCGCTGGGCACCACGCCGAGTTCGCGCGCCGCGGCGGCCAGGCTGCCGGTGCGGTGCACGGCTTCAATCAGGCCCAGGGCTTCAGGGGTCAGGACATCGCGAACGCTGGACATGGGCAGACCAATGGGTGAGGGTGGCTGAATTCAAATAATTTGAATGATGCCATCAAACCGCGACAATTATCAAGCGGTGGTGCGGACCTACATTGGAGTCACCGGGAACCCACAAACCCTCCCTGAAAGGACCGCCTCATGATCACCCTGAGAAAATCTGCCGAACGCGGTTATGCCGACCATGGCTGGCTCAAGTCTTACCACTCGTTTTCCTTTGCCGGTTATTACGACCCTGCGCACATGGGCTTCGGCAACCTGCGCGTCATCAATGAAGACCGCATCGCGCCGGGCACCGGCTTCGGCACGCACGGCCACCGCGACATGGAAATCATCAGTTACGTGATGAGCGGCGCCATCGGGCACAAGGACAGCATAGGCAACGGCGCTTCCATCCCGCCGGGCGACGTGCAGCGCATGAGCGCCGGCCGGGGTATCCAGCACAGCGAGTTCAACCACGCGGCCGATGCGACCACCCATTTCCTGCAGATCTGGATAGAACCCAATGTCACCGGCATCACACCGGGCTACGAGCAAAAAACCTTTGCGCCCGCCGACAAACGCGGCAAGCTGCGTCTGGTGGCATCGAACGACGGCGCCGACGGTTCGGTCACCATCCACGCCGATGCCCGACTGTTTGCCGGGCTGTTCGACGGCGACGAGCAGGCCGAGCTGGCGCTGGATCCGCAGCGCAAGGCCTATGTGCAACTGGTGCGTGGCCAATTGCAGGTCAACGGCCAGACGCTGCTGGCCGGCGATGCCGCAAAGCTGGAGGGCGAGAGCCGCCTTCAGCTCTCAGGCGGCACGGACGCCGAGGTGCTGGTGTTCGATCTGGCACCATGATGCTGTGGAACTTTACGCAGCATGTCGCACACTGACTTGCGCGCCACGGCGCTTAAGTTCATTATTTTTCTTTCTTCATAACTTATCAAAGAGGGCTCACCATGCTTAACTCACTGCAAAATCCGTTTTCCCTGCTGGGCCGCGCACTCATCGCGCTGCTGTTCATTCCTGCAGGCTTCGGGAAAATCGCCGGTTTTGCCGGCACGGCTGGTTACATCGCGTCCAAGGGCGTGCCACTGCCCGAAGTCGCCGCGGCGATCGCCATCGCGGTTGAACTCGGCCTTGGCCTGCTGCTGCTGGTGGGCTTGCAGACCCGCTGGGCCGCGCTCGGCATTGCCATCTTCACCGCGGTGATCACTTTCATCTTCCATGCCTACTGGAACGTGCCGGCGGATCAGCTCATGATGCAAAAGCAGGCCTTCTTCAAGAACATCGCCGTGGTTGGCGGCTTGCTGACCATCGTCGCCTGGGGTCCCGGCGCCTGGAGCGTGGACGCCAAGCTCAAGGGCTGATGCTGCCGGTCTGACGATTCACGCAGGCCAGCCTCCGGGCTGGCCTGTTTTTTTCAAGCGAGGACAACACATGACAACAGTTGTGGTGCTTTACCACTCGGGCTACGGCCACACCCAGCGCATGGCGCAGGCGGTGGCCGATGGCGCAGGCGCGGATCTGCTGGCCATCGATGCCGACGGCAACTTGCCGGAAGGCGGCTGGGAAGCCCTGGCCGCGGCCGACGCCATCATCATGGGTTCACCGACCTACATGGGCAGCGTGAGCTGGCAGTTCAAGAAGTTTGCCGACGCCTCATCCAAGGTCTGGTACACCCAGGGCTGGAAGGACAAGCTGTTTGCAGGCTTTACCCACAGTGCGGCGATGAACGGCGACAAGTCGTCCACACTCAATTACCTGTTCACGCTGGCGATGCAACATGGCGGCCTGTGGGTCAGCCAGGGCGTGATGCCCAGCAACAGCAAGGCGTCGCAGCGCAACGATCCGAATTACCTCGGTTCCTACAGCGGTGCCATCGGCCAGGCCCCCGCAGATGCCGGCGCCGGTGACATGCCGCCCGGTGACCTGGAATCAGCGCGTGTTTTTGGTGAACGTGTCGCCGCCGTCAGTGCCCGTTTCAAATCCTGAGCGACACTGCTGCCATCCTGTTTCGCATTCAAGGAGTCCCCATGCCTGTTGAATTGACCCGCGACAAAAAACACGATCTTGCGCAAACGGTTTCAATCGGCCGCCATTCCATGATGGCCGATGCCACGCTGGTGGAGGGCGGCGACGAAGCCGGCCCCAGCCCGCACGACCTGTATGACGCGGCGCTGGGGGCCTGCAAGGCCATCACGGTGCTGTGGTACGCCCGCAAGAAGGGCATTCCGGTGGAGGACGTCAACACGGTGGTCACGCGTGATGATTCCGCAGAGCGTGCAGGCATCTATAAACTCACAGCCACCCTGCAGATCCGCGGCACGCTCAGCGATGCCCAGTTGCAGGAGCTCGAAGCGGTCGCCAAAAAATGCCCGGTGCACAAACTGATGGCCACCGTCACCACCGAGATCGCCACCGAGGTCCAGAGGCTGCCATGAGTGTGCTGATGATGCTGGGCGGCCACGACAAGGATCTGGGCGGCGGTTTCACCGTGCGGCGCCTGCTGCCGGCGGCACAGCGTCAATCGGTTGGCCCCTTCCTGTTTTTTGACCACTTCGGCCCGGTCACGATAGCGCCCGGCGGCTCGCACGATGTGCGCCCGCACCCGCACATCGGCCTGGCGACGGTGACCTACCTGTTCGAGGGCGCCATCATGCACCGCGACAGCCTGGGCTTTGAGCAGCGCATCGCGCCCGGCGCCATCAACTGGATGACGGCAGGCCGCGGCATTGTGCATTCGGAGCGCGGGCCGCTGGACCTGAAAACCAGCAGCTACGTCAACCACGGTATCCAGCTCTGGGCCGCGTTGCCGCGTGAATTCGAGGAGGTGGCGCCCGACTTCGATCACACGCCGGCTGACGTCATTCCTTCGCTGATGCTGGGTGGCACCCAAGTGCGCGTGTTGATCGGCGAGGCCTTCGGGGAAACGTCACCGGTGCGGACCTTTGCGCCCACGCTGTACCTCGACGTGCAGCTCGCGCCCGGTGAGCCCTTCGTATTGCCTGACCTGGCGCAGGAACTGGCGGTTTACGCGGTGGATGGCGATATCACCATCGATGGCGAACCGGTGCCGGCTCACGAGCTGGCGGTGTTGTCGGGCGGCATGGCAGTCAAGCTGCTCGCCGGCCAGGCCACGCGCCTGATGGTCATAGGCGGCGACACACTCGACGGCCACCGCTTCATGTGGTGGAATTTTGTGTCCAGCCGCAAGGAGCGCATAGCCCAGGCCTCGCGTGACTGGGAAGCCCAGACCATGGGCCAGGTGCCTGGCGACGCGGAACTGATTCCGTTGCCAGACCGCCGTTTTGGCGCCGGCTAGCTTCCAGGCTCAGGCGATATCACGGGCCAGACGAAGCCCGCTGAACTGCCACTGCGCATCCGGCGCAAAGAAGTTGCGGTAACTCGCGCGGATATGGCTCAGCGGCGTGGCGCAGGAGCCGCCGCGAAGCACAAACTGGTTGCACATGAACTTGCCGTTGTATTCGCCGACCAGGCCCTCCCAGGGCTTGTAGCCGGGATAGGGGTTGTAATTGGACTGCGTCCACTCCCAGACATCGCCGAACATCTGCGCCGGGCCCGGGTGTTGCTGTTGCAGCGGAATCGGGTGGTAGGCCGCGCTTTCGACAAAGTTGCCCTGCACTGCGGCGCTGCGTGCAGCCAGCTCCCATTCGAACTCTGTCGGCAGACGGGCACCGGCCCAGCGCGCGCAGGCGTCGGCTTCGAAATAGCTGAGGTGGCAGACCGGCGTGTGCGCGTCCACCTGCACCAGGCCCTGCAGCGTGAAGTTCTGGTAGCCACCGCCGTCGGTGCGCGCCTGCCAGTACAGCGGTATGGTCGCGCCAGTGGCCTGCACCCAGTCCCAGCCCATGGACAGCCACAACTCCGGCCGGCGGTAGCCGCCGTCCTCGATAAACGCCATCATCTCGCCGTTGCTGACCGGCCGGCTGCCGATCTCGAACGGTGCGATGTAGACCTTGTGGCGCGGGGTTTCGTTGTCGAAGGCAAAGTCGCCATCACGACCGGGGTCGAAGCCGTGTTCCCCCAAACCGCCCTCGAAACCCATCCAGCGCAGTGGCTGCGGGCTGATGCCGGCCAGCGGCCACTGGCGCGCATAAGCCGGGCGCGAAGGATTGAAGGACAAGGCATGTTTGATGTCGGTCAGCAGCAGCTCCTGGTGCTGCTGCTCATGGTGCAGCCCCAGGGTGAGCAGTTGGGCGAGTTCCGCATGGTCCGGATGCCGGGCCAGCACGGCCAGCAGGCGCTCATCGACTTGCGCGCGATAGGCCAGCAACTCGTCGAGCGTCGGGCGGCTGATCAGCCCGCGTTGGGGCCGCGGGTATTTGTCCCCGACGCCGTTGTAATAGCTGTTGAACAGCACCCTGAAACCGGCGTCGAAGGGTTTGAAGCCGGTCTCGAAACGCTCGAGGATGAAGGTTTCGAAAAACCAGGTCAGGTGCGCCAGATGCCATTTGGCGGGGCTGGCGTCCGGCATGGACTGCAACTGGCAATCTTCCGCACTCAGCGGCGCTGCCAGCTTTTCTGTTTGCGCACGAATCTGCTCAAAACGGCTGGCCAGCGGCGTTGCCGAAAAATCTGCAGGCCGGGTGTGTCGGGCAGGTCGGGTAGAAGGAGAAGGCATGGCGTCCACCGGTGGGAATCTTCGAAGCGTCAGCTTTTCACGGTTTGCCCGCGCTGGCTGTCGGACAAGGCCCCGACATCCACTTTTGGCGCCAGCGCCGCATCCATGGCCCGGCGTTCGTCGAACACAAAACAATCGCCATCGAAGTGCGCGCGGCCTTCGTCCTCGAAATACTTCAGGATGCCGCCGTCGAGCTGGAATACATGCTCCACACCGGCTTGGCACATGAAAATCGCGGCCTTTTCGCAGCGAATGCCGCCGGTGCAAAAACTCACGACGGTTTTGCCCTGCAATTCATCGCGGTGCGCCAGCAGGGCTTGCGGAAACTCGCTGAATTTGCTGATGCGCCAGTCGATGGCGCCACGGAAGGTGCCGACATCGGCTTCAAAGTCATTGCGCGTGTCCAGCGTCACGACGGGCCGGCCGCTGTCGTCGTGGCCGGTATCCAGCCAGCGCTTCAGGGTTGCCGCGTCCACCGGGGTCGCGCGGCCAAGCCCCGGACGGATCGCCGGGTGGTCCATGCGAATGATTTCGGGCTTGATTTTGACCAGCAGCTTGCGAAAAGGCTGGGCCGTGGACCAGCTTTGTTTGACTTCCAGGCCAGCGAAGCGGGCATTACTGCGCAGCCATGCCAAAAAATCATGAATGTCGCTGCTGCCGCCGGCCAGGAACAGGTTGATGCCTTCTTCGGCCAGCAGCACCGTGCCGCGCAGGGCGCGGCTTTGCGCCGCATCGCGCACGGCGGCCTGCAGCCCCGGCAGGCCGTGCAGGGCGGTGAACTTGTAGGCTGCAATGTTCAGAATCTGCATGATGCAGCTCATTGTAGGCAGGGCCCGAACGCCAGGCAGCGCAGCGGCGCCAAGACCCCGGCGGGCTCCGCCCTAGAATGAAGCCATGTTTGTCCACTTACGTCTTCACACCGAGTTTTCCGTCGTTGACGGCACCAACCGCATCGATGAAATCGTGCAGGCCGCGGCCGCCGACGGCCAGCCGGCGCTGGCGATCACCGATCTGGGCAATCTGTTCGGCACGGTGAAGTTTTACAAGGAAAGCCGCGGCGCAGGTGTCAAGCCGCTGATAGGTGCGGACGTGTGGGTGCAGGTGCCCGGCAAGGAGGCCACGGCGCCCCCGGCGCGCTTGTTGCTGCTGGTGCAAAACCGCCAGGGTTACCTCAACCTGTCGGAGCTGCTGACACGGGCCTGGACCCGCGGGGTGGTGCGTGACCAGGCTGTCATCAGCCTGGACTGGCTGCAGGAACTCGGCGAAGGCCTGATTGCGCTGTCGGGTGCGCAGGGTGGCGCCGTCGGGCAGGCGCTGGTGCAGGGTGATGGCGCACGCGCGGTGGAGTGCGCGCTGTTCTTCGCCGGACTTTTCCCGCACCGCTTTTACATCGAGCTGCAGCGCGCCCAGCGGGTGGACGACGAGCAGCACGTGGTGGCGGCCGTGCAACTTGCTGCGCGGCTCAAGCTACCGGTGGTGGCCACCCATCCGGTGCAGTTCCTGGGTTATGAGGATTACGAGGCCCACGAGGCCCGCGTCTGTATCGCCGGTGGCGAGATCCTGGGCAATGCGCGGCGTGTGCGCAAGTTCACGCGCGAGCAGTATTTCAAGTCCTCGGCGCAGATGGCCGAGCTGTTTGCCGACCTGCCCTCGGCGCTGGCCAACACGCTGGAAATCGCCAAACGTTGCAACCTCAAGCTCGAGTTGGGAAAGGCGATGTTGCCCGAGTACCCCACACCGGAAGTCAACGGCGTGCGCATGCCGCCCGATGAATATTTCCGTTATGCATCCTTCCAGGGCCTGGAAGAGCGGCTGGCGCACCTGTACCCCAACGAGGCGGTCCGCAACGAGAAACGCCCGCAGTATGTCGAGCGGCTGGAGTTCGAGATCAACACCATCCTGAAGATGGGCTTCCCGGGCTACTTCCTGATCGTGGGTGACTTCATCAACTGGGCCAAGAACAATGGCTGCCCGGTCGGGCCGGGACGCGGCTCGGGCGCCGGCTCCCTCGTCGCGTATTCGCTGAAGATCACCGACCTGGACCCGCTGCAGTACAACCTGCTTTTCGAGCGTTTCCTGAATCCCGAGCGGGTGTCCATGCCCGACTTCGACATCGATTTCTGCCAGACCAACCGCGACCGCGTGATCGACTACGTCAAGGACAAGTACGGCCACGCCGCGGTCAGCCAGATCGTGACCTTCGGAACCATGGCAGCACGCGCGGCGATCCGCGACGTGGGCCGTGTGCTCGATTTTTCCTACGGCTTTTGCGACGGCATCTCCAAGCTGGTGCCGAACAAGCCGGGCCAGGCCGTGACCCTGCAACTGGTGCCGGCCGAACGCAAGAAAAACGACAAGATGGTCTACGCACTGGAGGCCGAGCCGGTGCTGGCCGAACGCGAGGCCAAGGAAGAAGACGTGCGCACGCTGCTCGAGCTTGCACGCAAGCTCGAGGGCCTGACGCGCAACGTTGGCATGCATGCCGGCGGCGTGCTGATCGCGCCGGGCAAACTCACCGACTTCTGCCCGCTCTACCTGCAGCCCGGCAGCACCTCGGCGGTCAGCCAGTTCGACAAGAACGACGTCGAGGCCATTGGTCTCGTGAAGTTCGACTTTCTGGGCCTGGCCACCCTGACCATCCTGGAGCTGGCGCGCGAATTCATCGTGCAGCGGCATCCGGCGCAAAAAGACTTCAAGTTCGAGAACCTGCCGCTCGACGACCAGCGGGTGTATGCGCTGTTTGCCGAGGGCAAGACCGAGGCTGTGTTCCAGTTTGAAAGTATCGGCATGCAGCGCATGCTCAGGGACGCACGGCCCAACCGTCTCGAAGACCTGATCGCGATGAACGCGCTGTACCGGCCCGGCCCGATGGACCTGATCCCGACCTACATCGCGCGCAAGCAGGGCAAGGAAATACCCGAGTACCCGGACCCGCGCGTCAAGCCCATCCTCGAAGAGACCTACGGCATCATGGTCTACCAGGAACAGGTGATGCAGACCGCGCAGATCCTGGGCGGTTATTCGCTGGGCGGCGCCGACATGTTGCGCCGCGCCATGGGCAAGAAGGACGAGAAGGAAATGGCCTCGCAGCGGGAAATTTTCCGCAAGGGCGCCGGTGCCAACGGCCTGACCCAGGAAAAAGCCGACGAGGTTTTCGACCTGATGGAGAAGTTCGCCGGATACGGCTTCAACAAGTCGCACTCGGCCGCCTACGCACTGCTGGCTTATCACACGGCCTGGCTCAAGCGCCATTACACGGCCGAGTTCTTCTGCGCCAACATGACGGTCGAGATGGGCGACACCGACAAGCTCAAGATCCTGTTCGGCGACGC
>LNFM01007474.1_pt1 | contig 17116 bp, 17 predicted proteins | sample 596031 | NCBI WGS metagenome assembly LNFM01 (sample SAMN04254537, study PRJNA301005) | activated carbon metagenome | isolation source: dual media filters at the Ann Arbor, Michigan drinking water treatment plant | place: USA: Ann Arbor
ACGGGAGCCGTTGCTGCCGGGCTGCCCCACGGCATCGCTGCGCGAGCGGCGATGCCCGATCCGCGCAGCCTAGCCGAGATCGCCGACCTCGCCGGCAACATGCGCGATATCAAGCTCAAGATGCTGATCGAGGACGTGGTCGAACTCGTGAGGTTCGAACCGGGTCGCCTCGAGATCAGCCTGGCGCCGAATGCGCCGACGGGCTTCACCGGGGAACTCACGGAAAAACTCGGGAAGTGGACGGGGCGGCGGTGGATCGTTTCGATTTCGCGTGAGAAGGGGGCCACGCCGATGGGCGTCGCCAAGCGCGCGGCCGAGGCGGCGGAGATCGATCGTCTAAAGGCCAATCCGGCGTTGAAGGCCGTGCTCGATGCTTTCCCTGATGCATCCATCAAGGCTATCCGGACGTTGAAAAAGGAAGGCTCATAAGGGTGTCAGACCCGCCGGGTCTGATACTTGGTAGAATATGCGCTTTCGTGCTGATTACCGGTTCTGAATGCTTTCCGGTGTCAGACCCGGAGGGTCCGACACCATCGAGAGGTCCCGATGAAAGACATCTTCGGAATGATGAAGCAGGTTCAGCAGATGCAGGAGCGCGCGCAGCGCATGCAGGAGGAGCTGGCTGCGATCCAGATCGGCGGCGAGGCCGGTGGTGGGCTCGTCAAGGTGACGCTGTCGGGCAAGGGTGACTTGAAAGAGATCAAGATCGACCCGTCACTGATGAAACCGGAAGAGGCCGAGATCGTCGAGGATCTGATCGTGGCTGCGATGGCCGACGCGAAGACTAGGGTCGAGAGCCAGATGCAGTCGAAGATGCAGGAGCTGACGGGAGGTCTGCCCATCCCGCCGGGCCTCAAGCTGTTTTGAGCACGTCGTCGGGTCAATTGGCCGAGACCGGGTCAAACGCAGCGAAGCTGAGTGCGACCCAGCCCTATCGGCATTCGGGAAAAGATCCGGGCGCGCTTCGCTCGACCCAGCCAGGCCCCCCGTGCGGGTCAATATTCGGTTCAGCGGCGATCGAGAAGGCTGATGATGGCGAGGACGGCGGCCGAGACGGTGAGCTGCGCGATGACGAGACTGGCGATCAGCATGGCGGTTCTCCCTGGGGTTCGATGAGATTCAATTTGCCGTAATCTTGGTTTCCAAAAAGTTACCTGTGGAACAAAACCAGGAATTCGTTGCGCGGCACTGATCAGTCTCGACTGATTCGGCTCAGGCTGCCGAGTAAAAAAGCGGTCGAAATGAGAACGAGTGACACGACGCCGGCGGTGAGCATCAGCTGAGCGAGGATCGAAGCGAGTAGAGACATGGGCGTGCTCCGGCGAAACGAGGTCGTCGGTGAGCAGAATGGCCGGTCTTGGGGATGCTGGAAGTTCCGCAGGTGACATGCGCCCTGGTCATCCAGGCGGACGAAAAAGCCATGCGAGCGCTCGCGCGCCGGGCAAGGCCGGAGCGAAAGCGTTCGTGGGTCAGGGATCGTTCAGTGCGCGCGGGCGATGCAGAAAGTAACGGCGTCGAGCATCGCCGTCTTCGGCGGACAGTCGCGGAACAAGCCGAGGGCGTCGCGGGCCATCGCTCCGTAGTGGCGGGCGCGCTCTAGGGTCGCGTCGATCGCCTTATGGCGCTTCATCAGTGCGATCGCATGAGGCAGATCGGCGTCTTCGATTTCGCCCTGCACCAGCGTGCGCTGCCAGAACGAGCGCTCTTCGTCCGAGCCGCGACGGTAGGACAGGATTACGGGAAGCGTGATCTTGCCTTCGCGGAAGTCGTCGCCCACGGATTTGCCGAGACGGGCGCTGTCGCCGGAGTAGTCGAGCGCATCGTCGACGAGTTGGAAGGCGATGCCGAGCGAGCGTCCGTAGGATTTCATCGCGGCCTGCTCGTCCGCAGGGCGATTGGCGATCGCGCCGCCGACTTCGGTGGCGGCGGAGAACAGTGCGGCCGTTTTGGCGTTGATGATGGCGAGATAGTCGTCCTCGGTGGTTGCCATGTTCTTGGCGGCGGCGAGCTGCATGACCTCGCCTTCCGCAATAACGGCGGCGGCGTTCGAAAGGATCTTGAGGGCCGTCAGCGAGCCGACGTCGACCATCATCCGGAAGGCCTGGCCGAGCAGGAAATCTCCGACGAGGACGCTCGCCTGGTTACCCCAAAGAATACGCGCGGCCTTCTTGCCGCGGCGGAAATCGCTGTCATCGACGACGTCGTCGTGGAGAAGAGTGGCAGTGTGCATGAATTCAACGGCGGCGGCGAGGCGGATATGCCCTTCGCCTTTGTAGCCGACGAGCTTGGCAGCAGCGATGGTCAGCATCGGGCGCAGACGCTTGCCGCCCGAATCGATCAGATGATGTGCGAGCTTCTGGATCAGCTCGACATCCGACACGGCCTTATCGAGTATGATCCTGTTGACCCCACCCATGTCCTCGCTCACCAGATCCATCAGGGGCTGGAGAGAGGCCTCGCGGGGCTCTTCGAACGGGACGACAACTCCCACGTGTATTTCCTCGGTTCGCTGCATCTTGGTAAGATATAGTTCTGTAACCGCTTCGCAACGGGTCGGCAATTCGCCGCAGCGTCGAGAGGTTAGTGCAGTAGCGGATCAATGGATCGCCTTGGGCGTCGAATGGTCGGATACAACTGCTCGGGTCTCGCGTGTCTAGAGCCTCGTACGACCGGCCTCGCATTCGCGGCTCCCCAATGGGTCGATGCTATCGTGTTCCGGTTCCGACATTCGCTTTCCTCAGCGACAGTGTCGCGGGCAAATGCCGGAACCATGAGGATCACTGTCAAAGCTCTGACAGTCGTGTAGCTTTTGCATCTGGCTACACGAGGAGGCGTCGAATGCGCGAGGTCATGCGGACCAACGACACCGTGGTGGTCGGGCTGGCTCGCTCTCTGCTCGAGGCGGAGGGATTGCTGGTGATGGTTGCAGATAACAATATGAGCGTCCTGGAAGGCTCGATCGGCATGTTTCCGCGGCGTCTACTCGTCGTTTCGAGCGAGTTCGACGAGGCGCGGAAGGTGCTGATGGACGCTGGTCTCGGCGATTGGCTGATCACGACATGATCGAGGGGGCCCGGGACACGAGTATCGATACTGAAATCGACATAGGCGCCGACACGACCATCGACATGTTCCTGGGGGGCAAGCTCGCGATCGAACAGCCTGCAAAGGGGTTCAGGGCGGGGCTCGATGCGGTGCTGCTGGCGGCCGCTGTGGAGAGCGACGCGCGCACGCCGGTGCGGTTTCTCGATGCCGGAGCGGGGGTGGGAACGGCCGGGCTCTGCCTCGCGGCGCGGTGTGAGCGCGCCCGTGGTGTCCTCGTGGAGATCGCGCCGCGGCTCGCAAGGCTGGCAGAGGCCAACGTGGCGCGGAATGCTCTCGGCGGCAGGGTTCGCGTCGTGGAGACGGATCTCACAGGACCGGCGCACGATCTGGAGGCGGTAGGTATCGAGCCGGCTTCGTTCGACGTCGTCATCGCCAATCCGCCGTATCTGGAAGAGGGCCGGCACCGGCTACCAAAAGACGAGGTCGCGGCAGGGGCTTTCGGAATGGCGTCGGGACGTCTCGAGGCGTGGCTGCGGTTCATGGCGCGGGCAACGGCAGGCGATGGACGTATGGCGCTCATTCATCGTGCCGACGCGCTGAGGGAGGTGCTGGCGGCGATCGGGAACAGATTCGGTGCGCTGCGTGTGCTGCCGCTCCATCCCCGCGCAGGGGAACCGGCGCATCGCATCATCGTCGATGGGCGAAAGGGCAGCCGGGCGCCGCTGCAGATCCTGCCGGGGCTGGTGCTGCATGGTGAGGGTAATGCGTTTTTGCCGGATGTGCAGGCGGTCTTGCGAGATGGTGCGCCGCTGCAGGCAACAGGCAACAGACAACAGGCAACGCCGTGAGCCGGTGACGGCAGAGGCACCTCGCTCGCCGGCGGGCGCTCGACAACGCTCGCATGGTTGCTTAAGGCGTGTTGCCTGTTCACTTTTGCCACACCCCTCAAACACTCGGGTTCTCCTCCATGTGGCCGTTCTCCCGTAAGCCGATCGTTCCCGTGCTGCGCCTCAGCGGCCCCATCGGGATGGTATCGCCGTTGCGGCCGGGGCTGTCGCTGACAGCACTGGCGGGGCCGATCGAGAAGGCCTTCACGATGTCGAAGTGTCCGAGCGTGGCACTTGTCATCAACAGTCCCGGCGGCTCGGCGGTGCAGTCGAGCCTGATGTTCAAGCGCATCCGCCAACTCGCCAAGGAGAACAAAAAGAAGGTTTACGTGTTCTGCGAGGACGTGGCGGCGTCGGGCGGCTACTACCTCGCGGTGGCGGGCGACGAGATCTATGCCGATCCGTCGTCGATCGTGGGCTCCATCGGCGTGATCTTCACGTCGTTTGGTTTCGACAAGGCGATCGAGAAGCTCGGTATCCAGAGGCGCGTCTACACGGCCGGGCTCAACAAAAACGCGCTCGATGCGTTCTTGCCTGAGAATGCGGACGATATCGCGCGCATCAAGAGCGTGCAGGCGGACGTGCACGACGTGTTCATCGGTATCGTCAAGGACCGTCGCGCAGGCAAGCTGCGTGCGCCCGACGCCGAATTGTTCTCCGGCGCCTTCTGGTCGGCGCCCAAGGCGCTCGATCTCGGGCTGATCGACGGCGTGGCCGACGTGCGCTCGAAGATGCGGGAACTGCACGGCGACAAGGTCGAGCTCAAGGCGGTGCCGATAGGTGGCGGTGGACTGTTGTCGCGGCTGCGCCGGTCGCCGGCAGGGTTCGAGCGGCTGGGAGGTGGCTTGGGCGGCGGTCTCGTCGATGCGGAAGACGCACTATCTGCGGTCGAGACGCGCGCGATGTGGGGAAAGTTCGGGTTGTGAGGCCAGCGCTGGCGCTCGCGTCAGACGAGAGATGATGAGCCCAGAGATTCCGGGCGACCTATCTGCGAGGCAGTCTTGTCCTCACGGAATGTCTTGAAAGCCGACTGGCGCAATACGTTGTCGGGCGTCCAGCCACGATGCTGCACTTCGGCGACCAACGTGGGTTCGACCCAAACGACGCCTGCACGAGCTACGGCGGCGAGTGCTCGTGCGAGCGGGGGCGCTGGGCACCTTATCGTCTGCAGTGTCTGCCAAATTGCATGTGCCTTTGCCGCGGTGAAGCCGGTTCCGACGCGGCCGGCATAACGTAGACTTCGGTTCTCGACGTAACCGAGAACGAGCGATCCGATTGCTTCGCTCGCGCCCTTCAGCCCGACGTATCCGATCACGACGAGATCGTCTGTCAGCACACACTTGATCTTGCGCCAGTCGCCGGATCGGCCGGAGCGGTACGGACGATCTGTGCGTTTCGATACGATCCCCTCCAGGCCGAGCTTACACGCTCGATCGTACATTTCCCTCCCGGCGCCCGTCATGTGATCGCCGAAGTAGAGCAGCGATCCCGGTGGGCGCTTTCCCAGAACCTGTTTCAGCTTGCTCTTTCGCTCGAGCAATGGTCTCGGGCGCCAATCCTCGCCGTCGAGCATCAGAAGATCGAATGCCACGATCGCGATGCGGGCGGCAGCGCCTTTTTTGAATTCGCGTTGAAGTGCGTCAAAGTCCGAGACGCCGAGGTCGTTCTGTACGATGGCCTCGCCGTCGATGATGGCTGCGCGCAGGTCGAGATAGCGAACTTCGGCGCCGACCTTGCCGAACTTGGTGGTCCAGTCCAGACCATTCCGGGTCAACAACACGGCGCTGCCGTCGCGCACATGCATCTGGACGCGGTAGCCGTCATACTTGATCTCGTGCACCCAGTCGGTTCCTTGCGGGGGACTGGCGGCGAGGGTTGCGAGAGACGGCGCCACGAATGCAGCAGGGGCATTCTCTGCCGATCCGCGCTGCCGCCTCACTTTCGACCTCGGAGCAATGCGTCGATGGCTGGAGCCAGAGGGCGTGCGGCTTGCTCATAGTCCGGCCACGCATTCGATTTCGCCAGGAGGGCAGCAGCCGTGCGCAGGTCGAACCGCTTCGGATCTAGACCACTTCTAACTTGCGGCCAGTTCAGCGGCATCGATACGAAGGCGCCGGGACGTGCCCTGGGCGAGAGTGGCGCGACGGTGGTCGCCGAGAAATCGTTGCGCAGGTAGTCGATGAAGATGCGACCGCGACGGGCACGTTTCGACATCTTTGTGACGTAACGGTCGGGGCTGTCGCCGGCGATCTGTGCGGACAGTGTGTGGGCGAAGAGCTTGGCCTGATCCCACGACGCGGGCCGCCGGCTGTCGAGGGGAACAACCACATGCAACCCCTTGCCACCCGTGGTCTTGCAGAACGCGACGAGACCTAGAGCCGTGAGCCTTTCGCGCAACTCGCGTGCCGCTCCGATGACGGCATCGAACTGGACATCGGGGGCGGGGTCGAGATCGAATACGAACCGGCCGGGCACGCGCGGCTCGAACGGTGCGCAATTCCAGGGATGAAACTCGACTGCCGAGATCTGCGCCATATCGACGATCGACTGGGCGTCGTCGAACTGGAGGTATGGCGCGTGCTTCTCGTCGGCCCGGACGGTCTTGGTGGTTCCGGGCATTCCCGCCATGGCGTGGCGCTGGAAGAAGGTTTCGGCAGTGATGCCGTCAGGGGCTCGCAGGAGCGAGCAAGGCCGGCCTTGCATGTGGGTAATCATCCAGGGAGCGACCTCGACGAGATAGCGGGCGAGTTCTGCCTTGGTCGTCGGAGGCTCGGGCCAGAGTTGCCGATCTGGATTGGTGAGCCGAGGCATTTCGACCGGGCTCGTCGCGCGGCTTTCGACGCGGGCGGCGGTTGAACGACGGCGTGCGCGCGTCGATGTCTGCGCATCCCAGACGGCTGAGCGTGGCGATGCGGCACCGTCCGTCATGAAACGCTCGGGGGGCTTTCCGCGCCCTGCAGCAATCGCTTCCATATGGCGGCCGGAAGCGATCGACTTGTCTTTGTCGAGAATGTCGTCCCGGCCCGGTGTCGACCACTCGTCGCGGTGTTTGATCAGGAGCCAGTTGTCGTGGTTCTCCCCGGTGCGTCGCTTCAGCCGAACGAGAACCCAACTTCCATGGAGTTTGCCACCGGCAAGAGCGAGCTTGAGTTCGCCCCTTGAAAGTGCGCTTTCTGGTGTTTCGGCGCCTTCGGGCGCCCAAAAGCCGCGGTCCCACAGCATGACGGTTCCGCCACCGTATTCGCCTTCGGGAATGGTGCCTTCGAAATCACCGTACTCGAGGGGATGATCCTCGACTTCGACGGCGAGGCGTTTCTGAGCCGGGTCGAGTGAAGGACCGCGCGTCACCGCCCACGACTTGAAGACACCGTCGAGTTCCAGGCGGAGATCGTAGTGAAGCCGCGTCGCGTCGTGCTTCTGGATCACGAAGCGCAGCTGCTCCGCGGGTTTGATCGACGGGCCGTCACCACCGGTCTGATCTTCGACGGTACCTCGGGGCGCATTACCGTTGGATTTGTTACCCTTTGGTTCACTACCCTCAGGTTCCCGACCCCTTGGTTCGAGCGATTTGCGGAAATCGCGCCGATCCCAGTAGACGTTCAGCTTTGTGGTCGCTTTCGCCATGGCCAATTACGGCTCCATCAGGCTTTGCGTCTTGGGCGTGGGCGCTTCGGGAGGGGCGCGGATTTGCCCGCTCCTCCGGCCTTGGTCGTCTTGCTCTTGTTGCCGGTGTCGACTGGACGTTTGTTTACAGATGGCTTTGGGTCGAGATTGTTTTCGGGTTTCCCGATGCTGCGCTTCAGGGCTTCCATGAGGTCGATGACGTTGGCACCGGTCGGACGCGCCGTCTCATCGGTTGCAACAACGGTGCGACCTCGCATCTTGTCCTGCACCAGCTTCTTCAAGGCTTCCTGGAAGTGGTCGTGAAAGGCTTCTGGTTTGAACTTTCCGGTCTTCTGCTCGATCAATTGTACCGCGAGATCGACCATTTCCTTCTGCGGCGGCGCGGTCGGGACTTCTTCGAAGAATTCGTTGGGATCACGCAGTTCGTCGGCATAGCGCAGAAGCTCCATCACGAGTCCGTCGCCCATCGGGGCGATCGCAACCAGCCATTCCCGGCCGGCAATCGTGACCTGGGCCAAGCCGAGCTTGCGGGTTTTTTTCAGGGCATCGCGAATGACGACGAAGCCTTCACCGGCCAACTGATCTGCAGGCGCCACGAAGTACGGGCGTTCGAAGTAGCGGTAGTCGACGTCGGATGCATCGACGAACTGGACCAGATCGATCGTCTTCTTGCTTTCCAGCTTGAGTGCTTCGATTTCTTCGGGTTCGATGACGACATACGTGTCGTTTTCGACCTCGTAGCCCTTGACGATGTCGGCGTTCTCGATTTTGCCGATGCCTTGCACGACCTTGTCGTAGTTCACCCGACGGCCGGACGGCTTGTGAATCTGGCGGAAACTGATCTCGCTTTTGCTTTCGACGCCATTGTAGACCTCGATGCCGATCGTTACGAGCGAGAGACGCAGATAACCCTTCCAATACGCTCGTTGTTTTTTGGCCATTACGCGGCACCGTCGAGGCAGAGCCAGCCGCAGGCACGCGCGCCCGGGTTTCAAACTCTGGTCGAAAACGCGTCGTGCGCCACAATGTTCCGTTGCTTCGACTTCTCCAACCAACTTCCGCAATCAGCTTCTGGCGGTGCCCGCCTTCACGCCTTTCGCTACTTCCTTGCCTTTATCGAATTCGGAGCGGCGGCGGGCGATTTCATCGGGGGAGAGACGGGCGATGTTGGAGTAGTCGAGTTTCCAGGTGGGATCGGCGCTCCAGAGTAGGGGAGACTGCACGGTCGTGCGCGGTCCCGGGGCGGTTTCGAGAACGCGCAGTGCGAGTTCCAAGGTAGCTGCCTGCGAAGCTTTGTCGTGCGGGCGGCCGGCGGCGTTGCCCAACGGAAAATCCGAAAACAGCAGACGGGGCACGCCGACCCATTCAACGATGTCTTTCGCGCAGCCCATGACGACGGTGGCGATGCCGGCCTGTTCGAGCGCGCGGGCGGTGAGGCTCAGGGTCTGGTGGCAGATGGGACAGTTGGGCAAGAGCAGCGCGGCGTCGACCTCGTCGGCCTTGCAGCGCGCGACGATCTCGGGGGCATCCGTCTCGACCGTGGTGCGGTGGCTGCGATTGGTGGGGGCGCCGTGAAAGCGAGGGGCAACACTGCCGATGCGGCCTTGGTGTGCTGCTTCGTGCAATGCCAGCAACGGGAAGTACGTGCCGGGGTCTTCCGCGGTCGTGTGCACGCGGTCGATGGCGATGTGCGAGATACGCAGGTCATGGTCGCGATCGGTGTCGCCGGAATACACCGAATAGAATTTCGCGGCGGCGTTGTAGGGTGCGCGCGGGCCTTGGTCGCCGGCATCTGCGCGATATGGCGCGGCTGTCGTGACGATCGCCACGCGAGATTGCGCGAGGGGCTTCGTCAGCGTTGTGAATGGGACGTTCGCATAGTGCGCGAATACGTAAGGCGCGCCGTAGCCGAGGCCCACATAATAGTCGCGGATGCGCTGGAGGTAGGGGATCGGCGCGTCGTCGGGTGACGCGAAGCCGAAGGCTGCGGCTGGATCGAAGGTGGTCGTTCGGTCGGTCACCTGGCTTCGTCTTCTTCGCAGCCGGGCACAATCAACCCGCGAAGGTTAGCACGGGTTCAGGCACCGCGCCGCTGGGCAGCCGACAACATATCCGACCGACAACGACCTCGTGGTGAGTGGCTGCGATCAGCGGGAGCGCTTGAGGTCGATGCGCGGCTTTTCACGGGTGGCCTCGGCTTTCGTCTGGGCCTTTTCATCGACGACGCTGACTTCGAGCTTCTGGGCTCTGGGGAAGCTCTTGAAGAAGTCGAGTTCGATGGACTGGATCAGCTCGGGCTTGGCGCAATTGAGCTTGTACTCGGCATGGAACTCCGAGTGGGTCTCGGCCTCGGATTTGGCCGTGTTGGCCTTCCCATGATTGTGACCGTGAGAATGACTGTGTGTGCCGCCGCCGACCAGCTTGACCTTGCTGGATACGACCTTGCAACCGGCCGCGTCCGGCAGTTTTACGAGCGTCAGCGGTTTGGAAAGCAGCGCGCGGGCTTGGGATATGGCCTGTTTTTGCTCGGGTGTCTTTGCTGCATGCTCGAAGCCGACGATGTCGTATGCCGGAATTTCGAACTCAATTTCCACCGTGCGGCGTTCGAACGCGATACCGAGTTTGCCTGCACCATGCTCGTGGGCACCGAGCTGGCGTTGCGGTTCGTCTTTCTGTTGTGCAAGCGCGGTGCCTGCGAACATGACGATACAGCCTGCGAATTGGACGATGTCGCGCATGATGTGATGTCTCCGGGCTGGGGACGGTCGAGGAAAGGCGAAAGCCGGGTTGGCCGCATGGACTTCGATTTGCGAGGTTACACTATAACATAAAGACGACGTCAATCGGGCACGAAGTCAATCGGGCACGAAGTCAATCGGGCACGAAGACGGGCGGGCACGAGGACGGGCGGGCAAGTAGTCGGGTGGTCGACTGGTGGGATGCCGGGGGATTGGCTACGTGTAGAGCGCTGCGACTGCCGTTCCGGTTTCGTTGGGTCCTGTTCCTATCACTCGAGTTCGTTGCGTTAGATGTCCGTTCGCTCGTCGACTTTAAGTACGGTGTTGCCCGACGTGGTGACGCTCGGCTGCCGCCTTAATGCGGGAGAGGCCGAGACGATGCGCGTGCATGCGGGGGCTGCGGGGCTCGGTGACGCCGTGATCGTGAACACGTGCGCAGTCACGCAGGAGGCAGTGCGGCAGGGTGCACAGCAGATCCGGCGGTTACGGCGCGAGCGGCCGGACGCGCGGCTGATCGTGACGGGGTGTGCAGCGCAGGTGGAGCCGCAGCGCTACGCTGGCATGGGCGAGGTCGATCACGTCATCGGCAATGCTGAAAAGATGCAGGCAGGGACGTATCGGTTGCTCGCCGAATCTACCGATGCCCCCCGGACGATGGTCGGCGATATCATGGCAGCGGGGGACGTCGCGGGCCAAAATGCGGCGGCGTTTTCCGCAATCCCGCGTGCGTTCGTTCAGGTTCAGAACGGGTGCGATCACCGCTGCACGTTCTGTGTGATTCCGTTCGGCCGGGGCCGGTCTCGTTCTCTCCCGGCCGATGAGGTCGTGGCGCGAGTCCGCCGCCTCGTCGAAGGCGGGATGCCCGAGGTGGTGCTGACCGGAGTCGATGTCACATCCTGGGGACAGGATCTTGCGGGCGAGCCATCGTTCGGCCGCCTCGTGCGGACCGTGCTGGCAGAGGTGCCGGAACTGGCCAGGCTGAGGCTTTCATCGATCGATCAGGCGGAAGCCGATCGAGAACTGATGGCTGTGATCGCGGAGGAGCCGCGGCTGATGCCGCACCTGCACGTTTCGTTGCAGTCGGGTGCCGACCTGATCCTGAAGAGGATGAAACGCCGTCACAGTCGCGCCGATGCGATCGCGTTCTGCCGCGATGTGCGGCGGGCGAGGCCGGATATCGCGCTGGGCGCGGACCTGATCGCGGGGTTCCCGACCGAGACAGCGAGCCACTTCGAAGACACGCTGTCGGTCGTGGAGGATTGCGGGCTCACTTTCCTGCACGTGTTCCCTTATTCCGCGCGCCGGGATACACCGGCAGCTCGTATGCCGCAGCACCCGGGCGAGGTGGTGCGGGAGCGGGCTGCGCGGTTGAGAGAAAAGGGACGAGTAGTGCTCGAAGATTGGTTGGAGCGGTTCGCTGGTCAGACCATCAAGTTGGCTCTCGAGCGGGGCGGCGGGTCCGACCTTCCCGCACGCACACCGCAGTTCGCGCAAGCCTCGGTCAGTGGGGTTTACCGGCATTGCGTTGCGGGCGATGTCGTCACGGCGCGGGTGACCGGTCATGCAGGCGGCAGGCTCGTCGCGGAGGAACTTGCATGAGCGAGGAGCCGCAGAAAAGGTCGCTGTTCGGCCGCTTGTTCGGGCGCGGACCGAAGCCGGTCGAGGCGCAGCCGCCTGTCGAGGAAAAAGCAGAGGTCGTCCAGCCGGGCCGAGAGCCGGCCGACGAAGCAATGTCCTCCAAGGCTCCAGAACCGCCAATAGCCGTGGCGGTTCAGCCGATTGTGGATGTCGTCGAGGCCGCGGTCCCGCCACCGGAAGCCGAGCGCCTGCCGGAGCCTGCGCCCGACCCCGTCGCACCACCGCCAAAGCTGTCATGGTTCCAGCGGCTGACGGCCGGCCTCAAGAAGACGTCGTCGAAGCTCACCGAGGGCATCACGAGCGTTTTCACCAAGCGCAAGCTCGATGCGTCCACGCTGGAAGAGCTGGAGGATCTGCTGATCCAGGCCGATCTGGGCCTGGAAACCTCGACCAGGATCACGCAAGCGCTGGCCAAAGGGCGCTTCGACAAGAGTATCGACCCGGAAGAGGTCAAGGCAATCCTGGCGGCGGAAGTCGCCAAGGTGCTCGAGCCGGTGGCCAAGCCACTGGAAATCAAACAGCAACACAAGCCGCACGTCGTTCTCGTGGTCGGCGTCAACGGTACGGGCAAGACGACGACGATCGGCAAGTACGCCAAGCAATACGTGGGGCAAGGCCTCAAAGTCATGCTGGCGGCGGGCGATACGTTCCGGGCCGCGGCGATCGACCAGCTCAAGATCTGGGGGGAGCGAACGGGAACGCCAGTCGTGGCGCGGGATGTCGGCGCTGATTCGGCTGGGCTCGCGTTCGATGCTCTGAAGTCCGCGCGGGACGGAGGTTACGACGTTCTTCTCATGGACACGGCGGGGCGGCTACAGAACAAGCAGGCGCTGATGGACGAACTCGAGAAGGTCATCCGGGTGATGCGGAAGATCGATCCGACCGCGCCGCACGACGTGGTGCTCGTTCTCGATGCGACCACCGGACAGAACGCATTGTCGCAGGTGGAGGTATTTCGTGACCGTGCAGGCGTGACAGGACTTGTTATGACAAAATTGGATGGTACCGCTCGCGGCGGGATACTCGTGGCGATCGCGGCCCGATTCGGGCTGCCGGTTCATGCCATCGGTGTGGGGGAAGGCGTGGACGATCTGCAACCTTTCGATGCCAACGAATTCGCAAGAGCAATCGCTCTGGGTTAGCCAAGCTCGCGGGTCGGAGGGGTTCGATGGTCGTGCGATCGCGCCAAAAACGAGGTTTTGTGGAATGAGCTTTCTGAAGCGCGTCTATCCATTCAATTCGGAGCAGACCGTCAACATTCTCAGTGAGTTCGGACCGCTGGTGACGATGTTCGTCGTCAATGGTGCGACCGGTGACATCAATGCGGGAACGTGGGCGCTGATCATCTCCACGGTCGTTGCGATGGTCGTCATGCGGATGATCCTCGGCCGGCTACCCGTATTTCCGATCATCGCCAGCAGCGTGACGATCGTGTTCGGCTTGCTCACAATCGTCACGCACGATCCGATGTGGGTGCAGATCAAGGTGTCGATCTTCAACGCCTTGTTCGCGGGCTTCCTGTTCGGCGGATTGTATGCCACGTCGCCGGTTCTCAGCCGCTGGTCGATCATCACGGTGATCGGCCTCCTGGTGATCGGCGCCAGCCTGCAAGCGCCGCTGGTGATGAGCGTGGTGGCTGCAGGAAAGCTGCCGGCACTGGGCGATGCGCACAATCCACTGTTCGCCAATCTGATGTGTCTGGGCTCGCTGGCGGTGGGCTTTCTAGTCGGGACAGCGTTCAAACGGAACTTCTTCGGCTACATCTTCGAAAAGACGTTCCATTTCACGCAGGAAGGCTGGGACCGGTTCACGTTCAGCTTCGCCTGGTTCTTCATCTTCACGGCGGTTCTGAACGAATTGATCCGGCAAGTGTTTGATGCCGATGTCGAATACGCGGTACCTCTGATGGGCATGAAGAAGGGCATCGATATCTGGATCCTGTTCAAGATCGGGTTCATTATGCCCATCAGCGGTGTCTACGCGTGGTATTTGACGCGTCTGATGCTGCCCTACCGGATCGATCCGGCCGATCATGCGGCGATGGCGAAGGCGGGGTATGGCGCTGGCTCGCCTGCCTATGCAATGGCGCCGGCACCGGCACGCAACGCGTCGAACGGAAAGCCGCTGTGAGGCGAGGGGCGACCGACAGAGGTCGTCATGTAGACGGGACCCGTGTTGATCCTCGCGCCGCCGCTTCTGGCCGAGATGCCGATTGACGACGCTTCCGATTCAGGGGCTGTGGTAACAGCCGTTTCCCGTTGCGACCGAGGATTTGGACCGATGACCGACAAGCCGTCTGCCGGGCAGGAGCCCGAGATATCTCCGCAACAACTGCTCAAGATGCTGCTCGAAATCGGCCCGATAGGCGTGTTTTTTCTGGTCAATTCCTATCGCGGGATATTCTGGGGCACGGGCGCGTTCATGGTGGCGACGGCCGTTGCACTCATCGCATCGCGCAGCCTGCTCGGTAAGATCCCGATCATGCCGCTTGTTTCCGGCGCCTTCGTGCTGGTGTTCGGCGGGTTGACGCTGGTGCTGCAGGACGAACTCTTCATCAAAATGAAGCCAACGATCGTGAACACGATGTTCGCGGTGATCCTGCTCGGTGGTGTCGCTTATGGGCAGGCGTTCCTGAAGTACATTTTCGGAGAAGTTTTCCACCTCACCGATGAAGGATGGCGTGTGCTGACGATCCGTTGGGCGATCTTCTTTCTGGTGCTGGCGGTCATCAACGAGGTCGTCTGGAGATCGTTTTCGACCGACTTCTGGATCGGGTTTAAAGTCTGGGGTATCATGCCCTTAACTATGGTTTTCGCGGTCGCTCAGTTGGGCTTGATCAAGCGCTACGAGAAGGGCGCGGCGGGGTGACCGCGGTGGCAATCATCAGCGCTTGCATTGCAAAATTATCACATAGTTGATTATTATTGAGCGCTGTTCATTGACATCCCTTGCCAATCCCTATTAGTCATTACGCCTACCAGTTCCGGTACATTCTCGCGGCGCAGCTGGGCGGCATCGATGATCAATCAGGCGCTCTCTGCCTGATGCGACGACGCTTCCTGGCAGCTGGAACTGTAGCGTCTCAAACCCTTCAACGCTCCGGTTCTTGCATGAGATCGACATCCGCTTCGGCCAAAGAGAAAAGCACCGAACGACTGGATCGCTCGCCGATCCACCTTTTGCACCGTGCAGGTCAATGCGCGGGCGACATATTCCAGAACGAAATGTCCGATGGCGGGCTGACCCCTCGGCAGTTTGCAATTCTGCTCACGGTCGCGCAGAATGAAGGTCTCAGCCAAACTAACCTTGTCGAGCGGACAGGCATCGACCGGTCGACGCTGGCGGACATCATCCGCCGGATGATCAAGAAGGGGCTTCTACATCGTCGCCGGACGAAGGAAGATGCGCGCGCCTATGCCGTGCGTCTCACCGACGAAGGCACGCGGGTGCTGCGCTCTGCGGATCCGGTTGCGCGCAAGGTCGACGACAAGGTGCTGGGTGTGCTGACCGCTTCCGAGCGGGAGCGGTTCCTGCAGGATCTGGCGAAGATCGTGCGGACGCTCGGCGCCATGACACCTGCCGGTGGCAATAAATCTCGCGACTGAGATAACGCTATCGAACCGGTTCGAGCAAAATCGCCCGCTGCCTAGGCAGCGGGCGATTGCTTGTGTTGGTCGACTTATCCGTTACATCGGGTCGTTCAGGCCGACTTCTTCTTGAGCAGATTCCGCTCGATCAGCGTTTCTGCAATCTGGACTGCGTTCAAGGCTGCGCCCTTCAAGAGGTTATCGGAGACGATCCACATGACGAGGCCGTGCTCGACGGTCGAGTCTTCGCGAATGCGGCTTACATAGGTCGCGTATTCGCCGGCGGCCTCGATCGGCGTCACGTAGCCGCCGGCTTCGCGCTTGTCGACGACGAGAACGCCGGGTGCTTCACGCAGGATCGAGCGGGCTTCGGCGACTGTCATTTGCCGCTCGAACTCCACATTCACCGATTCGCAATGGCCGACGAACACCGGCACACGCACGCAGGTGGCGGACACCTTGATCTTGGGATCGATGATCTTCTTGGTCTCGACGAGCATCTTCCATTCCTCTTTCGTGTATCCGTCTTCCATGAAGACGTCGATTTGAGGAATGATGTTGAAGGCGATCTCCTTGGGGAACTTCTTGGCCGGGAACTCCTGGCCGGGCACATACTTGCCTTTGGTCTGGGACCAGAGTTCGTCCATCGCGTCCTTGCCCGCTCCGGAGACCGACTGGTAAGTCGAGACGACAATGCGCTTGATGCCGGCGGCGTCGTGAAGGGGCTTCAAGGCAACGACCATCTGCGCCGTCGAGCAATTGGGATTGGCGATGATTCCCTTCTTGGTCCAGCCGGCGAGCGCGTCGGCGTTGACTTCGGGAACCACCAGCGGCACGTCCTGGTCATAGCGCCAGCACGACGAGTTATCGATGACGACGCAGCCCTTGGCCGCGATCTTCGGGGCGTATTCCTTCGCCGGGCCGGAACCGGCCGACATGAGGCAGATGTCAGCGCGCGCGAAGTCGAAATGCTCGAGATCGAGGCACTTGAGGACCTTGTCGCCGTAGCTGACCTCGGTGCCGAGCGAGCGGCGGGAGGCGATCGCGAAGACCTCGTCGGCGGGAAACTTGCGCTCGGAAAGCACATTCATCATCTCGCGACCGACATTGCCGGTGGCGCCAACGACTGCAACTCGATAGCCCATGTCGTGCGATCCTCGCTGGCGCCGGGCCCGCGTGGTGCGGTCGGCGCGAAATACCCTGTGGGGCCGTGAGATACGCGGTGTCGCGGGGTCTTTCAAGCACGCCTTGGGCGAGGTGGGGCGATTTGGACCGGAGGCTCCGAGGCGGAACTACTGTCCCCACTTCAGAAACGGGTCGAGGGCGGGCATACCCAGGACGGTGGCAACGGCGACGAGGCCGATGGCGATGCGCTTGAACGTGGCAGGGGAGGCAAGCCCGAACGAAGCCGAACCCAGGTAGATTCCCAGCGCATAGCCTGGGGCCGCGGCTGCCGCCAGCCAGAGTACCTTGACCGGCAAGAGGCCCCTGAAGGCAAAAAGTGCCAGTGAACACCACATCAGGATCGCGAAATAGACGATCAGGTTGGCCCGCATCCGGACGGTGTCGATGCCGGTGCTCAGCCAGTACATGACGA
>LNFM01013100.1_pt1 | contig 17111 bp, 17 predicted proteins | sample 596031 | NCBI WGS metagenome assembly LNFM01 (sample SAMN04254537, study PRJNA301005) | activated carbon metagenome | isolation source: dual media filters at the Ann Arbor, Michigan drinking water treatment plant | place: USA: Ann Arbor
CGGCAGGGCCACTGGCAGCGCTGCAGCGATGGCCAGGGAAAGCATGGTGAGCTGACGTTGGATGTTCATGCGGCACTTTCTGAAGTTGGGGCCCTGAACTCGCTCCGGGCCTGCCTACATAGAACGCGCGCCAGCGGCCCGCCGGCGTCGGCTGCCGTCACCAATGTTTGTAGGAGAACACGCCGCGGCTCAGGTCCCCATCAGCCCGGAGCCCGCCGTCAGTGCCACCGTGCCAGGATCTGCTCGGAGATCTCGTCCAGCAGCTGCACCGTGATGCGCTTCTGCGCGAAGGTCGGCCCGGCGATCTTCACCATCTTGCGGCGGAAGCTGCTGCCCGAGGCGAGAAGGCCAGCAGCGAAAGCGACACCGCGCTCACGTCCACCGGCCTGCCCGCACCACAAGGCAGACAAGACGCCGCGGCAGCGGCAGACTGCGAGGCACGGCGACCCGTGGCGCCCGCGTTGTGGTCTGCCGCCATGCAGGCCTTGCCTCCCCTGGAACTCCACTCCATGCCCAACACCCGAAGCACCAACGCCGTTCGCCCGGAGTTCGAGAACAACGGCCTCGACATCGAAGGCCTGGCCATGGACGGCCGCCAAGCCCTGCCCGCAGAATGGCCGCAAGGCAAGGCGCGCACGCGTTCTTCGGCGACCTGTTGCGCCCCGGCTGAAATCCCACTGACCGCATCCACTTCCGAAGGCACTTGATGAGCGACTCCTGCGGCAGCCACGGCTGCGCTGCACCCCCCTCAAGCCAGAGCCCGCGCTACCGCCGTGTTCTCTGGGCGGCGCTGATCATCAATGCGGCCATGTTCGCCATCGAGCTGGCCGGCGGCCTTCAGGCCGGATCGGTGTCGCTGCTGGCCGATGCCGTGGACTTTTTCGGCGACGCGGCCAACTACGGCCTCTCGCTGCTGGTGCTGGGCATGGCCTTGCGGTGGCGCGCACGCGCGGCCCTGGTCAAGGGTCTGAGCATGGCCGCCTTCGGCATCTTCGTGCTGGCGCGGGCGGCCTGGTCGGCTGCCGAGGGCACCGTGCCCGAAGCCGTGACGATGGGCGCCATCGGCGCCCTCGCGCTGCTCGCCAACGTGTCGGTGGCGGTCATGCTCTACGCCTGGCGCGAAGGCGACGCCAACATGCGCTCGGTGTGGCTGTGCAGCCGCAACGACGCGATCGGCAATGTGGCCGTGATGGCAGCCGCGCTGGGCGTGGTCGGCACCGGCACGGGCTGGCCCGACCTCGCCGTGGCGGCGGTGATGGGCGTGCTGGCACTGACCGCCGCACGCTCCGTCATCCAGCAGGCCCGCGCTGAACTGCGCCTCGCGCCGGCGCACGCCTGAGCGCAGCGCGTTCTGCCCGGCGCCATGCCGGCGCCGCGGCCGCTACCGACAAGAGGCTGCGGCTTCGGGGTATGGAGGCGCCTGCCTTGCGACCCTCAACTCGATGGGAGACATTGGAGGGAACCGCAGGTGACGCCACTCGCACGGGTCCATGCATCGACAGCAGAGGGCCAAGGACCGCCCTCGCATGCTTGCCGATGCGTGAACGTGCGCAGCGCTTCGATACCGGGTCAGTCTCCCGGCCGCGGTGCGGCGCGCGCCACGCCGGGCCGTGACGGGCTCAACACCTTCGGGGCCACGGCTTCACTTCGGCTTGGCGGGGCGCAGCTCGACATAGCTTTCCGTCACCTCGTCCCAGCGGTGTGTACGCATGAAGGCCTGGGTCTCCTTGCGCACTTCGTCGCGCGTGAGCTTGGAAGGATCCCGTGGCGCACCTCCCACGGGCTCCCAGGCACCCAAGGCCTCGTTCCAGCGATTGGCCTTCATGAACGCGTCGCGCGCGGCCCGCATTTGGGCACGGGTAGGCACGCCCTCGGGCGGCCGCGAAGCAGCCTTGCCGGGCGCGGTCGCCACGTAGTCGCCCTTGGCTTCATCCCAGCGGTGCGTGCGCAGGAACGCCCTGCACTCGGCGCGCACCTCGGCCCTGGTGCGCTCGCAGGATGGGGGTGAGGTGGCTTGCCCCTGAGCCATGGCCTGGGCCGCCAGGCACACGGCCATTGCGGCGAACGACCAACGGGGCACGATCGGCGAGCGGTGCATTTTTTGCTCCTTGTTGACGGCCGCAGGACATCCCGCGGGAACGTCGGCATTCTGCTGACCGCTGCTCGGCACTGATTGATCAGACTCAAGCGCCTGACGCCTGCAAGCACGCCATGTCCGCCACGAAACTTGTGCCCCTGACCCTCAGAAACCGCATGCTGCCGACCCGACCGCCGCACGGCCGCCGCGACCATGAAGACCACTGCTGGGTGGGAACAGCTGTGGGACCCCGAGGGGACTGCCAGCCACGTTGACGCGGCCGCGAACGACAGCGGCGTCACGCTGACGCTGAGCTTGATGCGGCGAAGGGCCACGGCGAGATCCTCGCCATGGCTGGGGGCGCCGAAACTCTTTCCGCGCCGACGCGCGAATCCGAGCCGGCGCGGTCTTGGCCGTCGGGTGGCGTCTAGAGCGCACCGACCACCGGGTCTCTGCGCCAGGCTTCGACCTCTTGGCCACTCCTCAACCCGCGGGCCCCGACATCGGCCGGCCACCCGTACCTACGGGAATGCGAAGCTCAAAGGCGCTGCTTCATTCCCCATGGCGCCGCGGACACGGCGCCCGTCGCGTGTCAGCCGGTCTTCGAGCGGCACTTGTCGCCTTGACGGGCGGGAAGCCAATGCGAAGCGTTCAACGCGGTGGCACGCGTTGCCGCGTTGCGCATGCTCAATGCTGCCGAGACCTCGATGCCAAACACTCCGCGCGCATCCGCCTCCTCCGAGACAGGAATTCGCCATGACCACCCTCGACATCGCCCGACAGACCCTGAGCAGGCCTGTCTTGAGCCACGGGGAGGTGCCGCGTGCATCGGCTGGCGATCTCTCGGTGTTCACCACGCACGAGTCCAACGTCAGGTCGTACTGCCGCTCGTTCCCGACCACCTTCACCCGCGCCAAGGGCGCCTTGTTGCAGTCGGAGGAGGGTCGGTGCTACATCGATTTCTTCGCGGGTGCCGGAGCGCTGAACTACGGGCATAACAACGATTTCATCAAGGCCCAGTTGATCGAGTACATCGCCCGCGATGGCATCAGCCACGGACTCGACTTCCACACCGTGGCCAAACGCGAATTCATCGAGACGTTCGACCGGCTGGTGCTCGAACCCAAGGGTCTGCGCTACAAGATGCAGTTTTGTGGCCCGACAGGCACCAATGCCGTGGAGGCCGCCTTCAAGATCGCGCGCAAGGTCACGGGGCGCACTGGCATCTTCAGCTTCATGGGCGGCTACCACGGCATGTCTCTGGGCAGCCTGGCGGCCACCTCCAATGGCGGCAGCCGTGGCGCTGCGGGCTTGCCGCTCGGTGGCGTGACCTTCATGCCGTTTCCACATGGCTTCATGGCAGGCATCGACAGCATCGGCTACCTGGAGTCGGTGCTGTCAGACACCCATTCGGGCACAGACCGGCCAGCGGCCGTCATTGTCGAAACGGTGCAGGCCGAAGGCGGCGTGGTGGTGGCGCCGGTGCCGTGGCTGCGTCAATTGCGTGAGGTGTGCGACCGGTACGGCCTGCTGTTGATCTGCGACGACATCCAGGTCGGCTGCTTTCGCACTGGCCCGTTTTTCTCGTTCGAGCGCGCGGGTATCGCGCCGGACATCGTGACCCTGTCGAAATCCATCGGCGGTTACGGCCTCCCGATGTCGTTGGTGCTGCTGAAACCAGGCTTGGATGTCTGGCAACCGGGCGAGCACACCGGCACGTTCCGGGGCAACCAGCTGGCCTTCGTGGCGGGCGCTGCAGCCCTGCAGTTTGCACAGGCCCAGGATCTGCCGTCGATCGTCGCAGAGAAGGCCGCGGTGCTCCATGCGTTCTTGCGGGATTGCATCGCATCCATCGATGACCGCCTGCAGGTGCGTGGCCTGGGCATGATCTGGGGCATCGACTTCTCTGCCGTGGGTGGCGGAGAGATGGCGCGCCGGGTCTCGCAGGCCTGCTTCGAAAATGGCCTGGTCATAGAGACCACCGGTCGCCAGGACGCTGTCCTGAAGTTCCTGCCGCCGCTGACCATCGAGGACGAGTTGCTGGAGGAAGGCTGCCATACCGTCGCTCAGGCCGTGAAGGCCTGCCTGGGTGTCTAGCCCCTATCGCTTGCGGTTGGCGATCTGCGGGTCGCTGCCGGGCGCAGACATGCTGGAGGGCGTGCCAGCAAGCCCAGGCCCGTTGCGCGACTTTGCCCAGACCAGCCCGTTCCGGCATGAGCCCTCGGCGCTGACGATCCCGTTGCCACAGCCCGCATCGTGTCAACTGGCTGCCATGGGGTCGTCAGATCCGCAGGCACTCAGCGCCTTGTTGGTGATCAGCGTCGGCTTGCTGGCAGGACGCCATGGTGGCGTGAAGGAGGCTACGCTGGCCGTGGCCCGCGGTGAGGCGCCACTGCATTGGCGGAGGCTGTGTTTCGATTGGAACGCGCAGACGACGCTGCAAGATCTGACTTCGCGACTGGCGTTCGACGCGACCGCAGTCGCCGCGCACCGCGGCTCGCGCGCTGCGCCCGGCGCGTCAGCCTCCGGTGCGACGCAGGAAGATTCGCAGTCGTCCGACGACGAGCCTGCCGCAACGAACGTTCTGCCCGCGCATCAGCAGCCGGAGATCGAATTCGATTTCCGATGCACGGCGGATGCCTTCGAGGCGCGGCTCTCCCATAACGCACTGCTCTATCGCCACGACAGCATGGCGGTGCTGGCGCGCCAGTGGTGTCACGTGTTGACCCGCGCGCTCGATGGCCCATCGCAGTGGGTTGCGTCGATCGAGTTGCACGATTCGCAGGAGCGCGACCGCATCCTGCACGGCTTCAATCGCAACCGGCTGCCCTTTCCGCGAGACCGCACGCTTTCCGACTTGATCCTGGCGCAGGCCCGCACATCGCCGGACACGGTTTGCGCCGTCCACGGCGAACAAGCCCTCACCTATGGATGCCTTGACGAGAACGCGGACCGACTGGCGAGCCTGCTGCGTACGCTGGGCGTGGGGCCCGGCGTCTTCGTGGCGATCTTCGAGCCCAGGGGGCTGCACTTCGTCACGGCCATGGTCGCCATCTGGAAGGCCGGCGGGGCCTACGTGCCCGTCGAAACCGACTACCCCGCCGGCCGGGTACGGCACATGTTGGCCGACAGCGAAGCGCGCGTGCTCATCGTCGGAGAAACCGGACTGGCCCGCCTCGGCGTGATGGCGGCCAGCCTGGCGCACCTGGTCGGGATCGTCTGCCTCGACGGGATCACGACACCGCCGCCGATGGAACTCGACTGTCCGGTCTACGGCCCCCGAGACTTCGGGCAGCGGCCGCTGGCTGGCGATTGCCCGGGTCCGGCAAACGCTCGCGATCCGGCCTATATGGTCTACACCTCGGGGTCCACCGGGCTGCCCAAGGGCGCCATCGTGCGCCATGACGGCGCGGTCAATCACATCTTTGCGCAAGCCCACTGCCTGGGCCGCACCGCAGTGATGAACTTCCTGCAGAGCGCGCCCTCGTCATCGGACATCTCGGTGTGGCAATTCGCGGCACCCCTGGTTCTGGGCGGTCGGACCGTGATCATGGACGGCGCCAGTGACGTCGAGGCCCTGGTCGAGCAGGTGCGGCGCCACCGGCCGGGCATCATCGAACTGGTGCCATCGGTGATGAGCCACCTGATCGACTTCCTGGCCTCGTTGCCCGCCGCGCAGCGCGAACTGCCGGGCCTGCGCTGGGCGATGGTGACCGGCGAATCGGCCCAGGTGGCGTTGATCAATGCCTGGCTCGCGTTGTACCCGTCGATCCCGGTTGTGAACGCCTACGGGCCCACCGAGGCGGCCGACGACATCGCCCAGGCCATCATCGAACGGCCGCTGCCGCCACGGCTGCTGACGGCACCGATCGGGCACTCGCTGCCGAACCTGGATGTCCACGTTCTGGACGACAGGCTCGAGCCCGCGCCCATCGGCGTACCAGGTCAGATTTGCGTGGCCGGCATCGGGGTCGGTGTCGGCTACTGGAAACAGGACGAAAAGACCAGAGCCAGCTTCCGCCCCAACCCGCTGCCCGATGCACAGGGCGACACGCTCTACTTGACCGGCGACATCGGCCGCCGGCTGGACGACGGCACCCTGGAGTGCTTCGGCCGCCAGGACAGACAGGTCAAGCTCCATGGATTCCGCATCGAACTGGCCGAAATCGAAACCGCGTTGAACGGGCATGCCGCCATCAAGGAAGCGGTGGTCATCGTGACCACGGGCCGCGCGGCGCACCCGCAGCTCGTCGCGTTCGTGGTCGAGCGCGGCCGCACCGGGCTGGCTGCTGCGGACGTGCGCGGTTTCTTGGCGGCGCAACTGCCCAAACACATGCTGCCAAGCCATGTTGTCGTGCTGCCGAACATGCCACTGAGTCCGGCAGGCAAGATCGATAGGCAGGCGTTGAGCCAGATGCCCCTGCCGCACGACCTGCCGCTGGCCCGGGCTGCAGCGCCTGCCGACGCGGTGCAGGCGGTGTTGTGCCGCATCTGGCGCGAGGAACTCGGATGCCCTGAAATCGGTGTCGACGACAACTTCTTCGACCTGGGGGGCGATTCGATGACCGCACTCGGCATCGTCTCGGGCGCGCGGAGCGCCGGCTTGCGCATCCGGCCTTCGGACGTGTTCGATCACCCGACCATCACCCGCCTGGCGACGATCGCGCGACGGGTTCAACCTGAACCGCCGGCAGTCGTCGTTTCACGGCCGCCTGCCACGCACGATGCCCTGACGCCTGCAGAACGCCTGGCCATCTTGATGACCGACCCGGGGCTGGACGACGCCTATGCGCTGTCGCCCACCCAACGCAGCATCTACCTGCACGCGCTGCTCTGCACGGACAAGTCGGCCTACGTCGATCAGTATTGCTACCGTTTGCAGGGGCCCCTCGACAGGCAAGCCTTTGATGCGCAATGGCAGGTCGTCATGGAGCGTCAGCCGGCGCTGCGCAGCGCTGTATCGCGCAGACACCACCGCCGACCGATTCAGGTCGTCCACCGCGATGTGACGCTGCCCATGACCTGGCTGGACGCGTCCGACCTCGCGCCGTCGGCCAGGGAAGCGCTGCTGGCCGACCTCCGCGCTGCCGACGCACAACGCGGCTTCCTGCTGGACACCGCTCCGCTGATGCGTTTGACCGTCGTGAAGCTGGATGCCCTGAGTCACTACTTTTTCTGGACCCACCACCACCTGATCCTGGACGGTTGGTCGATGTCGCTGGTCGTCGGCGAGGTGATGGCAGGTCTCACGGGCCAGCCGAAGGCGGTGGCCTCGAGCCCGCAAGCGCCGGTACCGCGCGACCTGGTGGACTGGCAACTGCAGCAGGACCCAGAGATTGACGAGGGCTTCTGGCGCCAGCTGCTGTCAGGTTGGACAAGCGACAAGCAGTGGGTGTGGCCGGTCATCGCCGATCGCCGGCAGTCGTTCGCGGCCCTCGATCACGCGTTGTCCATCGACATCACGCAGCAACTGGCCCGTCATGCCGCCGCGCAGGGGGTGACCACCGGCACGCTGCTGCACGCCGGGTGGGCCTTGCTGCTGTCGCGCATGACTGGCCGCAACGACGTGCTCTTCGGCACGGTTTCGTCCGGCCGGGAGATAGGTCTGCCGGGTATCGAGTCCTTGGTCGGTCTGGCAATCGCCACCTTGCCGCTCAGACTGGACGTCTCCGCACATGCTGCACACAGGGCCTGGCTGCAAGCCGTGCAGACCGCGGCGGCGGCAACCCGCGAGCACCAGACGCTGTCGACCGACGAGATCCAGAGACGTTGCGTACCGGGCTTGAAAGGTCCGCTGTTCGAGACGCTGCTGGTGGTCTCGAACTATCCGCAGGTCATGACGCCGCCGAAAAGCCGCGTGGCGATCGAGGCCGCTGAGTTCCGCACGGTGCCGGCGTATCCGGTGACGCTCGTGGCAACGCCTGGCCAGGCTTTGTCGCTGCGGCTGGTTCATGACCAGCGACGCTGCGATGCCGAAACCGCAGAGGCACTGCTCAACGACTACAGCCGGATCATCGAGCAATTGGCCGCTGGCGTGGACGTGCGGCACGCCGCACAGCGCACAAGAACCGCCCCGGAGCCAGGTGCCGTCGCTGAGTCGCCTGAGTCTCGGCTAACGCCCCAACATGCCGGAGAAGCCGCCCATGGAAATTGACCGGCTCTTGAAAAGACTCCCCGCAAAGTACAGAGAGTCGGGCGTGCTCGGCACGCTACGGCTGATTCCTCTGAACCTGCGCATGCTGGCGCTGGAATACCTCGACAAACGCCATGACCGCCAGCACGGCATCCACACCGCCGGCTGGCTGGAGCTTCAGGAACTGGTGATCGACAGCCCGAACAAGTCTTACGGCATCCGGTATCAACCAAGCTCGATGAAGCGGCTGGAGGCCATCTTCTCCAACCTGCCCGCCGACCTGAGCGACTTCACCTTCGTTGACTTTGGTTCGGGACGTGGTCGCGTGCTCATCTTTGCCTCGAAGTTCGGGTTCAAGAAGATCATCGGCGTCGAGTTCTCGGCAGAGCTGCACGGTTCGGCGGTGGACAACGTCGCGAATGGCCGCAGCGCCGGCAGGCGCTGCACGGACATCGAGCCAATGCACCTCGACGCGACTCAATTCGACATTCCGGCAGGGCCGCTGGTGCTTTACTTCTTCGATCCATTTCGCGAGCAGGTCATGCAGCAGGTCCTGGACAAGATCAGCCGTTCGTACCTCGCCCAACCCCGCAAGATCTACCTGCTGTACCTGGCTCCCGTCCATGACGCGCTGGTAGAAGCAACCGGCGTCTTTCGGCGCGTGGCGACACCCAGGCTGCCGCACGAGTTATCGCTGAAGAATCAATACAAGCTGGCCTTCTTCGAGACATGAGTTTCCCTGCCCCAATGCAGCCGCAAACACTCACATCAGGCCTCCCGCAAGGCCGTTGGTGATGGGTCCGTGGCCGGGGAACAGGAGTTTCAAACGCACTTCTTCCTTCCCCATGGCGCCAAGAACCCGCAGCCCTTGTTGCGGGGACGCCTGAAAGCAAGGGTGGTGCGGCCCGCGGTTGGCCTGCAGGGCCAGCGCCGCGGGCCGTTGCCGGTCCCAAGGGCGCGCCCCCCAAGTCGTGCAAGCTCGGCCTGACGACCGAAACCCGCTTCGGCAGTCTCAGCCATCAGGCCGGCTTCACGCCGACCGGCAGGCGCTGGCAGACGCTGGCATACGGCGCATCTTCCGCTGGCCACCTGCGGCGCGACGCCGATCTGGACAGCTGCGATTGATTGGGCTCAAACCGGGCTGCGAACCGCCGCCGTAAGCTGGAAAGCGTCTTGCACTTGCAACGAGGAGGCTTTCATGAAGCGCAACCCGGCCCTTCTTCTCGCGCTGCTCGGACTCAGCGGCCTGCCCTTGGTGGCTGCGGCGGTGCCCACGATCGCGGGCGTCCAGGCCTACACCGAGAACGTCGGCCCGAACCCGCTGCTGCCGGCGGGCTGGCGCCTGATGGTCGGCGCAACCTCGATCACGCCCTCGGGTGCCGGCACCACGGTGCAGGTGGTCCACGGCAGCAATGTGTCCTGGAACTACCCGGCGCCGGCGTCGGCCTCGCCGCTGTACCCGGATGCCTACTTTGCCTCGGTGCCCTACACCGGACAGAACGGCGTCTGGCAGTTGCAGGCCAGCGACGGCTCGGGCACGAGCCTGGCCAGCACCCACAACCTGAGCGACGTGCGCGAGCTTCCGCTGCTGACGGGCCTGGGTGCCAGCGGGCCCTCGCTGACGCCCACCTTCAGCTGGGACCGGGTCGACCCGGCCGCCTACCCCAGCGTCTGTGTGCAGCCGGCCTGCGTCGTGGGTTTCGACTTCTTCAACTACGGCCTCATCGTGCGCAACGCCACTGGCGCGCTGGTCTACCAGTCGCCGGTGATTCCCAACCTGACGACGACGCCCACCGCCTGGACGCTGCCATCAGGCGTGTTGGCCGACGACCAACAGTACCTGATCGGCTTCCGGCTCAACATGAGCGAGCTGGAAGTGATCAATCCCAACGGCAGCTTCGTCTCACCGCTGGAAAACCGTTCCACGGCCTACCTCGTCTACACGACCGTGGTGCCCGAGCCCGCAACGGCGGCGCTGCTGATGGCCGGTCTGGTGGCCGTTGGCTGGCTGGTGCGCCGCACGCGGTGACCTCGGCGGGGCGGACGCGGCCGTGCGGGGCGCCCGGGTGCGACGCCGGCTGCGGCAGGTCTTGCCAGTCGCTGGCCTGGGTGGCTGCAGCGCCGAGCCATTCGGCCATGGCCCAGCCCGTTTGCCGGGTAGCAACTCCCAGAGGCCAGGGTCCACCTGGAGAAGTGTGCAGCCAGCGCGTCTGCTGCGTGCTCAGACCGGCTTGAGTTGCTGCAGCAGCGTCGGCACCAGTTCGCTCACGGTCGGGTGGATGTGCATGGCCCGCGAGATCACGGTGTACGGCTGGTCGGCCGCCATGAGGTCGAGCAAGGAATGCACCACCTCGTCGCCGTTCATGCCGAGGATGGCCGCACCCAGGATGCGCTGCGTGTCGGCGTCGACCAGCACCTTCATGAAGCCCTGGGTCTCGCCGGCTTCGCGGGCGCGGCCGACGCGCTGCATCGGCATCTTCCAGGGCTTCGGTCTCCGTCATGCCGACGCGGCCCAGTGCCGGGTCGATGAAGAGCGCGTAGCAGGGGATGCGGTCGCTGATGCGGCGCGGGTCGCCGTCGAACAGGTTCGCCACCACGATCTCGTGGTCGTTCCATGACGTATGCGTGAAGGCACCACGCCCGTTGCAGTCGCCCACGGCCCACACGCCTTCGGCGCTGGTGCGGCATTGATCGTCGACCTCGATGTAGCCGCGGGCGTCCATGTGGATGCCGGCCCGTTCCAGCCCCAGGCCGTCGGTGTTGGGCTGGCGGCCGACGGCCAGCAGCACATGGCTGCCGGTGATGTCCTCGCCATCCCCACAGGCGGCACCGACCACGATGCGCTCGCCCGCGGGTGCCAGCGACAGGCACTCGGCGCCCAGCTCGAAGCGCACGCCTTCGGCTTCGAGGATCGCTCGGATGCCGTCGGACACGTCGGCGTCCTCCCGTGGCAGCAGTCTTGCGGAACGCTCCACCACCGTCACGGCGGCGCCCAGCCGGCGCATCAACTGCGCGAACTCCAGGCCGATGTAGCTGCCGCCGACGATCACCAGATGCTCGGGCACCGCGTCCAGCTCCATCACCGACACGTTGTCCAGCGTCTTCACGGTGTGAATGCCCGGCAGCGTGGGGCGTACGGCACGCCCGCCGACATTGAGGAAGATGCGCGGCGCGTTCAGGCGGCGCCCACCCACCTCCAGCGTGGACGGGCCGACGAAACATGCATCGCCGAGGATGACCTCGGTGCCCTTCAAGCCGCGCATCCAGACCTCGACCCCCTCGCGCGACTTCGCGACGATGGCGTCCTTGCGCGCCATCACACGGGCCATGTCCACGCGCAGGTCCGCCACGTCGAAGCCGAACTCGGCCCGCGCTGGCCACCAGGGTCTTGGTCGGCACGCAGCCTACGTTGACGCAGGTGCCGCCGAAGTGGTGCCGCTCGATGACGGCCGTCTTCAGCCCTTCGCGGCTGCAGCGTGCGGCGATGGCCGGCCCGGCCTGGCCGGCGCCGACGATGATGGCGTCGAAGGCTTCCGTGTTCATGGTGGCGTTCGCAGCTGTGGTGATGGTCGGCAGTATGACCAGCGGCCATCGCTCAGCGCCCGAGCCGGTTGAAGTCCCACTGCTCCATCAGTCGCCGATCGCGTGCGCTTTCTGCTTCGATCGAATCCTGCGGCAGTTGCTTGAGGCAATCTTCCAGCGCCTGGGGATCCGGCTTCTCGTTCGGCTTGGCCTGAACCTGCGCGCGGGCCGAGTGGCCATCCCATGCAAAGGGATTGTTGAAGGCCGGCGGGTCGGGCAGGCAGTCGTCCTTGTAGAGCGGGGGGCCGTCCGATGCAAACGGCGAGAACGAGATGGTCTTCTCGAAGATCAAGGGCCGCCCGGTCGGCGTGGGTGGCCATTGCGGCATGCCGTCGATGGCCTGGCGGGCCAGCCGCTCGGCGACCGGCGATGTGGACCACAGGGTCTCGAGCCTGGTCAGGCGGCCATCGGGCGCGATCTCGATCCGGAACCGGACCATGCCCTGGTCGGGACCTTCGACCGCGGTGCCCATCATGCTGCGCACCTGCTGACCCCAGGTGTGGCGGTAGCCCTTGCTGTTCTTCAGCTTGTATGTGGAGGCGAAGGCCCATTCTTCTGCCGTGGGCGCCGGTGGCGCAGCCATGGATGCAGGCTGGCGCAACGTGGCGGGCGCGGCCACCGATGCGGCTTCCGGCACCGGGATGGCAGGGCGCGGCACGGCGGGGGCCTGGGCCATGGCGGCAGGAGGCTCGGGCGCCGGCGCGGACTTTTCGGGCTCGGGCGGCCGGAGCACCAGCACCGTGACCTGTTGCTCGCGCGCCCGTGGGTCTGTCTTGTCCGTGAGCGCGCCGAGGTGCTTGAAGGCCAGCGCAAACACCAGCGCATGCAGGGCCAGGGAGACGGCCAGGCCGACAACGGGTCGGACGCGGGCGTGGGCCCCGACAAAGCTGCTTACGGCCAAGTTCACTCCTGACGCTGCAGCGGATCAGGCATAAGCGGGCCGGCAGCCGGGCCCAGCAGGACCCGAGCCCGAAGACACGGCGGCTGCGGAGGGCGCCATCGCCACCTGGGCTGCAAACGAACTGGTGTTGCAGTAGACGAGGAGGGTCTTGTCCCTGGGCAGCTGGGCGCGTTGCGCAAAGACCTGGCGCCACTCGATGTTCGCGGCGCCTGGCACATGCGCCTTGTCGGCCTGGGCCTGCGCGGCCATGGGCAGGCAGGCTGCGGCGGCCAGCGCCAGGCTCAGTGCCATTCGAAAGCGGAACATCGGGTCTCCATCAGTTGCTGAATCTGGAGGCGTGGCCTTCAGGACGGGCTGCCTCAGGCACCTTGGACTGGCAAGCCCGCGGCCTGCCATTCGCTGACGCCGTCCAAGGTCTTGCGGGCGCGGTAGCCGCGGGCCTGCAGCAGCTTCACCGCCTCGTCGGACATCAGGCAGAACGGGCCGCGGCAGTAGGCGACGATCTCGATGTCACGCGGCAGTTCGGCCAGCCGCTGTGCCAGCTCGGGCAGCGGCATCGATCGCGCATAGGGCAGATGGGCCGCGTCGAATTCCTCCTGCGGCCGCACGTCGAGCACGAGCACCTCGCCGCGCTTGGCCTGCGCGAGCAGTTCCTTGCGGCCCACGCTGGCCAGCCGGTCGGGCTCGGCCATCATCTGCTGCAGCGCCAGGCGCAGTTCCAGCAAGTGCTCTTCGGCCACCTGGCGCAGCGTCACGCCGAGGTGCGCCACGTCCTTGCCGCTCAGGCGGTAGACCATGCGCTTGCCCTCGCGGCGGCTCTGCACCAGCCGCGCTTCCTTCAGCGCCTTCAGGTGCGCACTGGCCAGCTTGACGTCGATGCCGACCTCGGCGGCCACGGACTCGACCGCCTTTTCGCCCTGAGCCAGCATTTCCAGCATCTCCAGCCGCTTCGGGCTGGCCAGGGCCTTGCCCACGCGGGCCACCTGTTCGTACAGCAGGTCCTTGAGTGTTCGCTTGTCCATGTTGTACATTCTAACGTTCGTTGGTATGAAAGTTAAAGAGCCTGTCTGCCACTTCAGCGTCCGGCCCCCAGGAGACAGCCATGGATCTCGAGCCATTCATCCTTGCCCACGAACCCGCCATCCGGCTGGGCTTCTTCGTGGGTGTCTTCGCGATCGTGGCGCTGTGGGAGATGGCTGCACCGCGCCGTGCGCTGACAGTGTCCAAGGCCTTGCGCTGGGGCAGCAACCTCGGCCTGGTGGCGATGAACACGATCCTGCTGCGGCTGCTGTTTCCATTGGCGGCGGTTGGCGTGGCCGCGTTCGGCGTGGCCAACGGCTGGGGCCTGCTCAATCACTTCCAGGTGCCGTTCTGGCTGGCGGTGCCGGTGGCGGTGATCGCGATGGATTTCGTCATCTGGCTACAGCATGTGATGGTGCACGCCGTGCCGGCGCTGTGGCGGCTGCACCAGGTGCACCATGCCGACCTGGACTATGACCTGACCACCGGCGCACGCTTCCACCCGATCGAGATCGCCCTGTCGATGCTGATCAAGTTCGCCACCATCACCGTGCTCGGCCCGCCGGTGCTGGCGGTGGTGATCTTCGAGGTGCTGCTCAACGCCACGGCGATGTTCAACCACGGCAACATCCGCCTGCCCACCGGGGTGGACCGGGTGCTGAGGTGGTTCATCGTCACGCCGGACATGCACCGCGTGCACCACTCGGTCGAGGGCGACGAGACCAACTCCAACTTCGGCTTCAACCTGCCCTGGTGGGACCGGCTGTTCGGCACCTACCGCGCGCAACCGCGCGCCGGGCACGACGCCATCGTCATCGGCCTCCGCGGCCATACCGACCTGCGCGAGGTGGCACGCCTGGACGGCATGCTGCTGATGCCGTTCAAGGGCAAGGGCAAGGGCACGGTCGAGGCTTGCGCCAACAAGCGTCGCCACGGGTCGGGCGAAGGATCGGCCGAAAGCGCCTCGTGAGGGACAAGGCGGGGGCTCGCTGGCGACGGAGCCGCGGGCCGCCAACGATCTCCGCAGGCTTACTTCTGCTTGGCGAGCCACCTGTCGAACTGCGCGATCTCCTTCTTCTGCGCCGCGATGATCTGCCTGGCCATGGCCTTCATTTCTGCGGATTTGCCGTGCGCCAGTTCCATCTCGGCCATGTTCACGGCCTGCTGATGGTGCAACTTCATCATCATCGCGAAATCCTTGTCGATGTCGCCCGACATCGGCATCTTCTGCATGCCGTCCATGCCCATCGCCATGGCGGCCTTCATGTCATGCGGCGCCGCGGTGCCTTTGTGCATCTGCGCCATCGGCATGCTGGCGGAGTGGGCCATGCCAGGCGCGGCGGTCTGCGCCTGGGCCGGAGCCGCAGCCAGCCAAAGGCCCGCCAACGGCACGAGACACAAGGCCCGCAGGGGCTTGTTCTGCTTGAGGTTCATGAAGGCTTCCGTGAAGTGATCTGATGGGCCGGAGCCTGGCGGCTCACCACCGCGCTGGCTGTGCGTCAGCGAACGCAGGAATCCATCGACGGCGCGCCGGCCGCCACGCCCTGCCTGCCGGTGGGCGCATCGACGTGGCAGGTGCTGCGCTTCATGCTGTCGCGCAGCGCTCGCACGCGCTGTATGGCGCCGCTGCGCTCGTCGAACTCGGCCACCATCAGGTCGAGGGCGGCGCGCTGCCCGTGGTCTTCCACAGGCAGCCAGGGCGCACCAAGCTGAGCCCATTGCGCATCGCTCAGCTCCAACTCGCCGGTCAGAAAGATTTGCCGGCCCGGCGCGCCGTTGCCGAACGACGCAGCCACCGCCTGCCCGGCATCGCCGGGCCGGCACAGGCCATGCGCCATCGTCTGGTCGAACACCAGCAGGTCGCCGGGCGCCAGCGCCACGGACACGCCCGCATGCGGCATGACGAAGTCGACCTCGGCAAGGTCGAGCGCGAGCAACCAGAACAGGCAGCGCGACCAATGACGGCCGACGTCGTTGTGAAAGCCCGCGCCGCGCGCTGCCACGTAATCGATGCGGGTGGCCACGCTGCGCCGGTAGTCCGCGAGCTCGCTCCCCAGCACGCCGGTCAACAGCAAGGCGCTGGCGATGTGGCCCACCAGGTCGGGCAATCCAGGCGCCGCGGCGCTCAGGTCGGGCAGCGTGGTGGTGGCGTAGTCGATGTCCAGGGACGTCTCGATGCTGACGCGCTTGTCACCTGCGGTCGCCAGCTGGGCCAGCGCGCCGGCATCGAGAAACGCCGTGCGCAGGATGTGCACCCGGCCATAGGGCGCGCGCGCGGCCCAGGCATGCTGGGGCTCTTCGCTGCGCACCGCGAATGCACGGAACGGCGCCGGCACCGCATGCACGTTGGCGGCGATGACTCGGTGCGAGAGCGGCAAGGGATTCGGGGGCACGCGGCGATTGTCGCCAGGCTTGAGACGGACGCGCTGCACGCAGCGCCAGCAGCCGCCGTCGCATAGAGTCGGCTGTGTCTCCAACCGCCGATCTCCGGGCCCCGCCATGAACCGATTGCAACGGGAACTGCAGCGCCTGTATCGGCCCCATGTCGACGCAGGCCAGGACCCGGGTCTCGACACCCGCCGCATCGGCGATGTGCAGGGGCGGGTGCGGGCGATGGTGCTGGAGCTGGCCAGGCCGGCCGACTGGGCCGCGCTTTCGGCAGTCTGGGGCGGCGTACAGGCGGATCTGGCGCTGCCTGCGCCGGCCATCGCGGTCAACGGCAGCGACGGTTGTCAGCTCTGGTTCTCGCTGGTGGAGCCGGTGCCGGCGCCACAAGCCGCGGAATTTCTCGACGCCTTGCGGCGGCGCTACCTGGGCGACTGCGACCCCGGTCGCGTGAGCATGCTGCCGGCGCCGGATACCGCGTCTGCGCGGCCGCTACGGCATGCCGGGCCGGTGCCCGCCTTGCAGGCGGACAGCGGCTTGTGGTCGGCCTTTGTCGCGTCCGACCTTGTGCCGATGTTTGTCGACGAGCCCTGGCTCGACATGCCGCCCAATCCCGATGGCCAAGCGCAGTTGCTGGCGCCGCTGAAGAGCATCCTGCCGGCGGCGTTTGAAGGGGCGTTGCAGCGGCTCGGGCCTACGGCGGTGCCAGCCACACCTGTTCAGGCGGCGAATGCTTCAACGCCCGCGGCCGCCTCGCACGATCCCAAGCGCTTCCTGCTCGACGTCATGAACAACGACAGCCTGGAATGGGCGATGCGCATTGAAGCGGCGAAGGCACTGCTGCCCTACTTCGCCGAAGCCCCTGGTTCGCGGTAGTCGCGGTAGGCACTGCCCTGGCTGGCCTCAGGGCTTCGCACTGCGGCGGCGCCGCAGCGGGGTGTCGGGCCACGAAGCTTTGCGGCGACGAAAGCGAAGCAGCAACCAGGCCGCATACACCAGCGCAGCCAGACTCA
>LNFM01007477.1_pt1 | contig 17109 bp, 16 predicted proteins | sample 596031 | NCBI WGS metagenome assembly LNFM01 (sample SAMN04254537, study PRJNA301005) | activated carbon metagenome | isolation source: dual media filters at the Ann Arbor, Michigan drinking water treatment plant | place: USA: Ann Arbor
ACGCGGTCGGGACCGTTCGCGGCGAATACCGAAGATGTTGCGAAACTGATTGCGGACGTTGAGAACCACTGAATGCATACCTCTCTCCGCCGCGGATGATGCCGACGGGCACCTACACCCGGCATCCCTTACACGGGCGACGAAGCAGCGGTCGGGCCGGAAAGAGCATTGTCCCCCTCGGCAGGCAACATCAACAACTCTTCCGGCAGGAATCCTGCGAGGCGTCTCGCTCGGAGGTTGAACGGGCCACGCAAGCGCGGAGCGCCGTACTGCTGTGAGAGTTGCTCATAGAGCAACACCGGATCGCTGTCGCGTTCGGCACACAGATGGTGAAACCAGTGATTGCCAACCGCGACGTGTCCGATCTCGTCGCGCAGGATCACGTCGATGATGCGCGCCCCGGCGTGGTCGCCGATCCCGACCAGCTTGTTGCGCACCTGTGGAGAGGCATCCAGGCCACGCGCCTCCAGCGTGCGCGGCACCAGCGCCATGCGCGCCAGCACGTCATCGCCGGTGCGCTCGGCCATCTGCCATAGGCCGTCGTGCGCGGGCAGGTCGCCATAGGCGCAGCCCTGCGTCCCCAGGTGGTCCACCAGGAGGCTGAAGTGCTCCGCCTCCTCGGCCGCCACGCGCAGCCAGTCGCGGTAGTACTCAGCGGGCATCCCGGCGAAACGCCAGCACGCATCGAGCGCCAGGTTGATTGCGTTGAACTCGATATGCGTGAGGGCGTGCAGCAGGCCGGCGTGTCCCGGGGGCGTGCCGACGGCGCGCTGAGGAACCTCTTTGGCCGGAACCAGAAGCGGGCGCGCCGGCCGGCCGGGCAAGCCCGGCGGTGTGTCGATCACGCGTTCGGTGTCGATCGGAAGATCAGCGGCGGCCAGTACGCGCACCGCCGCGACTTTGACAGTCGGGTCGTCCAGGCGCAGCGCGTCCAGGGCGCCAGCGCGAAGTTCGGTGCAGCCACCAATCGTCACGAACTCGCTCGACACGGGCGTATGACGCGCGGTGCCATCAAGGCGCTGCCGCCGTCGTCTGCTTCGCCGCCGGTACCACCAATTCCGCGCTGACGCGGCGGTGCGCCTCCTCGACGTGGTCGGCGATCACGCGGGCAGCAAGCGCGGCGTCGCCCTGCGCGATCGCGTCGAGGATGGCGGCGTGCTCCTTCCACACCTTCTGCGTGAAGCGCGGCAGCTTGAGCACCTCGCCCATCGACCGGCGCAGATGCTGCCAGTGCAGCTGCATCGACTCGATCACCAGTGGATTGCCACTCGCCTCGTAGATGAACCCGTGGAAGTCGATGTCGGCCTGCAGCGTGGCGCGAGCGTCCCCGGCCGCGGCCACCCGCTTGCCTGCTGCCACCAGCGCGCGGCCGCGCGCTAGCAACTCAGGCGACATCCGCTGCGCCGCCAGTGAAGCGGCCAGCGGCTCGACCGCCGACCGGAACTCATAGATCGCGTCGAAACGACGGCGGTCGGTCGGGGCCACCTGCAGACCGCGGCGACCATGCTCGATGAGAAATCCTTGCGTCCGGAGCAGACCCAGTGCCGTCATCACCGGCTGGCGCGACACCTGCAGGCGGGCGGCGATCTCGTCCTGCGTGATGCGCTCGCCGGCCGCGAGCGAGCCGTCACAGATGGCATCCAGGATGCTGTCGTACACCTGCTCGACCAGGGACTTCTGCGGCTCGAGCGACTTGATGGACATCGCGGTCATGGCGCCTCGAATTGTTGCGCTGCAGTTTGACAGCGTCGACCGATGGCATCGACACTGCATTCTGTATACGGTATGCGAATTGCACAAGCCCCGCCGATACAGGCGCCCCCGCAAGGATTCACATGAGCACTCCCCCGATTCGCGTCCTGCTCGCCAAGGTCGGCCTCGACGGCCATGACCGCGGCGTCAAGGTCGTCGCCCGCACACTGCGCGATGCCGGCATGGACGTCATCTACTCCGGCCTGCACCGCACCCCGGACGAAGTCGTCGCCACCGCGATCCAGGAAGACGTCGACGTGCTCGGCGTGAGCCTGCTCTCGGGCGTGCAGCTGACTGTGTTCCCCAAGATCTTCAAGCTGCTCGGCGAGCGGCAGGCCAACGACATCATCGTCGTGGCCGGCGGCGTGATGCCCGACGAAGACGTGGTCGAGCTCAAGAAGATGGGCGTGGCCGAGGTGCTGCTGCAGGACACGCCGCCGCAGGCCATCATCGACACGCTCACGCGGCTGGTCGAGCAGCGCGGCCCGCGCTGACCTGCAGTGCTCTCACACCAAGTGCGCTGCCGCCCACGGCAGCCAGGCCGGAGACAGCCGCCATGGCGATGATGGAACAGTGGTCCTTTCCCACCCGGTACGACGAGGCTTACCTGCCGCCGGCCGACAGCCGATACTGGTTTCCGGTGCGCGAGACGATGCCGGCCGCCGAGCGCGAACGCGCGATCCTCACGCGCCTGCAGGAAGTATGTCGCTACGCCTACGAGCACGCGCCTTTTTACCGACGCAAGTGGGATGAAGCGGGCTTTCACCCGAGCCAGCTGAGGTCGCTGGAAGACTTCGAGTCACGCGTGCCGGTGGTCAAGAAGGTCGACCTGCGCAGCTCACAGGCGGCGCATCCGCCCTTCGGCGACTACCTGTGCGTGCCGGACGAGGAGGTGTTCCACATCCACGGCACCAGCGGTACCACCGGCCGCCCCACCGCATTCGCCGTCGGCCGCAGCGACTGGCGCACGATCGCCAACGCCCATGCACGCATCATGTGGGGCATGGGCATGCGACCGGGCGACATGATTTGCGTGGCCGCGGTATTCAGTCTGTACATGGGCAGTTGGGGCGCCCTGGCCGGGGCCGAGCGCCTTCACGCGCGTGCCTTTCCGTTCGGCGCCGGCGCCCCCGGCATGAGCGCGCGCCTGGTGCAGTGGCTGCATACGATGAAGCCCGCCGCGTTCTACGGCACCCCGAGCTACGCGATCCACCTGAGCGAAGTGGCGCGCGAAGAGAAGCTCAATCCGCGCGACTTCGGCCTTCGCTGCCTGTTCTTCTCGGGCGAGCCGGGTGCGTCGGTGCCGGGCGTGAAGGACCGCATCGAGGACATCTACGGCGCCAAGGTCTATGACTGCGGCTCGATGGCGGAAATGTCGCCGTTCATGAACGTGGCCGGCAGCGAGCAGAGTAACCAGGGCATGCTGTGCTGGCAGGACATCATCTACACCGAAGTTTGCGACCCGGTGAAGTTCCAGCGCGTGCCCTACGGCGAGCGCGGCACGCCGGTCTACACGCACCTGGAGCGGACCAGCCAGCCGATGATCCGGCTGCTGTCGGGCGATCTGACCCAGTGGGTCAACGAGGCGAACCCCTGCGGCCGCACCTATCCGCGGCTGCCGCAAGGCATCTTCGGCCGCATCGATGACATGTTCACGATCCGCGGCGAGAACATCTACCCGAGCGAGATCGACGCCGCGCTCAACCAGTTGCCAGGGTACGGCGGCGAGCACCGCATCATCATCACGCGCGATGCCGCGATGGACGAACTGCTGCTGCGCGTGGAGCCCGCCGAGGGCCTGCACCGCAGCGGCGACCAAGCACTCGACGCCTTCCGGCGCGAGGTCGGACACAAGCTGCAAACCGTGCTCGGCATCCGCACCAAGGTGGAGATCGCCGCGCCGGGCAGCATCGCGCGCACGGATTTCAAGGCGCGCCGCGTGATCGACGATCGCGACGTGTTCCGCAGCCTCAATGCGCAACTGCAGCGCGGCAGCTAGGCGGACGGCATGAGCTTCATTCCGTCGCTGACGCTGATCGAGCAGGTGGCCGAGGGAAACATCCGCGCCGCCGGGAGGATGATCTCGCGGGCGGAAAGCGGCATGCCCGAGGCCCGGCCTGCGCTGGCGCAGATCTACCGGCGCGCCGGCCAGGCGCACGTCATCGGCCTCACCGGCGTTCCGGGCAGCGGCAAGTCGACGCTGGTGGCGCGGCTCACCGCTGCATTGCGCGCGCGTGGCGAACGCGTGGGCATCGTCGCAGTCGACCCGTCGAGTCCGTATTCAGGCGGAGCCATCCTCGGCGATCGCATCCGCATGACCGAACTGGCCAACGACCCGGATGTCTTCATCCGCAGCATGGCCACCCGCGGCGCCACCGGCGGCATGGCGCGCGCCGCGCTCGATGCGGTCGACATCCTCGACGTGGCCGGCTTTCGCACGATCATCATCGAGACCGTGGGCGTGGGCCAGGACGAGGTGGAGATCGCGCAAGCGTCCGACACCACTGTCGTCGTCTCCGCGCCCGGCCTGGGCGACGAGATCCAGGCGATCAAGGCCGGCATCCTGGAGATCGCCGACATCCACGTGGTGAGCAAGTGCGATCGCGACGATGCCAGCCGCACCCTCACCGATCTGAAGCAGATGCTCACGCTGGGCGTCATGGGCGGAGCGCATGCAGTGAGCAAGCCGGCGTGGCAGGTACCCGTGGTTGGCGTCAGTGCCTACACGGGTGAGGGAATCGACGAACTAATTGCCCGCATCGTCAAGCATCGCGACGTGCTTGCCGCGACTGATCTCGGTCTACAGCGTCGGCGCCGTGTGGCCGCCTTCCGGCTCGAGAAGACAGCGCAGACGATGCTGCTCGAACGCTTTGCCAATGCCGCCCGCGACATCGCCCCGCCGCTGGCCGACACCCTCGCCTTGCGCGGCACCGATCCCTACGCCGCCGCGCACACCCTGATCGCACGATCGCTACGCAAGGAGTACGCCGATGACCTGGCTTGATCCGACCCTGCTCGACAAGCTCGAGCGCGAACGCGCCGAGTGGGAAGCAAACGAAGTTGCGTCATTCCTGAAGAAGCAGGCCGAACGCAGGGAGCAGTTCTTCACCATCGGCGACTTTGCGGTCAAACGTGTGTACACCGCGGCTGATGTCGCCACCACACCGGTCGAGGACATCGGCCTGCCCGGCCGCTATCCGTTCACGCGCGGACCGTACCCGACGATGTACCGCAGCCGCACCTGGACGATGCGCCAGATCGCCGGCTTCGGCACCGGCGAAGACACCAACCGGCGCTTCAAGTACCTGATCGCGCAGGGCCAGACTGGAATCTCCACCGACTTCGACATGCCCACCCTGATGGGCTACGACTCGGACCATCCGATGAGCGACGGCGAGGTCGGCCGCGAAGGCGTGGCGATCGACACGCTGGCCGACATGCAGGCGCTGCTCGCCGACATCGACCTGGAAAAGATCTCGGTGTCGCTGACGATCAATCCGACCGCGTGGATCCTGCTGGCGATGTACGTGGCGCTCGCAGAGAAGCGCGGCTACGACCTCAACAAGCTGTCGGGCACCGTGCAGGCCGACATCCTCAAGGAATACATGGCGCAGAAGGAGTACATCTATCCGATCGCGCCGAGCGTGCGCATCTGCCGCGACATCATCACCTACAGCGCCAGGCACCTGAAGCGCTACAACCCGATCAACATCTCCGGCTATCACATCAGCGAAGCGGGATCCTCCCCGTTGCAGGAAGCCGCCTTCACGCTGGCCAACCTCATCGTGTACGTCGAGGAGGTGCTCAAGACCGGCATGGCGGTCGACGAGTTCGCGCCGCGGCTGGCGTTCTTCTTCGTCAGCCAGGGCGACTTCTTCGAGGAAGTGGCCAAGTTCCGCGCGCTGCGCCGCTGCTACGCGAAGATCATGAAGGAGCGCTTCGGCGCCAGGAACCCGGACAGCATGCGGCTGCGCTTTCACTGCCAGACCGCGGCGGCCACGCTGACCAAGCCGCAGTACAAGGTCAACATCGTGCGTACCGCGCTGCAGGCACTGAGCGCCGTGCTGGGTGGTGCGCAGTCGCTGCACACCAACGGCTACGACGAAGCCTTCGCGATCCCCACCGAAGACGCGATGAAAATGGCGTTGCGCACCCAGCAGATCATCGCCGAGGAGACCAACGTCACCAACGTGATCGACCCGCTGGGCGGCAGCTACTACGTCGAGGCGCTGACCACCGAGTACGAAAAGAAGATCTTCGAGATCCTGAAGGAGGTCGAGGAGCGCGGCGGCACGATTAAGCTGATCGAACAGGGCTGGTTCCAGAAGCACATCGCGGATTTCGCCTACGAGACCGCCCTGCGCAAGCAGTCGGGCGAGAAGCCGGTGATCGGCGTCAACCGCTTCCGTGAGGAAGAAGAGAAGGCCGACTTCGAGGTCCATCCATACGACAAGACCACGGCCGACCGTCAGATCGCCCGCACCCAGCGCGTGCGACGCGAACGCGACAACGCCAAGATCGCGCAGTTGCTGGACCAGCTGGTCGCGGTTGCCAAGGACGAAACGCAAAACATCATGCCGGTCACGATCGAGCTGGTGCGACACGGCGCCACGATGGGCGACATCGTGGAGAAGCTGAAAGGGCTGTGGGGCACGTACCGTGAGACGCCGGTGTTCTGAGCTGGAGGAACGGTGCCGAGGCTGTGGCTTCGACGTGCCCTTGCGGCATCGCTGAAGGACCCACGAAGAGGCTACGAGGCACCAGCGAGCGCTGGGGAGTCTCGTCAGGCCAACGGCCACGCGCAGCGTGATCCCCTCGCACTCCCCGAGCCAGCATGAGTCGAGTCACTCCGTCTCCTATTCCATCCGGTGGCCGCTGGGCGACTACCGGGGCTGAAAAGGCCTGCGCATGACCTCCGCTCCCCCGCCCCTCACCGCCGATACCGCCGCCGGCGTCATTGCGCGCTGTCTGAAGGCGCGCGGCATCGACCGCGTATTCGCGCTGTGCGGCGGCCACATCATGCCGATCTGGATGCGGCTCGACGCCGAGGGCATCGCGATCATCGACGTGCGCGACGAGCGCGCCGCCGTCTACATGGCACACGCCTACGGCGAACAGACCGGCCGCGTCGGCGTGGCACTGGTCACCGGCGGGCCCGGGGTGACCAATGCGATGACCGGCATCGCCAATGCACATATCGCCCGCGCGCCGGTGCTGGTGCTGTCCGGCGTGCCACCGCGACCGCAGGAGAACCGCGGCGCCCTGCAGGACATCGTGCACACCGAGTTGCTGCGCTCCATCACCCGCTACGCACGCACGGTGCGCGAGCCGGCGCTGGTCCTGCAGGAGCTAGACGAGGCGCTGGCCCGCGCCGCCGGCCATGGCGGCGATCCCGGTCCGGCCTTCCTCGACTTTCCCACCGACACGCTGCGTGCGTCGGTCCCGGCCGCAGTGCAGTTGGCAGAACACTTTCAAGCGCGGCCGCGCCCGCAGCTGCCGCCTGATGCGCCATCGATCGAGCGTGCCGTGGATCTGCTGTGGTCGGCGCGCCGACCGCTCGTGATCAGCGGGCGGGGTGCGCGCAGCGCGGGTGACGCGCTCATCGCATTGCTCGACGCGCTGGGAGCTCCCTATCTTGATACCGGTGAAAGCAAGGGGCTGGTCCCCGATGCGCACCCCTCGGTGGTGGCGGCGATGCGCGGCAGCGTGATGGGCGAGGCCGACCTCGTGCTCACGATCGGGCGCCGCCTTGATTTCCAGCTCGGCTACGGCTCGCCCGCGGTGTTCGGCGGCGCGCGCTTCCTGCGCATCGCCGACACCGCCGCCGAACTGCGCGACAACCGCCGCGGCGACGTGGAACTGCTGGCGTCACCACGCTTGGCGCTCGAGGCGATCGTGCGCGTGGCGCAAGGCCGTGCACCCGCGCTCGACCATGCCTGGGCGCAAGCGCTGCGCCGCCGTCACGAGGAGCGCGCGGCCAAACTGCGCGAGTCGATGCGCAACGCGCCTGATGGCGCCGACGGCCGCATGCATCCCAACCGCCTGCTCGCCGGCGTGCAGCAGGCAATCGGCGATGACGCGATCGTCGTGGCCGATGGTGGCGACTTCCTGTCGTTCGCGCGCGTCGGCATGACGTGCACCACCTACTTCGATCCCGGCTCGCTCGGCTGCATCGGCATCGGCACCGGCTTCGGTATCGGCGCGGCACTCGCCTGCCCCGGGCGCACGGTGGCGGTACTGACCGGCGATGGTGCTTTCGGTTTCAACGCGATGGAGATCGACACCGCCGCGCGCCATGGCGTCCCGCTGCTGATCGTGGTCGCCAACAACGGCGCCTGGCAGATCGAAGTGCACGATCAGGCGACCACGCATGGCAAGGTGGTCGGCACGCGCCTGCAGCACGCGGATTACGCCGCCATGGCGCGCAGCTTCGGCCTGCATGCCGAGCGCGTGAAACGCGCTGCCGACCTGCCCGCGGCACTCGCGCGCGCCATGCAGTCGTTGCGCGCCGGGCGCCCGGCGCTGATCGATGCGCTGGTCACCTCGGACGCGGTGTCGTCCGACGCCAAGACCGGTCTGGCGTGGGTGCCCGACCTGCAGCCACTGGCCGCGTGGGACGAGGCCGAGCGGCGCTGGCGTGCCGGGGAACACGGCGGCACGTCGCCGGTCTGACCTGCTGCGTTAACCTTGGCCGGCGTTACCTTGACTGCTCGTGCCGCCCGGCCCCTGTGCCGCGACCATGCCGGCGCGCCGCCCTTTCCGCTCACTCGATGAACACCTCTGCTGCACTGAACGTTCTTCCCTATGGCGGCGTCTCGCCGCAACTGGCGGGTCCGCTTCGCCACGCCGGCGCCGGCCACGCGATCGTCGGCCGCATCGTGCTTGGCCGTGACGCCTGGTTCGGTGCCGGTGCCGTGATCCGCGCCGACGGTCATCATGTCGCCGCCGGCGACGCGCTTCAGCTCGGTCGTGGCGCCAGCGTGCATATCGCACACGAGGTCTATCCGACGCTGATCGGGCACAACGTCACGGTCGGCCGCAACGCCGTGGTCCACGCCTGCACCGTGCAGGACGACTGCGTGATCGAGGAGAACTGCGTGATCCTCGACGGTTCGGTCCTCGCTCCCGGCGTGGTGCTGGAAGCCGGCAGCGTGGTGTACCCGCGCAGTGAACTGACCGCGGCCACGCTCTATGCAGGCAAGCCCGCCAAGCCGGTGCGCAGCCTGACGCCGGCCGAGATCGCCGGACGTCGTGCGGCGCTGCGCGACCGCAACGAAGCCGACGCACGCGACTGGCACGGTGCCGATGCGCAGACCGCGCTCGATGCAACGGCGTTCGTCGCCAACACCGCGCTGCTGCGCGGCCAGGTGATGGCGCGCGCAGACAGCAGCGTCTGGTACGGCTGCCGCCTGGATGCGACCCGCGGCGGGATCGACATCGGGGCGCGCAGCAACGTGCAGGACAACTCGGTGCTCACCGCCAGTGCGGGCGGCATCCGCATCGGTGTCGACAGCACGATCGGCCACAACGTCACGCTGGCCGACTGCACGATCGGCGATCGCTGCCTGATCGGCATCGGCAGCGATGTCGCCGCGGGCACGGTGGCCGAGGACGACAGCTTCCTCGCCGCCGGGGCGGTCACCACGCCGGGCCAGGTGCTGAGCAGCGGCTTTCTGTGGGGTGGCGCCCCGGCCCGCAAGCTGGCGCCGCTGGACGAGCGCAAGAAAGCACTCGTGCTAGGCACCATCGTTACTTACTGCGACTACGCGCGCGAGCTCGACCGTGCCCAGCGCGCCGCGCGCGACACGCGGTCGACATGAGCGCGCCGGGCCGCCCCAAGAGCGAGTCCCCAAGCGCACAGCGCTATGTTGGTCCGCCGAGCGCGCCCGGTTGCTCCCAGGCGCGCGTCCCGCAGCGGCACGGCGAGAAGGCGGTGCCATGAGCGACCGGCTGCTGAAGTTCCTGTTCCATGGCGCGCCGGTGCGCGGTGAGCTGGTGCAACTGGACGCCGCGTGGCAACGGATGATCCAGTTCCACGACTACCCGGCGCCGGTGATCGCGTTACTCGGCGAGATGACCGCGGCGCTGGCGCTGCTGGCCGCCAACATCAAGTTCAACGGCGCGCTGACGCTGCAGGTGCATGGCGACGGTCCGGTGCGGCTGATGGTGGTGGAGTGCCAGCCGGACTTCCGCCTGCGTGCGACCGCCAAGATCGACCCCGACGCCGAGATCGCCGCCGACGCCACCCTGCGCGCGCTCGTCAATCAGCATGGCCAGGGACGCTGCGCGATCACGCTCGATCCGCGCGACCGCCTGCCGGGGCAGCAGCCGTACCAGGGCGTGGTCTCGCTCGAGGGCGACTCGATCGCCGCAGCGCTGGAAAGCTACATGCGTCAGTCTGAGCAGCTGGACACGAGGATGTGGCTGGCGGCCAACGGCGAGGTCGCCGCCGGCATGCTGCTGCAGCGTCTGCCGCAGGAAGGCGGCGTTGCCGGCGGCGCGCCGGTGGACGACGATGCCTGGCCGCGCGCGCAGATGCTCGCTGCCACGGTCACATCCGCCGAGCTGCTCACGGTCGGCATCGATACGCTGATGCAGCGCCTGTTCTGGCAGGAGAAGCTGCAGCACGCGCCGCCCGCAACACCGCAGTTCGTCTGCAACTGCTCGCGCGAACGCATTGGCCGCGTGCTGCTGTCGATGGGCCGCGACGAGGTGGACAGCATCATCGCCGAGCGCGGCGAGGTCGAGATCACCTGCGACTTCTGCAACGCCCGCCAGGTGTTCGATGCCGTCGATGTCGCCCAGCTGTTCGCCACCGGATCGAGCGATCCGGCCGCTGCGCCGCTGCGGCCGCACTGAGAAGGAATCTCCTCATGCAGCGCGGCCTCATCATTGCCCTGGTCACGGTGTTGGCCGCGTGTGCCACGCCACCTGACGGCAGCCGCATCCAGCGCCTGCCGGATACCGCGCCGCAGGTCACGCTGAGCGAGGATGAGCGGCGCGCGCTGGTCGAGCTGAATGCGAGACTGCTCGCCGAGCAGGAGCGCGCACGGGCGCACGAAGAGGCACTCGCTGCCCAGCGCAGTGCCCCGCCGCCGGTCTCGTTCGGCCTGAACTACGGCTGGGGGCCCAGCTGGAACCACGGCTGGACGCATGGCTGGATCTGGACCGGCTCGCGCTGGATGTGGCGGCCGCGCTGGGGCGTTGATTTATGGGTGCCGCTGACGCGGTAGCGAAGATTTCGCGTCACGGAGAACGACCTGCTGCCCTCAGACGAACGCGCCGTCGATCTGCGCCAGTGACTCCATCTCGCGCCTGAAGCGCACCGCCGGCTGCGACGCGTCGATCTCCACGTCATCCCAGCGCACCGGCTCACCCACCGCGACTGCGCGCTGGAGCCTGACCTTGTGCGCCAGCCCAAGCGGCAAGCCGCCGTCGCGCAACGAGCGCTCGGCCGGCTGCAACTTGCCGTAGACGGTGAAACCACCTTCGCCGTCGAGCATCTCGCCAGCCGCAAGATCGCGCTTGGCAGTGGCCACGACGTCGCCATGGAAGGCCACCGGCGCGCCGGTCGGCTCCAGGCGCAATCCCACGCTCGCGACGCTGATGCCCAGTTCGAGTCCGATCAGGTGATACGGCTTGTACATCGCGGTAAAGCGACCGCTCGGATCGGTGACGAGCCCGTACTCCTTGAAGCAGCGCTCCACGTACTCGCTGCCACCGGCAAAGGTGACATAGACACCCCAGCGCAGGTCGCGGAACACCGGGCGACCGTCGCGCTCGACGCTGGAGATCACCTCCACCTGGCCACGATGGGTGAGCGCGCCGCCGTCGGCCTGCGGCCGCAGCACGCGCGCCAGGTCGTCCACGCCGCACGGCGGAAAGCGCAGACCATCAGGCACCGCCAGCCCGGTGGCGTTGGCCACCGCCGCCATCTCGATCGCGCTCTTGGTGCCGTCGAGGAACGAGTTGAACATCTGCGCGTTCAGCCCGCCGAGGCGCGCGTCCTCCGCCGTCAGGCCGTAGTAGCGCCAGACCGTGTCGGGCGTCGATGCATGGAATTCGGGCAGATACTTGGTGCCCTTGCCAGCGGCGATCACCTCGAAGCCAGCGGCGCGCGCCCAGTCGACCATCTCGCAGATCAGCGCCGGCTGGTCGCCATAGGCGAGCGAGTAGACGATGCCGGCCTCTCGCGCCTTTTTCGCCAGCAGCGGCCCGGCCAGCGCATCGGCCTCGACGTTGACCATCACGATGTGCTTGCGCTGCACGCAGCACGCCAGCACGTGCGCAATGCCGGCCGCGGGCGAGCCGGTCGCATCGATCACGATGTCGACCGCATCGCTGGCGATCAGCTCGGCGCCGCTGTTGACGAAGCGAACCTGGGCCAGTTTGGCCTCGCTCCAACCGACCGTTGCCAGCGCCTGTCGCGCGCGCGCCGGATCGAGGTCGCCGACCGCGGTCAGCCGCATGCCCGGCGTGCGCCGCGCCTGCGACAGGTACATCGAGCCGAACTTGCCGGCACCGATGAGACCGACGCGCAGCGGGCTGCCGTCACGTTCGCGCTGCTGCAGTTTCGAAGAGAGGTTCATGCGTCCCCCGCACAGTGTCTCGTATCGCCAGTCGGTACGCCGGAAGGGCGCACGGCGGTGACCTAGGGCGCGGCGTTGCCTGCGCGTGTGGCCGCCGCGGCATCGCCCGTAACCGGCGCGGCCGGCGTCGGGCCTGGGCCACTGCGCTGGAAGAACAGTTCGTCGGCACGCAGCATGTTGAGCTGCATGCGGGCGCGCTCCTCGATGGCCTCGCGGCCCTGGCGCAGGCTATCGACTTCCGCCCCGAGCGCGGCATTGCGCGAAGCCAGCTGGGCGTTGACCGCGTGCTGCGCCTCGAGTGATTGGCGAAGCTCGGCCACGCGCAGCCAGCTGCCCTTGCCGAACCACAGTGGCCACTGAATCAGCAGCAGCAGCGCGGCGAGAGACGCAATCAGGAGTCGCATATCAACGCCGCTGCAACAGCGCAAGAAGCGGAAGAAGCGCCGCCATCGCGATCGCCGTAATGAGGCCGATCGCCAACGGCTTCATCGCCTCGTCCCAACCGACGTACTCGACTGCGTGTGGCGACAGAACGCCGCCGAGGAGTCCGCACAGGCCACCGGCGATCGGGCCGCGCCAGCCTGACCACGGTTCACGCCGAGTCTGCACCTCGTGCTCCGCCGTCAGCGCAGGTTGTAGAACGCACCGCGCCCAGGGTAACTGGCGACGTCGCCAAGATCTTCCTCGATGCGCAGCAACTGGTTGTACTTGGCGATGCGGTCCGACCGGCTCAGCGATCCGGTCTTGATCTGGCCGGCGTTGGTGCCGACCGCGATATCGGCGATCGTGCTGTCCTCGGTTTCGCCGGAGCGGTGGCTCACGACCGCGGTGTAGCCGGCGCGCTTGGCCATCTCGATCGCGGCGAACGTCTCGGTCAGCGTGCCGATCTGGTTGATCTTGATGAGGATCGAATTGGCGATGCCCTTGCTGATGCCCTCGCGCAGGATGCGTGTATTGGTGACGAACAGGTCATCGCCCACCAACTGCACCTTCTTGCCGAGCGCTTGCGTCAGGTGCGCCCACCCGTCCCAGTCGCCTTCGTGCATGCCATCCTCGATCGAGATGATCGGGTACTTGTCGACCCAGGTGCCAAGAATGTCGGTGAAGCCCTTGGCGTCGAGCGACAGGTTTTCGGCGCCTAGCTCGTACTTGCCGTTCTTGTAGAACTCGCTCGCCGCGCAGTCCAGGCCGAGCGCGATCTGCGTGCCAGCCTCATAGCCCGCCTTGTCGATCGCGTTGAGGATCAGCTGGATCGCCGCCTCATGGTTCTTCACGCTGGGAGCGAAGCCACCCTCGTCACCCACCGCCGTGCTCATGCCGGCATCGTGGATCAGCTTTTTCAACGCATGGAACACCTCGGCGCCGTAGCGCACCGCTTCCGAGAAGCTCGGGGCGCCGACCGGAATGATCATCAGCTCCTGCAGGTCGAGGTTGTTGTTGGCATGCGCGCCACCGTTGATCACGTTCATCATCGGCACCGGCATCTGCATCGAGCCCGAGCCGCCGAAGTAGCGGTACAGCGGCAATCCAGCTTCCTCGGCCGCCGCGCGCGCCACCGCCATGCTCACCGCGAGCGTCGCGTTGGCGCCCAGGCGCATCTTGTTGTCGGTGCCGTCGAGGTCGATCAGCGTGCGGTCGAGGAACGCCTGTTCGTTCGCCTCCAGACCCATCACCGCCTCAGAGATCTCGGTGTTGATGTTCTCCACCGCCTTGAGCACGCCCTTGCCCAGGTAGCGGCCCTTGTCGCCGTCGCGCAGTTCGATCGCCTCGCGTGAGCCGGTGGAGGCGCCGCTGGGCACCGCCGCGCGGCCCATCACGCCCGATTCGAGCAGGACGTCGCATTCGACGGTGGGATTGCCGCGCGAGTCGAGGATCTCGCGGCCGATGATGTCAACGATGGCGCTCATGGTTCGATGGCTTCTCAAGGGGAAAGGGATGTCAGGCCGGCGGCACGCCGTCGACCAGGACCATGTTGAACGACTCGGTGGCGCCGGCTCGCTTGTCGCGCGCCGTGCGGTAGAGCGCACTGTCGTAGAACGCCTTGGCACGCTCGTAGTCTGGAAACTCGAGGACCACGAGGCGGTTGGGCTGCCAGTCGCCTTCGAGGGTCTCGTGCCGGCCGCCGCGCACGATGAAGCGGCCACCGGCCGCGGCGATCGCACCGGGGCTCAATGCCATGTACTGCTTGTACTGCTCCGGATCGGAGACCTTGACGTCGGCGATGACGTAGGCGGTCATGCGTGCCTCAGTTGAAGTCGTTCTCGATGAAGCCGTTCTTCTTGGTCGCGCGATCAAGCTCGACCAGCGTTTCGAGCAGCGCCTGCATCCGGTGCAGCGGTACGGCGTTGGGGCCGTCGCTCTTGGCGTTGGCCGGGTCCGGGTGCGTCTCCATGAAGAGCCCCGCCACACCCACCGCCACCGCAGCGCGCGCCAGCACCGGTACGAACTCGCGCTGGCCGCCGCTGCTCGTGCCCTGTCCGCCCGGCAACTGCACCGAGTGGGTGGCGTCGAACACGACCGGGCAGCGGGTCTCGCGCATGATCGCCAGCGAGCGCATGTCGGACACAAGGTTGTTATAGCCGAAGCTGGCACCGCGCTCGCAGGCCATGAAGCGGTCTTCGCTGAGGCCTGCCTCGCGGGCGGCATCGCGCGCTTTGTCGATCACGTTCTTCATGTCGCCGGGTGCCAGGAACTGGCCCTTCTTGATGTTCACCGGCTTGCCGCTGATCGCGCAGGCGCGGATGAAATCGGTCTGGCGACATAGGAAGGCCGGGGTCTGCAGCACATCGACGACGCCGGCCACGGTGGGGATCTCGTCTTCGGCGTGGACATCGGTCAGCACCGGCACGCCGACTTCCTTGCGCACGTCGGCCAGGATGCGCAACCCTTCATCCATGCCCAGACCGCGAAAGCTCTTGCCCGAACTGCGGTTGGCTTTGTCGTAACTCGACTTGTAGATGAACGGCATGCCGAGCGCTGCGGTGATCTCCTTCAGGCGGCCGGCGGTATCGATCGCCATCTGCCGGCTTTCCACCACGCAGGTGCCGGCGATCAGGAAGATCGGCTGGTCGAGTCCCGCTTCGAAATGCGCGAGTTTCATTTGACCCCCTGCGCGCTATGCGCCGTCCCACCGGTTGGGAGTTCGCGCTTGGGGCGGCACAGCGCGCTCATCAGGCGACCTTCTGCATCGGTGCCGACGGCGTCTCGCGCTGCTGGCGATGCACCAGGGCCGCCTCGATGAAGGCGCGAAACAGCGGATGGCCGCCGCGCGGCGTCGAGGTGAACTCGGGGTGGAACTGCACGCCGATGAAGAACGGATGCGCCGGCAGTTCCATGATCTCCGGCAGGTTCTCGCTGGGCGTGCGGGCCGACACCTTGTAGCCCTTAGCTTCGAGCTGCGGCACGTAGATGTTGTTGACTTCGTACCGATGCCGATGGCGCTCGGCCACCGTGGCGCCGTAGATGCGCGCCGCCAGCGTGCCGGGCTCGATCGGGCACTTCTGCGTGCCCAGGCGCATCGTGCCGCCCAGGTCCGAGCGCTCGGTGCGCCGCTCGATGCGGCCGGTGTGATCGAGCCACTCGGTGATCAGCGCCACCACCGGATGCGGGGTATCCGGCTCGAACTCGGTCGAGTTGGCGCCATTCAGATCGCACACGTTGCGCGCGAACTCGATCGTCGCCAGCTGCATGCCCAGGCAGATGCCCAAGTACGGCACGTTGTGCTCGCGCGCGTAGCGGATCGCGGCGATCTTTCCCTCGGTCCCGCGCTTGCCGAAACCGCCGGGCACCAGGATCGCATCCAGGTGAGACAGGTCGAGCGGCTTGCCCTCCTCGAGCGCTTCGGAATCGACGTACTCGATGCGCACCTTGGTGCGGGTGTGGATGCCGGCGTGGCTGAGCGCCTCGTTGAGCGACTTGTACGAGTCGGACAGATCGACGTACTTGCCGATCATGCCGACCCTGACCTCGTGCTGCGGATTTTCGAGTGCGACGACAAGCTTGTCCCAGGCCGACAGGTCGGCCGGCCGCGACACCATGCCCAGCGCGAAGCAGACGATCTCGTCGAGACCCTGCTTGTGCAGCATCGACGGCACCTTGTAGATCGAATCGGCGTCCCACACGCTGATGACGGCGTTCATCGGCACGTTGGAAAACAGCGAGATCTTGGCGCGCTCTTCCTCCGGGATCGGGCGATCGGCCCGGCACAGCAGCACGTCGGGCGAGATGCCGATCTCGCGCAGCTTCTGCACGCTGTGTTGGGTGGGCTTGGTTTTGAGTTCGCCTGCCATCGGGATGAACGGCACCAGGGTCAGGTGCACGAAGCAGCAGGAACCGCGCCCCAGGCGCAGGCTCATCTGGCGCGCCGCCTCGACGAACGGCAGCGACTCGATGTCGCCCACGGTGCCGCCGATTTCCACGATCGCGATGTCAGTCTTGCCGTCCCAGGCGGCACGGGCACCACGCTCGATGAACTCCTGGATCTCGTTGGTGACGTGCGGGATGACCTGCACGGTCTTGCCAAGGTAATCGCCGCGGCGCTCCTTCTTGATCACCGACTCGTAGATCTGGCCCGTGGTGAAGTTGTTCACCTTCTTCATCTTGGCCGAGATGAAGCGCTCGTAGTGCCCGAGATCCAGGTCGGTTTCGGCGCCGTCTTCGGTCACGAACACCTCACCGTGCTGGAACGGCGACATCGTCCCCGGATCGACGTTGATGTACGGATCGAGCTTGAGCAGGGTGACCTTGAGGCCGCGCGATTCGAGAATCG
>LNFM01007479.1_pt1 | contig 17107 bp, 15 predicted proteins | sample 596031 | NCBI WGS metagenome assembly LNFM01 (sample SAMN04254537, study PRJNA301005) | activated carbon metagenome | isolation source: dual media filters at the Ann Arbor, Michigan drinking water treatment plant | place: USA: Ann Arbor
GCGTGCCGCCGATGAGCTTGCGGTACTCGTTGCTCTTGAAGTCGGACAGCCGCACGATCACGCTCTTGGGCCAGAAGGCCGCGGCGATGGTGGCAATGCCCTCGGCCAGCTTGTCGACGTAGAAAGCACGCGGGCTGGCATGGCCGCGCGCCACGCTTTCCACGGCCTTCTTCAGGTCGGCGTCGATGTTGGGGTAGTCGAGGATGGCCTTGGGGTGCACCCCGATGTTGTTGTTGATGATGAATTCCAGCCGCGCCAGGCCGACGCCGCTGTTCGGCATCTGCGCGAAGTCGAAGGCGAGTTGCGGGTTGCCGACGTTCATCATGATCTTGATGGGGCAATAGGGCATCTCGCCGCGCACCACGTCACTGATCTCGGTTTCCAGCAGGCCGTCGTAGACATAGCCGCTGTCGCCTTCGGCACAGCTGACGGTGACGAGGGCGTCTTCGCTGAGCGTCTCGGTGGCGTTGCCGCAGCCCACCACCGCCGGGATGCCCAGTTCGCGCGCGATGATGGCGGCGTGGCAGGTGCGCCCGCCGCGGTTGGTGACGATGGCGCTGGCGCGCTTCATCACCGGCTCCCAGTTGGGGTCGGTCATGTCGGTGACGAGCACGTCGCCGGGCTGCACGCGGTCCATCTCGGCGGTGCTGCGCACCAGGCGCACCGGCCCCGTGCCCACCTTCTGGCCGATGGCACGGCCTTCGGCCAGCACGGTGTTCTTCGCGCGGTCGCCCTTGATGCGGAAGCGCTGCTCCACCTTGCCGGCGGCCTGGCTCTTCACCGTCTCGGGCCGCGCCTGCAGGATGTAGAGCTGGCCGTCGACGCCGTCCTTGCCCCACTCGATGTCCATCGCGCGGCCGTAGTGCTGCTCGATGATCACCGCGTACTTCGCCAGCTCGGTGACCTCGGCGTCGGTGAGCGAATAGCGGTTGCGCTGCTCGGGCGGCGTGTCCAGGGTCTGCACGAGCTTCCCGGTGGCGGCCTTGTCGGCGGCGCTGGCGAATTCCATGCGCTGCAGCTTGCTGCCCAGGCCGCGGCGTATGACGGCGAACTTGCCGGCGTTGAGGGTCTGCTTGTGGACGTAGAACTCGTCGGGGTTCACCGCGCCCTGCACCACCAGTTCACCCAGGCCGTAGCTGCTGGTGATGAAGACGACATCGGGAAAGCCGCTCTCGGTGTCGATGGTGAACATCACGCCGGCCGAGCCGAGATCGGAGCGCACCATGCGCTGCACGCCGGCCGACAGCGCCACGTCGTGATGGGCATAGCCCTTGTGCACGCGGTAGCTGATGGCGCGGTCGTTGTAGAGCGACGCGAACACTTCCTTCATGCGGTGCAGCACGTCGTCGATGCCCGTCACGTTGAGGAAGGTCTCCTGCTGGCCGGCGAACGACGCATCGGGCATGTCTTCGGCGGTGGCCGAAGAACGCACGGCAAAGCTGGCCGCGGTGTTGCCGGCGGTCAGCCGCGCAAACTGCTCACGGATGGCGGCCTCGAGTTCGGCCGGAAACGGCGTGTCGACGATCCACTGGCGGATCTGCGTACCCGCTGCGGCCAGTGCATTGACGTCCTCGACATTCAGCGTGGCCAGCTTGTCCTGGATGCGCTGGGCCAGTCCGCCGTGCTGCAGGAACACGCGGAAGGCATGCGCCGTGGTGGCAAAGCCGCCGGGCACGCGCACGCCCGCAGTGGCGAGCTGGCTGATCATTTCGCCGAGGCTGGCGTTTTTGCCGCCCACCGCCTCGACGTCGGTCATTCTCAGGTGTTCAAACGGGGCGACCAGGGCGGTCGCCAGGGTGGCTGATGACATGGGAAAGCTCCGAAGTGTGAAAAAACCGGTGCTTCCGCAAGCAGCCGAGCAGCCCATGCCCACGCGACGGCATGTTGTGTTTGTTCGGACGGTGGCGTGGGGTTCAAGGCAGGGCGGCCGGGGCCGAAGTTCAGCGGAATATGCGGTCGATTCTAAGGACTTCTTCCCTATGATGGCCGTGGCGCCACCCTGGCGCGGCCCCCCAGTGCAACGCGCATGACCGAACGCACCGTGTTCTTTGTCTCTGACGGCACCGGCATCACCGCCGAGACCTTCGGCAACTCCATCCTCAAGCAGTTCCCGGCCAAGCCGCGGCACGTGCGTCGGCCCTTCATCGACACCCCCGAGAAGGCCGGCGCGGTGCTGCTCGAGATCAACCAGACCGCCGAGCGCGAAGGCCAGCGGCCCATCGTCTTCATCACGCTGGTCAATGAAGACGTGCGCGGCATCATCGACGGCAGCCAATGCAAGGGCCTGGTCATGGACATGTTCCGCACCTTCGTCGAGCCCCTGGAAATCGAGTTCGGCGTCAAGAGCAACCACCGCGTGGGCCGTTTCAGCGACGCCAGCGCCAGCCAGGAATACGACGACCGCATCGAGGCCATCAACTTCAGCCTGGCCCATGACGACGGCCAGAGCGCGCGCAACCTCGACGTGGCCGATGTCATCCTGCTCGGCGTCAGCCGCAGTGGCAAGACGCCCACCAGCCTCTACCTGGCCATGCAGCACGGCATCAAGGCGGCCAACTGCCCACTGATCCCGGAAGACTTCGAGCGCGGCCGGCTGCCCACGCCCCTGGCGCCCTACAAGCGCAAGTGTTTCGGCCTGACCATCGACCCGGTGCGCCTGGCGCAGATCCGCAATGAACGGCGGCCCGACAGCAAGTACTCGTCGCTGCAGAACTGCCGCTACGAAGTGAGCGAGGCCGAGGCCATGATGCGACGCGAAGGCATAGGCTGGCTGTCCAGCACGCACAAGTCCATCGAAGAGATCGCCACCACCATCCTGCGCGACCTGCGGCCCGACCGGCTGATCTACTGAGCCTGCGCAGCGCCTTGCAAACGCCGGGCCGATTCGTAGAGGCACACCGCTGCCGCCGCGGCCACGTTCAGCGACTCTTCACCGCCCGGCTGCGGAATGCGCACCTGCAATGCGCAGCGTGCCAGCAGCGCCTCATGCACGCCCTGCCCTTCGTGGCCCAGCACCCAGGCGCAAGGCTGTGGCAAGGGCGCGGCGGGCAGCAGGTGCCCGGCGTGCGAGCTCGTCGCGACCAGCGGCACGCCCAAGGCATGCAGCGCCTCGGTCTCCAGGCCTTCCACCAGGTGCAGGCCGAAATGGGCGCCCATGCCGGCGCGCAGCACCTTGGGCGACCAGAGTGCCACGCTGCCTTTCAGCGCCAGCACCTGCCGCACCCCAAAGGCGGCGGCGCTGCGCAGGATGCTGCCGACGTTACCGGGGTCTTGCACGCGGTCCAGCACGACGCTGGCCACCCCCTGCAGCGGCACGACGTCGGCCGGCGCGTCGATCAGGAAGCCGATGGGCGCGGGTGACTCCAGGCCGCTGAAACCCTTGAACAGCGCCGCCGGCACGAGCGTGACGCGCGGCGCCCAGGCGGCCAGATCGCGCAGCGCGGGCCGCACCCAGGCGTCCTGGTTCACCACCGCCTGCAGCGCCGCGCCGCCGCGTGCGCGCAGCGCCGTGCACAGGTGCTCGCCCTCGATCCACACCTGGCCGCCGCGACGGTAGGCCGCGCCGTCCTGCGCCAGCTTGCGCAGGCGCAGCAGCAACGGGTTGTCCTTGGAGGTGATCAGCAGCGGCTCGCTCATGGCGGCTTCAGCGTGGCACGCACCGGGGCAAAGCTGCGGCGGTGCTCCGGGCAGGCGCCGTGCTGCTGCAGCGCGGCCAGGTGTTCGGGCGTGGGGTAACCCTTGTGGCCGTCGAAGCCGTAGTGGGGGTGCTGCGCATGCATGGCCTGGCAGAGCCGGTCACGGTGCACCTTGGCCAGGATGGACGCGGCCGAGATCGCCGGCACCAGCGCATCGCCCTTCACCACCGCCGCCACCGGCATCTTCAGCACCGGCACGCGGTTTCCGTCCACCACCACGCGGTGCGGCAGCAGGCGCAGGGCCTCGACGGCGCGGCGCATCGCCAGCAGCGTGGCCTGCAGGATGTTCAGTCGGTCTATCTCTTCGGCGCTGGCTTCGGCAATGGAACAACACAAGGCCTTGGCGCGGATCTCGTCGAAGAGCAGCTCACGCTTGCGGGCCGTGATCACCTTGGAGTCGCCCAGGCCGCGTATGGGCTTGAGATCGTCCAGGATGACTGCGGCAGCCACCACCGGGCCGGCCAGCGGCCCGCGGCCGGCCTCGTCCACGCCCGCCACCAGGCCCGGCTCGTCCCAGCCGAAGCCGAGCTGCTCAAGCCTGAAGGACTTGCGCGAGGGCATCGGCGGCACAGCGCGCGGTGTCGCGGCGCAGGCTGTGGTGCAGGTCATCGAAACGGCGCACCAGCGCCGCAGCGGCGGCGCGGTCGTCCAGCCAGCGCAAGGTGGCAGCGGCCAGGGCTGCGGGCTGGCAGTGCTCTTGAATGAGTTCAGGCACGACAAATTCGCGGCACAGGATGTTGGGCAGCCCTACCCAGGGCTGGTAGCGCATGCGCTTCATCAGCTGCCAGCTCAGGCCGTGCATGCGGTAGCCGATGACCATGGGGCGCTTGAACAGCGCCGCCTCCAGCGTGGCCGTGCCGCTGGCGATGAGCGTCACGTCGCAGGCGGCCAGCGCGGCGTGCGACTGGCCGTTCAGCAGTTGCAGCGGCACCTCCGGCGCGTGCGCCTGCACCAGGGGCGTGAGCAGTTCGTGCAAGCCCGGCGACACCGGCAGCACAAAGCGCAGGCCGGGGCGCTGCCGGTGCATCAGGGCCACGGCCTGCAGGAAAGCCGGCGCGATGTAGGCGATCTCGCTGCGGCGGCTGCCCGGCAGCACGGCCACCACTTCGTCAGCTTCTGCCAGGCCCAGCGCCGCACGGCTGGCCGCACGCGGTGGCTGCAACGGGATGGCATCGGCCAGCGGGTGGCCCACGAAGCTCGCCGCCACGCCGTGGGCGCGCAAGAGTTCAGGCTCGAACGGGAACAGGCACAGCACATGGTCGCAGCTGGCGGCCATCTTCTTCGCGCGCCCGCCGCGCCAGGCCCAGATGGACGGGCAGACGAAGTGCACGGTCTTGATGCCGGCGGCCTTCAGGCGCTTTTCCAGGCCGAGGTTGAAGTCGGGCGCGTCCACGCCGACGAAGACCGCCGGCGGCTCACGCAGCAGGCGCTCGGCCAGTGCGTCGCGGATGCCCGAGATCTCGCGGTAGTGGCGCAGCACCTCGACATAACCGCGCACCGCCAGCTTCTGGTGCGGCCACCAGGCCTCGAAGCCCTGCTCGGCCATGCGCGGCCCGCCTATGCCCTGCGCCTGCAGCGCGGGCCAGCGTTGTTTCAGGCCGCTGAGCAGCAGCCCGGCGAGCAGGTCGCCCGAGGCCTCGCCGGCGACCATGGCCAACTGCATGGTCAGGCCTTCAGCGGGCGATGCCGCGCGTGCTCGCGGCCAGGAAGCCGAGCAAGGTGTCGATGTCGGCGTCGCCGCCCTCGACCGTGCCCTTCAGCGCAGCGATGGCCGCGCGCGCCTTCTCCAGCGTCAGGCCCTCGCGGTAGAGCAGCTTGTGCATCTGCTTGACGAGTGCGATGCGCTCGCGCGAGAAGCTGCGCCGGCGCAGGCCCTCGGCATTGATGCCGGCCACCGCCAGCGGGTTGCCGCTGACCGTCATGAAGGGCGGCACGTCCTGGGAGACGTGGCTCTGGAAGCCCAGGATGGCGTGCGCGCCGACCTTGCAGAACTGGTGCACGCCCGTCAGGCCGCCGACGATGGCCCAGTCGCCGACATGCACGTGGCCCGCCAGCGTGGCGTTGTTGGCCAGGATGATGTGGTCGCCCAGCTGCACGTCGTGCGCGATGTGCACGTAGGCCATGATCCAGTTGTCGTCGCCCACGTGCGTGACGCCGCCGTCCTGCGTCGTGCCGCGGCTGAAGGTGCAGAACTGGAAGATGGTGTTGCGGTCGCCGATGTGCAGCTCGGTGGGCTCACCAGCGTACTTTTTGTCCTGTGGTGCGCAGCCCAGGGCGGTGTGCGCGTGCACGACGTTGTCGCGGCCCAGGCGCATCGGGCCGTCGAGCGTGCAGTGCGCGCCTATCGAAGTGCCTTCGCCGATGTGCACGCCAGCGCCGATCACGGCGTAGGGGCCGACACGCACCGAGGCCGCCAGCTCGGCGCCCGGGTCGACGATGGCGGTGGCGTGTACCTGCGCCATGTCAGGGGGCAGCCACCCGGCGCATGGTGCACATCAGGTCGGCCTCGGCCACCGTGGCGCCCTCCACCGTGGCCTTGGCGCAGTAGCGGTAGATGCCCGATTTCACGCGGTCGATGCGCGCTTCGAGGATGAGCTGGTCGCCGGGGCCCACCGGCTTCTTGAAGCGGGCGTTGTCGATGCCGGCGAAATACACCACCGTGTCGTCGCCCGGGTCGGCGCCGGCACTCTCGAACGACAGGATGGCCGCGGCCTGGGCCAGCGCTTCCAGCATCAGCACCCCGGGCATCACCGGGCGCGCCGGGAAGTGGCCCATGAAAAACGGTTCGTTGATGCTGACGTTCTTCAGCGCCTTGATGCGCACGTTCTTTTCAAGTTCGAGCACACGGTCCACCAGCAGGATGGGGTAGCGGTGCGGCAGCTTGCGCAGGATGTATTGGATGTCCATCGGAATCACGTCTTCTTCTCCAGCGTCTTTTCCAGCGTCTTTTCGACGGCCCGCAGTCGCTCTCGCAGCGTGTGCAGTTGTCTCAGGGTGGCGGCGTTCTTTTCCCAGCTCGCATTGTCATCGAAGGGGAACATGCCGCTGTATTGCCCAGGCTTGTGGATGGACCGGCTGATGACCGTCGCCGCAGTGATGTGCACGTGGTCGCAGATCTCCAGGTGGCCCAGGATGATGGCGCCGCCACCGGCCGTGCAGTGACGGCCGATGCGCGCGCTGCCGGCCACGCCCACGCAGCCGGCAAAGGCGCTGTGCGCGCCGATGCGCACGTTGTGGCCGATCTGCACCAGGTTGTCGAGCTTCACGCCGTCTTCGAGCACGGTGTCTTCGAGCGCACCGCGGTCGATGCAGGTGTTGGCGCCGATCTCGACGTCGTCACCGATCCGCACCCCGCCGAGCTGTTCTATCTTCTCCCACCAGGCGCCAGCCTCGCTGCGCGCGGGCGCAAAGCCGAAACCGTCGGCGCCGATGACGGCACCGCTGTGCACGAGGCCGCGTGCGCCGATGCGGCAAGCCTCGCCCAGGGTCACCCGCGGCTTGAGCACCGTGCCAGCGCCCACCGAGGCATCGGGCCCCAGGTGGCAGTGCACGCCCACCACGGCACCGGCGGCCACTTCGGCACCGGCGGCGACGTAGGCCAGTGCCCCGATCGAGGCCGTGGCGTGCACGCGCGCGCCCGGCTCCACCACGGCGCTGGCATGCACGCCCACGGCGGGCGCACGCCGGCCCTGGGCGGCCCACCATTGCGTGAGCTTGGCAAAGGCCAGGTAGGGGTCGGCGCAGACGATGGCAGCGCCGCGCTCGGCCGCGAACTCGCGCATCGCGGGGCCGACGATCACGCAGGCGGCCTTCGACGCGGCGAGCTGCGCCTGGTAGCGCGGGTTGGACAGGAAGCTGATGGTCTGCGCGTCGGCAGACTCCAGCGGGCCGACGCGGCTGACGGTGACCTCAGGGTCGCCTATGAGTTCACCGCCGAGGTGGCGGCTCAACTCACCGAGACGCGCGCCCACCACCGCCGGCCCGCCGCGCAAGACCAGGGACTTACTTGCCGGGAGCGGCGGCTGCTGGCGCGTTCAGCGTGCGGATCACCTTGTCGGTGATGTCCACGCGTGCGCTGGCAAAGACCACTTCCTGCAGGATGAGGTCGTACTTCTCGGTTTCGTAAATCTGGCGGATGACGCGGTTCGCACGTTCCACCACGGCGGCCAGCTCTTCGTTGCGGCGCTGGTTCAGGTCTTCCTGGAACTCGCGGCGCTTGCGCTGCAGATCGCGATCCTGGTCGACCAGTTCACGCTGGCGGCGCTGCAACTCGGCCGGGGCCACCGTCGGGCCGTCCTTCTCCAGCTTGTCGGCAGCGGCCTTGAGCTTGGTGGTGGCGTCGTTCAGTTCACGTTCACGCTTGCCGAACTCGGCTTCCAGCTTGGTCTGCGCAGCCTTGGCCGCGTTCGACTCACGCAACACACGCTCGCTGTTCACGTAGCCTATCTTCAACTCTTGTGCCCAGGCGGGCGCTGCGCAGGCGGCAGACAAGGCGACAACGGTGAGCCAGCGCGTGAGGTGGGCGGCGGCGGCGGAGCGCTGGTGGGCGAACATCTTCATCAGAAGGCAGTCCCGATCTGGAATTGGAAGCGTTGGATTCTATCGTTGCGCTGCAGGCGCAAGGGCTTGCCCCAGCTCAGCTTCAACGGGCCCACCGGCGAGATCCACGACAGGCCCAGGCCCGCCGACGAACGCACGGACTCGCCGGTGATGGTTTCGTCCTCGCGCCACACGTTGCCGGCGTCGACGAAGGCGAAGAGGCGCAACGACTTGTCGCTGCCGGTGCCGGGCACGGGGAAGTAGAGCTCGGTGTTGATGTTGATGCGCTTGGCGCCCCCGATGTAGGCGCCCGTCGGGTCCACCACACCGAGCGAGCTTTGTTCGAAGGCACGCACCGTGCCCAAGCCACCGCCGTAGAAGTTCTTGAACACCGGGAAAGGCTTGCCGCCCAGGCCCTTGCCCCAGCCGATCTCGGCGTTCAGGCCAACCGACATGCGCAGGGGCAGTTGCCAGTACTCCTGGTACTGCGCATTGGCACGCAGGTAGCGCACGTCACCGACAACCGTCCATTCCAGGTTCACACGCTGGTAGCGGCCGGCCGTGGGCACCAGCACGCTGTCGCGCGCATCGCGTGACCAGCCCAGCGTCAGCGGGAAGGAGGTGGTCTTGTCGCCGTAGAGCGTGCGGTAGTTCAGGTAGGACAGCGGAATGCCTGCCGAGGTGCCGATCTCGGTGCGTTCCACGCCCAGGCCGAGGAAGACCGTGTCGTATTCCGAGAAGGGCACGCCGAAGCGCACCGAGGCACCTGGCGTCTTCAGGTCGTAGGTGTCGCCCAGGCTGTTGATGGGGCGCTGCGTTCGGTAGAAAACGTCGATCGCGCGCGAGATGCCATCCACCGTCCAGTACGGGTCCACCGTGCTCACCACCACGGCGCGGTTGTAGCGGCTGGTGTTGAGTTCGATGCCCAGGTAGTTGCCCGAACCGAAGGCGTTGTCCTGCTTCACCGAGGCCGTGAAGGTCAGCTTCTCTGCGTTCGAATAGCCGGCGCCGACCAGCAGGTTGCCGGTGGGCTTCTCGACCACGTTGACGACCAGGTCCACCTGGTCGGGCACGCCCGGCACCTCGTTGGTGTCGATGGCGATGTCTTCCTTGAAGTAGCCCAGCCGCTCGACACGCTCCTTGCTCAGCTTGATCAGGCCGCCGTCGTACCAGGCGCCTTCCAACTGGCGGAATTCGCGGCGTATGACTTCGTCACGGGTGCGTGAGTTGCCCGCGACGTCGACGCGCCGCACGTACACGCGGCGGCTGGGTTCGGCGGCAAACACCACCGCCACCTGGCCCGTGGCGCGGTCGATCTCGGGCCGGGATTCGATGCGGGCAAAGGCATAGCCGTAAAGGCCGAAGAGGTCGGTGAAGCGCTTGGTGGTGGCGGTGACCGCGTCGCCGCGGTAGGGCTGACCGGGGCGCAGCAGCACGAAGGCGCGGAACTCGTCTTCCTTGCCCAGGTAGTCGCCTTCCAGCCGCACCGAGGTCACGGTGTAGGGCTGGCCTTCCTTGATGGAGATGGCCACCGAGATGGTCTGCTTGTCGGGCGAGATCGTGACCTGGGTGCTCTCGATGCTGAATTCGAGGTAGCCGCGATTCACGTAGTAGGCGCGCAGCTTTTCCAGGTCGGCATTGAGCTTGGTGCGCGAGTAGCGGTCGGTCTTGCTGTACCAGGTGAACCAGCCCGTGGGCGTGATCTCGAAGAGGTCGAGCAGGGTGCGTTCGCTGAACACCGTGGCGCCGACGATGCGGATGTCCTGGATGCGCGCGGCGTCACCTTCGGTCATCGTGAAGGTGACGTTGACGCGGTTGCGCTCCAGCGGCGTGATGGTCGTCACCACTTCGGCGCCATACAGGCTCCGACCGAGGTACTGGCGCTTGATTTCCTGCTCGGCGCGGTCGATCAACGCGCGGTCGAAAGGCAGGCCTTCGCCGATGCCGGCGTCGCGCAGGCTCTTGGTCAGCGGATCCTTGTCGAATTCCTTCAGGCCGACGAAGGTGACGGCGCCGATGATCGAGCGCTCGTCGACGATGATGACGGCCACCTCTCCTTCCAGTTCGATGCGCACATCCTTGAACAGGCCCGTGGCAAACAGTGCCCGCAGCGCGGCCGAACCCTTGTCATCGGTGTAGGTGTCGCCGATGCGAAAGGGCAGCGCGGCGAATACCGTGCCGGGGTCGGTGCGCTGCAGGCCCTCAACGCGGATGTCCTTCAGCACGAAGGGCGCCACGGCCAAGGCAGCAGGTGCAGCCAGCGCCGTGGCAAACGCCACGGTGAGCACGGCGACAGGGCCAAACTGGCCGTTCGGCCCGATCGGAAACACAGGGAACATGGGATTCAGTGCAGGCCCAGGAGGCGGGCTACGTCGTTGAAAAGGGCGACCGACATCATCATCAACAGCACCGCGATGCCGCCGCGTTGCAGCCGGGCCAGCCAGAGGTCGGAGACGGGGCGGCCGGTGACGCCCTCGAAAATGTAATACATCAGGTGCCCCCCATCGAGCATGGGCAGGGGCAGCAGGTTCAGCACGCCCAGGCTCACGCTGACCAGCGCCAGGAAGCCGAGGTAGTAGGCCAGCCCCTGGTTCACCGACTGGCCGGCGTAGTCGGCGATGGTCAGCGGCCCGCTCAGGTTCTTCAGCGAGGCTTCGCCGATCAGCATGCGGCCCAGCATCTTCACCGTCAGCACCGAGATGTCCCAGGTGCGAACGATGCCGAGCTGCAGGCCCTCGAAGATGCCGTGCTGCACGGTTTCCATCACCGGCGGTGCGCCAGGCACGGCCTCGACACGGCCGAAGGTCTTGCCGCCTTCGCTGACGACACGCGGCAGCACCGTCAGCGCCAGCGTGCGGCCTTCACGTTCCACCCGCCATTGCTGAGCGACCGCCTGGCCCTCGAGCAGGCTGCCGCGCACACGTTCGACGATGTGCTGGGCGTCGGCGACGGGCTGCTCGTCGATGCTGAGCACGCGGTCGCCGCGGCGCAGGCCGGCTGCGGCAGCGGGCCCGCCGGCCTTCACCTCGCCCAGCACCGGCTCGCGCCAGGCCTGGCCGAGGCCGATGCGCGCAGTGAGCGCAGCGTCGACCTCCCGCGCGTCCACGCCGGCCATGTTGATGCTGACGGTGCGTGAGCCGCGGCCGTCACGGTCGCTCACCTGCAGGCGCAAGGCCTGTTGCTGCAAGGCGGCCTGCGTGACTTCCCAGCGCAGGTCGGTCAGCGAGCGCAGGTCGCGCCATTCGGCGTCGCCCAAGGCGATGGCGCGCACCCAGTCGCCGGCGCGCAGGCCCGCTCGGTCGGCCAGGCTGCCCGCGGCGGGCGGGCCGATCAGGGCCTTGGGCTCCTGCACGCCGATCCAGTGTGCCGCGGCGTACAGCAGCACCGCGAGACCCAGGTTGGCCAGCGGCCCCGCCGACACGATGGCAGCGCGCTGCCAGAGCTTCTTGCGGTTGAAGGCCCGGCTTTCCTGGCCCGGGGCGATGGGCGCCTCGCGCTCGTCCAGCATGCGCACGTAGCCGCCCAGCGGCAGCGCGCACAGCACGAACTCGGTGGCATCGGGGCTGCTCTGGCGGCGCCACAGCACGCGCCCGAAACCGACCGAGAAGCGCAGCACCTTCACGCCGCAGGCCACCGCCACGCGGTAGTGGCCGTATTCGTGGATGACGACCAGGATGCCCAGCGTGAGCAGGAAGGCGATGACGGTGGTGATCACAGCGTCAAGCCTTGCATCAGCTCACGCGCCACCGCACGGGCGCGGGTGTCGAGGTCGATCAGGTCTTCCAGCGTGTGGTCGGGGCTCAGGCGGGGCTCCAGGCGTTCGATGGTGCGGGCGTTCAGCGTGTGAATCGCGGTGAAGGCTATCGTTCCGTCCAGGAAGGCGGCCACGGCCACTTCGTTCGCGGCGTTCAGCACCGCGGTGCTGCCGTCCGGGCCGCGCAGCGCCTCCCAGGCCAGTTGCAGCCCAGGGAAGCGACGGGCATCCGGCGCTTCGAAGTTCAAGGCCTGCATCTGCAGGAAATCGAGCCGCGGCGCGCCCGATTCGATGCGCTCGGGGAAGGACAGCCCGTAGGCGATCGGCACCTTCATGTCGGGCGAGCCCAACTGCGCCAGCACGCTGCCGTCGCGGCACACCACCATCGAATGAATGATGCTTTGCGGGTGGATGACGACGCGGATGTTCTCGGGCGCCAGGTCGAAGAGCCAGCGTGCCTCGATGACTTCCAGCGCCTTGTTCATCATCGTCGCCGAATCCACCGAAATCTTGCGGCCCATCACCCAGTTCGGGTGCGCCACGGCCTGCGCGGGCGTCACCTCGTGCAGGGTGTCGGGGTCGCGGTGGCGAAACGGGCCGCCGCTGGCGGTGAGGATGATGTGGTCGATGCGCCGCGCCCAGGTGCTGCGGTCTTCGGGCAGGCACTGGAAGATGGCCGAGTGTTCGCTGTCGATGGGCAGCAGCGTGGCACCGCCGTCCTTCACTGCGTGCATGAACAGCGCGCCGCCCACCACCAGGGCTTCCTTGTTGGCCAGCAGCAGGCGCTTGCCGGCACGCGCCGCGGCCATGCACGGCGGCAGGCCGGCGGCGCCGACGATGCTGGCCATCACGCTGTCCACGTCGCTGGCCGCCGCCAGCTCACACAGCGCCAGGGCGCCGTGTTGCACCTCGGTGGCCGAACCCGCAGCCTGCAGCGCGGCACGCACTTCGGCAGCGCGTGCCGCCGTGGGCAGCACCGCCACGCGCGGGCGGAACTGCAGGCACTGCTGCACCAGCAGCTCGGTGCGTTGGTAGGAGGTCAGGCCGACGACCTCGAACCGGTCGGGATGGCGCGCGACGACATCGAGCGTGCTGGTGCCCACCGAGCCCGTGGAGCCCAGGATGGCGACACGCTGGCGGCCCGTGCTCATGCCAGGCCCCCCAGCACCACCACGGCCATGGCGGCAGGCAGCACGGGCAGCAGCGCGTCCACACGGTCGAGCACACCGCCGTGCCCGGGCAGCAGCTGGCTGCTGTCTTTCGCGCCCGAGGCGCGCTTCACGAGAGATTCCACCAGGTCACCCACCACGCTCAAGGCCGTCAGCAGCACCAGGGTGGCCAGCAAGCCCGGCGCACCCCATTGCCGGAAGAGGCGGCTGTAGACGCTCAAGCCATCGGCGCGCAGGCCGTCGACGACCATGCGACCGTCCAGCCAGATCCAGAAAGCCGCCAGCAGGACCACCCCCACCAGGCCCGACCACACCCCCTCCCAGCTCTTGCCCGGACTGATGCCGGGCGCCAGTTTGCGTTTGCCGAAGGCGCGGCCACCGAAGTACGCCGCCACGTCGGCCATCCAGACCAGGCACAGGACCGACAACATGAAATTGATGCCGACGGTGCGCGCCTGCGCGAGCGCCAGCCAGGCCAGCCAGATGGCCAGCAGGCCCAGCGCCCAGCGGCCCGCACGGGGCAGCTGCGGCCAGGCCGACGGGCCTGCACGCAAGGCGATGGCACCACCGGCCACCCACAGGGCCAGCGCGGCTGCCCACAGCCAGGCCGGCGCCTGCAAGGCCCAGCCTGCCGCCCAGGCGGAGGCACCGCCCAGCGCCACCAACACGCCCATCGCCACGGCCCATGCCGGCGCAGCCTGGTTGAGCCTGCCCCACTCCCAGCCGCCAGCGGCCATCAACAACAAGGTGAGCCCGGCAAAGGGCCACAGGCTGTCGGCGTGAAGCGATGCCAGCAGGATGGCCACGAGCACCAGCGCGGTGATGACACGCTGCCTCAGCATGGGCGGGTCACGTAGCTTCGGGCGTTGCGGAGCTGGCGCGCAGGGTGCCGAAGCGGCGCTCGCGGCGCGCATAGGCGGCAAAGGCGGCGTCGATCTCGGCGATGCCGAAATCGGGCCACAGGCACTCGGTGAAGAACAGCTCGGAGTAGGCCGTCTGCCACAGCAGGAAGTTGCTGATGCGCATTTCACCGCCGGTGCGGATGAAGAGGTCGGGGTCGGGCGCGAAGGCCATGGCCATGCGGCTGGACAGCCAGTCCTCGTCCAGCTGCTCGGGCGCCAGGCCCTCGGCCAGCGCCTGGCGGCAGGCCTGCATCACGTCCCAGCGACCGCCGTAGTTGAAGGCCACGCTGAGGTTGATGCGCGTGTTGTTCTTGGTGATCTCTTCGGCGTGGTCCCAGGCCTTGCGCAGCTTCTCGGACACGGCCTCGCGGTCGCCGACGATGCGGATGCGCACGCCATCGCCGGCCAGCTTGGTGAGGTACTTCGACACCGACACCAGCACCAGACCCATCAGCCCCGAAACTTCGTCGGGCGGGCGCTTCCAGTTCTCGGACGAAAACGCAAACACGGTGAGGTACTCGACGCCGCGGTCGGCGAAGGTGTTGATCACGCGCACCAGCGCGTCCACGCCGCTCTTGTGGCCGAAATAGCGCGGCATGTAGCGCTGCTTGGCCCAACGGCCGTTGCCGTCCATCACCAGCGCCACATGGCGTGGCACGGCGGCGTTGGCGGCGTCCTGCGGCTGGCCGGCAACGGCAGCGAGAGTGGCTTCAGTCATGGCGGAGGTGGGGACCCGGCAATCGGTGAGGGCCAGTGACGGCCTCAAACGGCCATCACCTCGGCTTCTTTGCCCTGCACCAGCTTGTCGATCTCGGCGATGACACGGTCGGTCAGGCGTTGCACTTCGTCCTGCGCGCGGCGCTCGTCGTCTTCCGAGACTTCCTTGTCCTTGAGCAGCCTTTTCAGATGTTCGTTGGCCTCGCGGCGCACGCTGCGCACGGCGATCTTGGCTTCTTCGCCGGCATGGCGCACCACCTTCGTGAGCTCACGGCGGCGCTCTTCGGTCAGCGCGGGCATCGGCACACGCAGCAGGTCACCCTGGGAAGAAGGGTTCAGGCCCAGGTCGCTTTCGCGGATGGCCTTCTCGATCTTCGCGCCCATGCCCTTTTCCCAGGGCTGCACGGTGATCGTGCGCGCGTCCAGCAGGGCCACGTTGGCCACCTGGCTGATGGGCACGCTGGAGCCGTAGTAATCGACATGCACCTGGTCCAGCAGGCCCGGGTGGGCGCGACCGGTGCGGATCTTGTGCAACTCGTTCTTGAAGGACTCGATGGACTTGCCCATCTTGCCTTCTGCGGTCTTCTTGATATCGGGAATGCTCATGACCGAGGGAACTCCTCAAACGTGAACCAGCGTGCCTTCGTCCTCGCCCTGCACGACTCGTTGCAGCGCGCCGGGTTTGAAGATGCTGAAAACCTTGATGGGCAGCTTCTGGTCGCGGCACAGCGCCAGCGCGGTGGCGTCCATGACCTGCAGGTTCTGCGAAATGGCGTCGTCGAAGCTGATGCTGCTGTAGCGCGTGGCGCTGGCGTCCTTCTTCGGGTCGGCGGTGTAGACGCCGTCCACCTTGGTGGCCTTCAGCACCACCTCGGCGCCCATCTCGGCCCCGCGCAGCGCGGCCGCGGTGTCGGTGGTGAAAAACGGGTTGCCCGTGCCGGCGGCGAAAACGACGACCTTGCCTTCTTCCAGGTACTGCAGGGCCTTGGGGCGCACATAGGGCTCCACGACCTGGTCGATGGCGATGGCCGACATCACCCGCGCCGTCATGCCTTCCTGGCGCATCGTGTCGGCCAGGGCCAGTGCGTTCATCACGGTGGCCAGCATGCCCATGTAGTCGGCCGTCGCGCGGTCCATGCCGACGGCACCGCCGGCCACGCCGCGGAAGATGTTGCCGCCGCCGATGACCACCGCCACCTCGACACCCAGCTTCGTCACCTCCTGCACCTCCTGCACCATGCGCACGATGGTGGCACGGTTGATGCCGTAGGCGTCGTCGCCCATGAGGGCTTCGCCCGACAGCTTCAGAAGGATGCGCTTGTAGGCCGGCATCAGGTGAACTCCAGAGGGAAGTCTTGCAGTGTAAGGTGGCCCGGCGGGCCTTCAGGCGGAACGTGGGGCCGGCAGCATGAGCTTCCGGCCCCCACGGCGCTCACTGCGCCTTGGCAGCGGCAACTTGCGCGGCCACTTCGGCCGCGAAGTCGTCGACCTTCTTCTCGATGCCCTCGCCCACCACGTAAAGCGTGAAGCCGGCAACCTTCGTCGCCTTTTCCTTCAGCATCTGCTCGACGGTCTGCTTGTCGTTCTTCACGAAGGTCTGGTTCAGCAGGGACACTTCCTTCAGGAACTTCTGCACCGAACCCTCGACGCGCTTGGCGACGATTTCGGGCGACTGGGCAGGCTTGCCGGCAGCCACGGCGGCGGCCGAGTCTTCGGCGGCCTTCTCGGCAGCGACGCGGCGCTCCACTTCGATCAGCTCGGCCGACACATCGCTGGTGGCCAGGGCCTTGGGCTTCATCGCGGCCACGTGCATGGCCACGTCCTTGGCGGCGACCTCGTCGCCCGCGAACTCGACGATGACGCCGATGCGCGTGCCATGCAGGTAGCTGGCCAGCTGGCCGCCACCGCTGTAGCGCTTGAAACGGCGGATCGACATGTTCTCGCCGATCTTGCCGATCAGGCCCTTGCGCACGTCTTCGACCGTCGGGCCGAAGCCGTCCTGCGACAGCGGCAGGGCCGACAGCGCGGCCACGTCGGCCGGGTTGTGCTCGGCAGCCAGAACGGCAACCGACTTGGCGAAGGCCAGGAAAGAGTCGTTCTTGGTGACGAAGTCGGTTTCGCAGTTGACTTCCACCATGGCGCCCACGGCGCCATTCACCGAGGCGGTGATCACGCCTTCGGCGGTGATGCGGGCGGCGGCCTTGCCGGCCTTGTTGCCCAGCTTGACGCGCAGGATCTCCTCAGCGCGGCCCAGGTCGCCGTCGGCTTCCGTCAGCGCCTTCTTGCATTCCATCATCGGCGCGTCGGTCTTGGCGCGCAGCTCGGCCACCA
>LNFM01015551.1_pt1 | contig 17102 bp, 12 predicted proteins | sample 596031 | NCBI WGS metagenome assembly LNFM01 (sample SAMN04254537, study PRJNA301005) | activated carbon metagenome | isolation source: dual media filters at the Ann Arbor, Michigan drinking water treatment plant | place: USA: Ann Arbor
ACGCCGACAGCCACGCCAGCATTCACGATGGCTGCAGACTCAGCCACGCCACCACCATCCGCTTTCGCCACAACGACCCGGAAAATCTGGACCGTCGCCTGGAGCGCCTGGGTGAGGCAGCCAGCCGCACATTGATCGTCGTAGAGAGCCTCTACAGCACACTGGGCGACCGTGCGCCGCTGCGCGAGATCGTCGAGATCAAGAAGCGCCACGGCGCTTGGCTGCTGGTCGATGAAGCCCATTCTTTTGGCGCGTTCGGGCCACGCGGGCTGGGCCTGTGCGAAGCCCAGGATCTTCTCGGCGAGGTTGACTTCATTGTTGGCACCTTCTCGAAGAGCCTCGGCGGCGTTGGCGGGTTCTGCCTCGGCCGACATGCCGAGGTCGAATTCATGCGCATGGTCAGCCGACCCTACATCTTCACCGCCTCGCCACCACCGCCCGTGATTGCCGCAACACATCAGGCACTGCGGAAAGTTCTGCAGGGCCACGATTTGCGTGCGCGGCTGTGGCGTCATGCGGAGCGGGTGTACGGCGAGTTGAGCAAGCTGGGCTACCGGCTCGGCACGACGACTCCCGGACCGGTTGCTGCGATCGTGTTCGACTCGCGAGACGACGCGCTGGCGCTGTGGCAGAGCTTGCTCGATGCGGGCATCTACACCAACCTGATGATTCCGCCGGCCACACCGTCCGGCCTGAGCCTGGTGCGTATCAGCCTGAGCGCCGCACAAAGCGACGACGACATCGCGCAGGTCATCGCCGCTCTGGCGGCACATGCGCGGCGAGCCTGCCCCCCGCTGGCCGCCTGACCGCGCGTTCGCCAATGCGCGGTCTCTGCCTTGGCGGAGCAACCCGGACAGTCTTCACGCTGTACCGCAAATCCCCCTAGGAACCTTCGGCATGGCTTGAGAATCGAGCCAATGCTGCGTCCGTGGAGACGCTGTATCTTCTTCACGCGAGCCCATCCCCGCCGGACACCCGCCCATGACCCTGTCGCCAGCTGTCGCCAGCACGCACGACGCCTTTGACCGACTGCGCCGCTACCTGGAGGGGCAAGTGCTCGGGCAGCCCGCTCTGGTTGAGCGCCTGCTGGTCGCGCTGCTCGCCGATGGCCATCTGCTGGTCGAAGGACCGCCCGGTCTGGCGAAGACCCGCGCCGTCAAGGCGATGGCACACGGTGTGGAGTGCGACTTCCAGCGCGTGCAGTTCACCCCCGACATGCTGCCTGCCGACCTCACCGGCTCCGACATCTACCGGCCTGAAGAAGGCAGCTTCCGCTTCCAGCGTGGACCGCTGTTCCACAACCTGATCCTGGCCGACGAGATCAATCGCGCGCCGGCCAAGGTGCAGTCGGCGCTGCTCGAAGCGATGGCCGAGCGGCAGATCACCGTGGGTGTCTCCACCTATCAGCTGCCGCACCTGTTCATGGTCATGGCCACCCAGAACCCGATCGAGCAGGAAGGCACCTACCCGCTGCCCGAAGCTCAGCTCGATCGCTTCATGCTGCACACACGCGTCGATTACCCCGACCGCGCGACCACCCGACTGATCATGGCGCTGGCCCGGCAGGAGGCGGTGTCTGAAGTCGAGATGCCTCCGCCGCCGCACAAGTTGCCGCAGGCCGCTGTGTTTGCTGCACGACATGAAGTGCTGGCACTCACGCTGGCCGACTCGGTGGCTGACTACATCGCCGCGCTGGTCGATGCGACGCGACACCCTGCCCCCTATAGCGCGTTGCTGGCTGGCTGGCTGCGCTGGGGCGCCAGCCCGCGCGCGGCGATTGCGATCGAGCGCGGCGCGCGCGCCCTGGCCTGGCTGGATGGCCGCGATTACGTCAGCCCGGAAGACGTGCAGGCGATCGCTCCCGATGCCCTTCGCCACCGCCTGCTGCTGGACTACAGCGCGCAAGCCGCTCGGGTCACCGCCCAGGACTGCGTCGTCGAGCTGCTGCGCACCGTCCCGGCCCCCTGAACCCGGGCAGGCGATGGGGCTGCTGCCGGACCTCGACGAGCTGGTTGCGCTGCGTGGCGCCGCGCACGGGCTGGAGATGCACCTGCGCCATCCGGCAGCGGCGCAGTTGCAGGGCGGACACCGCAGCGCCCATCGCGGCCGCGGTCTCGAATTCGACGAGGTGCGCGCCTATGCCCAAGGTGACGACGCTCGCACCATCGATTGGCGCGTGACTGCCCGACGCGGCCGGCCTCACACCAAGCTGTTCCGCGAGGAACGCGAGCGCGTGGTCTGGCTGCTCGCCGATCTGCATGCTGGGCTGTACTTCGGCAGTCGCCAGCAGCTCAAGTCGGCGCTGCTGCTTCGCGCGGCCGCGTGGTTGGCCTGGGTCACCGTCAGCGCCGGGGATCGACTCGGTGCCGTCCTGACACAAGGCACTGGGTTACCGCAGCTGTTGCCGCCACGTTCCCGTGACATCGGGGCCCTGGCCACGCTGCAGGCGCTGGTGCAGAGCCAACCACGGACCCCAGGCGAGCCCTCAGGGGACGGGCTGGCGGTGGCGCTCAGCACCTTGCGACCTCTGTTGCGCTCAGGCAGCACGGTGTTTGTGCTCAGCGACTTCAGCGCACTCGATGCGGCCACGGAAACCGCGCTGCTGACCATCGGCTTGCGCGCCGAATGCCGGCTGCTGTGGCTCACCGATCCACTGGAGCGCGATGGTCTGCCCAACGGGGCGTTTCGCGTTGGCTTGCCCGGGCAGAGCTGGTCGATCGACGGCGCCGCCAGCCGCTCTGCCTGGGTGGCCACCTGGGCCCAGCGCGAGCAGCATCTCACCGATCTCAGCCGCACTCATCGCCTGCCACTGCTGCGCCTGGACACCGGCGGCGATCTGGCACAAACGCTGCCGCGCTTCATCAGCGAGTCGCGATGAACACGACCTTGCTGGAGCAGCTCGCCCCCGATCGCGCGCCACCGCCGCTGGGCTGGTGGCCGCTCGCGCCCGGGTGGTGGGGCCTGATGGCGTTGTTGCTGCTGGGCCTGGCGCTGGCCGCGTGGCTGCGCAGGCGAGCGCGGCAGCCTTCGGTCAAGCGCTGGCAGCGTGCGGCGCTGCGCGAATTGGCGCAACTGCAAATGGTGTCGGGGCAGGCCGGCATCGACGATGCCCACATCGCGCGCGAAGTGCAGCTGCTGCTGCGCCGCTACGCCGTTGCGCGTTACGGACGCGATGCAGTGGCTTCGCTCAGCGGCGACGCCTGGCTGGCCTTCGTCGTGCGCCACGGCGGCAGTGACTGGGCTGGCGACAGCGGTCAAGCGCTGTTGCACTGCGCCTATGGCGGACATACCGCCACGCGGAATCAGCCCACAGCACTGGCCGAACGCGCGCGCTGGCTCAACGGCGCTCGCGCCTTCATCAAGTGCAAGAGGGTCAGCCGGTGATCCACTTCGAATGGCCCTGGATGCTGCTGGCCGCGCCACTGCCCTGGTTGTTCGCGCGCTGGCTACCACCGGCCCGGCCGCTCAGCGCTGCGCTGTTCCTGCCCTTTGCAGCACAGGTTGGCCCGCGCTCGGCACCCGCTGCGCCACGCGTGCCGCGCTGGCGGCTGCTGATGTTCGTGGCGGTCTGGGCACTGACTCTGATAGCTGCCGCGCGACCGCAATGGCTGGGTGAGCCGCAGCCAGTTGCCACCACCGGGCGCCGCCTGCTGCTGGCCGTTGACACCTCGGGCTCGATGGCGGCGCAGGACATGGCCGGGCGCATGAGCCGGCTCCAGGTCGTCAAGGCCGTCGCAGGCGACTTCATCCGACGCCGCCATGGCGACCAGGTCGGGCTGATCATGTTCGGCACCCGCCCCTATCTGCAGGCCCCGCTGAGCACCGACCTCGACACCATCGGCCAGTTCCTGGAAGAAGCGTCGATCGGCATGGCCGGTCCGGCCACCGCACTGGGCGACGCGATCGGGCTGGCGCTGAAGCGGCTGCAGGCCGAGCGCAGCAACGAAGGGCCTGCGCTGGACACCCGCCGCGAGACGGTGCTGGTGCTGCTGACCGACGGCAGCAGCAACGCCGGCGAGATGCCTCCATTGCCGGCTGCACGCCTGGCCGCCGCGCAGCGTCTGCGCATCTACACCATCGGCGTGGGCAGCGACGAGGACAGCGATCTCGACGAGAACACCTTGAAGGCCATCGCCAGCGAAACCGGTGGCGCCTACTTTCGTGCGACCGATGCGGCTGCATTGCAGCAGGCGTACGCGCTGATGGATCAGCTCGAACCCGCCGCAGCGCAAGACCGCTGGGTACGCCCCAGCGACGAGTGGTTCACCTGGCCGCTGGCGCTGGCCTTGCTGCTGAGCGTACCGACCGTGTCCATGCGGGAGCCGCGATGGCGCTGATCGCCGACTGGCAGGCCGCGCTGGTCAACTTTCATTTCGAGCGTCCCTGGTGGCTGCTCGCCGCGCCGCTGCTGCTGGCACTGGCCACCTGGCTGGCGCGGCGCAGCGCGTCAGGCGGCGGCTGGGCCGCGCTGGTAGATGCACCGCTGCTGGACGCGCTGCGGCTGCCCGAGCCCGCGATCGCGTCCCGGTCCGCGCCATGGTCGTGGCTGGCATTGGCCTGGACACTGGCGGTGTTCGCGCTGGCCGGCCCGACCTGGCAACGCGAGCCCGCCGCGGCGAACGCCACGCCCGATGGCTGGGTGCTGGTGCTGGACCTGTCGCCATCGATGCTTGCGCCCGACGCCGCCCCGAACCGCGTGAGTCGCGCCCGCTACGCCATCGAAGACGTGCTGGGTGCGGCGCAGGGAGCCCGCGTCGGCCTGGTGGTGTTCAGCGCAGAGCCGTATACCGTGACCCCGCTGACCGACGACGTCGCCACGGTCCGCGGACTGACCGGCCCGCTTTCTCCGGACTTGATGCCCAGCAGTGGTGACAAGCTGGGCCCGGCGCTGGTGATGGCTCAGCAGTTGCTGGAACGGTCGACGACAAGGGGTGGTCACGTGGTGGTGCTGACCGACGGTTATGCCGATCCGGAGCAGGCGAGCGCCGCAGCCCAGTCCTTGCGCGAGCGCAGCGCCACGGTCGATGTCCTGGCGATTGGTGGGGCAGGCAACTCGGCAACGGGCGGGCCGAGCGCGCTGCCAAACCTTGCGCAGACCCCCGCCGATGTCGGCGCCACGGTGCAGGCAGATGGCAGCGCCACGATCGAGCCGGTGAACCGGGCGCGGCTTCAGCAACTGGCCCGCACAGGCGGCGGCCAAGTCTTCGAGCTCAACGAGATGCCCGCGCTGCTCGCACAACTGCAGACGAAGGTGACCCGCAGCGCCGTCGCACTGAGTGACGTGGAGGCGGAGCGCTGGCGCGACGCTGGTGTCTGGTTGTTGCCGCCGTTGCTGTTGCTGGTGTCCTTCTTGGCTCGGAGGGGGTGGTGGTGAAGGCAGGCTGGTGCGTCGCCGCGCTCTTGCTGTGTGCCACGACGGCGCAGGCCGAGGGCGGCTGGTCCTCACTGTGGCGCACCCCCGACCAGCGCGGCGAGGCAGAACTGCGCGCAGGGCGGGCAGCCGCCGCCGCAGAGGCCTACACCGATCCGCGCCGCAAGGCCTGGGCACAGCTGAAGGCTGGCGATGACCGTGCCGCGGCCGACAGCTACGCTGGCCTCGATGCGCCCGAGGCGCCGTACAACCGAGGCAATGCACTGGCGCGCGCGGGCGCGCTGCGAGAGGCCCTGCAAGCCTACGACGAAGCACTTGTCCGAGACCCCGGAGATCGCGATGCGCAACGCAACCGCGATCTGATCGCCAAGACGCTGCAACCGCAGCAGCGACCTTCATCAGAGCAGGGCCGAACCGCGTCGAACACCGGGGGTGGTGCCGGTGCCCAACCCACGCCCCAACCCGCTTCGGGCCCGCTCGGTCAAGCACCTCAGGGATCAGCTACCCCTGACGCCGCTGGCCGCCAAGCGGCTCCGCAACCCCAACCGGGTCAGGCCAGCGACCCCGGCCAGGCCGCGCCGGCCGGCGGTGTGGGGACCAGCGCAGGCGCTCTCGGCGGCACCGATGCCAACGACACTGGCGCCAACGGCCGCATCGACCCCAACAGCCAGGACAACGCGGCGCAGGCCGAGCGCGATGTGCTCGGTGCCACCCGCTCGCGTTCGGGACTGCGGACCGAGCGCGACACACCACCGCCCCGCACCGAACAGCAACTGGCCGAAGACCAGTGGCTGCGCCGACTGCCCGACGATTCCAGCGGTCTGCTCCGGCGCAAGTTCCTGATCCAGCATCTGACACGCCAGGGAAGTGCCCCATGACACACGGACCCCGGCGCCTTGCCCGCAGCCTGCTCGCCATTGGTGTCGTCTTCCTGGGCGGCTTGCTGTGCAGCCCTGCCTGGGCAGCCTTCACCGCGTCGGTCGACCGCACGCAGCTGGCTGCTGGCGAATCGGTTCAGTTGACGCTGCAAAGCGACCGCAGCGGCAGCAGCGACCCCGACCTCGCACCGCTGGAAAAGAACTTCGAGATCCTCAGTCGCAGCACCAGCAACAGCCTGCAGATCCTCAACGGCAGCATGTCCTCGCAGCGCCAGGTGAAGCTGGTGCTGGCGCCGCGTCGCAGTGGCTTCGTCGAGGTACCTCGGCTGACCTGGGACGGTGAGTCCTCTGCTGCCATCGACCTGAATATCGCCGCCAATGGCGCCGGGCCGGGCGGCACCGGCGCATCGGGCGTGGCCACCGGAGCACAGACCAACGCGGCCGCTCACGTGTTCCTGACCACCAGCCTGGACTCGCTGCAGCCGTACGTGCAATCTGCGGTGAGCCTGAAGGTGCAGCTGTACAGCGACAAGAAGTTGTACCAAGCCTCGGTCGATCTGCCAGGCAACGCCGACGTGCTGGTGCGACGCATCGGCGAGGACGTGACGGGACAGGAAATCCGCAATGGCCGGCCGTACCAGGTGATCACGCGCCACTACCTGCTCGTGCCTCAGCGCAGCGGCGAACTTCAACTCGACGGCCCGGTGCTCAACGCGCAAGTGGCCGACGTCAACGGCCGAGTCGATCCGTTCATCGAGCGGCTGTTCGGCCAGTTGAAGATCGAAGGTGCGCTCGGCGGTACCCGCCCCTTGCGGCTGCGCGGAGACACGCTGAGGCTCGTCGCGCAACCTCGCCCGCCGGCCCAGCGCACCGGCGAGTGGTTGCCTGCGCAGCAGCTGACCCTCGAAGAGGCGTGGCGCCCTGCCGACAGGACGATCGCAGTCGGCCAGCCACTGACGCGACAGCTGCGGATTGCCGCCGTGGGCCAGAGCGCCATCCAGCTGCCAGACCTGAGCGCCGCCACACCGATGCCCTCCGGACTGAAGGCGCATGCAGAAGAAGCAACACTGAGCGATCAACTGCTGGACGGCCATGTCGTCGGTCACCGAGACCAGGACATCGTGCTGCTCGCCGACCTGCCCGGGCGCTACGAGTTGCCAGAGCTGCGCCTCGCCTGGTGGGATGTGGTGAGCAATCAGCGCCGAGAGGCAGTGCTGCCCGCGGTGACGGTAGAAGTCGTGGCTGCAGCGAACCCGACCTCGACGAGCACGGGCGTGGTCACCGCGCCGGGTTCCGATGTGCAAGCGCTGCCCGGAGCACCAAGCACCTCGTCATCGGCCGAGCCCTCCGCCAACACGCCAGCGGCATCGTCAGCGCCATTCGTGACGACCGACTCTGGCAGCGCTTCGGTCGCTTGGATCTGGGCCAGCGTGGCCTTGGCACTGCTGTGGCTGGGCACGCTCGGTGCCTGGGCATGGTCGCACCGTCGCCGCCACCGCGTCACTCAAGGCGATCCTGCTCAGCCCGCAGCCCTGACATCCGCCATCCCAGCGGCCCAGGCTCGTGAAACGTTCCTGAAGGCCTGCCGCAGCCATGCCGCCCGACCCGCCCGCGAGGCATTGATCGCGTGGGCCGGCGCCACCTGGCCGCACGACGCGCCGGTCGGCTTGAACGCAATGGCTCGCCGGCTCGACAACCCTGCGCTGACCGTGCTGTTGCGTGAGCTCGATTGCGCGTGCATCACGCACGCTGCCTGGCAGGGCGATGCGCTCTCCCAGGCGCTCACTGTGCTGGATGGCAGCGATACACCCGGGGGCATCCCACCGGCGCTGCCCCGCTCAGAACCGTCTGCAGGAATCGAACGTCTGACCTGAGTAGTTGTTCTCTGTTCAGTGCTCATCGAGCGAGCTGAAGCATCGGCGTTGGTGCTCCCGGGTATCAGCTATGGGCCGGCAGGCTGAACGCCCGCTGTCGACCCTGAACCGACCTTCGCACTGGCGATCTCACCGCCCGGAATCTGTCATCGGATTGCTGCAGTGATCGCGGACAACCCGGCACCGCCCACTGCTGCAATCGATCCCGCGTTCAATCAACCGCTCAAGACAGCTCAGCTTCCATCAACCCCATCTCGGCGCTACTCATCAGCGCTTCAATGTCGGTCAGGATCAGCATGCGTTCGGTCTCGCCGCTCTTGATGCAGCCGATCCCCATGATGTGGCCAGCGTCCACCGAGGAGTTCAACTGCGGCGCCGCCTTGATGCTGTCAGCACCGATCGCCAGCACGTCCGAGACCGAATCGACCACCGCGCCGATCACCCGGCCGCGCACATTCAGCACGATGACCACGGTCGAGCCGTTGTACTCGGCCGACTCGCAGCCCAGTTTTAGGCGCAAGTCCACGATGGGCACGATCACACCGCGCAGGTTGACCACTCCCTTGATGAAATACGGCGCATTGGCGATGCGGGTTGGTGTCTCGTAGCTGCGAATCTCCTGCACGCGCAGGATGTCGATGCCGTACTCCTCGCCGCCAAGGCGGAAGGTGAGAAATTCCCGTGGCATGGTGGTCGCAACCGATGCTGCGTGGCGGCCGGCTCTGCCCGCGGTGGCCACGCTGCCGGTTACCACCGCCACTGGGATATCTTCAATGATGGCTGTCATGCAATGCTCCTTGAAGCTCGTGGTGTGCTGGCGTTCTGATCGGCGATCAGAACGAAGTCCAATCGTCAGTGCCGGTCTTCTCGGCTGCAGCAGAACTGCTGCTCGGTTCGGTCATTGGCCCTGCCGCTGTCTTCGTCTTGAAAGCCGGACGTGTCACGTTTTGTGCGCGATGCGGGCCGCGCCGCTCGGCAGTCGGCGCATTGGCGGATTGCGACACAGTGGTCACAGAATCCGGCTGCGAGTGCGAGGAAAGCTTGAACACCGACACGGCTTGCACCAGTTGTCGCGCTTGCGTCTTCAGGCTTTCTGCAGCCGCGGCACTCTGTTCTACCAGCGCGGCGTTCTGTTGGGTCGAGTTGTCTAGCTGCGTGACCGCAGCGCTGACCTGGCCGATGCCGGAGGTCTGTTCAATCGTCGAATCGCTGATCTCGCCGATGAGCACAGATACGCGCTTGACCTGCGCCACGATGTCCTCCATCGAAGCGCCGGCATCACCCACCAGCTTGGACCCAGCCTCCACCTTCTCGACGCTGCTGCCGATGAGCGACTTGATCTCCTTGGCTGCCTCGGCGCTGCGTTGCGCCAAGTTGCGTACCTCACTGGCGACGACGGCGAAGCCTCGGCCTTGCTCCCCAGCTCGCGCCGCTTCGACGGCCGCGTTCAAGGCCAGGATGTTGGTCTGGAACGCGATGCCATCAATCACGCCGGTGATGTCGGCAATCTTCTTCGAGCTGGTAGTGATGTCATTCATCGTCGCGACGACCCGGCTGACCACCTCGCCGCCTTTCTCGGCGGCAGCGCTGGCAGATGAGGCCAGTTGCGTAGCCTGCCGCGCAGTGTCGGCGTTTGACTTCACGGTTGAATTCATCTGCTCCATCGACGCGGCGGTTTGCTGCAGATTGCTGGCCTGCTGCTCCGTGCGCTGCGAAAGGTCCGCATTGCCGCTGGCGATCTCGACCGAGCCGGTGGCGATCGAATCGGAAGCGTGACGAACCTGGCCAACTACCTGGGCAAGGCCGGCCTGCATAGCACCCAGCGACGCGAGCACGCTACCGGCGAGGGCCTGCTTCGCGCCCGGGACTGGACTCAGGTCACCCTCGGCGACGCGCCGCGCGGCATTGCCCAAGGCGTCGGGCTCTGCGCCGAGCTGGCTGATGATGCTGCGAGCAATCACTAGAGCTAGGCAGATACCGCAGGCCAGCGCCAGCACCAACGACGTCAGCATGACAGCGCGAAAGCCTTCAGCCTGTGCGAGTGCCAGCTTGTTCTTCTCCTGGACGCGCACTTCCTCGAAGTCGATCAGCTTGTTGATCGAGGCCAGCCACTGCACATACTGCGGTTTGGCTTGAGACCAGAGCAGCGTCTGTGCAGTAGCGGTGTCACCTTTCTCGACCGCAGCGATGATGGCCTTCGTGGTGGCAACTGACTGCGCTTCGATGTCCTTGATGGCGCCATAAAGGCGAGCCAGCTCGGCCGAGTCGCTGGCAGTGCCGATCAGCTTTTCCAAGGGTCCAGCCGAGTCAGCGTAGAACTTGGCCAGGGAGTCGATGGCGGCGACTTCCTTCTGCCGGTCGCTTGGGGTGGCAGAGAGCACCACGTCGCGCGTTGCGATCGAGCGATCGTGCGCTGATCCTCGGAAGTTGATCGCGAAGCGCTGGATGCTGACGTGTTCTTCGCTGTTCGCGCGCAACGCCGTTTCGATGGCCTGCACCTTGAACATCGCGACGGCTGTGACGATAGCCATGACCAACAGGATGAAGCCGAAGCCGGCGTATAGGCGTTTGCGGAGTGTCATTCGAGAAAGGTTCATAGCGCTTGGTTGAGTTGGAATGGATTGATGATCAAAATGCTTCTGCTTCAATGTGGGTATCCAAAGCGGTTCCACTGGGTGATCCCGTTCTGCCTCACAGCAGCAAGCGCTGGCCTGAGAACAGTCGTGGCCCCACCAAAATCAATTCAGTGCAGACAGGCCATGCCTTGAGGCCTCTTTGCGGACTTGTTACCGCTTTCGATGAGCGGCCGTTCATGACCCGCTTTCAGGTCGAAAGACCCATCCGTGAAGACGCTGCTTAAGGTCAGACCACGGCGTGACGACGTTCGGCCGCAACCGAGATAAGACGTGGTCCGGCAGGTTTTGGTCGGGTCCGGCCAACCAATCCGCTGATCGCGTGGCGTGGCGGACCTCCAGGACGCTTTCAAAGACGGGCATGAGCGTGCGCAAGACAGCGACGCCTGCCCGCTCTTTTTCTGCGAACTGGATCACCGCTCGGGAGTTCATCAACAGGGCTGCCGACAGTGCCAGGATGGGACGCAGAAAAGAGCGGAAACGATTGCTGCCTTCGCCCTGAACTGCAGCGCTCGGAAGATGCGTACGCTAGGTGCCCAAGGTCCATGATGGCTGAAGAAACCGTTAGTGCAACTGCGATCCCGGGGCTGTTCACGCATTCCATTTGGCGATGCTGCGAGGGTGTAGCTCACGTTCTTCTCCATTGCTCAAGCGTTCAAACACAAGGCACTCCCTGTTCAGGTTTGGGGCACATGTTTGTGTTTATCGGCGACAGGAAGCACCACTTAAGTGCGTAACGCACCAACTTGAGGGATATCGCGGTCGGGCGCCGCAGTTTCCAAGTCCCCAAGCCACCCTCAGATGTCCAGCGCAAGCGGATTCCGATGGCGATTGGTGCGTCTGTACCGGGCCCTGCGCTGTAAGGAGACAACTCGAAGGCGTTGGCTAGCGCAGGCGTGCAGCCTGCAAGCCACCGCTCGTCAGCGTCTAGAGCTGGCCGGAGGGGGTGCGTTCGATCTGCGGCGAACCCGACGTTCGCCCGGCACGATAGGCGCTACGACAGTCTGCGCAGCATCGAGTCACCTCGCAGCGAGGGGTATCGGTCCATCATCCCTGTCAGGAATCGCGGCAGTGCAGCCTCGCGTTGATCCGCGCAGGATGATCGATTCAGCCGTTCGTGCGTGGTCCGGTGCACGCACTTCGGCCGCTTCCAGTTGTCCCCGAGCTTCGCCTCGATCTTTTGCCGTCGCCGCCAGCCGCGCGCCGATCACAGCGCGTGGCTGACGAGATTGAAGTCGGGATCTTCAACGTAGCGCTTGCTGGTGAAACCGAGGTTCTTCATCAGATCGAGCATGTCGCTGTTCTTTGCCAGCACCAGGCCCTCGATTTCGGCCAGGCCCTTGTCGCGCGCCACATCCATGATGCTTTCCATCAGGCGCGAGCCCAGGCCCTTGCCCTTGAAGTCATCGGCGACCAGCAAGGCGAACTCACAACTCGACTGGTCAGGATTCGTGATGTATCGCGATACGCCGACGATGCGTTCGGTCTCCACGATCTCTCCGCTGGCGGCCGAGCTACGCTCCTTCACCACCGCCACCAGCGCCATCTCGCGGTCGTAGTCGATCAGCGTGAAGCGCGCCAGCATCGACGGCGGCAGCTCATGGGCATTCGATGCGAAGCGGAAGAATCGGCTTTCCGGCGAGAGCTGCTGCACCAGCCGCTGCAGCATCTGCGCATCGTCAGGGTGAATCGCACGCACCACGCAAGAAACACCACCGCGAAGCGGCCAGACCTGCTCATAGCGTGTGGGATACGGCAGGATGGACAGATGGCTGTGGGGGCTCGCGCCGCCGTTCGAAACCTGCGCCAGGTTGTCCACGACGATGCGCGCATCGACGGCCACCGCCCCCGATTCGTCCGCGATGATCGGGTTGATGTCCATCTCGCGCAGTTGCGGCAGCGCGCACACCATTTCCGAGACTCGCAGCAGCACCTGCTCCAGCGCCCCCATGTCGACCGCGCTGGCACCGCGCCAATCGGCGAGCGTTTCGGCCACGCGAGAGCGCTCGATCAGGTGGCGCGCCAGAAACTGGTTCAGCGGTGGCAGCTCCACCGCACGGTCGTTGATCAGCTCGATCATCACGCCGCCCGCGCCGAACACGATCACCGGGCCGAATGGTTCGTCGGTGACCACGCCGATCGACACTTCTCGGCCGCGTCGGGCACGTGCCATCTTCTGCACCGTCACGCCGTTGATGTGCGCAGTTGGCATCAGTCGAGTGACGCGCTCGACCATCTCGTTGTAGGTGTCCCGGGCACTCGCGCCCGTCATGATGTTGAGGGCCACGCCCTGCACATCGGACTTGTGGCTGATGTCGGTCGAGTCGATCTTCAGCGCCACCGGAAAGCCCAGCTGCGTCGCGATCATCATCGCCTCGTGGGCACTGCGCGCCAGCAGGGTCTGCGTCACCGGGATGTGAAACGCCGACAACAGCGTCTTCGACTCCATCTCGGTCAGCACACGGCGGCGTTCGGCGAGCACGCTGTCGATGATCAGGCGCGCGCCTTCGATGTCGGGCTTCGACAGCGTCGACAACGGCGGTGGGGTCTGCTGCAAGAGGCGCTGGTTCTGGTAGAAAGTGGCGATGTTGCCGAAGGCACCCACCGCAGCCTCAGGCGTGCGGAAGTTCGGAATCGCCGCCTCGCTGAGTACGCTGCGCGCCGCGCCGACCGAGCTGTCGCCCATCCAGCAGGCCAGGAGCGGCTTGGAGACCAACGGCCTCAATGTGGCCAGCACGCTGGCCACCGCGCTGGCGTCGGCACCCGGCTTCGGCGAATAGATCGCCAGCACACCATCGATCTGCGCATCGTTGCCCGCAGCAGTGATGGCGGCCCGAAAGTTCTCCGGGCTCGCGTCTTCGGAGAGGTCGATCAGGTCAGCGAGCGACGCCGCAGACGGCAGCGTTGGCTCCAGGGCCGCGACGGAGGCGGCCGAGAGCTTGCCCAGTTCGAGTGAGAGCTCGTTGACCCAGTCCGCTGCCAGGACACCGGGACCACCGCCGTTGGTGACGATGGCCAGCCGCTTGCCGACCGGCCGGTAGCGCGACGCCAGGCACTTGGCGGCAGAAAACAGCTCAACGAAGGAACGCACTCGCACCGCGCCAGCGCGGCGCAGCGCCGCATCGAACACCTCGTCACTGCCCACCGTGGCGCCGCTGTGGGTGTGCGCTGCTTCGTTGCCCGCCGGCTTGCGACCTGCCTTCAGCACCACCACCGGCTTGGCGCTGGCCGCCGCGCGCAAGGCACTCATGAAGCGGCGTGCACTGCCGATGCCTTCGAGATAGACGATGATGCTCTGCGTCTGCGCGTCATTCGCCAAGTAATCGAGTACCTCGGCAACATCGACCGATGTGTTCGCGCCGAGCGACACCACAGCCGAGAAGCCGACCCCGTTCTGGCTCGCCCAGTCCAGCATCGACGAGGTGAGCGCACCCGACTGCGAGACCAGGGCCAGCGACCCCGCTTTGGCCAACGGGCCGGCCGCGCTGGCATTCAGCTGAGCCTGCGGACGCTGGAAGCCCAGACTGTTCGGCCCGAGCAGGTGCATGCCCTCTCGCTTGGCGATGCGCTTGAGTTCGGTCGCGTGATCGGCATCGATGCCGCTGCTGATCACCAGCGCCGAGCGGCACGCCATGCGGCCCGCCACCTCGAGCGCTGCGGCCACGTCCTGTGATGGCAGCGCGATGAGGGCCAGATCGGCATGCGCCTGGGCCAGGTCGGCCAAAGTGCCGCTGGTGTGGACGTCCACGTACTGCACCGTGCCTGCGTAACGTTGGGCCTGCAGTGCTTGCCTGAGGGTGCCGCCGAGCGATGTGCGGCCCAGATCGACATCCTGCTCCCCCCCGAATACGACGATCGATTGGGGCGTGAAGAGCGGCGTCAGGTAGTGCTTGTCCATCGGGTTCAGTCGGCGCCGATCAACACCTGGACATGTGCTGTCGCACTTCGCCCCAACGCGCTGAGTGCATAGCCACCTTCAAGGCAGGAGATCACCCGACCCTGACAGTGTCGGTGGGCCACGGTCATGATCTGCTGGGTGACCCAGGCGTAGTCGGCCTCGACCAATGCGAGGTTGCCCATCTCGTCCTCCCGGTGGCCGTCGAAGCCGGCAGAGATATAGATGAGTTGAGGGGCGAAGGCTTTCAGCGCGGGCAACCAGTGGTTTGTCACGGCTGCACGAAACTTGTCGCCACCCGAGCGCGGCGGCAGCCCGATGTTGACCATGTTCGGCCCGACCGCGTCGTCGCCGGTGAACGGGTACAGGCCCTGCTCGAAGATTGAGCACATCAACACGCGATCGTCGCCCCGAAAGATGTCTTCGCTGCCGTTGCCGTGGTGCACGTCGAAGTCGATCAGCGCTACCCGCTGAACACCGTGCACGGCGAGCGCATGGCGAATACCGACCGCCACGTTGTTGAAGAAGCAAAAGCCCATCGCGGCATCGCGTGTCGCATGGTGGCCGGGCGGACGCACGCTGCAGAACGCGGTGGCTGCCTCGCCCCCGAGCACCAGATCGGTGGCCAGCACGGCCGCACCGGCCGCACGCAGAGCCGCCGGCACGGTGTGGGGGTTCATCGACGTGTCGGGGTCGATCTGGCGATGGCCTTCGGCGGGCGCCATGCCGATCAGGTCTCGCACGTAGCCAGGCGAATGTGCTCGCGTGAGCTGCTCCTCGGTCGCCAGCGGCGCTTCGTACGCCAGCATGTAGTCGAGCAGCCCCTTGATCAGCAACTGGTCGTGGATGGCCGCCAGCCGCTCGGGGCATTCAGGGTGGTCTGCACCCATCTCGTGGCGCAGGCAGTCGGCATGGGTGACAAAAGCGAACAGCAAGGCCCGGCTCCTCGGACGAACAGCGTCCGATCATCGGGGTCGAGCGTGCGCCGCAGATTGATCGGCGTCAAACGTGCGGGCAAAGGATGCGGCGGCTGCCCGCCGCCAAGCCGTTCAGTAAACGACCACCGAGCGAATGCTCTCGCCGCGCTCCATCAACTCGAAGCCATGGTTGATGTCTTCCAGCTTCAGTGTGTGCGTGATCAGCGGGTCGATGCTGATCTTGCCTTCCATGTACCAGTCGACGATCTTGGGCACATCGGTACGTCCGCGCGCGCCACCGAAGGCACTGCCTTCCCACTTGCGGCCCGTCACAAGCTGGAAAGGCCGGGTCGCTATCTCCTGCCCCGCAGCCGCCACGCCGATGATGATGCTGCGCCCCCAGCCCTTGTGGCAGCACTCCAGTGCCTGGCGCATGGTGGTGGTGTTGCCGATGCATTCAAAGCTGTAGTCGGCGCCACCGTCGGTGAGCTGCACGATGGCATCGACGACGTTAGGCACATCCTTCGGGTTGATGAAGTGCGTCATCCCGAACTGGCGCGCCATGGCCTCGCGTGCAGGGTTCAGGTCGATGCCGATGATCTTGTCGGCGCCCACCATCCTCGCGCCCTGAATCACGTTCAACCCGATGCCGCCCAGCCCGAACACCACCACATTGGCACCAGCTTCCACGCCGGCTGTGAAAATCACGGCACCGACGCCGGTAGTGACACCGCAGCCGATGTAGCAGACCTTGTCGAACGGTGCGTCGGAGCGGATCTTGGCCAGAGCGATCTCCGGCGCCACGATGTGGTTGGCGAAGGTGCTGGTGCCCATGTAGTGCAGGATGGGTTGACCGTTCAGACTGAACCGGCTGCTGCCATCGGGCATCAGGCCCTTGCCCTGCGTACCGCGGATCAGCTGGCACAGATTGGTCTTGCGGCTCAGGCAGAACTTGCACTGCCGGCATTCAGGCGTGTAGAGCGGAATGACATGGTCGCCCGGCTTCAGGCTGGTGACGCCCGCCCCCACTTCCAACACCACGCCCGCACCTTCGTGACCCAGGATGGCGGGAAACAGGCCCTCGGGGTCAGCGCCAGACAGTGTGTAGTGGTCGGTGTGGCAGATACCGGTGGCCTTGATCTCCACCAGCACTTCGCCGGCCCGCGGGCCTTCCAGGTCGACGGTTTCAATGGTCAGCGGGGCTCCGGCCGTCCATGCCACGGCTGCGCGGGTCTTCATGCGGGCTCCTCAATATGGACACACGAGATGACGGAAGTGCAACGCTCCCCGCATGAGGAGGGTCGGCCGTGGAGAAAACCCCTGTGAGGAGTTTCGCCACAGCCGAGATTGTGGCGCGGACTCAGCCCTTCTTGGCGAACAGAGTGGGCAGGAAGACCGACAGGTACCCCAGGATCAAGCCGATGCCCTGTGTCAGGAGGACGATCCCGACGTTGGTGAGGCTGTAGATGTCCTCAACCGCCGGTTTGCCGAAAACATAAGCGAAGAAAACCGCAAACGCACCGAAGGCCGCCGG
>LNFM01007995.1_pt1 | contig 17100 bp, 14 predicted proteins | sample 596031 | NCBI WGS metagenome assembly LNFM01 (sample SAMN04254537, study PRJNA301005) | activated carbon metagenome | isolation source: dual media filters at the Ann Arbor, Michigan drinking water treatment plant | place: USA: Ann Arbor
GTCGATAGGCCGGTCCGTGGCGCATTCGTCTAGGGGCCTAGGACGCCGCCCTCTCACGGCGGTAACACGGGTTCAAATCCCGTATGCGCTACTCGATGTGGGACAACGAAAACCCTGCTCCGGCGGGGTTTTTTGTTGCCCTGGCATCGCGACACCGAAAGCCACGAAAAGCCACCGAACGCCGTTTTGGTCCCCGATTGGTCCCAGAATGGTCCCGGGCCCCGAGTCACATCTCACCCCTGCAGAAGCGCTCGAGGGCGATCGCCGACCCGGCCTTCTCGGCCGCGTACGCGTGCCCGTATCGGGCCATAACCAGAGCCGGCGAGGAGTGTCCGAGCAGCTCGGCGACGGCGTGCACGGTGAGACCCGCGGCGAGCAATGCCGTGGCGTAGGCGTGGCGCAGGTCGTGCAGCTTGGGCGGGTCGACGAGGCCCGCGGCGCGCACCGCGCGCGTGAAGGCGTGACGCGGGCGGCCGTTTGGCGTGAGCGCCCGGCCCCGCTCGTCGGCGAAGACCAGATCACCGTCGCCGGGCCTCCCGCTCGCCAGCCGGTGGCGCTTCAACAGGGCGACGTCGCTCGGGCGAACGGGCACGTCGCGCCGGCTGGTGCGGGTCTTCGGGGCCACGAAGGCAAACGTGTCCGTCTCCTTGTCGCGCACCCGATCCAGCGACCGACGCACGCGCACGAGGCCGGCGTCGAGGTCGAGCCCCTCCCCGCCCCACGGCAGCGCGAGCGCCTCGCCGAGACGCAGCCCCGTGCCGAACAGAAGAGCGATGAGCGGAGCGCCGAACGACCGCCCGAGGCGGGCGTCGTCGGCCGCCGCACACTCCAGGATCCCGCTCACCTCCTGGGGAGTCAGGATCCGAGCCGCCCGCTCGATGCGCTGGTCGGCCGGCGCCCGAACGCCCGCGCAGGGGTTGGCGCCAGGCTCCAGCAGGCCGTCGCGTTCGGCCACGCGGAGGACGACGCGAAGGGCCACCAGGGCTTTGCGCGCGTGCTCGGGCGTGCGCTCGGCGGCGATGGCGTCGACCAGCCGCTGGACGTCGCCACGCGTCAGCGCGCCCACCGGCACCCCGCCGATGGCCGGCACGATCAGCGTCCGCAGCTGCTCCTCGTATTTGCGGACGACCGACGGCTTGTACGGGGTGCCCGTCTTCGTCCGGACGGCACCGCTGACCATGCCCCTGGCCAGCGCGCGGGCCGCGTCCGCCACCGTCGCGAGATGCCGAGGAGGCGGTGGCGGGGCCACGGGCAGCGCCCCGCGGTCGACGATCCCCTCCAGCGCCTCCGCCCTCCACGCGAGGGCTGCCGAGAGCGTCGTGAAGGTGCGGGTGAAGAGCACGCCGCCCTTGCGGACCCGGGCTCGGTAGCTCGTGCCCCCGGGTCTGCGGCGTTCATCGATGCCCGGATGCCTGCCCATCTCGCCTCCCTCGTCGCGTCGGCTCACGGCCCGCTCGCGAACGACGCTATGACGGGAGACCGCGCGGAGCGCATGACGTTCGTCGGCCGATCAGTCCCAGAGGCGCTCCCCGGGCGCCAGAGACGGCACGGGCGCCGAACGCGCCCGCCGCGCCGATCCCCGGCGGGCGACGCGCTCGGCGACGTAGCGCGTGATCTCGGTCGACGGGATCGCCACGATCCGTCGATCGCGGAACACCGCGATCTCCCCCGCCGCGATCCGGCGCTCCAGCGTGCGCCGCGACATACCCAGCATCTCGGCCGCATCGTTCAGGCCGACGAGCGGCCGGGCGCCGCCGTCAGCCATCGCGGGCCCTGCTGCGCTTGGGCGTGTGGCTCCCCTCCGGCGTGTCCGTCCGGGGAACCGGCGGCACGGGGGGCTCCACCGCCCCGATCACCGTGATGTCGAGGCGCGGCGGCGCGAGCGCGCCGAGCGCCCCCCCGAGGGTGCCGGTGATCTTCTGGGCCTCCGAGAGGACATGGCCCGCCAGCTCGGGCAGGCGCTCATCGGGGAGCTCTTTGGTGAAGCCGCCGATGCCGATTGCCGCGATCGAACTACCCCGGTGATCGCGCACGACCGCCCCGATCGAGCGGCGGTGGGCATCGAGCTCTCCGTCCTCGAGGGCCCAGCCGCGCTTCCTGGTGAGGGCGAGGTCGGCCTCCAGCTCTCGGCGATCGGTGATCGTCCTCGTGCTCCAGGCATCGAGCACCACCTCATCGAGGACCGAGGCGGGTGCTTCGGCCAGGAGGGCCTTGCCAAGCGAGGTCGCATGGGCCGGGAAGGCGCGACCGGCGGCAAGGTCGGGTCCGCGCACCTGCTCGACGTACACGACGCGCGAACCCACGAGCTTCGCCACCAGGCCGTGCATGCCGGTCAGCTCCTTCAGGGCCGGCACGCTCGCCCGGAAGGCCTCCCAGTGGCTGAGGGTCGAGAGCGACCGCTCGGTCAGCTCTGCGAGGCGACGGGCGCCCAGGCGATAACGCTTGTCGATCAGGCCGGTCTCCACGAGGCCCGCTTCCTGCAGATGCAGGATCAGCTTGTGGGCGTTGGGGGTGGCGAGGCCGATCCGCTCGGCGATCTCGGGCAATGCCAGGTCGGGGGACTCGGCGAGCACATCGAGGATCTGGAGCGTCTGCTCGACGGCCTTCACCCGGTAGTGCTCGGAGGAGGCCAGGGGCGGCGGCTGACGTCGCCTCACCACGGAGTGCCGCCTACTGCTTCTGCTGACTCCCGTTGCGCACGTAGCGCCCGGATGGATCGGGATCCGAAGACAGGTACTCGCGAAGGGCCGAGGCGCTCGTGCGCCACTCCTGCCCCTCCTTCCAGGCGGGAAGACGATCGGCGGCGGCCTCGTGATAAATCGTGCTCGGCTCGACGCGAAGGAACTCGGCGGCCTCGAGAGCCGACAGCTCGACCGGCGACTCCGGGAAGGCTGAACCGGGTGGCGCCGGCTCGGCCGGGCCGCGCAGCCGGCGACCCGGCGTCCAGCGGGCGGCGACGGCCTCTGCGAGGAACCTCCACTCCTTGCCGACCCGGCGCGCCGGAAGTCTGCCCTGCCGGGCGGCGCGGTGAACCGAGTTGCGGTGCATGCCCAGCCAGTCGGCGACCTCGTCGATCGTCAGGACTGGCTGAGGTGGTTCTCCGCTCATCGGAGACAGACTGCCGGACGCGGGGATTGGTAGCTAGGGCGTGGAGCACTCCTACAGTATGCGCCGGTCTTCAATGGACTGTCTAGAATCCGTGGCACCTCCAGCCTCCGGCCTCTCTGAAGATGGCGCCAGCGGAGCGGCGGCGGGTCTCAGGCGGTGACGTTCACATAGAGGCGCTTGACGCCCTCGGGCAGCACGTAGCCGCCGGCACCGCACCAGTTGGGAACGACCAGCGTCCAACGCCCGGTCGCGTTCGGGCGAAGCCGGCCGACCCATCGCAGCTCGCCGTTCGGGCGCAGTGACTCGAGGCGGAAGGCGCCCCACTGTCCGATTCGCCGAGACTGCTTGCCTCCCTCGAGCGATCGGAGAGCCGCGCGCACCGACACGCCCGGCGCGACCACCACGACCCGCATCCGGTCGCATGGCTGCGTGATCTGGGGGTCCAGCCGCGCCCTGAGATCAATCGTGATCTGCTGGCCGATGTCGGGGGTTCTGTCGTCAGCCCTCAAGGAGAGATCAACCCCTTTCCCTAGTGCCAGCGGCGCGAGAAGAGCGAGACACCCGGCGGCGCCCGCCGCACGCCACATCAAGCGGGGTCGGGGGCCTTGAGCTCGTCGGGGCACGTCCGTACTCCTTGCGACAGGGTGGTCGGCGCTGACTCAGGCGACCTTCGGCTCAACTGGCGCGATCGCCAGACGAGCGCCCAGCGGCAGCAAGAGGCGCCCAACGGTCTGGACGGTGGGATTGATCTCGCCGCGCTCGATCCGGCTGATCTCCGACTGCCCGACGCCGGAGGCGCTCGCGAGCTGCTTCTGGGTCATGCCGAGGCCGGTGCGCCGGGCGATCAGCTCCGCGGCGAGGCTGAAGCGGGCCTCGAGCGCGGCCAGCTCGGCGACGGCCGCCGGCCCCTCGGCCTGCGCCTCCGCCTGGATGTCGTGGATCAGCTGCTCGAAGTCACCCATGTCCAACTCTTTCCTCGGCTCCGATGAGTATGGGCTTTAGCGCATACCGGGGTCAAGTCGCTCCTCGCCGGCGGCGGAACTCGCGAAGCCGCGACACGGCGAGGCGGATCTCCGCCTGCTGCCGCTTGGCACTGACGTCCTTGCCCTTGTCGTAACCGCCGAGGAGAAGGATCAGCTTGTCGCCGTGCGGGTGGAAGAAGACCCTCAGCAGGATGTCCTCGGAGCGGTCGCCGCCGAAGCGCGCGCGGGCCTCAGCCTCGCTGATCCCGTGGATCTCGGCTTCGAGGTTGATCACGGCCTTGCCGGTCATCCTCAGCCGGAACTCATAGACGCCCTCGGCGTGGACCTTCTTGCCCCACGAGCTTCGGCAGACCGCGACGCCGTTCACCTGGAGAACGGTGCGCATCGCGGTGCCGAGAGCGCGCCGCTTGATCGGGGTGAGGTCCTCCTTGATCCAGTCGAGAACCGGGCGTCGGCCACCCTCCTCGTAGAACTCGATCTCGAAGATCCTCGGAGGACTGTCGCGAAATTCGGCCACGGGATCAGTATGTACGCGCCATCGGCCGCGCCCGAGCGCCCGCCGCTCGCCTTTGTCTCCGGCCCCGTGAGCTCGATAGCGGCGCGGGGGCTCGGCTCAGGCCTCCGGCCCTGGGTAGGAGGCCGTAGCCTCACCCGCCTCCCCTTCATGTCGGCGCGTTGCGCTCTCCGAGGCGTCGTCGGCGGGCATCGCCGAAGCGGACCCAGGAGCCGGCCGGCGAGGATGGCTCTGTCACGTCGGGATGGAGGGGCTCGGGACTTCTTCGGCGCCCGCACACGTCATAGAGGATGTGGACGTGCACCATGGCGACGACCAAGACCTCGTGCGCGCAGCCCGGAGCGGTTCCCGGGAGGCCGAGGCGGAGCTTGCTCGCCGGCACTGGCGCGCTGCCTGGAGCAGGGCCTTCGCCATCACGGGGCGCAGCGCGGTCGCCGACGATGTCGCCCAGGACTCCGTCACCGCCGCCCTGGCGAAGCTGGCCGATCTCGAGGACGGCTCGGCTTTCGGCGCGTGGCTCGGTCGGATCGCTACCCGCCGGGCGCTCGACGTCCTCCGGGCCGAGCGGCGCGTCGTCGGCCTCGCCGGGATCCCGGAGTCGTCCGTCGAGTGGATCGGGGGGCTTGGGGAGGCCGAGGACACGCGGCGTGCGGTCGCCGCCCTCTCACCCGACCGGAGAGCCACGATCGTGATGCGCTACTGGCTCGATCTGACCCCCTCGGAGATCGCCGCTGCGTTAGAGCTTCCGGTCGGAACGGTCAACTCGAGGATCGCGCGCGCCCTGACCGATCTGCGAATGGCGCTCGGGGAGCAGTCACATGCCTGAGGTCGAGCTCCTCCTACGCGACGCGCGTCCGCACTGGCCGGAGCCGCCGGACGTCCTCGAGGCGCGCATTCTCGGCGCACTCGCGCCGCCCACCGACGCTGCTTCCTCACGCTCGTGGCTGCGACGCCCTCCCCGCTGGAGCCGCTTGCGTCCGCCGGCTGGCCTGACGCGACCCGGGAGCAGCGACCCGCTCCGGGCCGACGATGGCCGAGACGCTGCTGACGGGTCACCTGAGCACGGGGGGGTCGCGCGCACACGCCCTGACTCTGGGGCCCGCGGGCGTCGTCGCTGGCCGGGCGCTGTGGGGACGACCCTCACGATCATGGCGGCCGCTGCCGCGCTCATCGCCGGGGTCGTGCTGATCCCGGGGACAGGGACCGATCGCCGCGAACGACCGATAGCGGACCCCGCGGGGCGTGAGACGCAAGGCGGAGTCGCGACCGCCCCCGACACGACGGTCGGACGCAGGGAGGCCATCGAGTATTTCAGCAGGCTACCCAAGGGCTCCCCCAACGAGAGCGTGCGCCCAGAGACCGCGCGCATCGTCTTCTCCGCGCCGAGCCGCTTCGGCGAGTACACGATCTGGCGAGCCCGCACCGAGGGCCCGCGGGGCTCCGCCACGCTCTTCTCGTCCCCCCGCGTCGGGTTGAGTAGTAGCAACGGCGTCGAACCAGAACTACCCCCTGCTCCGTACGTCTTCCACGCCAGCGGTGGCGCGTGGCCGCCCCTCGGCGTCCGCGAGCTCTGGGGGCGAGCGTCGTCTTCGATCGCGCGGGTTCGCATTCTCCTGAAGGACGGAGCGCGCGAAACAGTGGACGCAAGGAACGGCTGGTGGGTCTTCACCCAGGACTTCGCAGACCCCAAACCGGTGGGCCTCCAGGGCCTTGACGCGCACGGGCGCGTGATCGTCAGCAACAACCGCAGGATCTTCTAGAAGGCGGGGGCGTCGGATCGGGCTACGGCCGCCCCGCGCAGAGAGTCCCGGCGCGAGGGCCGCGACTCTCGAGAGAGGGCAACACGCGAGCCGAGCTAGAGCTCGCGACCGAGGTGGCGCTCGACCGTACGATCACGGGCCGGCTCGAGTAGCGGCCGGGAGCGAACGAGCCCGACCTGCTCCTCCCACGCGCCGAGGCGGGCCTCGACACGCCCCAGCTCACCACCGAGCTCGCGCGCCGCAGCGCGGGCGCGCTCGACCTCGAGGGCCCGATCGAGCGTCAATCCGAGACGCGTCAGCTTCTCCTCGGCCGTGCGCCCGGCTGCGCGGTGACGCGCGAGGTCGCGCTCGGCGTTGAGGAGTGCACTCCGCGCCTCGGCACGCTCAGCCCGTCGCCAGAGGGGAGTGGCCTCCACCTTGGCGGAGAGTCGCTCGAGCCGCTCGCCCGCCCCGCGGGCGCCCTCGTTGGCACGGTCAGCGGCGGCCCGCAGCTCGCCGACGCGCGCGATCTCACGCCCGGGCAGCGAGCGCGCCAGGATGCGCGCTCGCTCGCGCGCCGCCCGCAGCTCAGCCGCCCGAGCGACGATGCGCTCGGGCAGGCGCTCGGCCAGTTCGGACTCCGCCGCCCCGATCGCCCTGGCGCGCTCGACGGGATCGACCAAGTCGAGCGCGAGCGACTTGGCCTGAGAGCGCGACCAGGCGCGGGCGAGGGCCTCCTCGACGTTCTCCGCTTCGTGGTGTGTGACGAACACCTGAAGGTCGTGGCGCTGGCGGGATCCGGCCACATACGCCCACTCGGCTCCCCCGCGCTCGGGGCTCGCGAGGACGAAGGTGCGATCGACCGACTCGCCCTGGGAGACATGCCCCGTGAGGGCGTAGCCGTGGCGGGCGTGTGCCAGGTAGTCGGCCGGGATCTGGACCGTCTCGCCGTGGTCGGTGAGCAGATCCAGGTGCTCGGCGTGGCGGCCGAGATCGACCACCGTCCCTTGGGTGCCGTTGCGCACACCGAGGGAGTAGTCGTTCCTTCGGCAGACGATCCGATCGCCGATCGCCCACTCGGTTCCTGCGACCGTGATCCGTCTGTCGGAGATGAAGCCCCACTGCTCGCGCCACTGCCGCGCGATGCGGTTGAGCTCGGCGACATCGTTGCGGTCGTGGGCCAGCATCAGGTTGCGCCCGGGCGCGTCGAGCTCTGCGCGTGCCCAGGCCGTCACGAGCGCCATGCGCGCGTCGCGCGCGTCCTCGAAGGACTGCAGGCGCCCGGATTCTGAGAGCAGAGCCACCGCGTCGGCGGCGCGCCCCTCGGCCAGGTGGCGTGCGACACCGCGCTGCAGCTCGGTCTGCTGGCGGCGGTTCTCGGTGAGCTCAACCGCACCGAGGCGATCGGCGAGCGCGGCGAAGCCCCCGCCGGCGTCGATCGAGGGAAGCTGGGCGCGGTCACCGACAAGGACCAGGCGCGCCGAGCGCCAGGCGGCGGCGTGGGCGAGGCGCTCCAGTGCGCGGGTCGGCATCACCGAGGCCTCGTCCACCACGACGACGCAGTGGCGGGGGATCACGTCGTCCTCTCCCCTCTCGATCCGACGCAGGAGGCGGGCGGCGGTCTGGGAGGCGATGCCCGCGTCGCGCTGAAGGACGTCGGCCGCCTGCCCCTGCCAGGCGACGCCGATCACCGGGACACCGGATCGCTCGTAGGCCTCGCGGACGGCGGCAAGGGTGAAGGTCTTGCCGGTGCCGGCGTGGGCCTCCATCACCCGCACGCGTGCGTCGCCGGTAGTGAGGTGGCGGACAGCCCGCTCCTGGTCGGCGCCGAGGCTCGGGTGTGATGCGATCACCGCGTCGATGGTTCGGGTGTCGGCGACGACCGGCCCGTTCGGATCGCGGCCGGTGGCAGCGTCCAGCAGGCGCACCTCGGCGCGCAGCATGTCGGGGGTCGTGTAGAGCGTCTCGCGATGGCTGTGGTTGGGATCGTCGCCTGCCCTCGTCAGGGCGACGCAGGTGCGCGCCAGGAAGTCGTCGGCCAGGCGCTCGAGGTGTCCGGGCGGCGCGCCCTCGGGGTGGACTTCTGCGAGCTGCTGGATCACATCGCGCCGGGTGAAGGTCGAGGACTGTCGGGTAAGGCCACTCGGTCCAAGCATGTGCGTGGCCTGGGCGCGAAGGCGCTCGGTGTAGTCGGAAGTGGTGATGGCGCGCGCCCGTCCGAGGGCGTCGCGGAGCTCGCGCTCGCCGAAGCCGTGCTCGGCGGCGCGGGCGCGCCAGCCGGCGACCGCCTCGGTGCGGGCGACGACTCTCTTTCGGTCGCGCGTCTCGCGCTGGATGGCGGCGATGCCCGACATCGAGGTGAGCCCGCGCGCGGTCGCCTCCTGCATGATCTCGGCGTGACGGGCCGAGAAGTGCTCGCGCACCTCGATGGGGACAGCAACCAACTCGGCGATCCGTTGGTGACCGGGCCCCACTCGACACCGAGCGAGCGCGACAGTTCCTGGCGCATCGCCGCATCGGCGATCGTGCCTGCCGTCTTGGCATGGGCGTAGACCGGGCGCATGTCGGGGGCGCTCCAGCGGCCGTCCTCTCCCCTCACTCGGTTGGCGATCACCAGGTGGGCGTGCAGGTGGGGATCACCCGAGCGGGCCATCTCGTGGATGTAGGTAGCTCCGACGAATCCCTCGGCGGGGAGGACGGTGACGCCGTTGCGGCCACGGCGCACGAAGCAGGCGTGGCGCTCCAGGTAGTCGAGCCCGGCGCGCACTCCGGCGGCATGCGCGCCGAGCACCGCTCTCCGAACCGTGTCATCGCCGACGGCCGCCAAGACGCTCACGCTCTTGGGCGCAGCGAAGGTCAGGTCGAAGGCGACGTTGCCGCCTGCCCGGCGGGCCGTGCCGGCGAGCACCGTGCCGCTCGCAGGATCGCGGCCGTCGAGGAGCACCCCGAGGTCACCTTCCTCGGGACCACCTGACAACCCGAGTGCCTCCGCTCCACGCCCCGCCCACTCGCCGCGGACCTCACCGCGCTCGGAGTAGTAGTCGTCGCGGGCGAACTCGGGTCGCTCGTAGTAGTCGGGCCCCTTGGCGGCACGCAACGTCAACATGATCGTGGCGCATCATGACAGATGACGCTCCTCTTCCTGTCAACGGGTGTCAGCCAGGGGCGACCCCTTCCTCGAGGGCGGGCACCAGGACGCGATAGACCTCGCGGGCGACGTAGCGCTTCAGGCAGCGGATGATCTCGGCCACGGTGCGGCCCTCGGCGGTGCGCCGCGCGACGTAGGCGCGCGTGCGTGTGTCGTAGCTCATGCGCACCATCACGATCCGCCAGAGGGCGCTGTTGGCCAGCCGGTCGCCGCCGCGGTTGAGCCGGTGGCGGCGCTGCATCCCCGAGGAGGCATCGAGCGGGCTCGCCCCACACAGGGCGGCAAACGACGACTCGCTGCAGAGGCGATCGGGGTTGTCGCCGGCGGCCACGAGCAGAGCGCCTGCGGTGTCGGTGCCGATCCCCTGAAGCGCCACAAGGCCGGGGGCACGGGCGGCCACGAGCCGAGCGAGCTCGGCATCGAGATCGGCGATCTCGGCCTCGAGGCTGAGCGCGCGCCGGGCGAGGGCGCGCAGGGCGATCGTCGTGGCGAGGATCGCCGGGTCCGATGAGCCGGCGCCCGGGCGAAGCCGGGCCGAGGCCTCCACCATCCCCTGGGCCCCGAGCCGTGCCAGTCGGCCGTGCAGGGGCTCGGGTGCGGTGGCGACCAGGCCCTGGAGCTGGTTGCGCGCCTGGACGCGCGCCTTCATCGCGCTGCGGCGCGCGATGCGCAGCACCCGGATCGCCTCCACCGGGCCATCGGCGTGCTTCGGCGTTCCGAGGGCGGTGCCGGCGGCGACCGCGCGGGCGGCGATCTCGGCATCGCGCGGATCCGACTTGCCGGCGCGACGGGCGAGGCGCGGTGGGCGCCCGACCTCGCGGGTCGGCACGCCGAGGGCGCGCAGCCAGCGCGCCAGCCGCACCCCGTAGGAGCCCGCGCCCTCGATGCCGACGATCGCCGGTGCCCCGAGGGCGCTGACCCAGGCGATCAGCTCATCGAAGCCCGCCAGCGTGTTGGCGAACGAGAGCGTTCCCAGGCGCCGGCCGAGGTGGTCGATCGCGACCGCCACGTGAGCGTCCTTGTGGGTGTCGATGCCGACGATCACCTGGCCCGGCGCGATCTCCCGCCGCTCGGGTGAGCGCGGGGCTACCGGGCCCGGTCGTGAGGTTGTATGAGTTGCCATGTCGTCTCCCGCCGTGTGTGTGAGGGTGGGACTCGACAGGCCGTCCGGGCGGGCGGACAGGGCATTGGGGGGCGTGTTGGTGCAGGCTCCTCTGAGGTCACGATCCGCCCGGCCGGCGTGCCGATTGCGATGGCGTCGAGACCGGCCGACTGGTCATCTTCAGGGCAACCGGACTCCGTGCCCGGCGCCGGCAACTGTGAGGGTCAGACCGGCCACGCCGACATCACCACCGCCAGCATGACCGAGGTCATCGGTGGCCTGCGCATTCTCCAATGCAACTGCGCCCGCGTTATTGTCGGTGTCGGTGTCGGTGTCGGTCGGTCGGTCGGTCGGTCGGTCGGTCGGTCGGTCGGTCGGTCGGTCGGTCGAATGCCGAGGCTGGCAGTGCTTCGCTCAGGAGAAGCGGTATTGGGGACCCCCCTCTCATGCGTGTCGTGTCATGGCTAGTCTCGGACTTGTCGATCAAGCCGAGTTGCGGCGCTGGGCCGACTCCCGAGCGGCGGCCGGTGATCTGCCTCGTCTTGTCCGCAGACTGATCCTCGAGACGGCTCGCGGCGTCGTGGAACTCGGATTCCCCGCAGGCGAGGGCGTGGCCGTCGGCGGCTGGGACGGAACCGCGCGCACCGTCGAGCCAACGGCACACGTTCCGCAGGGGCTGTCGTTGTGGGAACTGTCGGTCGAGCGGGCTGTCGGGGCCAAAGCCGATCGCGACTACGCCAAGCGCGCCTCGACACCTGACGGCAGGGCGACCAACGACTGCACCTACGTTGCGGTCTCTCTCCGACGGTGGGCAAAGCGCACGGAATGGGCGATCCGAAGGCGCGGTGACGGCATGTGGCGCGACGTCCGCGCTTACGGAGTTGATGATCTCGAGCAATGGCTGGAGACAGCACCTGTCACCCACGCGTGGCTCTCGGAGCTCCTCGGCTTCCGCCCCCACGGGCTGGTCCCGATCGAGACCTGGTGGTCTGGCTGGTCGACCGCCACAGAGCCCTCGCTCCCACCCGAGGCGGTGCTCGCAGGTCGAACGCGCGAGGCGGAGGCACTACGGGCCGAGCTCAACAAGCCCGGGCAGATCATCACGATCAGCGCCCCTGGCCGCGAGGACGTCGCTGCATTTGTCGCGGCGGTGGCGGCGCTGGACGGCTCGCATGATGGCGGAGCCCTTGCGGCCCGGACAGCGCTCGTTGATGGGGTCGAGACGTGGCGACGCCTAGGCGCTCACTCCCACCCCCTTGTCTTGCTTCCTTGGGCAGGGGACGTGCTCGGCGAGGTGCGTCCCGGTCTGCCGCACCACGTGATCGTTCCTATCACTGACGCCGCCCGGGCGGACATCACGCTCTCGGCCATCGACCCAGGTCAGATGGAGGCGCCACTTGTCGGCGTCGGCGTGGACGAAGACGTGGCGCGCGAGGTCGCCCGCATCGCGCGCATGAGCATAGTCGCGGCACGACGGCGAATCGCAGTCAGACCGGAGCTGCATAGGCCGAGCTGGGCGCGCCCACCGGTCGACCGCACAGTGAGACGGGCGGTCCTGGCTGGGCGGTGGAGCGAGAACGCCCCGGGCGATCGCGACATCGTCGAGAGGCTCTTCGGCTCGGCGTACGACGACCTCCGCGAGCAGTGTGCAGCGCTGGCCGCTGGCGCGGACCCCTTGCTCTCCCGCGCCGGATCATCGCTGGCTCTCGTGTCTCACGCCGATGCCTGGCTCCTTCTCATGGATCAGCTCAGCAAGGACGACCTCGACCGCTTTCGGGACTCAGCTCTCGCTGTTCTGACGCTTCCAGACCCGACGCGGGAGCTACCGCCCGGGGAGCGCTGGCGCGCCTCGATGGAGGGGAAGGTCCGTGCCCACTCCGGCGATCTGCGCAGCGGCCTGGCAAGCACGCTCGCCCTCCTGGGGGCGCATGGACAAGCTGCGGTCGCGGGGTCGGGCCTCACGGGCGCCGACTGGGCCTCGTGGATCGTGAAAGAGATCCTCGACCGGGCGAACGAAGACGGCAGCATCCGAGCCTGGGCGTCCCTTGACGACGTGCTCACTCTCCTCGCCGAGGCGGCTCCGAGTGCATTTCTCGAAGCCGTTAGGAAGGGCCTGGCCGGCGACACCCCGATCTTGAAGGACATCTTCATGGATCAGGACGCGGGGAGCGCGCTCTTCGCCGATTCGCCACACACCGAGCTGCTCTGGGCGTTGGAGGTGTGCGCCTGGTCGCCCGACCACTTCGGTCAAGTTGTGGACCTTCTTGCTCGCCTCGCCGAGATAGATCCGGGCGGCCGGTTCGCGAACCGCCCCGCAAAGAGCCTGCAAGAGATCTTCTGCCCCTGGCATCCGCAGAACAGCGTGAGCCAATCTCGTCGCCTCGCCGCTCTGGATGGGTTGCGCCAGCGGCACAACAACGTCGCTTCGAAGCTCATGGTCTCGATGCTTCCCGACCTTCACGGGGTCGCGACCCCGACAGCCGTGCCGCGGTACCGCGATTGGAGGCCTCCCGAAGCCCCGGTGGCCCGGGCCGACTACTGGGACCTCGTCGACGAGGTGTCGGGCCGACTCCTCGAGGACGCCGGCGGTGACGTCACTCGGTGGGGCACGATGATCGACGAGCTCGCGAATCTCCCCGGCCCACGGCGATCACAGACGATTGAAGGGCTTGGACGACTCGCCGAGGAGGACATGACTGAGGCTGATCGGCTTCAGCTCTGGGAGTCGCTGCGCTCCACGATCGCGCGCCACCGGGAGTTTTCCTCCGCCGCTTGGGCGCTCCCTGAGGACGAGGTCTCCCGGCTCGAGGCTGCGGCGGCGGGCTTCGCTCCGCCCGCTCCCGGCGATCGGCTGAAGTGGCTCTTTGAAGAGCACCTGCCGGACATCCCGGATACGGCTCCCCGCGAGGACTTTGAAGCGTACTCGGCTGCGCTCGCCGACCTGCGAGCCAACGCAGCTCGCGAGATCGCTGAGGCGCTGGACTGGCGGGATCTTCGCGACTATGCCGCAGCACTGAAGAACCCTTGGTTCTTCGGTACGGCTCTCGCGCAAGCGGGAGTGATGGCACTCGTTGACGAGGCCCTCGAGCTTCTGCATTCCGAGAACCATTCAGAGCGCGAGTTCGCACTCAGCTACTTTGCTCAGCGCTTCCAAGTCGGCGGCTGGCCCTGGCTGGAACCTTTGCTCAACCGCGAGGAGCTCTCGGCTGGTCAGCGGGCACGGCTTCTCCTACTCAGCAACGACTACCCCACGGCGTGGGAGCGGGCAGCGGGCTGCGGGGCAGAGGTCGAAGCGGAGTTCTGGCGACGATTCCGTGTCGTTGGGCTCGGGCACGGCTTCCAGCACGTCGAGAGCGTCGCGGGAAAGCTTCTGAAGGCCCGCCGGCCACGCACGGCGCTCGACCTTCTCGTTCTCTACAGCCGCAAAGACACGAGCGATCGACGCGCGGAGCTCATGGCGGAGGCCCTCGACCTTCTCCTCACGGATACCGCGGACGAAGAAGCCGATCGGAGTCTGCTTTCCGGTCACGAGTTCAAGGAGGTCTTCACCTATCTGGAGCGCTCCGGGCTGGACCGTGAGCGCTTGGCGCGCCTCGAGTGGGCGTACCTGCCGGTATTCGAGTTCGAGAAGAGCCCGCAAACGCTGAGCCGTTACCTCGCCGAGGATCCCTCGTTCTTCGTAGACGTCGTGTGCCGCGTATATAGGCCTCGTCTGGTGCCGGAATCCGAGGAGGAGACAGAGGAAGAGGTACGACCGGAACCGGACGAACCGGAGCAGGCCACCGCCGAAAACGCGTACCGTCTTCTCTCCGAGTGGCGAACGCTGCCCGGACTTCTTCACGACGGGCTGCTTGATCCCGAGAGGCTGAATTCGTGGGTCGACGCCGCGCGTGCGGCCCTGCGCGACGAGCGCCGCTTGGAGATCGGCGACGAGCACATCGGCCGGGTGCTCGCCTCGAGTCCGCAGGATGCCGACGAAGCATGGCCGGCCCGGCCCGTGCGTGACCTACTGGAGCGAGTCCAAAGCCCACACTTGGAGGACGGGCTTCGGACGCAGATCCTCAACAGCCGCGGAGTGACAAGCCGCGACCCGCTGGCGGGTGGCGATCAGGAGCGCCACCTCGCGGAGCACTACCGTGGCCTCGCGGCGCAGTTCGACGACCGCTGGCCTCGGACCGCTGCGGTGCTGCGCCAGGTGGCCGAGAGCTACGACCGAGGAGCACGGCGTGAGGATGAGGACGCCGAACGACTCCGGCGCGGGCTTGATCGGTGACTATCCACCGGCCACTGACCGACCAGACAGCAGGAGATTGCACGCTGATGGTCGCTCGCCCCCCTCGGCATGTTGATCCGCTGACGGCCGGCGCGGCCGCGGACCTCCTCGTGCGTATCTGCCATTGCTCCGACGTGGTTAAGGCGCTCGGCGACTCGGAGCATCCCTGCCGTGGAGTCATCGACGCCCAGCCGGACCGCCGCCCCGAGAAGCGCCAGGTGCCGGAGCCCTGGAGCGGGCACCTCGAGTCGGCGCCCATCCTGTTCGTCTCGTCGAACCCGTCGATCTCGGGCACGGAGGTCTTCCCGACTGGGGCATGGATCGATGATGAAGTGCGCGACTTCTTCTCCGGCCGCTTCGAGGCGGGACCGGGGGGCGCCCCGTGGATCAAAGAGGGTATCCGCACCCGCCAGCCGGGCGACCCCGCTACATACAGCGGATGGGTGCGCTTCCTGGCGGGAGTGCGGCGACGGGCCGCCGAGATCAAAGGCTCGCCGCCGCAGCCAGGGATCGACTATTGCCTCACCGAGGTTGTCCACTGCAAGTCTCGAACCGAGGAGTGGGCGGTGCCTCGCGCAGCTGGGTATTGCAGCGCCCGCTGGCTCGACGAGATCCTCGCCGCCTCGGGAGCGCGCATCGTCGTGGCGCTCGGCAGCTTGGCCGGCGACGCTCTGCGGGACCGAGTCGGTAGCAGCGAGGGTCCGCTGGTGCGCGCTCCGCTCGGTGCAAGAGAGCGGCTGGTGCTCTACCTACCCCATCCCAACGCTCGAGGGCCCCGGAAGTCCATCTCAGCCGCGCTCACCCCCGAGCAGATCCTCGATCTGCGGGAGGAGTACACCGGACCCGGCGCTCGGACCAACGAAGGCGTTGCCGACGACCAGTCCGGGTCGCCCACGGTCCATCCCGGCGTCGAGGACCTTTCCGCTCCGTGACCCCACCGTGACCCCGCGCGCCCCGATTGGACGCCACGGGGACGGCCCCAGGGCCCCTCAGAGCCATGCCTTCTCGCGCGCCGATATCCCAGTCACGATCCGGCATCTCTCATCAGAGCGACGTGCGGAGCCACCCCCGTAATCCACCGAAGGTGGCTCTGTTAACAGAGGGTGCCGGCGTCCGCCCCCCGCGATGACTCGGCATCCGACGGCCGATCCAACCGATGACGAACGTCACCTCAGCGGGTCTTGGCTTCGACCGGTTTGGACCAGGAATGGCCCACGAGGGGGACCCATCACGCGAAATCCCTGCAAATGACCGGGTAGCCCCCGCCCTCTCACGGCGGTAACACGGGTTCAAATCCCGTATGCGCTACTCATGGTGGGACAACGAGAACCCTGCTCCGGCAGGGTTCTCTGTTTCCGCCGCCTCCGCGTCGTCGTCGAGAAGCGGCTCAGTCGGCCGGTGCCTGTAGGGCGGGCCCGGGCAGCTCCACGCGCAGGCGTCTGATGCGCGCTTCGGCGAGCTCCTCGACGATCAGGCGCACGCCTGCGACCTCGACCGCGTCGCCCACCACCGGTAGCCGTCCGAGCGCGTGGAACACCGTGCCGGCGAGCGTCCGTGCCGCGTCCTGGGGCAGCTGGACCGCGAGGGCCTCGTTGAAGTCGTCGACGGTCATCGATCCGGCGACCCTGAGCGTGAGGTCGCCGATCCACTCGATCGTGTCGTCGGGCAGGTCGTACTCGTCCTCGATCTCGCCCACGACCTCCTCGAGGATGTCCTCCATCGACACGATCCCTGCCGTGTCGCCGTACTCGTCCATGACGATGGCCATCTGCTGGCGCGCCTCCCGCAGCTCGCGCAGCAGCGCCCCGAGGTCCTTCGTCTCGGGAACGACGAGCGCCGGGCGCGCGAGGGCCCCGACGCGCGCGTCCGGCTCATCCCGGGCCGCCGTCGCCAGATCACGCACGTGAACCACGCCGACGACCCTGTCGAGCGTGCCGCGCCCCACCGGGTGACGGCTGTGATTCGTCGCGAGCGCGCGATCGAGCGCCTCCCGCACGCCGAGGTCGGCGTCGAGCCAGATCACGTCCGGCGCCGGGACCATCACCTCGGCGGCCTCGCGCGTGGCGAAGGCGAAGACGTTGTGCAGCATCTCCTCCTGAGCACGCGGGATGACACCGGCGCGCTCGGCCTCGTCGATCAGCGCGCGCAGCTCATCGGCACTGCGCAGCGACTCGCCGACGACGACGTCGCGCACGCCGAACGGGCGCAGGAACAGCCGCGCCGAGACCTGCAA
>LNFM01007483.1_pt1 | contig 17099 bp, 18 predicted proteins | sample 596031 | NCBI WGS metagenome assembly LNFM01 (sample SAMN04254537, study PRJNA301005) | activated carbon metagenome | isolation source: dual media filters at the Ann Arbor, Michigan drinking water treatment plant | place: USA: Ann Arbor
TTGTGGATTCCACCATCGCTTTACAATTCAATAAACCAGATTGCGAAAAGCTTGCACTTCCCATCAAGAGCGCAACAGCGAAAATGATTCTTTTCATTTTTTGTTCCTTCTAAGATTCTTTAGACCTTGCTTGTGAATCTAATCGGGAAAAACAAGATAGAGTATCAAGCTTTTGCAACACTTGAACGTCCAAAGATTCGCCACTGGGCCAACAAATTTTTGGAAAGCTCGCCCGAAAACAGGGAGCATCAGGACTTAATTATTTGGGACACTTTCCTGCAAATCTAAACGGCCGCTTTCATCGCTAAGGAAGTTTTCTTTCGATAAATGACGGCCCCCTCAGAAGAGACAGATTCATAATCTGAAGAAAGTCCCAAAAGGCTTTCTCCGGATCCCATAATCAGAAATCCGCCAGGAGCTAAAGTTTTTGTGATTCGGTTGAGAATTTCTTTTTTACCTTCAACATTTTGATAAATAAGCACGTTTCGACAAAGAATGAGGTCGAACGGTTCTGCAAAACCAAAAGGTTCTTTTAAGTTTTGAGTTTTGAATTGAATGGAATTTTTGATTCCTGGGCTGACTTGCCAGTAATCATTATCGTCCTTTTTAAAATACTTGATCAAGAGTGGCGCAGAGAGCCCCCGTTGAACTTCAAGTTGAGTATAGGACCCTTTTCTGGCCCGATTCAAAACACGCTCCGATATGTCAGTGGCCGTGATGTTAAATGGGACGGTGGTTCCTGATTTTCCATTGAATTCGTTCATCAGAATTGCAATAGAGACCGCTTCTTGACCTGTTGACGAGGCAGCAGACCAAATATTAAGACGATTGTTTCCATTTGATTTCTTAAGATGCTCGGTCAAAATCATCGCTTCTATGGCTTTGAAAACTTTAGGATCCCGAAAAAACGAAGTCTCGTTATTCGTCGCGATATCTAGAAGTAGTTGCTTAAACGCGCCAGCAATACCAATTTGCGCTTCGTCGTACAGTTTTTCTAAACTTGGTAATCCTTTTAATTTTGCGATTTCTTCCAATCGATTTTTAAGTTGAAAATAATTGTGTTCGGCATAAATGATTCCAAGTTCACGCTCGATGAAATGAGCAAAGAAAGTCAAAGTTTTATCATGCGACATACGCAACATCCTGCCCGGTGACTGCATTAATTTTTTCAAAAATGATATCCACAGTGAACGGTTTCATGAGGTATTCCGCAGCCCCCATGTTGAGCATCTTGGAAATGTCTTCAAAGCTGTTTCTTGTGGTCATCATGATCGTTGGTATTTTAATTCCAAGTTGCTTGAAAGCCGAAAATGTTGACGGACCATCCAGCACCGGCATCTCCCAGTCCAACAATATCAAATCGAATGTTTTTTGAGTCTTTAATAGCTCTAGCGCTTCTTGGCCATTAAAAACGCTGGTGGTTTGAATTTGGTTTGATTTCATCAGCAAACTTTTAACAAAGGCATGGACTGATTTTGTGTCATCAACTAATAATATCTTCAACATTGTTGGCTCCCTTTAAATTGCTTTTCTTTCCGGTAACTTCGAACTTCCAGCGAAAACTTTTTCACCAAGCATCGCGGTGATCTCTGCAGGATCCATGATTTTATCAAAAGCTCCGCATTCAAAGACGGCACCTGGCATTCCAAAGACAATGCAACTGGCTTCATTTTGAATCACGACCACTCCTGAATTTTTCTTGATGTATTCAGATCCGACTTTTCCGTCAGCACCCATTCCCGTCAGAACAATTCCCAAAACACCGTCCTTATAAAGGGCTGCCGCACTTTCAAAAAGTGGATCAACAGCGGGCCTTACGGAGTTGACGAGTGGATCTTGATTCAAATGAATCATGGGATTTGCGGAGGTTCCCGATAGAACCATGTGATAATTTCCGGGAGCTATAAAGATGCAATTCTTATCTAAGCGATCACCGTGCTTCGCTTCACACGCAGGAATTCCTGATAATTTTTCTAACCTGGCTGCCAAGGTCGCAGTAAAAATGGGGGGCATATGTTGCGTGATCAAAACTGGACACTTCAAAGGTCCCCGCACGACACTAAATATTTTTTCAAGAACAGTCGGCCCGCCGGTTGATGAACCAATGACCACGATTTTAGGATTCCATAGATCCCAAATAGCATTGGAAATTTGGGCGAATACCGGTTCTTTTTTTTGCGTCACGAATTCTTGCTTATTTCCACCCTGTGGAAATAGAGCCCTGATCTTTGGCTCTAAAGCAGACTTAATTTTAACAGCCGGATTTTCGTTACCCAATATTTGATTCTGCGCGGACGCACTGTCGGGTTTCGTTATAAAGTCACTCGCCCCGAGACGAAGAGCCTCAAGTGTCTTTTCTGAACCGACTTGTGAAATAGAAGAAAAAACTAGAACCTTACACTTAAATCCTTTTCCTTCCATGGCTCGAAGAGTGGCTAACCCATCCATCTCTGGCATCTCTAGATCTAGAATAAGGACATCGGCCGAAGTCTGCTGCAGTTTTTCAAGTGCCAACCGCCCGTTTGAGGCCGTACCGACCACTTCAATCCAGTCCACATCTGCAAGACTGGCCTTGATTTGTGATCGGTACACAACGGAATCATCTGCAATAAGAACTTTAACCTTAATCATTAAGCCTTACTTCGCTGTTTTTTTAACAAGCGCGTTTAATTTTTCTGCCAATTGTGCAAGTTCTCGAGAAGCGGTTAAAGTCTGATTGGACGAAGTCGTATTTTCAGCCGCGGCCATCGAAACAGTTCGTATCGTTTGCGCAATACTTTCGACACCTTGCTTAGATTGCACCACAACTCTAGAGATTTCATTTGTCGTTGCCGTTTGCTCTTCAACTGCCGCCGCAATCACACCAGAAATTCCATTTAGCTTTTCAACTGCAGTCGAAATTCCACCGATCGCTTCAATCGCATTTTGCGTGTCTTTTTGGATCGCACCGATTTTATTCGTGATATCATTTGTTGCTTTCGCCGTTTGCTTTGCAAGTTCTTTGACTTCGTTTGCAACGACCGCGAACCCTTTACCGGCTTCACCAGCGCGTGCAGCTTCGATCGTCGCATTCAGAGCGAGCAAATTGGTTTGTTGCGCAATCGAACTGATAACTTTGATGACATCACCAATCTCTTGACTGCTGGTCCCAAGTTTTACAACTGTCGCGTTTGATTCTTGTGCTTTCACTAATGTCATCTTCGACATTTGTGACGATTCATTTGTTGATCGTGCAATTTCTTTAATCGATGCAACCATTTCTTCCATGTTGGTGGCGACTGTTTGAACGCCAGTGGCAACTTCTTCAGAAGCCGACGCCGCAGACTGCGATTCTTGATTGGTCTTACTAGCTGAACTCGACATTTCGGTTGCTGTTGCCGTCAATTCCGCAGATGCGCTTGACAGTGCCGTGACGGCTTCTTGAACTGAAATGATCATTCGTTGCTGCTCAGAAACATCCGTCGCAACTTTCACAACTTTAGAAACGCGCCCTGTTTCATCCGTCACTGGTGAATAAACAGCTTGTAGAAAAATTTCTTTTCCTGATTTTGTCTGCCGAGAAAAGACTCCGGCTTTGCTCTTACCTGATTTCAATTCGGGCCAAAAGTTAGCATATTCTGCGGATTTCGCATACGTGTTATCGCAAAAGGCACTATGGTGCTTTCCTTTAACTTCTTCTGCTGAATATCCCATCGCATCTTGAAAGTTCTTATTTGCTGTTAAAACATTTCCGGATGTATCAAATTCGATATAGGCAAAAGACGAATCAATGGCACGGAAAAGTCCGCGCATATTTTGGCGCTCAATTTCTGCTTCCGTGATATCATAGCGAACGCCGAGATATTTTTTTGGTTTCCCATTGTCTCCCATGATCGGGGCAATGACCGCGTCGACGTAGTAAGGCGTGCCGTCTTTCGCGCGATTTTTGACAATCCCGCGGAAAATGCGTCCGCGACCAATCGTCGACCACATTTCTTTAAAGACTTCTTTCGGCATATCAGGATGTCGCGTTGTATTGTGTCCGCGACCAATCAATTCCTCTTTCGGATATTTGGAAACATCTAAGAACTTCTGATTCACATTCAGAATATCACCCTTTAGATCGGCTTCTGAAACGATGCTGGTCATATTCATGATGTCTGTTCGGACCTGCAATTCAACTTTAGCTTCCGTAATATTCGTTGCAAATTTAACAACCTTGAACGCTTTTCCATTCTCATCGAGTACTGGATTGTAAGAAGCTAAAATCCAAACTTCTTTATTGTTTTTTCCTAGACGCTTAAATTCTCCTGCTTGAAATTCACCCTTGCTCAAGCGATCCCAGAATAATTTGTAATCTAGACTTTTTGTGTAATTTTCATCACAAAACATGGAATGATGTCGGCCTTTAATGTCATTCAACCCGTAACCCACTGTTGATAAAAAATTATCATTGGCGTGCAGAATTGTTCCATCCAGGTCAAATTCAATAACGGCCTGCGAACGATTAATGGCATCGACCATGAACTTTTGTTCAGAACTATCGGCCGGACCAGAGAACTCTTCGATCATTGTATTTTTTCGAGCTGCGTTTGACATAATATCTCCTTATTTAAATATTATTTTTGTTATTTTTTAATTTAAGTTGTTCATTTCTTTGTTTTCAGTGGTGGGCGACAGTTCTTTAGATAGCTTATCTAAATCAATCATACTGATGAAGTGCCCATCCATCTTGTATACACCCTTTACAAAACCGCGGACTCCCATCGGCATCGTGTCTGGCGGTGACTCGTACGCCTGCTTGCTGACTTCAGTTACATCTCCGATTGCATCGACGATCAATGAAACTAAATTCCCGTCCACTCGGCACACGACGGACATTTTTTCAGAATTTTTATGAGGTTCAAATCCAAAAAGTTCTCGAAGACCCAAAGCGGTCGCGAGTTGTCCCCGCAAGTTAATCAGTCCCGTCACAAAACGGGGTGCAAGCGGGACTGGAACGATTGTTGGACTCCCCGTGACTTCTTGAACTTTCATCACTTCGATTCCAAATAAATCGGACCCGAGAAAAAAAGTTGTCACAAGCTCTGTTGTATCACTGCTTTCAGCTAATTTTTCTGCACTCATGACGCTCTCCTTCTCGAACTAATCAATTGTTCAACGCCATCAAGCAAAATGACTGGCTTAAGTTTTTCGAGATACATGTCAAAGCCTGACAGCAATCCCTGATCTGTATATTTCTTGTCAGCACGAGAGCTTAATGCGAGTAATGGCAAATGACCGAGTGTCATGTTCGACCTGATCGCCATCGCGAGCTCAAAGCCATTCATTCGTGGCATTTCAATATCCGAAATGATCAAGTCGAAATCCTTCGGTGATCGCAAAATCATTTCGAGCGCTTCCTTGCCGTCATTGGCCGTGCTGATCGTATACCCAGCCTTCGTCAGAACATCCGCAACCGTTTTTCTGAAAAAGACGGTATCTTCAACTAAGAGGATTTTTTTCGGTGTCGAGTCCTGAGGAGTTTCTTTCAAAAGCCTTGATTTATTTTCATGTATCACGGCTCTTGGTGAGGCCGCAGCAAGTTCTGGAAACGCGGAATTGATCAGCTCAAAGGTATCAACGACGACGATGATTCCTTCTGGCGTGTTGATATTTCCGAAGATTCCCTTTTGATGAATCACTGAAGGGCTTGCCTCGAGATCCGTTGACAGGGTATCGACGATCTCATTCACTTCCATGCCGTAAAGAAGTCCCGCCTTTTGAATCACCACCACTGGAGTCATCTCAGATTGGACTTCATTCGAGCCGTTAAAATTGAGATGTTCATTGCAGGAAATGAGCGGCAAAATATGATTTCCATATCGTATCACTCTTTGATTTCCAGAGGTCTCGATTGCTGATCTCTTGAATTCTTCAAGGCGATGAACAAACCCTAAAACGATCGCGTGCTTGGTCGGAGAGTTCAATCGAACAATCAGGAAATCCTGAAATTCGGATTGATGCTTTGCTTTGACAACATTTTCTGAAACCTTACGGTCCGTCACTAAATTGGCAACTTTTGAGAGTCCCATCACATCTAGAATCAACGCAATAGATCCGTCACCAAGAATCGTGGCTCCAGAGTACACTTGCAAGGATTTCAAAAGCTTCGTTAATGGTTTAACAACAATGTCGGCAGTATCTAAAACTTCATCGACAATAAGTCCGAATGAAAATCCATCCGCATTCAAGACGGCAACGTTACTGACGGTATCTTCACCGATGACCCGCTCACCCATCCCGAGCACCTTATTTAAATCAATGAGCGGTAAGATGTCTCCACGCAATCTAAAGACCGGCGCTCCTAATAAAAATTCAATGCGGGCATCAGTGCTCGCTTGATCGACGCGGACCAATTGCTCTAGTTTAATTTGTGGGATCGCATAGGCCCCTTGACCACACTTTATGATGAGCGCCGGGACAATCGCCAACGTCAATGGAATTTTCAATTTCGTTTTGGTCCCGGCCCCTACCGCACTGCTGAGTTCGACGGTACCACCGATGCGCTCAATATTCGTTCGAACGACGTCCATTCCGACACCACGACCCGAAACATTTGTCACTGAAGCAGCCGTCGAGAATCCTGGCGCGAAAATCAATTCAAAAATTTCTTTATCTGATAATTTTGGAATTTGCGTGTGACTGATGAGCCCCTTTTCAATTCCTTTTTTGATTAGAACATCTTTATTAAGACCTTTTCCATCGTCGGAGATTTCGATGACGACCTGGCCGCCCTCATGGTAAGACTTAATATTAATTGTTCCATTTTTCACTTTGCCGGCTCTTTGTCGAATTTCTGGCGATTCAATTCCATGATCACAAGAATTTCGAACGATGTGGGTGATTGGATCTTTAATGGCCTCTAAGAGAGTTTTATCAAGCTCCGTTTCAGCCCCGGTCACCACTAAGTTAATTTCTTTTTTCAATTCCTCTGAAAGATCTCGAACCACGCGGTGAAATTTTGTTAAAATATTTCCTATCGCTTGCATTCTGGTCTTCAGCATTTCGCCTTGAATTTCACTGGTCACACTATTCAAGCGCTTACTCAGCATAAGAAATTCAAGATCCTCTGAGCGACTTGAAAATTGTAAAACTTGGTTTCTAACAAGAACCATCTCTCCGACAAGGGTCATTAAATTGTCTAAAAGTGCAACTGGCACTCGAATGGATGAATTCAATTCCGCATCTTTCGGAGCCGTCACTTCATTTTTGACAATGGGCGGACTCGCCACGCCTTGATTCACAGCTGGATTTTCAATAGGGTCCCCCTTTTGTTTCATTGCAACAACTTTTGCTTCTGTTTGATTACTATTGATTCGTGGCGCTTCATTTTCTGCCCATTGAATTAGCTGAGCACAGGTCTCTTCAGTGGCCGGAGCATTTTTCAAAAGAGGCGAATTACTTTTGATCGCTTCGATTTCGCCCTCGACCGCACTGACAGCCTTATAAAGTAAGTCCAAAAGATTTTTATCGGGGTTCCGCTGGAGCGATCGCACAGGTTCCATTGCGGATTCCATGGCGTGAGCGATGTCTCCGACGGATGCGAAGCCAAAAAGATAAGAAGCGCCCTTGAGTGAATGCATATCTCGATAGAGATTATTCAATATATCCGTCGAAGCGACTTCGGTTTCAATGCTTTTAAGATCTGCGGAAATTCGACATATAATTTCATCACACTCAGCAAAGAATTCAAGAATCGCACTGCTAGTCTCAACGGAAGCGTTTAGAGTTGGTGAAGACGATTGAACTTGTGATTCAATTGATGCGGTCTGCTCATTTTCGAACGTCGGCTGTGCTGGTACTATTGCAGAACCAATCGAGTAACTAAACTGAATCGATTGTCCATTGAGAAGCGTCCTCGCCCCATCGATTCCACTCAGGAAAAAACTAATGTAGTCTTTCGGAATTTCGCCCTGTCCCTTAAGACCCATCAAAATATTTTCTAATTCATGGGTATGAGACTGGAGCTCGAGCATTTCCATCATGCCTGAAGCACCCTTCAAATTATGAAAGCTTCGAAACACGTCGTCGTAGCATGATTTAAAATCTGATCCGTCACCAAGAGCGAGTAAACTCTTTTCCGCAGTGTCCAAAAGCTCTCGCGCTTCTGTTTTAAATTCTTCAATTTCTTGTGTCGTGAAAGACATCATGATCTCCGGTCTGTCAGAATTTGATATTTCTAAATCCTACATCCATTGTCGTGAGTTCAACCACTCAGCAGTAGTCTTGCCGAATTAAACTGTACTTTGAAATAGTTAAAAAAAAATTGAAGCCTTTCAAGTTTTGGTTAAAAGTCTATTCTTTCCAAACCAGACTTCCATTTCTTTTCCTGCTGCCGATACAGTAGTGGAGATAAGAGGGACACCATGAATGAAAAAAAACTTTTGATTATCGATGATGAAACTTTAATAGTAGAAAATCTTTCGGAATTTTTTGAATCTGCAAAATGGAAAGTTGAAACAGCGAGCTCAGGATTAGAGGCAATAAAAAAGATTTCGTTTTTCAAGCCGTCCGTGATCATTAGTGATATCAATATGGCAGAAATGTCAGGTTTAGAATTGCTTGCTTACTTGGACGCGATGGGCTCCACTATTCCTGTTATCTTAATAACTGGATACCGAGATGTAAGTAAAATGCAGCAAGCTTGGGAAAACAGTGTTTTCGACTTCCTTGATAAACCCTTTGAAAACGATCATCTTTTAAATGTCGCGGAAAGTGCTTTGGAATTTGGTCCAAGTTATGTCACTGCAGCTCGAGCGAGACAGTCTCGAATCAGAGCACGCAAAGCCAGCTAACAAAATTAACATCCTTGGAGGATCGTCAGAATGAAACTCGTCAATTTGATCTATTGCAGTCGCATTAAGCACGATACGGATCCTTCTGAACTCGCTCGTATTCATGAAGCTTCGAATCGGAATAATCCAAAATCAAACCTCACGGGAATTCTTGTATTTGGTGAGGACATTTTTTTGCAATGCGTGGAAGGCGGCCGATCCGAAGTGAACAGCCTCTACTCAAAAATTTGCAGAGACCCACGACATGAAAACGTCGTGCTGATCAGCTACAGTAACATTGCTAAAAGAGAATTCGAAGAATGGGACATGAAATTAGTGCTGATGACAGAAAAAAATAAGAACCTACTGCTCACTTATTCAAGTTCCAAAAAATTTGATCCTTTGGAAATGAATCCCGAAAGCGTTTACAGCTTCCTTCTGTCCCTGAAACAAAAATAAGTGCTTCCTTCACAATCACTTAACCGTTTGCAGCACGTCGCAGATTTTTAAAACAGATTGAAGTTAAGACCAGTTTCGTTGTCAAAGGCGAACCTTTTTGAAATTTGTATTTATTTTTGATTAATTTCCAATATTCTAAAAAGATGTTTCAGTGGTGTTCGTATTGTCGAAGATTTCTAGCAGAAAAGCAGCCCTATCAAGATAACAGTTTGACTCATGGTATCTGCAAACCGTGCCTTAAGTTGGTTCGATCAATGACAATTGACGAAAAGAACAAATCAAAGCAACTTGTCGAATTTCAAAAAAAACTTTACACACTTGGCGAAAGTTTGAATTACCCGGGAGCTCTCGAGCTGATCGACGAAGCTGTTTCTGGAGGCATGCGGGAAGTCGATATACTTCTTGGTTTTCTGGCGCCACTTCTTACGCCTAAAAGCCTCGCCTGCGGTCCCGAGGAAATACTGGATGGTAAATCGCTCACTTATTTTTCCTTAAAATTGATCGAATCGTTGCGATTAAGAAGGCAAGCCCCTGGAGCTTTAGATACATGCGATGTGCTGCTCGCGACACAGATCAACAATCCGCATCGTGTCGGGGTTCAACTTCTTGAACTTTGGCTTGGTGCCGAAAATATATCGGCGCAGTCGATTTCTGGATCAGACGAAACAATATTAGAACATTTCAAAAAGCAGCGCCCAAAAGTATTTGGGCTCAGTTTGTCAGAATATTCCCAGGTTGCATCGGCTCGCGAACTAATATTAAAAATCAGATCAAGCTGTGTCATCCCACCACTTTTTCTTGTCGGTGGCATAGCTGTAAAATTCGAATTGATGACTGCAGCTGACATTCCTGAGGCCATTCTCATTTCTGATACGGACAAACTTTTCTTGACGATAAAAACTCACCTTTCTCTCGGCTTTCTGTATGATTTGAAAACAAAAGGATCCTGATCATGAACACTGCATTGAAAAAAAAGTATAATATTATCACCATTGGAAATGGACCAAGAATCATGATTTTTGCTCATGGTTTTGGATGTGATCAAAGTATGTGGCGCTTTGTGACACCTGCCTTCAAAGACGACTTTACGCTCATACTTTTTGATCAAATGGGCGCTGGTGAATCGGATGTTTCATTTTTTGATAGGAATAGATACTCGACACTTCATGGGTACGCCTCCGATTTGATTGAAATTGTCGACGGCCTAAATTTGAAAGACGTTATTTTCATTGGACATTCAGTGAGCGCAATGGTCGGTGTTTTGGCAGCGAATCAAAGAGCCGATCTTTTTGCAAAGCTTGTCCTGGTAGGTCCATCCCCGTGCTACTTTAAAGATCGGGACTACGATGGAGGGTTTGACCGGGAGGCCCTTGAAGAACTTCTTCGTCAGGCAGACTCCGATTATCTTGGATGGTCCAGATCAATGGCTCCGGCCATCATGGGAAGACCTGATCGACCTGAATTTGGAGTGGAGTTGACGAATAGCTTTTGTAAGACGAATGCCGAGCTGGCAAAACACTTTGCGCGGGTCCTTTTTCTTTCCGACAATCGATCAGACTTAAAGCTTTTGAAGACGCCGTCTTTAATTTTACAGTGTGCACAAGACATTGTCGCTCCGGAACGTGTTGGTCAGTATATGCATGACCAGCTTCCAAATAGTCGCCTCCATTTTTTGAAAGCCGTTGGGCATTGTCCCCACGTTAGCGAACCTGAAGAAACTATCGAAGCCATCCGAAATTTTATTTAAAAAAAATTTAGGGCAGTAAATCAATTAGATCTTCCGCCCTATTATTTTTATTTCCGGAGATCACATAAAATTAAAAAAAAGAGAATCCTATGAAAAAGAATCTGTTGATTCCGTTACCGATCATCAATTAATTTAGTTTACAGATGATATCTCTACCCGAAAAAATCATTATTCAGCTGACCGATGCCGCCCAGGATTCTTTCTGGTACCCGCTGACGGATAGCGAGCGCTTCGGGAAAAAGGGATCAACAGCTTTCATGTCTGTTGATTGGGAAAAGGCAACGGGTTCTTTTTTTGGTGAGTTAAAAATCAACGAAGGAGCCGGTTTTGCTTCGTATCGAAATATGGTTAATTTAGATTTGACTGGATACAATAAATTAAAACTTCAGGTTCAGGGCGATGGCCGCGACTATAAAGTTTTGATTAAGGACGAGACGGCCATTAAGTCGCCCGCGGCGTATTCCTATCAAGCGGAGTTTAAATCCCTGAACGGTGAAGAACAAACTGTCCTTCTTGATTTGGAAAATTTTAAACCGGTTTATCGGGGCTTAGTGGATTTGACTTTACCTAGCTTGAAGGCCGAGGCGATTCGTGAACTTGGGTTACAAATAAATGATGGGACACCAGGGCCTTACAAATTGGACTTCAAAGAATGGATCGTCCAAAAGTAATTCTGAGTCGACCTGATGCTTGTTATGGCCAACCAGCATCAGGTTTCTTGTCTAGGGTGTAGATCTTCGTCCCGTATTGAGACGTTAAAATATTGAAACCTTTCCCATCCGGCTGCGTTTCATCAATACTATGAAAACTCAATATCATTATCTTAGTATCATCAAGAAGCAGCTCGAAGAACTACGCAAGCTCAACAGCAGTCGTTACACTCTGCGCGCGATGGCAAAAAGGATTCAAGTTTCTCATTCCATGCTTTCTCAAGTCCTTTCGCAAAAGAAAATGCCAAGTTTACAATTGGCTCAGCGTCTTTGCAGCGAATTACAAATTAACGGGCAGGATCAGCTCGAAATTGAACGAAGCGTGATGGCCCAAAGCCAATTATCTGCAAAATACTTTCCTTCGGATCGAGCTCTTCCCCACCTGGTTCGATCGCAAGAATCAGAAAAACAAATTCTATTTCAAAAACTATTTAGTGCCGAAGATGTTGCAGATATGGACGCTCTCACAAGCCAACTTCGCACCCAAGCATTTGAAATTTTATTGAAAATAACGTCGAATGAAATTCCCCCTAATTCCCAAATCGTACTGAGTGTCGAACGCCCTAAAGAACAAGTTTAAGTCATCATCTTCAGTGACTTTCGAGTCGACCTTGATACGATTTGTTCATGTCATTCAAAAAAGTTGGAACCCATCTTGTCCAGTTACTGATCGTCCGCATTCTGATGATTTTTTTCGTCATCTCAGCCGCACATGCAGATCAAATTCCCATTCACATTGAAACTGGTTTTGGTTACGGCGAGTATGAATTATTTGGCGCAAGCAGTGACGGAAGTCTCACACTACAAGGAGGCCAAATCAAACTTTCAGGTCGCGTCGATCAACAAACAATTCAGAAGTATCAATCTAAAATTCCAGAGGCTTATCGACGCCAAGCTTTAGGACTTAAAAGTATTTCCGTAACGAAGTGGTGGATTCCAAAAACACTTTTTTTTACGTCTGGGAATAATGATCTACACGCCTATGGTGCCTCCTGGGGACTACTGCCAGGTTTGTCTCAAAACATATTTGGAGTTCGTCTTGGGATCTATGCGGGACCTATTTTCCACCTGATTCACCTTCGAAACACCCAGCTGGATCAAACTGATTTCCTAGCCAGACCAGGCCTTCGTGGTGAAATTCAACTTTCGATTCCGTTTGTTTTTTTACCCGCTCGATTCACAGTTGGGACCTTCGTAGATACTTTCATTCCGCAAACTCTCTTTAAGGATCGAGCGCAAGCGAGATCATCAAATTCGATGCGTTCGCATTTTGTTATGCTAGAAGTGAGCATTCCCTTAGACGTCGAGATGAATTAAAAATCGTTTGTAAGGGAAATAAAACCAATCTAACCTTATATCTAATTCAAAAATAAAAATCCCTTCAAGGATCAAATATGCATTTAAGAAAACTACCGGTGTCTTTTGTGGCTTTTCTTTTTCCCTTCATCGTCACCCACGCTTATCAGCATAAAACTGGATTTCTCGGGCTCGCCTATGTTTCTGAAAACTCTTTAGGAAAAATAACTAAGTCCGATTCAGGTTCAACTTCGCTGATGGGTTCAACCGATATCCCCTTGGTCGCTCGGATGGACTTCACCATGACGAAGGATTATTTCATTTCACCGCGCTTGACGTACGGCCTGCTCGGCCGCAAAGGTTCGGACTCGACGACAACAGTGACAAACCTGCATCTTTTCGCACCGATCGGAAAAAATTTTTCAGGCGCAAAATATGATTGGGGTATTGGTCCCGGAATTTTACGACGAAGCTTAAAGGGAAAAGGGGGGACAGTTCAACTTAGCAATGGAACTGGCACCAGTCAGTTTGCGGTTCCAGGACGAGACGTCGTGACGCAAACAATCACCATGAATTTTGGCATGAGCGGAAATTTTGGACCGGTCAACGCCGGTGCTGATTTAATTACGGAAGGTTTTGCATCCAGCACAAAGCGAACTTTTTCACTCATGTTATCGCTGACAGCCCCACTTGGCGGAAGCCGTAGGAGTTCAAGATGATTTTTTTCATGACCAGTTTTTTGCTGAACTTTATTTTTGTAGCCGCTTCTGCATTTACACTAAACCCCTCTTCGAATTCTGATTTCAAGGGTTGGGCTTCAAATGAAGTTAACTTCGTTATCAATAATGCCAGCTGCCCAGGTTCGATAAACATCGATCAATTAATGAGAGAATCATTTGAAACTTGGAACCAAGTTCCAACTTCTCGGTTGAAATTAAATGTGACCGGAACAAGTTCTTCCACAGCCGCATCCAACCCCACGGTAGTTTATTGCTCGGTGAATTTTGCAGCAGATCTTGGCTTCACCGGAACAGCTCAAGAAATTGCAGACTTTGAAGATTCTGTGCCAGGTGCCGCGATCTTGAGTTCTTCTGGAGACTTCGCCGTTAGCGGACGACTTGTTCTCAATGCGTCTGGTGGTGATGCTAACGTTAGTTTGTTCAATCAAACTTTACTTAAGATTATTTTAGCTCATGAAGTCGGTCATATCATAGGACTTGGGCATTCACATGATAGTAATGCCTTGATGTACTATAATGCTGCAGCAAAAAACACGTTGGCACTTTCACAAGATGATATGGATGGCGTGACGTACTTGTATCCGCGTAATGAGCTTGGCCCTGATCAGATGATGGGTTGTGGGTTGATGCGAAATCACCTTCAAAGCTTTCCACCAAATGGCCCTGGCCCGTTGACCGTCTTGATGTCGATCGTTCTTTTGCTGATTCCAATTAGCCTTGCAAGACGAATGCGAAACGAAAGCCCGCAAAACGTTTCTATTTGAAAATAACCAATTGAACTAAATAGGTTTTTTGCGGAAACGGTCACGGATTTTTTTCATTATAGACGTCACTTCATGAATCCGGAACAAATAAGAAATCACCATAAAAGAGAAAAAACAAATCGCGAGCATCAAGAACAAAGAAAGCGTGTTTGCGATGGACCCTTTTCCAAAGCCTTGTTCGAAGAGCCATTGAAGGTAAGTATACTGCATGGTCACAATGAAAAACAAAATTCCGGCGACAAAGAAAATGAGGATCGATTTCGAAAATTTCAAATAATCAAAAGTTCCAATGAAGCGCGGGAACAAAAGCAATAGCAGAAAGAAATTTAAGCCAGCACTTGCAATCGTTGAAAACATGAGCCCCTGAACTTGGTATCTCGCCATCAGAACCGGAGCCAGAAACAAATGAAACGTGACACAGATTCCAGAAACAAGCGCTGGGAGCCACGTGTTCTTTATTGCAAAATACGATGGCGTTAAAACTCGGACGCCACTTGAAAAGATCATGATAGCCGCGTAACTTTTCAAGATTTCAGCCGTGGCCTGCACATCGCTTGGGCCAAATTTCCCACGTCCATAGAGTAAATCCACAATCGGAAGCGCCAGAACAAAAAGTCCAATCGAAGCAAACCACGAAAGATACAAATTAAGCTCAAGTGATCTTCGGGTCACTTCGGCGAACTCTGAGTTCTTCTTTTGGGTCCATAGATCTGAAAGCATCGGAAGAAGCGCGGTTCCAAGGCTCACGGATATCAACGACAAGGGAAGCTCGATCAGTCGGTCCACATAGTTAATGTAGGAAACCGTCCCTTCTGAAAACCGCGATGAAAAACGAAGGTTAATGACAGTATTTAATTGCAACAGCCCCATCCCGATCAAACCAGGAACCATATTGCGAAAAACCCTGAGAGAATCTGGATTTTTAAAAAACAGCGCCTTTGAAAACTTTGGCCGAGGCAAATATCCGCTTTTCATCAATGCGGGAATCAGCACACCAACTTGCAAAACTCCGCCAAAAACCACTCCCCAAGCGAGTTGGTACCCGCCTTCCGCAAACTTTTCAGGCAGGAAGCTTTTAGGCCATACGGTCGAAACGACCATGGCTAAATTCCAAAATGTCGGGGCAATCGCCGGCCAGAAAAACTCTCCTAAGCTATTGAGGATCCCCATAATGAAAGCGAATGAGCTGATAAAGAAAATAAAAAGAAACATGATCTTTGCAAGATGAGATGTGAGCTGCATTTTTTCAGTCTGAGCTACATATTCGGGGCTTAAAATTAGCCTAAGAATGTCATCAGAAAAAAAGACTCCTAAAGCTGTTAGGATGCCGAGCAAGACTAATAGCATCGTATAGAATGAATTAACGAGATTCTGGGCGCGCTCTGGCGATTCTGCCTTCGCATCGACGAAAACAGGTATGAAACTGACGGAAAGGGAACCTTCTCCCAAAAGCCTGCGAAAAAGATTTGGAATTTTAAAGGCGGCATTGAATGCGTCTGTTACGGATTTATCAAACAAAGCCGCCAGTAAACTTTCTCGCAAAAGCCCGAGCACTCGGCTGGTCATCGTCCCAAAGGCCATTTTAAGCGCATTTTTAAGCATGTTCGTTGTTGATTTGGTGGCTGAAGACTCCACTAATTCAGCCTGGGATTTTTGAATTCCCGATTCTGATGAGATTTTACTCTTAGAGGGTTGCGAACCAGGAAGTGGTGTGTTAGGTTCTTGAGGCTCATTATCAGACATTATTATTGGAGGTTATACCTTGGCACAGCATAAGTCAGCAGCAAAAAGAGCCCGACAGGCTACGAAAAAAAACAAAGTCAACACAGCTCGACGTTCTACTGCTCGAACTGGCGAAAAGACACTTCTTCAAGCGATTGCATCTAAAGACGCAAAAGCTGCAGGACTTGCACTTTCAAAATTCACAAGCACGATGATGAAGGCCGCTCAAAAAGGCGCTTTCACAAAGCAATCGGCAGCTCGAAAAATTTCGCGCCTTTCGGCACAAATTCACAAAGCTTTCGCGACTAAATAGTTTAGAAAAACATTTTAGTTTATCAGAATCCGTTCATTCCGCGTTGAATCTTTGCAGTTGGACTTTTAGCCGACTGCGAGTACCTCGCGACAAATGAGCGGATTTGTCGTTTTAACGCCAGTGGAATGTCGTTAAAACTAATTCCGTAGATTTTTTCAGAGTTTGAATTTTCCTCGGACTTGTTCCGAATCACACTTTTAAGTGTATGGAACTGACCTGTTCCTAGATAAAAATTAATAACAACTGAAGTTCCAATCTCAAGGTTCGCCTCAGATGTAAATGCGAGACCGCCCTCGCCGACTTCAACGCCTTTGCACATTTTTGAAAAGGATCTGCACGTCACCGAAACCGGGCGCAAAAAGGGTGATCTGGGAAATTTTCTTCGTGTTGCATCTGACATTTCATCATCTATCGGCATAAACGACTAGCCACTGAATAGGCTTCAGCTCGACTCGACTTTGGCGTTGCTGCCCGTCTCGAATTGAGATTTAATTGGGGCATGAATAAAGCCACCTCAATCCTGATTCTTATGTTTGTTTTCATTCTATCGGCC
>LNFM01007484.1_pt1 | contig 17099 bp, 15 predicted proteins | sample 596031 | NCBI WGS metagenome assembly LNFM01 (sample SAMN04254537, study PRJNA301005) | activated carbon metagenome | isolation source: dual media filters at the Ann Arbor, Michigan drinking water treatment plant | place: USA: Ann Arbor
CGCCAGGGCCAAGGCCAATGAAAGCTTGATAAAGTCGCGGCGTTGCGTCATGTTTCTTCCTTTTGAAAACCATCACGATGTGGTGTAAGGAATTCTGGAGAGACATGCCGGAAACTGGAACCAATAAGATTTCAGTTGCTAATTACCTAAACATCTGAACACTGAAAGAAGCTCGTCATGGCACGCATGGTCAACTGCATCAAGCTCGGCAAGGAAGCCGAAGGCATGGACTTCCCCCCCTACCCGGGCGAACTGGGCAAACGCATCTGGGAAAGCGTCAGCAAGGAAGCCTGGGCTGCCTGGATCAAGCACCAGACCATGCTGGTCAACGAAAACCGCCTGAACCTGGCCGATGCCCGCGCCCGCCAGTACCTCGCCCGCCAGATGGAGAACCACTTCTTCGGCAGCGGCGCTGACGCTGCAGCGGGTTATGTCCCGCCCAGCGCCTGAGCGATACACCGCCCCACCTTGAACGCAGCGGCGCGCACTTTGCTGCCGCCGCCAGCGGCCGGCCAGGCGGCCTGGCGCGTGCTCGACACGCGTTTCGATGCGTCACGCCTGTTCTCGTTATGGCAAGCCTGGCGGGATGAGACGCAGCGCCCCCGCGTGCTGCACATCGTTGCCCTCACCGCCTCGCCGCCCTCGGCCGAAGCGCTACGCGCTGCGGCCACGCCACAACAAGCCGCCCTGGCCGAAGAACTGCTGGCGCAGTGGACCGGTCTCCTGCCCGGCATGCACCGCCTGTCCCTCGCCGAGGGCCGGCTGCAGCTGACCCTGTGCATCGGCGAACTGCAAACCCTGCTGCGTGAACAGCAGTTCGAGGCCGACGCCGTTTTCCTCGACAGCACCCAGCCCTGGGACCGCTACAGCCTCAAGGCCCTGGCGCGCTGCTGCCGGCGCGGCGCGCGGCTGGCCTTCGACACGCTGAGGCCAGATCTGCACAAGCTGCTGCCCGAAAGCGGCTTCGTGCTGGAGGCACAGCACGGGCGTTACGACCCGCCCTGGGACCTCAAGACCAGCCGCGAAACCCTGCGCACAGAAGCAGTTGCACCCGGCACTTGCGTGGTGATCGGCGCCGGCCTGGCCGGCGCCAGCGTGGCCGCGGCCCTGGCTCGACGCGGCTGGTTGGTCGAGGTGCTGGATGCGGCCCCCGAGCCGGCCGCCGGCGCCTCGGGCCTGCCCGCCGGCCTGCTGGTGCCCCATGTCTCGGTGGACGACAGCCCGCGTTCGCGCCTCACCCGCGCCGGCCTGCGCCTGATGCGCGCCGAAGCACAGCGCCTGCTGCAGGCCGGAGAAGACTGGGAAGACAGCGGCGTGCTCGAGCAGCGCCTGGACGGCAACACCGGCCTGCCGACCGAATGGCCCGCCGAGGGGCAGGAGATCACGCGCCTGGCCCCCACGGGGACCGAAGCCTGGCGCGCCGGCATGGCGACCGTGCCCGCGCTGTGGCACGCGCAGGCTGCCTGGATCAAACCCGCGCGCCTGGTGCAGGCCTGGCTCAAGCAGCACGGCGTGACCTTCCGGGGTAATACCAAGGTCGAGCGGCTGCAGCGCGTCGGTGCGTCCTGGCAGTTGCTGGACCGCGAAGGCAATTTGCTGACCAGCGCCAGCCATGTGGTGCTGGCCAACGCGGCCGATGCACCGCGCCTGCTGGCCCCGCTGGGCCTGGACGACGCATTGCCGGACCTGCAGGAAATGCGTGGTGTGATGAGCAGCGGCCTGCGCCAGCCGGGTGACGAAGCCGCCCTGCCCCCCTTCCCCGTCAACGGCCTGGGCAGTCTGATCCCGGCCGTGCCCACCGAAGACGGTCTGGCCTGGTATGCCGGCGCCACCTATGAAGACGCGACCCAGCCACCGGCCACGGCCAGCGAACACCACCACACCAATCTCGAGAAGCTGCGCACCCTGCTGCCCGCCGCGGCCCAGGCACTGGCGCCCTCCTTCGCGCCGGACACCGCGCGCGGCTGGGGCGGCACCCGCTGCGTCAGCGCCGACCGCCTGCCCCTGGTCGGCCCACTCGAAGAAGGCCCTCGGCCCACGCTGTGGATAAGCGCTGCCATGGGCTCACGCGGCCTGAGCTTCGCCATGCTCTGCGCCGAACTGCTGGCCGCCCGCCTGGGCGCCGAGCCCTGGCCCGTGGAGGCCAGTCTGGCGCGCGCGCTGCATGCGCGACGCGCAGACTGAGCTTTGCACGACAATGCGCCCACCATGGGCCACAAGATCCTCCTCGACTGCGACCCCGGCGCCGACGACGCGCTGGCGCTGTACTTCGCGCTCGCGCATCCGGACCTGGACCTGCTGGCCGTCACCACCACCTTCGGCCACCTCACCGTGGCCCAGGCCACGCGCAATGCCCTGCTGCTCTGCGCGCTGGCCGGGCGCCCGGATCTGCCCGTCTGCAGCGGCGTGGCCACGCCCACGCGCAAGGCGACCTGGTGGCACGACCCCGAGGCCTTCAGCGCCGACGGTCTGGGCCATCTGCCACAGCGCCCGACCGAAGCGCATGGCCCCGACGAACGCTCGGCCGCGCGCTGCATCGTGGAAGAGGCGCAGGCCCACCCGGGCCAGCTGAGCCTGGTCTGCGCCGGTCCGCTGGGCAATCTGGCCCAGGCCCTGCGCCTGGAGCCGCACCTGCCCGAACTGCTGGCCCAGGTGGTGGTGGCCGGCGGCAGCATTGCCGCACCGGGTGATGTGTCGCCCGTGGCCGAAGCCAATTTCTGGTGCGACCCGCACGCTGCCGACCTGGTGCTGACGGCCGGGTTCAAGCTGACGATGCTGGGTCTGGACGTGACGCAAGCCGCCCCACTGCCGCTGGCCCTGATCGAAAAAATCGCCGCCCAGCGGCCCCACCCCGCCATCGCAGCCCTGCTGCATGCGACTCGCCACCACGCCAGCCACCGGGCCCGGCTGGAACCTGGCACACCGCCGGCCTGCCCCGCCCCGGGCTGGCTGGGCCTGGCCTGGCTGCTGCAGCCCGGGCTGTTCAAGACCGCATCCGGCCGGGTGCGCGTGGTGCCTGACGGCCTGGCCGAGGGCCAGAGCGTGATGGACCGGCGCGAGCACATCCCCTACCCCCAGGGGGGCTGGGAGGCGCAGATTCCCCAGATCCAGGCCGCCCTGCAGGTGGACGCCCCGGCCAGCCTGGCGCTGTTTGAAAGTACTTTGGGGCGCAACTGGCTGTCTTCCCGGCCGGATTGAGCCCTGCAGGATCAGTGCTTATTACTGATTCTTATAGCAATCCAAGAAAAATGTAGTTTGGAATCTGAAGCCCCGCTTCTACAGTCGCGTCCATGCATGACGTGGCGTTCGTTTTGGCGGGGTTTTTTGTCGGTCTGGTCGTCGGCCTGACCGGCGTGGGCGGAGGCTCGCTCATGACGCCCATCCTGATCTTCTTTTTTGGCGTCAAGCCGCACCTAGCCATCGGCACCGATCTGCTGTTCGCCGCCTTCACCAAGCTGGGCGGCACCGTGCGCCTGGCGCGCGCCCGTGTGATCGACTGGCGCATCGTGGGCAGCCTGTCGGCCGGCAGCATCCCGGCCGCCCTGATCACGCTTTATGTCCTGCACCGGGTCGGCCCGGCCAACCCGGCCGTCCAGAGCCTGATGACCAGCACCCTGGGCGTCGCCCTGCTGCTGACGGCCGCCGCCACCCTGTACAAGGCCGTACGAGGCAAGGCCCTGCCGGCCACCCTGGTCGCTGGCCAGGAGGCTGCCGCTGCCAAGCCGCGCCACTGGAGCCTGCCGCTGCTGCTGGGCGCCATGGTGGGCACGCTCGTGACGCTGACCTCGGTGGGCGCGGGCGCCATTGGCGTCAGTGTGCTGCTGATCGTCTACCCGCTGCTGCCGCTGCCGCGCATCGTGGCCGCCGACATCGCCTACGCCGTGCCGCTGACCCTGGTGGCCGGCCTGGGCCATGCCTCGCTGGGTTCGGTGGACTGGAGCCTGCTGGCCCTGCTGCTGGCCGGTTCCTTGCCCGGCATCTGGCTGGGCACGCATCTGATGCACCGCATCAACGAGCGCGTGGTGCGCTCCCTTCTTTCCGTGCTGCTGGCCTGGGCCGGCCTCAAGCTGATTGCGATCTGACATGTACCAATACACCGACTTCGACCGCCAGTTCGTGCGCCTGCGCGCCGAGCAGTACCGCGACCAGCTCACGCGCCGCCTGAACGGCCAGCTCAGCGAGGAAGACTTCCGCCCGCTGCGTCTGCAGAACGGCTGGTACGTGCAACGCCATGCGCCCATGCTGCGTGTGGCCGTACCCTATGGCGAACTCTCCAGCGCCCAGGTGCGTGTGCTGGCGAAGATCGCCCGCGAGTACGACCAGCCCGGCCACGAGGTGTTCCAGGGCGCGGTGGCCGCGCAGAACAAACTGGGCGACATCCAGCTGCGCGACGGCAAGGCCATCGGCAGCCGCCTGACCACCGGCTACGCCCACTTCACGACGCGCCAGAACGTGCAGTTCAACTGGATCCCGCTGGACAAGAGTGCCGACGTCATGGACCTGCTGGCCAGCGTGAATATGCACGGCATCCAGACCAGCGGCAACTGCATTCGCAACATCACCAGCGACGCGCTGGCCGGCATCGCCGTGGACGAGGTCGCTGACCCGCGCCCTTTCGCCGAGATCCTGCGCCAGTGGAGCACGCTGCACCCCGAATTCGCCTTCCTGCCGCGCAAATTCAAGATCGCCATCACGGGCGCCAAGGAAGACCGCGCTGCCATCGCCTGGCACGACATCGGCCTGCAGCTGCTGCGCAATGCCGAAGGTACGCTGGGTTTCAAGGTGCTGGTGGGCGGCGGCATGGGTCGCACGCCGGTGATCGCCACCGTGATCCGTGAGTTCCTGCCCTGCGACCAGATCCTCAACTATGTCGAGGCTGCGGTGCGTGTCTACAACCGCTGGGGCCGTCGCGACAACAAGTACAAGGCCCGCATCAAGATCCTGGTCAAGGCCGAGGGCCAGCGCTACATCGACGAGGTGGAGGAGGAATACCGCCAGATCGTCAACGTGGACGGCGCCCCGCACACCATCACCGCAGCCGAGTTCGAGCGCGTGGGCACCTCTTTCGTGCCGCCCACGCTGACCTGCGACCGCAAGAGCGCGGACGCCAAGATCGCCCAGATCCTGCGCGCGGCCGCCGAGGACGACGTCGAGTTCGGCCGCTGGCTGCGGCGCAATGTGCATGCGCACAAGAACCCGGACCTGCGCGCCGTGACGCTCTCGTTCAAGCGCCTGGGCCAGTCGCCCGGCGACGCCACGGCGGCCCAGCTCGACGCGGTGGCCGAGCTGGCCGAGCGCTACAGCGGCGGCGAGGTCCGCGTGACGCACCAGCAGAACCTCGTGCTGCCGTGGGTACGCTGCGACCAGCTGGCGGAGCTCTGGCGCGAGGCCCGTCACCTGGGCCTGGCCAAGCCCAACATCGGCCTGCTCACTGACATGATCGCCTGCCCCGGGGGCGACTTCTGCGATCTGGCCAACGCCCGCTCGCTGCCCCTGGCCGAAGCCATCACGGCGCGTTACCAGGACCTGGACGAGCTGCACGACCTGGGCGAGGTCGACCTGCACATCAGCGGCTGCATCAACTCCTGCGGCCATCATCACAGCGGCCACATCGGCATCCTGGGCGTGGACAAGGACGGACGGGAGTGGTACCAGGTCACCGTGGGCGGCTCCGACGGCAAGCAGCTGTCGGGCGCGCCGGTGCCGGGCAAGGTCATCGGCCCCTCCTTTTCGGCCCACGAGGTGCCCGACGTGATCGAGGCACTGCTCGACACCTACCGCACCCAGCGCCAGGACGGCGAGAACTTCATCGACACGCTGCGCCGTGTCGGCACCGAACCGTTCAAGCAGGCCGGCCAGCAGGCCCGCCACGACACCGACCACGTAGCCACCGCCACGGCCTAAAGGAGTGCACCTGATGAAACTGATCCACGCCGATACCGCGCCGACCGAGCCGCAGGACCTGCAGACGCTGATCCTGGCCAATGACACCGACCCGCGCACGCTGTCACTGGAAGGCCTGACCCGCATCGACCTGCATTTCCCCAGCTTCACCGACGGCCGCGCCCACAGCCAGGCGCACCTCTTGCGCCGCCGCCTGGGCTACCGGGGCGAGATCCGCGCCACCGGCGACGTGCTGGTCGACCAGTTGCCGCTGCTGGTGCGCAACGGCTTCGACGTGGCCGTGCTGCGGGCCGACCAGGACCTGGCCGTGGCCGAGCGCCAGCTGGCGCGTTTCAAGACCTATTACCAGGGCGACGCCGTGTTGTCGCGCCCGCGCTTCGTGCAAGCCGCCTGATCCGAAAGCCGTGATGAAAGCCACCGAACTCAACGCCCGCGCCAGCAGCGACTACGCAACCAAGCTGGCTCGCACGCAGGCACTGCTGCAGCAGGCGGCGCGCGACTACGCCCCCGTCATGCCCGGCGGCCCCTCCCTGGTCAGCCTGGCCTGCAGCCTGGGCGCCGAGGACATGGTGCTGGCCCATCTGGTCAACAGCCTGCGCCTGAACATCGGCATCTTCGTGCTCGACACCGGCCGCCTGCACACGCAGACGCTCGAACTGATGCACCAGCTCAAGGCGACCTCGCACGCGCCGGTGGAAATCTTCCGGCCGCAGACCGAAGCCGTGGTGACTTTCGTGCAGCGCGAAGGCAAGGACGCGATGTACAAGAGCATCGCGCTGCGCAAGGCCTGCTGCCAGATCCGCAAGATGGAGCCGCTGGAGCGTGCCCTGGCCGACAAACGTGCCTGGGTCACGGGCCTGCGCCGCGAACAGTCCGGCGCGCGCGCCGAGGTGCCCTTCATCGACGACAGCAACGCCCATCGCCTGAAGTTCAACCCCCTGGCCGAGTGGACCTGGGGCGACGTCTGGTTCTACATCCAGACCCACGACGTGGCCTACAACCAGCTGCACGACCAGTTCTACCCCAGCATCGGCTGCGAGCCCTGCACCCGTGCCATCTCGCTGGGTGAAGACTTCCGCGCCGGGCGCTGGTGGTGGGAGGATGAAGCCGCCAAGGAATGTGGTTTGCACGTCCAGCAGGAACCCCTGAAACAAGGAGCGCCGACATGAACGCGCGTACCGAACACGAATTACTGAACCCCACCGTGCACCAGCTGAGCAACGCCCACCTCGACGCGCTCGAGGAAGAAACCATCTTCATCCTGCGCGAGGTGGCCGCCACGTTCGAGCGCCCGACCCTGCTGTTCTCGGGCGGCAAGGATTCGCTGGTGATGCTCAAGTGCGCCGAGAAAGCGTTTGGTGCGGGTCGCCTGCCCTACCCGCTCTTGATGATCGACACCGGCCACAACTTCCCCGAAGTGACGGCTTTCCGGGACCAGCGTGCGACTGAGCTGGGCGCCGAACTCATCGTGCGCAATGTGGAAGACTCCATGCGGCGCGGCACCGTGCGCCTGGCCCACCCGGGCGAGAGCCGCAACGTGCACCAGTCGGTCACGCTGCTGGAAGCCATCGAGGAATTCCGCTTCGACGCGCTGATCGGTGGTGCCCGCCGCGACGAGGAGAAGGCCCGCGCCAAGGAGCGCATTTTCTCCCACCGCGACAGCTTCGGCCAGTGGAACCCGAAGGCCCAGCGCCCCGAGCTCTGGACCCTGTTCAACACCCGCATCGCCCCGGGTGAACACTTCCGCGTGTTCCCGATCTCCAACTGGACCGAACTCGACGTCTGGCAGTACATCGAGCGCGAAGCCATCGCCCTGCCTTCGATCTACTACACGCACAAGCGCCAGGTGGTGGACCGCCGCGGCATGCTGGCCCCCGTGACCAAACTCACGCCCCCGCGTGAGGGCGAACAGGTCATCCTGCGTGACGTGCGTTTCCGCACCGTGGGCGACATCACCTGCACCTGCCCGGTGGCCAGCACGGCTGCCACGGCCGGCGAGATCGTGATCGAAACCCTGGCCGCCGAGGTCAGCGAGCGCGGCGCCACACGCATGGACGACCAGACCTCGGACGCCTCGATGGAAAAACGTAAAAAGGATGGTTACTTCTGATGGAAGCCCTCAAATTCATCACCTGCGGCAGCGTTGACGACGGCAAAAGCACGCTGATCGGCCGCCTGCTGGTCGACACCCGCGCCGTGCTGCAGGACCACCTGGCCGGTGTACAGCGCCAGGGCCAGACCGACCTGGCCCTGCTGACCGACGGCCTGTCCGCCGAGCGCGAGCAGGGCATCACCATCGACGTGGCCTACCGCTACTTCAGCACCGAGACGCGCAAGTTCATCATCGGCGACGCGCCGGGCCATGAGCAGTACACGCGCAACATGGTCACCGCAGCATCGAGTGCCGACGCCGCCGTGGTGCTGGTCGATGCCACCAAGCTGGACTGGGCCCAGAAGCCAGATGCCGTGCTGCCACCCGCAGACCGTGGTCACGGTTTGCTTCCCCAAACCCGCCGCCACAGCCTGCTGCTGCAGCTGCTGCGTGTGCCCTCCATCGTCTTCGCCGTCAACAAGCTGGACGCGGTGGACGACGCCACGCTGGCTTTCAGGCACATCAGCGCCGCCCTGCAGGCTTTCGCCCGTAACGCCGGCCTGGACGTGCGCGCCACGGTGCCGGTCTCGGCCCTGCGGGGCTGGAACGTGGTCGATGGACCGGAGCAGGCCGGCTGGTGCGGCTACCAGGGCCCGACCCTGCTGGACATCCTGGAACAGCTGCCGGTGACGGCCGCCGACACGGCCCTGCCGCTGGCTTTTCCGGTGCAGTGGGTGGAAAAGTTCTCTTCTTCGAGCGACACCTCCCAGGGCCGCCGTGTCTTCTGGGGTCGTGTGGCCGCTGGCAGTGTCCAGGCCGGCGACACCGTGCGCATCTTCCCCAGCGGCCAGACGGCCACCGTGGCCCAGGTGCTCGACCATGTGCGCCAGCCGGGCAGCGTGAGCGCCGGGCACAGCGCCGGCATCGTGCTGGACCGCGAGGTGGACGTCTCGCGCGGCGACTGGCTGCTGGCCGCAGGCCAGGACCAGAGCTCGCGCGAACTGCAGGCCACCGTGGCCTGGATGGACGACGAGCCCCTGGTGGCTGGCCGGGTCTACTGGGCACTGCACGGGCACCGCTGGGTCAAGGCCCGGGTCAAGCGCATCGTGCACCGCCTGGACATCAACACCCTGGCCGAGGAGGACGCCAAGCAGCTGGAACCCAATGCCATCGGCCACGTCGAACTGGCCCTGCAGGAGGCGGTTCCGGCCCTGTCCTTTGGCCGCTCCCGCAGCCTGGGATCACTGATCCTGGTGGACACGGCCAGCCACAAGACCTCGGGGGCGGTACTGGTCAATTGACGCCCCCGGGACTTGATCCATCTCAACAACCCTGCGCCTGACAAGGGCGAGAATCCCAGGGGTCTTCAAAACCCAATAAAATCAAGGACTTTTAGTCTTGGCCAGAACTACAACATGACCCACGTCGTCACCGAATCCTGCATCCGCTGCAAATACACCGACTGTGTTGACGTCTGCCCCGTCGACTGCTTCCGCGAAGGTCAGAATTTCCTGACCATCGATCCGGACGAATGCATCGACTGTGCCGTCTGCATCCCCGAGTGCCCGGTTAACGCCATCTACGCCGAAGAGGACGTGCCGGCCGACCAGCAGCACATGACCAAGCTCAACGCGGATCTGGCCAAGCTGCCAACCTGGAAGAGCATCACCAAACGCAAAGCCCCGCTGCCCGACGCAGACGAGTGGAAAGACAAAACCGGCAAGCTCAAGGAGCTTGCGCGCTAACCTGCACGCAAAGAATGGACTCCAAACTCAGCCCCGCCGTGATCCAGACCGCCCAGGCCCATGAAGGCCCGATCGAAACCGATGCCGTGATCGTCGGTGCCGGCCCTGTCGGCCTGTTCCAGGTCTTCGAGCTCGGCCTGCTCGAAATCAAGGCCCATGTGATCGACTCGCTCGCCTACCCCGGCGGCCAGCCCATGGAGCTCTACCCCGACAAGCCGATCTACGACATCCCGGCCGTGCCGGTGTGCACGGGCAAGGAACTGACGGACTCCCTGCTCAAGCAGATCGAGCCCTTCGGCGCGACCTTCCATCTGGGCCAGGAAGTGACCGTGGTGAAGAAGCAGGACGACGGCCGTTTCTTCGTCGAGACCAGCAAGGGCACCCAGTTCCTGACCAAGACCATCTTCATCGCCGCCGGCGTGGGCGCCTTCCAGCCGCGAACGCTCAAGGTGGACGGCCTGGACAAGTTCGAAGGCACGCAGCTGCATTACCGCGTGAAGAACCCGGCCGACTTCGCCGGCAAGAACCTGGTCATCGTGGGCGGCGGCGACTCCGCCCTGGACTGGACGCTGAACTTCACCAATGAAGGCCCGAACAAGGCCGAGAGCGTGATCCTGCTGCACCGTCGCGACGGCTTCAAGGCCGCCCCGGCCAGCGTGGCCAAGATGCGTGAGCTGTGCGACGCCTACGAGATGCAGTTCATCGTCGGCCAGGTCACCGGCTTTGACGAGACGGACAGCAAGCTCAGCGCCATCAAGGTCACGGGCGGTGACGGCGTCACCCGTGTGGTGCCACTGGACGTGTTGCTGGTCTTCTTCGGTCTGAGCCCGAAACTGGGACCGATTGCGGAATGGGGCCTGCAGATCGAGCGCAAGCAGCTCGTGGTGGACACCGAGAAGTTCTCCACCAGCGTGCCCGGCATCTTTGCCGTGGGCGACATCAACACCTACCCCGGCAAGAAGAAGCTCATCCTCTCCGGCTTCCATGAGTGTGCCCTGGCCGCCTTCGGCGCCATGCCCATCATCTTCCCCGAGAAGAAGGTGCACCTGCAGTACACCACCACCAGCCCCAAGCTGCACAAGGTCTTGGGCGTGGAATCCCCGGTCTTCGACTGAGGACCGCTACTGCAAAGGCCGCTGCCGGCGTTGCGCGGCCTTGCCGTGCTTATCAGCACTGTCTGCGGCCGCGCGCCTAGGCACCGGCCTTTTCGCTACGCCGTACAATTCGTCCGTGTCCATCCGGGCACATTTGCTAGGGGTGTTGCCGTGGTGCCAACCACGGCGACTGAGAAAGTCCCTTTGAACCTGATTGAGGTAATGCTCACGCAGGGAAGCAGGCCAAAGACCAGGTCCTCGACCACCGGCACCGGCCCCTCTCCCTGCTGCTTTGGTATGAAACGCGTGAACGTCTCAGTGTGTCCCCGCCAGGATCCGCATGGCCACCGGCGCATGGCCGTGGTTAAGCGGACCGTGCCCCTGACCGGTGCGCACCTCCGCCCCTGCGGCGATGGCGCCCAGGATGTAGGCGCGCGCCAGGCACACTGCCTCCTCCAGCGGCTGGCCCAGCGCCAGCTGCGCGGCAATCGCAGAGGACAGGGTGCAGCCCGTGCCGTGCACGTTTTTGCTGGCGATGCGCGCCGAAGCCAGGCGCACCGGCTCGCGTCCCGGCTGCTGCAGCAGGTCCACCACCTCATCGCCCTGCAGGTGCCCGCCCTTGAGCAGCACGCTGGGCGCGCCCAGGGAAAGCAGCTCTTGGGCTGCGGGTTCGAGCCCGGCGATACCGGCGATCTTGTGACCGAGCAGCAGCTCGGCCTCGTCGAGGTTGGGCGTGATCACGGTGACCAGGGGAAAGAGCTCCTGCACCAGCACGGCCACGGTCTCCTCGGCGATCAGGCGGTCGCCGCTGGTGGCCACCATCACCGGGTCCAGCACCACGTGCTTCAGCCCGTGACGGCGGATGGCCTGCGCCACCACACGCACGATGCCCGGCGCGTGCAGCATGCCGATCTTCACGGCATCGGCGCCAATGTCCTCGATCACCGCGTCGATCTGCGCGGCCAGGAACTCGGGCGGCACGCCATGGATGGCGCGCACGCCCTGCGTGTTCTGCGCCGTAAGAGCGGTGATGGCCGTCATGCCGTAGCAGCCCAGGGCGCTGAAGGTCTTGAGGTCGGCCTGGATGCCGGCGCCGCCGCCGCTGTCCGAACCCGCGATGGAGAGCACGCGCGGGTAGTGTTTGTCGTTCGTCGTGGGATTCGTCATGGCGCGCATTATCGAACACCCCCAGGCTGCGCGCACTTCGTGTCGCTACGCCACCCTCCTCAAGGGGGCAGCGCCAGCGGCCCGGCGAAGCCGGTTCCGCGGCGTTCTTGGTTTAGATCACGTCCAACGGCGCATTACTCCACATGCGTGGCATTTTGAAATGAATTTGTCTTCTCCATCCTCTGTTGTGCTCGGCGCCGGCATCATGGGCCGTCTGCTGGCCTGGCAGCTGGCGCGCGCCGGCCACCGAGTCACGGTCTTTGAGGCGGGCGGTGCCGACGCGCAGAGCTCACCCGCACGCATCGCCGCTGCCATGCTGGCGCCCCTGGCCGAGTCGGCCATCACCGAGGCCAGCGTGGTCGAGATGGGGCGCCATGCGCTGACGCGCTGGCCGCAACTGCTGGCGCAGCTCTCCTTACCCGTGTTCTTCCAGCAGACCGGCACACTCATCCTCTGGCATCGGCAGGACGCTGCGGAGGCACGGCGTTTCGCCGGTCTGCTGCAAGCCACGAATGAGAAAATACCGGCCCTGCCCAAGGTGCAGGCGCTGGACGCCGCCGGTGTGAAGGCGCTGGAGCCCAGCCTGGAAAACCGCTTTGCCCAGGGCCTGTACCTGCCCGGTGAAGGCCAGCTCGACAACCGCGAGCTGATGGCCGCTCTGCTGCATGAGCTGCAGGCCTTGAAGGTGGAACTGCACTGGAACAACCCGCGTACGCCGCAGGACTTCCAACCGGGTACGACCGGGCAGCCGGAGTGGCTGTTCGACTGCCGTGGCCTGGGCGCCAACGCCCAGTGGGGCCAATTGCGCGGCGTGCGCGGCGAGGTGGCGCGCATCCACGCACCTGAGGTGGCCTTGAGCCGCCCGACACGCCTGATCCATCCGCGTTACCCCATCTACATTGCGCCCAAGCAGGACGGCCTGTTCGTGATCGGTGCGACCGAAATCGAGAGCAACGATGTCTCGCCGCCCAGCGTGCGCTCCACGCTGGAGCTGCTCAGCGCCGCCTATGCCGTCCATCCGGGTTTCGCCGAAGGCCGCATCATCGAGATCGCCACCCAGTGCCGGCCCACCCTGCCGGACAACCTGCCGGCCATCCGCCAGCTGGGCCCCCGTTGCCTGCAGATCAACGGCCTGTACCGCCACGGCTTCATGATCTCGCCCGCCCTGCTGGACGTGGTGCTGGAGTTCGTTGCGCAGCAGACCACTACACTGGCGGGTTCGCTGGACCTGCGCATGGAAACCGTCGCCTGAACTCATGAAAGTCATCATCAACAAGCAGGAACACGTGTTGGCAGCCGACGCCAACGTGGCAGACGCTGTGGCGGCCATCGATGCAAAACCGCCCTTTGCCGTCGCCGTGAACACGCAATTTGTTCCCAAGACGCAGTACGCCCAGCAGACGCTGAACGAAGGCGACCGCGTTGAAATCATCTCTCCCGTTACCGGCGGATGACATGGCACACCCCCAGGCTCCGCGCACTGCGTGTCGCTCCGCCACCCCCCTTGCAGGGGGCAACGCCAGTGGCCCGGCAAAGCCGGTTCCACGGCTCTCCCCGCGAAAACTTCCCCTTATGCCTTCCGGCACCTTTGGAGACTCCCATGCGTGAAGGACAAGCCCACGTCATCCGGCGCGAGGACTACACCGCCCCGGCCTACTGGATCGACACGGTCGACCTGAGTTTCGACCTGGACCCGGCCAAGACCCGCGTGCTCAACAAGATGACGCTGCGTCGCAACCCGGCCGTGGCAGCCCAGCCCCTGCGCCTGGACGGCGAGGAGCTGAACCTGGCGCGTGTGCTGGTCAACGGCCAGGGCACCAGCTTCAAGATGGACGGCGCCCAGCTGGTGCTGGAGAACCTGCCCGAGGGTGAAGCCCCATTCGAGCTGGAGATCTTCACCACCTGCGCCCCGGCGAAAAACACCAAGCTCATGGGCCTGTACGTGAGCAACGACTCCTTCTTCACGCAATGTGAAGCCGAGGGTTTCCGTCGCATCACCTACTTCCTGGACCGCCCCGACGTGATGGCCAGCTACACGGTGACCTTGCGCGCCGACAAGCGCAAGTACCCCGTGCTGCTGTCCAACGGCAACCTGGTCGAACAAGGTGAGCTGGAAGAAGGCCGCCACTTTGCCAAGTGGGTCGATCCGCACCGCAAGCCCTGCTACCTTTTCGCCCTCGTGGCCGGCCAACTGGTGGCGCGTGAACAGCGCATCACGGCACGCAACGGCCAGGAACACCTGCTGCAGGTCTATGTGCGCCCGGGTGATCTGGACAAGACCGAACACGCCATGAACTCGCTCATGGCTTCCGTGGCCTGGGACGAGGCGCGCTTCAAGCTGCCGCTGGACCTGGAACGCTTCATGATCGTCGCCACTAGCGACTTCAACATGGGCGCCATGGAGAACAAGGGCCTGAACATCTTCAACACGAAGTACGTTCTGGCCAACCAGGCCACGGCCACCGATGCCGACTACGCCAACATCGAGAGCGTGGTGGGCCACGAGTACTTTCACAACTGGACCGGCAACCGCGTCACCTGCCGCGACTGGTTCCAGTTGAGCCTCAAGGAAGGCCTGACCGTCTTCCGCGACCAGGAGTTCAGCCAGGACTTGGCGGGCGACCTGTCGGCGCGCGCCGTCAAGCGTATTGAGGACGTGCGTGTGCTGCGCACCGCCCAGTTCCCCGAAGATGCCGGCCCCATGGCCCACCCGGTGCGTCCGGACTCCTACATCGAGATCAACAACTTCTACACCGTCACCGTCTACGAAAAAGGCGCCGAAGTCGTGCGCATGCAGCAGACGCTGACCAGCCGTGAAGGTTTTGCCAAGGGCATGGCCCTGTACTTCCAGCGCCATGACGGCCAGGCCGTCACATGCGACGATTTCGCCCAGGCCATCGCTGACGCCAACCCCGGCTCCGAGCTGGCACGCCTGCTGCCGCAGTTCAAGCGCTGGTACAGCCAGGCCGGCACGCCGCGGCTGGGCGCCAGCGCGCAGTACGACGCAGCAACCCGCAGCTACACACTGACGCTGAGCCAATCCTGCGCCCCCACGCCGGGCCAGGCCGTGAAAGAGCCTTTTGTCATCCCGGTCAGCCTGGGCTTGATCACGACCGACGGCCGCGAGCTACCGCTGCAACTCGAAGGCGAAGCCGAACCCGGCCCGAGCTCGCGCACCATCGTGCTCACCGAAGCCTCGCAGACCCTGCGCTTCGTCAACATCGATACCAAGCCCGTGCCCTCGCTGCTGCGCGGTTTCAGCGCCCCCGTGGTGCTGGCATTCGACTACAGCGACGGACAGCTGCTGGCCCTGCTGGCCCACGACACCGACCCCTTCAACCGCTGGGAAGCCGGCCAGCGCCTGGCCGTCAAGCGCGCACTGGCCTTCATCCGCGGCAGCGCCCAGCCAGGCGAAGCCAAAGTGCTGGACACCGCCTACATCGACGCCATGCGCCAGGTGCTGCGCCACCCCACGCTGGACGCCGCCTTCAAGGAACTGGTGCTCACCCTGCCTGCCGAGACCTATATGGCCGAGCAGCTGGACGTGGTAGATCCGCAGCGCGTCCACGCCGTGCGCGAGTCCATGCGCCAGCAACTGGCACTGGAGCTGCGGCACGACTGGGCCTGGGCCTATGAGGAACACCAGGCCACCGGCGCCTACCGCCCGGACGCCGTCTCTTCCGGTCGCCGTGCCCTGAGCGGCCTGGCGCTCACCATGCTGTGTCTTGCCGCGCGCGAGACCGGTGACGTGATCTGGCCCGGCAAGACCTACCAGCGTTTCAAGGACGCCGGCAACATGACGGACCGCTTCAATGCGCTCAATGCCCTGGTCAACAGCGGCCACGCGCTGGCGGGCGAGGCCCTGGCGCGCTTCCACGCCCTGTTCAAGGACGAGGCCCTGGTGCTGGATAAATGGTTCGCCCTGCAGGCCGGCACCTGCGACCGCGGCGGCCAGGTGCTGCCCGCCGTGCGCCAGCTCATGGGTCACCCGGACTTCAACCTGCGCAACCCCAACCGCGCGCGCAGCCTGATCTTCAGCTACTGCAGCGCCAACCCCGGTGCCTTCCACCGCGCCGACGCCGCGGGTTATGTCTACTGGAGCGAACGTGTGCTGGAACTGGACGGCATCAACCCGCAAGTCGCCGCCCGCCTTGCACGTGCACTGGACCGCTGGAAGAAACTGGCGGAGCCCTACCGCACCGCCGCACGCGAAGCGATTGCCCGCGTGGCAGCCAAGCTCGAGTTGAGCAACGACGTGCGCGAGGTCGTAACCCGCGCCCTCGCTGATTGATATGTCACACCCCCAGGCTGCGCGCACTTCGTGTCGCTTCGCCACCCCCCTTGCAGGGGGCAACGCCAGCGGCCCGGCAAAGCCGGTTCCACGGCGTTCCCGGTTTACATGCCTTCATACGTCGCAGAACTGACTACCCCTGGAGTTCTTCTATATGTCTTCCAAGATTTCCCTCACACGCTACCTCGTCGAGCAGCAACGCATCGACGGCCACATCCCGTCCGAACTGCGCCTGCTGCTCGAAGTGGTGGCGCGCGCCTGCAAGAGCATCAGCCAGGCCGTCAACAAGGGTGCGCTGGGCGGCGTGCTCGGTACCGCCGGCAGCGAGAACGTGCAGGGCGAGGTGCAGAAGAAGCTCGACATCATCGCCAACGAGGTGCTGATCGAGGCCAATGAATGGGGCGGTCACCTGGCGGCCATGGCCTCGGAAGAGATGGACAGCATCTACGTCGTGCCCAACCGCTACCCCAAGGGCGAATACCTGCTGCTGTTCGATCCCCTGGACGGCTCCAGCAACATCGACGTGAACGTCAGCATCGGCACCATCTTCTCGGTGCTCAAGAAGGGCAACGACCATCCCACGATGGTCGAGCCGGTCAGCGAAAACGACTTCCTGCAGCCCGGCCGCCAGCAGGTGGCCGCCGGCTACTGCGTCTACGGTCCGCAGACCACCCTGGTGCTGACGGTGGGCGACGGCGTGGCCATGTTCACGCTGGACCGCGAGCAGGGCTCCTTCGTGCTGACGCAGGAGAACGTGCAGATTCCGGAAGACACCAAGGAATTCGCCATCAACATGAGCAATATGC
>LNFM01007486.1_pt1 | contig 17095 bp, 20 predicted proteins | sample 596031 | NCBI WGS metagenome assembly LNFM01 (sample SAMN04254537, study PRJNA301005) | activated carbon metagenome | isolation source: dual media filters at the Ann Arbor, Michigan drinking water treatment plant | place: USA: Ann Arbor
GATATCGGCCGCCAGCCATACCAGAACAGCCAAATCGCGACTGTTCAGTGCGTCCATGCCGGGACTTTTGCTAATGTTTGGCGTATGTTCCAGCAGGATTGCATTTGCTATATCGCAACACAGATCGGTGCATGTCTTCGGTTTTTTAGAAACTTAAACATTTCGTCGCCAATTAACACGAACCTTTTTTTGCGGGTCCTACCCAGCGGGAATCATAAAAGTAAAGGGATGGCGAACCGCAAAAAATATGTCTGTCCTCGATTTTCAACATCACAACAGTTTGAAGTTACAGTTTTACCGCTCTATCTGGCGCATTGCACTCTTTCAGAAGTTTTAAAACCGGATGCTGATTAGCTCTGACTAGCTGACAGCAATGTTGGACACTACCGACAGTCCCCTTTTATTGGGGAATGACGGTAAGCGAACCTTCGTTCATCCGCTATGTCAAGGGCTGCTTTGCGCCCTATTCTGTTGAAAAAGTCGGCCGGCCTATTTTCGTTACTCTGTACGGACTCGCGGGACATCTTTAGCCCCTACCCATCACTGCAAGTAAAAAGTAAGCTCACATCATGTGGCACGGACAGAACAACCTCTATGTTTCTCCGGATGCGCTTCAGCAATTTGCGTGGTCAGCTCCACTGCGTGACCTTGCCGCCAAAGTTGGCATTTCTGATGTTGGCCTCAAGAAGCTAATGAAAGCCCACGGAGTTACCACACCACCCCAAGGGCACTGGAACCGTGTTCATGCAGGCCGGCCGGTTAAAGACTGTCCTGCCTCGCTACCAAGGCGTCCCGGTCAGACCGGACGCATAAGTGTCGATGATAGGTTTCGAGGTCTGATTGAGGAGGCAGGGCGTTTTCCGATAAGCGGACCATTTGCCTCTGCGTCAGTGCCGGAAGACCTTGAAGAATTGCGCGCTCGGGAGCTGAAGACCCTCGGTCGCATCGCAGCTTCCATGGACCTGCAAAAGCCCCATGTCGGATTGGTTCAGCTTCTGAAGCGAGAGGAACATCGCCGGCAAAAAGCCGCTGCCAGTCGCTGGTACTGGAACGCGCCGGTGTTCGACACGCCGCTTGGGCAACGCAAGCTCAAGCTGCTCAACGGGCTGTTCCGTGGTTTGGAAAGCCGGGGCCATTCGGGCTCGGCATCGGAGCGCCGGGGCGATCTGTCTTCCAGTTGTAAAATCGGAGACATGTTTCTCGGTCTGACGTTCACCATTATTGGCAAGCATCATACCGAAATGATCTCCGGATACCACCGTCCTGCTCGCGACCTGCCTTCTTCGACGCCTCTTTGTCTTTCGATAGATCACAAGTTCCGCATTCCAGTGACCGCGCAATGGCACGATGATAGCGACGGAAAGCTGGAAACGAAACTGGCGCAGATTGCGGCCGACCTGATAGTGGCCGGCGAGGCAGCATTTCGCCAGGGTCTCATCGAGGCCGTCGAACATGAAGAGCGGTTCAGGAGATGGGAAGACGAACGCCGACAGCAGCGCCTGGCGGAGCTACACGAGAAACGGCTTGATGATCTGAAGACCAGCGGTGAGCTACTCGCTCAGGCCACGGAAATCCGCAATCTGATTGCGCGGGTCAAGGCTGCCGCGGTGTCCGGCAATGTCGAAATCAGTAGCGATGAGCTGAATGAATGGGAGCATTGGGCCACGAGCTATGCCGACCGCATCGACCCGGTTCTGTCAGGCCAGATCCTTTCGCACATCCGCGCACCTACAGCGGATTAGTTCAGGGCGTAGTTCCGCCGGATACCTGCTTTCGCAGGTTGCCTAGGGTAGACCCGAGCTTCTGGCCTTTCTTTTTGAGTTTATCGAGCAGAATTGTCGCGTCGGCTTGGGCGACCACGTGTGGCGACCGTGTACATTCCCGCGCCCTTATTGCCGTCAGATTGAAGATCGCTATCCAATTGCCTGAACGTTCAAGTGAGAGAGTTATCACGCCGTGGCAAAGTATCGACCGGAAGTGCTCGTGCTCGCGATAATCGGCAATGGCATTGCGAGCCTTTCCCCCTTCCTTTCCGAATGGCCCTTCTGGCCTCGTTGCATCAGCAAGATCCTCGAAGCGCTGACCGATGAGATGGCGAAGCCGAACAGCGGGACCTCTTTGCGGCACAGCGCTGAGGGTCATCAGGGTTTCCGTCACGGCTGTTTCCGAATGGGCAAAGCACTGCATGCATTCTCCGCGCCAAGCATTGACTGCGCTCCAGGCGCTTTCCCACTGCCTGTCCCACGAATTGGCATCGAGTTGATCGGTGTTTGTCATCTCGCCTGATATAATCAGCTAAACTTGCGAAATCGTTGTCGGGGCTCCGGTACTACCGCTGCCGTTGCGCTTAAGAAGAGTTTTAGAAGGCGAGCCAGACGGAATTTGCAAAGCAGCCAACTGGACCGGCGGTAGCGACTTTCGGCTTTACCGCCTCGGTGATGCATTGTTTAATAAAGCCGGCAGAATCAAATCTGGCATTGGTGAACGAAGAATTGGTGGACAGGGCTGGATTATCAATGTCCTGTCAGAAATGGCGGTTTTCGGTGGATTTCAGAACTCCGATATGTGACAGTATGTGACAGTTTACGGTGCATATCAAGCCTAAGGTTCTTATCTGTAACTGTGATTCGAACTCTTGTTCGGGTTTGCAGTTTGATTCAGGGTATCAAATTTCGCATTCGGCAACAGTGTTCCTGTAGTGTTCTCGTTCGACATCCTTCATCATAAACGGCTCTCGCCGTCACACTTCGCATTATTCCACAGGAAATCGACTGCGTGTCCTCAGAGAAATGAAAATATTTTCGGTCTATCATTTTCCATCTTGCGCTTGAATTTAGCTGAGGACTTAGCAGGATTCGCTGCATGGCCGCACTTTAAACCCTGCGACAAACGGAATCACATTAGCGACGAATTGAAGAGTAAATTTACCATTTACCCTCTTGCGCCTAAATTTGTATCCGCCACTATAGACGGCAGTTGGTGCAAAGGAGCATCAACCTAGGATGTTGCAAGACATTCGCGTAGGCAACCGTCACTCAACAAACTTGTGGCGGTGACGAAGAGATAGATTGAGGTCGTGCTGGTTGCTCGTCGCGGACCTTTACCCCTTCCACAAGGGTGAAGTATGTAAAATCTATCTCTTCGTCAGCTCGTATCACAACAGTGATGCAACGTTGTTCGCACAACTTTCGCTCAATGCCAATTCGAATTTTGATGGGGTGTGCTTTTTGCTCGGTGTGAAGAGTTTCGATGTCACGAAAACAGCATACGATCTCGGTTTAAATTTCCGACGATAACCTGGGGACAAGTGGATTTTCCCACCCAATAGCCTGAATATCCTGCTATATCGCTCTGGCCGTTCGACAATGGGATGGCGCAGGCGAAGAGATAGATTGAGGTCGTGCTGGTTGCTCGTCGCGGACCTTTACCCCTTCCAAAAGGGTGAAGTGTGTAAAATCTATCTCTTCGTTACCGAGATAACGGCGTCAACTGGTAGGTGCAATTTTACGGTGAACACAGGGGGGTAGCATGGCGGACGACGGCGGAGACTTTTGGAGCGGCGTGGCAGTCACCGCAGTTCTGGCAGGGGGACTTTATTACTGCACCCGTGAAGAAGAGCCTAAAAAGACTTACCCTCTGCCTGTTCAGACATACGCTGTTGCCGCTGCCGGTGGTGCGACCACCGATGCTCCGCCCACACCGGTTGCTGCTCCCGCGCCAGTGCACAATTACGATGAAAAGGATGGAGCCACTTACTACTACGTGGCAGCGGTATCCGAAGATGAGCGAAAGGCAGGGAAATCGTCAGGTTTTGTTTCCAGCTATCAATATGGTGGAAAAGATGACAACGGAGGCCATATCGTATTTGGTGCCGGACAGCGCTACACCTGTTCGGTCCCCTGCAAGATTATTAAGGCTTCCAGCGGGGCTCGGTTTGAATACAACAAGCGTTCCGTGATAAGCGCAGTGTTCCAAGATGCGATGAGAGGGTTCCTGCAACCTCTGCCCACGCCCAAGACTCAGCCGATACAGGACGATTCGAGAACTGTAACGCCGAGAGCAAGCTATCAGGACGCCTCCGAGAGTCCTGATGGTTCCGGCGGTATACCCAGCGATGCGCCGAGTAGCGACGGCGTTCCGACGGAAGAGGGGACTGAAAGCGTCCAATAGTGCCGACGGACTATCCGGAAACAAAAAGCAGGGCAAAGCGAGAACGTGCGGATATCAGGCCGCAAGGCGCTTCAATAGATTACTGACGGATGACGGATGCCACTTTCCCCCGCGTGGCGTTGCGAAGCCACCCTCGTTCAACCCTCGGGCGATCTGCGGTAGACTGGTGAGGCCTTCAGAGCGCAGCCGGTTTACGATAGGCGCAAGGTCGGTAGCGAAGGCGTCGGCATTGCCCTTGATGGCCTCCAGAGACGCGCCGTTACCTTTTGCGGCCCTGAGTATCGCTGCAGCACCGTTAGGGTTGCCCAGCCGCTTGCCAGACTTGTAGGGTGTCCCATCTGCCTTTGCCCACGTGCCACGCGCCTTAGCGGCAGCTAGAGCCTCTCGGGTGCGCTTGGCGATAGCTTGGCGTTCGGCCTGTGCCACGGCGGCCATGATATGCACCGTCAGCTCATTAGCCTCTGGCATATCTGCAGCGATGAATTTTGCGCCGCTGTCCTGTAACGCGGTGATGAATGCTGCGTTACGTGACAGGCGGTCCAGCTTGGCAATCACAAGGGTGCCGCCGGTGACCTTAGCGTGATGAAGGGCAGCGATGAGTTCCTGCCTGTCGGCAAGTTTCCCGCTTTCCACTTCGGTGTAGTCCGCCATTATCTGCCAGCCGCGTGACTGACACAGGTTGGTGACCGCTTGGCGCTGTGCATCAAGCCCTAGCCCCGAACGTCCCTGTCCCTCAGTTGAAACCCGATAATACGCGATAACCTTGCACATAAACCCTGCCCTTACATAATGGAGTAACGCTCGTTAGGCCATTTTATAAGGGTAGGGAAAGTGGGCAAATATCAACTCATCGTTCGGCAGACTCGTTTGGACTCAACGGCGATGTTTCGACAAAGTGATCTTGCCAAGCGGCCATGATCGCCACACGCTGCCAGCAGCCCGCCATTTTCATATAGCTTGCCCGAAGTTCCTCAGTTGGACTGAGCGTAGCAAGTTGATGAAGGTCGGCAACTTTCGAAAGACATTCGATTTCCGTCAGCATCGGAACACACTACGCCCCGTTTCAACATTAGCCTAGCCGCTTCTCACTTCGTATCGGATACGCGATACGCATACCGGTAGGTCGCTTGTTATTAGGCGCCGACCGAGCGTAAAGGTTTGGGAACGTGTCACCCAATTGAGTGCCAATGCGGTTGGCATTAATGCGCTTGCCTTGGTGTATAGAAGGACCGGTGACCGGCAAAACATCGGTCCTCCTAAGGTAACCCCCATACGGGGGGAAGCCGGTCAATCCGTTGGTGCGTATACCGCTTCGGATTTTTCTACATTTTAGTGGCGGCCTTTGATTGCCAGCCTTCAATCCCCGCCAGAACACTCGGTGCCTTTCGGGCGCACATTCGGTTACCGTGGGTCATCGCGGCAAAGCGATCTCGGGTAACTGGCGAGGTAGCCTTTTGGGCAACCGCAGCGAATGGGTAGAGCTTCACGCGGGAATCCTTCGGGCAGCACGAGCAACTTGCATTGCAGCTTGCCGCTTGGTCTTCAGCTCGGGAGTGCTTTCGCGCTTAGCAAATGGATTGGTCCCCATGCGGTAGGGCCAAAAGGCGCAGTCAGTAATCTGGCAGGTCTTGACGGTGCCTAATTGGCGACCGGCACAATCGATGCAATTGGCACGAATAATCGATGTTAACTTAACTGGGTAATGTCCTGCCGCGTTGAGTTCGGCAGGGGTAACCTCATTTATGTCTCGACCAGGATTTCCCTTAGTTGAGTTATCAATCAAAATATCGTCGGCGTGGGTGTTATGGCTTCGTAACATGGTAGGCTCACTGTTGGCACGACAAAGGCCCCGCCGGTGACCGGCAGGTGCTTTGAGGTGCTGGGGAGTGTCGCTAGGGCGCGACGATTAGCCGTCCGTATCGATGTCGATCAGGAACGGGTTGCCTCGCATATTGCGGACAAAGGCTTGCTGTTGTTGAACGAGGATGCGCTGTGCATGGCGTTCTTTGGTTTCACCGGCGCGACGGGCGTCGGGGTTGTAGCGTTTCTTGGCTTCCCGCAGTTGGCGGTTGGCTAGAATTGCTTGGACCTTTTCAAGGCCGCGTAGGTCATTCCATAGTTCACTTGTCATGTGCTTCCTCTTAGAGATAGCGAAGGCACGGGCCACAGCCCCTACCTCCTTGTGCTTGTTCGCTTGGCAGCGATGGTGCCGCGTAGGGCGTGGGCGTCCCTAGATCACCGTGATGATCATAGTGGTTAGCTCTGGGCTTACGGCCAAGGCCGCTGCGCTTCCCCATGCTGCAAATGCAGCGGTAAAGAGGAGGCGGACCACAATGCTCATCACTTGCCCAGCCCAAATTCCCGACGCCAATCGGGCGGCTGGGTGTTGTGGTTGACGGGCTTGGGAGTAGGTGCAGCTTCGATAGTCACCTCAGGCACCGGCGGGGAGACCGCAGGACCATTCAGGTCACCTAAGGACACCGGCTGGCTTTCGCTGGGATGTCTCGCAGGTGGTGCGCCATTATCGATACGGGTGAACCCGTTGCCCATATCGGTTTCCCATTGGCGGTTGTCTGGGGTTGGTGTGGGTATCGTTGCTCGGTCGCTTCGCTTGAACCGGCTCCCCCGCGAACGGAAATGCAGGCTCATTACTTGCCTCCCTTCAGGTGACGGGCACGGGTAGCGGCAGCGGTATTGATGCGATCATCCGAGGCCATCTTGTGTGCCCGACGGTCAACCTCTTGGGCTTCCCAGACACGGCGCTGCAGGTCCAGATACTCTGCCCAATCCTTTTGACGGGCTTCTTCGCGGCGGCGCTGGCCTTCGCTACCTGCAATCGCTTCGCTGCGATGGAACAGGTCCATTAGCTGCTTGCCAAGGGCGTCTCGTTTGGAGCCGGTAATGACGAACTCATCGCTCTCAATCTGGTTACCAGTGACAGGGTCGGTGACTTTCCGTTTCTCGCCAAGTTGGTCCGCAATCCGAAACGATTCCCGTTCAGCTTCGACGATCTCGAACTCCAGGGCGCAATGCTCCCGAACGTAGTGCGAGGCGTCGTCGGATGTCGACCGGACACGAAGGTTGATTGCTTCCCGTCCTAAGCGTTCGGATATGGCTTGTGATACCGCCGCTTCGCGGTTGTAAGGATTGATTTCGTTTGCACGTTCCTCCAGCGCCTTACGGTCAACTGGGCTAAACGCTTCGAGTGTTACGGCAGGGGCAGGCCCGAGGTTGGCCAGCTTGTCTTGACCCTGCCATGTCGGGAGGTCACTAACCGCGTCGAAGTTCTCAAGCGAAGCGTAGAACTCTTGCTGAGACATCGGCGGGGTGAAGTCGGTTGTCGTTTCGCCGGATGGCTCGGACGTAGTTGTAGTGTCGGTCATGTTTGTGTTCCCTGATCGGGGGTTGGTGGCAGGATTGCCGACCACTGCAATTCGGGCAGTGGGTATCGGATGCCGTGACGGCAAATAGGTGTGACCCAGCACAACCCCCGATAAGGCCTGCACGTGCTGGGTCACTTTCAGGAACTCTACCCGCCCACGTTAGGAAGGGAGTTCACCGAAGTTGATTGATTAGGGAGGTGGTGGAAGGGGGAGCCTTCAGCATCCTGAGGGACACCTAAGGTTACCTAAAGTGATACATTCCATCCGACCGGCGGGGAGTTCTTTCTCCGAGGGCGAGCACTAATTTGCACTTTCTCTGAGAGCCTCAGAAAAGCTAGGGTTCCGAAGGTGCCCTGAAGGTCACCTAGAGTTACCTTAGGTGAATACAGTCCATCGAACCGGAGGGGTTCCTTTTTCAAGGGTGCGGGGTAATGGACACTTTCTCCGAGAGCCTCAGAAAAGCTGAGGTTTTCAAAGGTGCACTGAAGGTCACCTAAAGTTACCTTAGGTGAATACATTCCATCCAACCGGCGGGAAGTTCTTTCTCCGAGGGTGAGGGGTAATTGGCACTTTTTCTGGGAACCGCAGAAAACCTAGTGTCTCCGAGGTTGTTTCGGTGCTCGTCAGGCAATCCCTTAGCGTCGCGTTTCGCCGACCAAGGTAGTCCTGCCCCGCTTTCTGCGATACGCGACGCTAGAGGCCTCTCAAACCCGCAGGAATGCTGGGGCGATTTGGGGCACTTTCGGAAACCCTCGGTCACCTTTCAGGCTCCCCCGAACTGGCGAGCTACACCTTACCCCGAGTTAGGGGTGACGCCCTTTCAGGAGCGGAGGACTCTGGATCAGATTCAGGGTGCGGTTGAGGTTGGTTCAGTTGGCGTCCGTAGTAGTGAGTCAGCAACAGGGGCAAAGCGTTCCCATGAAAAACTCTGCTACCGAGCTGTCTTCAGCACACGCCCTCGCCTTCACGGTTGCCTCTTGCAGCCGTCACGACAACTGCCCCGACGGTTGCCCTCCGGTCACACGTAAAGGTGCTGTAGGTCCACCTTGGGATACCGAATGCTATCCACGGCTGGCTTCAGGGTCTCCAGATCATACCGCCCTGTCCCGTATGCGCCGCTGACCTTGTCCGTCTTGGAGCGTCCAGACAGCTCTTGACCGATAGGGGTCTGGCTTAGATTGACACGTCGTAGAGCGTCCTCGAAGTTGTGCCGGAAACTGTGCATCGAAAGTTGTTGACCGTTCAGGCCAATAGACTTCAGGTGAGCTGCAAACCACTTGCCGAGTAAGTCGCCCCAGTGCCCAGATGCGTTGGGTGTTTCATTGGGGAAGAGCTGGGTGTGACCGGCATCCTTCTGTGCCCTCACGAAAGCTAGGAAGCCAAGGCTGACAAGTTCGGGATGCACCGGCAACACTCGCCGTCCAGACGCGCTCTTGACGCGCTTTCCTTCTTTGGAAGGTTGAATGTGTATCGCGGGAATCTCTCCGTCGATTTCGACGTCAGCAACATCTAGCTGGGCGATCTCTCCGCGCCGCATACCTTGGAACAGAGCCACAAGCGGACCCCAATAGCGCAGCGGGTCACCATCGGTTGACTGGCGGGGTTGCTGCCACGGCCCTGAATGGAACAAGGTATTGAGCTGGGCAGTGGTGAAAGGCGGACGCCTGTCAGCGTCGTCTACGGTATCGTCGGCCACGAGCTTGCCAAGAGGATTGGTAGAAAGCCAGCCCTCCGCGATGCCCCAATGAAAAGCGCCTTTCATGAAAGCTAGATAGGTGTCGTTGACTGATTTCGGGGACAGCGTTGGCAACCCCAATTCTGCCGCCTTCGCCACAGCCTCACGAATAGACAGACCACGCAAGGCTGTCAGCTTCGTCATGTTGGTGGGGATGCCTTGAACAAGCCCGAACAGATCACGTCCGTCGTCACGGGTGATTGCGGCGACATCCTTAGAGGCACCAAAGAACTCCCTCAGGACGTGCAGGGGCGCTTCGATTGCCTTGATGGTGGCAGGTGACCACTTGGCCACGTTATCGGCCTTGAACCCTCCTATAAGGTCACCGATGGTGCGAACCTTGGGGCTTGCAGGTGCAGCTTCCAATGCCCTTCGGATGGTCGGGTCGGTTGGTGTTGCGCCATAGTCGCCAAGCACCCTTGCCCGCTCCAGCATAAGAAGCTCTCGCCGTCCCTGAAGCAATGCCAGCATGAAGCGTCTGGGAGCCTTGTCCTTGCGGTTGAACTCCAGCCCCGCCTCACTGGCTAGGCGTTCGGCCAGAGGTAGGACGGTGTGAAGTTCGCCCTCTGCAATAGATTGGCGGATTTCCGCGTCGGCACTATCAAGTTCCCGTAGGGCCGCGTCGATGTCCATAAGCGGACTATGCGCCTCAGCAACCATCTCCAGCCGCTCTGCGTCCTCTTCCTTAAACCACTTTGCGACAAGGCTCATTCCCTCCAGCTCGGTGAACTGGCGGGGCTTTAAGGATTCTATCTGGGCTTTCGCAGCATCCACAGCGACCCAATATAAACGCTCCGCATCTGGACGCGCTCTCATGGCAACGTCCAGTGAGTCCGTATGCAAGGACATCCTGAAGGAAGACTTTCCGGTGACTGGCCACAGCTTCTTGGGGAAGGCTTTGTTGAAATACCAGATGCCATCGCGGTTCATCAGGTGTGCTTTGTTGGCCATCTCAGGTGCTCCGTATGTGACAGAATTATGTGCCATCGAAGCTCTGAAACCCTTGGAAATCCTGCATTTCTGCCGCTTTTGGGGTAATTGGTGGACAGGGCTGGATTCGAACCAGCGTACGGAAAACCGGGCAGATTTACAGTCTGCTGCCTTTAACCACTCGGCCACCTGTCCACTTCTTTTGCGGGTATTGAGCTCGCGCACAAAGGCCGGTCCCACAAAGGAAGCCGCGCAATGGCGAAACGGTCCTTGCCTGTCAATGCTTCAAATAGGAAAGGGCTGCCAATTGCAAAATTTATCGATCAAGGCACCAAAACGCTGTCACCCCACAAAAACCACCAGGCTCAGGGTGCGCCGCGCAAGTGGCATTCGCTCATTAAATACAAGTATTATCTACGAATAAACACTGCGCGAGTGGGTCCGAAACAGGTCAAGTTATCGATTCTACTGAGCTAACGCGGCGTAAACCCGAAAGGTTTATCGAACGGATGAAAGTCAGCAAACACACCCTATCAACGGACACGTTTGACGAAGACTATTCCACTCTCACGCTTCCCGCTCGTGAACTGTGCCATAGATGCTAGAAATTCTGAGAGTTTGCTCAGCAAGGTCGGAGATTTACACGAGCGCTGGCGTCGAAGGAGAACTACATTGTCACAACGCAGAAGGCCGAGCGCGCTTAAATGTGTGGGGCGTTCGAAATCGGTCGCCTTGCCGGAGAGCTTTATTTAAACACTGATCTTAAGTAATGCGGGCTTGTGCGGGTTCCAAATGGCGTATGATGGAGAGCTTTATTGTCACCTTAAAATTGTATCAGAACGATCTAATTTTCAGAGTTACAATAAAATATCCGTTACGCTGAAGTTGTTACATTAGAAATATCCGTCAGACAGATTACACATTGCTTTTCCGGCAGCTTCGTTGGACACTGCCGACAGTCGCCTTTTATTGCGGGTGTTGCCAGAAACAAACAATGCTGGATGGGAAGGTCTCGTTGAGCCCTCTCAAAAAAAATGCAGCCTGAGCTACTTTTTGCCTGTTCCGCGGGTAGTGGGTGGACTTTAACAGTGAGGCGATACGGTGCGTCTTCGTACCATGCTCAGAAATGGGGGAAAAGTGACCACATTAAGTGACGGCGATCTTCTGAAAGAGATCAACAAAAATCGTTTGATCAAGGATGCCGATAGCGCGTTGTGTTCCGGTGCAAGCTATGAGCTTCGCGTATCCGACGTCTATTATGATTTAACCGAAAGCGATCATCCCATTCAGGTCGGCGCCGGCGAACAGATTCTGATCAAACCAGGGCATCATGTCGTATTGATCACGAAAGAAAATCTCGAAGTACCCGCTGATCTGGTCGGGCGCGTCGTGTGCAAGGGTTCGCTCTTCAGCATCGGTCTCAGTCATGTTGCGACCTATGCAGACCCAGGCTTTGCCGGCAATTTGGGTATCGTCACGCACAATATAAGCGACAAATTCATCCTGCTTCCTCAAGGCGAACCCATCGCGAAGATAGACTTCACGCAACTGTCATCGCCCGCGAAAAAACTGTATCAGGGCCAGCATGGTTTCCGAACCCAAATCTGGCCGATAAAACACCACCTCCAAAAGACATTCGAGCAGGTGAAGGATGACCGAAGAATGGGGACCGAGCGCGAGGAGGCATATCGCCTTTTGCCCAAAGCCACCGCCGACCTTCTCAAAAAACTGGATCGACGACACCGACTGCTCGATTCCGGAATTCTCTTGGTTGTTATACTGAATGCGCTCGCCATCTTCCTCGTTAATCAGCAGTTGATCTCGCAGGTGCAGTCGCTCGCCAGTAATCTCGTGGCCAGCGCCGTCTGGTTTGCAGTTGCCTACTTTGTCGGTAGAAAGGAATGACATGGAGCTGTCAGAGCTAATCGGCCGCCAATTGTCTTCCGACCGTCGTCGGGGCTTCCTTGTGGACTTCGCCACAGACGCGGACCGGCTCCGACAGGTAGAACAAGATCTCATCGGGTTGTTTGGCGAGGTCGGCGAATTTGCCAATCTCATAAAGAAAGTTCGGCTTTCGCAGGACCATGCGGACTATGCAGGTCCTCAGTTGGACGAGGCATCGCATGCTCTTCGGGTCGAGCTTGCCGATGCCGCGATCTACATTTTCCGCCTTTCTGCGATGCTAGGCGGGGATTTGGAACAGGATATACTAGCAAAAATGGATTTGAACGACGTTCGATATGGAAAGCTCGGTTAAATCTCGCCTGCATTTTTTCGTGGGGGTGAATACCGGCTTTGTCACGGACGATCTGCCCGATGAGCGCTTTGTCGAGTTTTATGCTCGCCGCTCATCTCCACTTCTGCACTGCGCAATCGTAGGCAATGTTGTCATCCCAAACGGCTTTGGAAGCAACGCTCAGACGCCCATAATCAGCGCGAACAATGCATGGCGCCGTGTCGCAAGCGCGATAACCGAGCGTACCGCAATAGCGGGAATTCAATTGGCGAGCGCGTGGGATGGTTATGTCGGGAACCGCAGCTTTCGGTCGAAAACTGCACCGACGGTCATAGAAGACGCCCGCGCGCTCGTCCGTGCCTTGAGCGACACGGACCAAGCGAGTCTTATGAATTCGCTGGAGCACGGCAGTATCCTCGCTCTGGACGCCGGTTTCAGGCACATTCAGCTCCATGCGGCACACGGATATCTCTTTAGCCTGCTGATCGATCCTCGGATCAATTCCAATGCACCAGCAATCCTTGACCGCCTCAGCATCTGGGCGAGCAAGCTGCAGGCTGATTCCGTGGAGACGTCAATCCGCATTTCTCTTCGAACGGGTGACAGTAGCTTCGACCAGTTGGGCAGAGTGGAATTTCTCGACAAAATTGCTCAACTACCATTCGATTATGTCGATGTTTCATCGGGCTTTTACAACATAGACAAGAAGTTAATTTACCCGGGTCGCCCTGACATCATCAATGCGCGACGAGAGGAGACCATTTTCTTCGCGCAACGCCATCCAACCCGGAGCTTCATCTATTCAGGCCGCGCCATGTCACGGGCCGCGACAGATCTACCCCACAATGTGCATATCGGTCTATGCCGGGATCTCATTGCGAACCCCGACTTTTTGAAAAATGCGTCCCAAGGCTGCGAAAACTCGGGGCGTTGCCATTATTTTTCCCGAAGCAAAGATAACATAACTTGCAGCCAATGGGCGTTCCCCGACCGGCACTCTTGAAACGCCCGATAAGTGATGTGACTCGTAAATTGCTCCCAAGAACAAAGTGGCGACCTGTTTCAGGTCCTCCGGTATCTGCTGAATCAAGTTCAATGAACAGACGGCAGGTTTCAACGCTCGACGAAGCGCGGTCGAACGGCGGAAATGCTAGCGGGAACCATCTTTGAGCGAGCGCGCGTCTTAAACGTCAGCTTTCTGCACATTTGCCCTGAAAGCGGACTGACCGGACACGACAACATTGCGGTCGTTTGTTCGGTTCGGGGCGTCTGTTAAAAGCTGCCTACAGCAGCAAAGCTCGCCTCGAACATCTTTACAGGGTTGGCATTGGATATATTCCCATTACCTTCAAGCAGCCCTGCCTTCACAATTCAGTCGACCTCAAGAGCCGTCCGTGGACTTGTCTCAAACCCTATTTGGCCACTGGAATTTCCAAGCCTGACACCCATATTATTTGTCTATAACACGCATATAAGGAATAAGAATATGGCCGGTGGCTGGGCACGAGATGGCGCGGTGCAAGACCAGATCGACGATACGATAAAGGACGCCGTCGATGGTGCACGAGCGAACATGCCGGCGGGTCCGAGCGCCGAATATTGCGATGAATGTGGTGACCCAATACCAGAACGTCGACGCGAAGTTCTGCAGGGCGTCCGCACATGTGTCCGCTGCCAATCGGCTCGTGACGCGCGGGTTTTTCATTCGACCTTTAACCGCCGAGGAAGCAAGGACAGCCAGCTCCGCTAGATCAGAAACCGAAGGTTGGTGAATTTCATTATAGAGTACGTCTGTCGTCCAGTTTTGTAAGCGCTATGACTTCTGCAATCTTCACCGCTTTTCCTGAGCCTTTCACAATGTTGGCAACTTGGGGCACACCCGCTGCAGTCTCGAAAATCGGCCCATCAATTTAGTTAGATCAACGTCCGCTCTCGGAGACGACAGATGCCATCAAGATTGACATCAATTGGGCGCAAAGCTGCCGTCGACCGTTTGCTTCGGAGGTTTGGCTTGCCGAGTGAATTAGGTGTTACTCGGTGGCGATAAAAACATTTAGACGCATGGAAAAAATCGCGGGTCCTACCTAGAGCAAACTAAAATAGTAAAGGGATGGCGAACCCCAAAATTTTCGTCTTGCTCTACCTATCGGGTTTTTGATTTTTAGAAGTTTCAGTTTGAGCGCAGATGGCCGGTCTGATGTCAGCAGACCCTGAGATCTACCGCCTATCGATTTGTTAAGTGACGCCGTATACTTTGCTGCGGCAACCCAAGACGGGAGAGTTCTAATGGGGAATCGAGAACAACAATGGGTCTGGCTACGCTATCACCGCCAATTCTAAGCGCCCATCAAACGAATAAATCGATCCAGTTCCGTAGCGAGACGGAACATTCACTTTGACCCCGCGACGGACCCATCTTCCGCCAAGTCCTTCAACAATTTGCCTTAAAAGCCTCCCAGTATATTTCTTCATTTCGTCTGTGAATGCGGCATCACCAGCTAACACGGCGATGAACGGCTCAGCGGCAACGATTGGAGGTCTGGAAGGGGCGGCGATGATTGCTCCCATCAAAACAGCGACACCCGTCCGAGAGGTCAGGAAATTACGGATCAACGTCCCCGTCTCCGATTCATATGCCGCGATACTCGAGGTGCCACACCAAAAGCTCCACTCGAACAAAGCTGGGTCAATTTCCAACGAAGTTTTATCGAGCCCATAAATTTTTGGTCGCATTCAGAATCCCTCGTTCCACTTCGCAGTAACGATGTAAGTGTAAGTGTAAGTGTAAGTGGCGCAATGATGCAAGGCTTCTCATATGACGTCTACGAAGCCATTGGTTTTTGTCAAACATCATGTGTACCTGAGTAGGCCTCAACACAAACAAAGGAGGCAAATATGAACTATAACCCGAAATTCGCTTTAATCGATAAAGCAGGGGATGCCCGATACGCAGCCATTATCGACGGCACCTATCAAATCGGCAAAGATCGCCGCCGAAAGCCGAGCACTGTCGAAGATTTTGCGCGTGCCATTCTTCTTAATGGTGAAGACGGTCGTTTTGTATGCGCGGACGGACGCAAACCCGCTTTGTTGAAATACATCAGCACTCGAAACCTGGAAGCTGTCGCGTATCGACTTGACCCAGTCATTGCCGTCAGGCTTGGGATAGATTCCTCTGGGACGAGATAGCAGTTACCGAACTGCCGGTAAGGACGAGTGCGCAGGTTTTAGTCACCTTTCCTGCCCTCTATCAGCCCTATGACGGTGGGTGATTAACCGAACTTAGTAACCGGCTATTTTCAAGACGGCGAACGGTTCGGTTTTTCATGCGTAGTACCCACGCCAACGCAGCCAGACAAATACTGTTATTTATTCTCGTCCATCAACCGCGGGCCAAGACGCAAACCAAAAGCGTAGATTGTTAAATAGTTTAACGTTATCCCCCTGATTATGAACCTAGTAGAGATCGAAGAAGCATTATCTAGTCTTGCGCTTGAGCCATTTGACGCCGAAGAATTTCCGGTTGAGTTCCTACGCGCGTTTGGGAATAAAGAAACCGCGATCCAGCGCCTTCGGGCGGGCAAGACGAACCAGTCTGACGTAGCTGGGGCGATCCTCCAGCGAAGTAACAGCCACATCGCAACATGCTCGGCAGGGGAGGTAGATCAGCGCAACGACGAGGTGTTGGAACGCATCTACATTGGCCGCCGCTTCGGCAACGACACCGAACGGCTGAAAAAGCTGTTCGAGCTAAACACCCAGATCACCGCCAAGGGGAAAGCTCCGTGATCTCTGCGTTTCAGCACATCCCCTACGAAGATCTAAACTCTCGGCAACGCGAAAATTACAACTTTCACAAGCTGGCAGCACAGTTGGCAGAGTATGGATTCAACGCCTTGCGATTATCCGACGACTGGCAGGGTGCCGATCTTATTGCGTGCCATATTGATGGAAATACATTCCTAAAGGTCCAGTTGAAAGGGCGCTTTGGTATCGACAAAAAATATCTCGGTAAGGACATATATGTCGCTTTTCGCAAAGGCGACGATTGGTATCTCTACCCCCACGATGAGCTGGCCGATTTTGTTATTGAAGCGGGTAAAATAACTAGCTCGATTTCTTGGTCGGAGGATCATGCCTATAGCTGGCCGTCGCCTCCGAAATGGGCACTAGAGGAACTGGCAAAGCACAAGCTGAAACCACGAGATCAATAAGAATTCCGCAAAAGAATATAGGATTGATGGAATGAGCAAGTCAGAACCAGGGTGGGACGCCAAGGCAATCAGCGAAATAGCATCTCGGCATTATGGTGGCTTTGCAGCTATGTTCGAAAAGCACGGCTGGCCGGAGCGCGGCCAAAATATGATGCCTAAAGTTCAGGCACGTGTAAAAGATGAATATGGCTCGATCGCAGCCTTCGTAGCAAAGCATGAGGGCAAACATGACAACTAGTAAACCCATACCAGCCGTAAGCTTCCGAACGGCGCGCACCGGGGTATTTTCGAGGGCAAATGCGCTGCGAATGCGCCCTATGCAGGAGCGAGCCTACAACAAGCGTGGTGAGCAGTATTTGCTTATCAAGTCGCCCCTGCATCAGGTAAGTCTCGCGCATTGATGTTCATTGCGTCGACAATGCTTCTC
>LNFM01007487.1_pt1 | contig 17091 bp, 13 predicted proteins | sample 596031 | NCBI WGS metagenome assembly LNFM01 (sample SAMN04254537, study PRJNA301005) | activated carbon metagenome | isolation source: dual media filters at the Ann Arbor, Michigan drinking water treatment plant | place: USA: Ann Arbor
AGAAATTCGCGCGTCTTACTTTTCCGAATGTTGTGGACGCAGTGAATTTCTGGAATGTTTTAAAACGATTTAATTCAAATGATTCAGGTTTTATTTTTGATATAGCCTCTAAAGATGATGCAGCAACTTGGGTTATCATGGCTTTACACCTGTGCCAAAAAAACATATTGAATTCTATGGTGACCGGACCGTTGTCAAAAACCCTCATTCAAAGCTCAGGTTACAATTTCGTCGGGCACACCGGAATTTTTAGACACTATTATCCAAAACGTAAATTCTTTATGGCCTTCCGCGGGAGCAAATTCAATGTTGTCTTGCTTTCGGATCACATAGCGCTCAAGGATGTTGAAAACTTTGTCGACAACCCAAGCTTATTAACAGACTTCTTCAATGCTTCATTAAAATTTCACAATTCTCTAAAGGGTCGCAAAAAGGCTGTTTTGCTGGGACTAAATCCGCATGCGGGTGAAAAGGGAATTATCGGTGGTTTTGAACAGCGGCTGATGAAATCAAAATGGTTCCAGAAAGGCTTTGCTCGAAAGCTCGTCGGTCCATTGTCGGCAGATGGCGCATTTTTAAAAGAACATTGGGCTCGGTATTCGACTTATTTGGCTTTGTATCACGACCAGGGACTAATTCCCTTTAAAATGATTCACGGTCAGGATTCTGGCGTTCATATCACCCTGGGGCTGCCTTTTGTTCGAACTAGCGTCGATCACGGCACTGCCAAGGCCCTGTTTAACAAAGATCGCGCTGCGCACCTTTCCATGCGCGATGCGATTGAATACAATATCCAGCTGACCAAAGGAAAAAAGATATGAAAATGGATCCCGTAATTTTTCGTGAATATGATATCCGCGGTGTTTACAACCAACAGTTCGACGTTGAGTTCGCCTACAATTTGGGTCGAGCGTTTGCGGCCTACACATCAAAACGATTAGGTAAAACTAAACTAAGATTGTCTTTGGGGTTTGACGCTAGAAGCTCATCAATTGAATTAATCGAAGGCTTGAAAAAAGGCTTTGTAGAGTCCGGCGCGCACGTCTACATGCTTGGGCTTGTTACGTCTCCGATATCTTACTATTCAACGTTCACTCTTGATCTTGATGGCGCCATCATGGTTACGGGAAGTCATAATCCACCGGAATACAACGGTTTCAAAATTTCTTTCGGGAAAACAACAATCTTCGGCGAAGAAATTCTAAAACTTCGCGATTTCATCCAGAAAAAAGAATATATAACTGGAAGCGGGTCGTTTGAAACTCACGATATTTTTCCATCGTACTTAGAGCGCTATAAAAAAGAATTTGGAAAACTTTCACCAATTAAAGTTGTGCTCGATTGCGGCAATGGCGCCGGTGGAGCAATCGTTCGAAAACTTTACAACACAGTTGGTTTAGACCCTGTCATTCTTTTTGAAGAACCAGATGGAAACTTTCCAAATCATCATCCAGATCCAACAGTCGAAAAAAATCTAAAGGATCTCGCGGCTAAGGTTCGCGAAACCGGAGCCATCGTTGGAATCGGATTCGATGGCGACGCAGATCGAATCGGAATCGTCGATCACACTGGAAAAATGATTTACGGCGACGAGCTGATGACCATTTTTGCGCGGTCTGTTCTGGCTGATAAAAAAGGAGAAAAAATTGTCGGCGATGTAAAATGTTCGGACCGCATGTATGCAGACATCAAAGCCCAAGGCGGTGTTCCGGTCCTTTGGAAAACGGGACATTCGTTAATCAAAGAAAAAGTAAAGTCAGATAAGGCCCCTTTTGGTGGGGAAATGAGCGGACACGTCTTCTTCGCAGATCGAAACTACGGTTACGACGATGCACCATATGCTGGACTAAGACTTTGCGAAATCATTTCTAAAACTGGCAAAAATATCCAAGAATTGTTAGCCGGCCTGCCATCAGCATATAACACTCCAGAAATTCGAATCGACACAACTGAAGAGAAAAAGGTTTTGATCGTCGAAAAAGTAAAAGAAGCTTTCGCGAAACCAAGCGATGAATATTCACTCAACCTCATCGATGGAATTCGAATTAGCTTCAAAGATGGTTGGGCCTTGGCACGCGCTTCAAATACGCAGCCGGTGTTGGTTGTCAGATTTGAGGCGTCGACCCAGGCTGGGTTAGAGAGAATCCAAAGCTCTGTTATGAGTGTTGTAAATAAGTATTTATGATTTGAGGAAAGGCTTCGTAAGTCGCGAAGTCGCTCTGCTTTGAATTGAAAACATCGGCGCGACTTTAACTTTGGTTAGAGGACTAACCAAAGTTTTGATTTAAAAATTCTCTCGGGACCAAAGTTGATTTTTCTTTAAGAGATTTAATTTAGACTTAATTATTTGTACTCAAATAATTAAGTAAAGTCGCACCACTGACATTTGAATCTATACTGTGCGCCTTTGCGACTTATGAAAACAAAGTCCGCTTGGCGAAACAACAAACGCCACCACGAAAACTTCTCCAAAAATAAAAAAACCCCAGAAGTTACCCTCTGAGGTTTTTACTAAACTTTCTTTTCTAAAACTACGGTTCTAAATTAGAATCCGAAGGTTCCAGCTGGAAGCTTAATGAATGCAACTAGGAACGCAAGGATCACTAGTGATTCAATAAGTGCTAGCGCCAAAATTAGTGGCGTGAAAAGTTTGTCAGAAGAAGCTGGATTGCGAGCCATTCCTTCTAATGCTGCAGCAGCAGCTTTACCTTGAGCCATAGTTCCGCCGATAACAGCTAAACCAATAGCAAGACCAGCAGCGATCGCAACTAAACCAGCACTAGCGTGTGCAGTTTCTTGTGCGAATGCAGCAACTGAAGCGAAAGTTGTAACGATGAATAACATCATTTTTTTCATTTGTGTGTCTCCTTGTTTGAATGAATCAATGATCGTGAGCTGTAGCAAGAGCTATGTAGACCATCGATAATAAAGTAAATACAAAAGCCTGAATCGTACAAACTAGCATTCCTAGTAAATAGAACGGAACCGCTGGTCCGACTGGAAAAAGACCCAAAAATACAGAAAGAACCGTGTGGTCACCAGTCATGACGTTCGCCAATCGTAAGCCTAAAGTTAGAGGTCGGATGACGTGTGAAATTAATTCGATGATCAACATTAGAGGGGCTAACCATAATACTGGGCCCAAGAAGTGCTTTAAATAACCGACTCCGCCTTCTTTCAGTCCCACAGCGTTGTATGCTAGGAAAGAAAAAATACCAAAAGCAAAAGTCGTGTTGAAGTTTTCTGTCGCAGGAGTCATGCCAGGAATAAGGCCGATAAAGTTATTGAAAATAATAAAAGTAAAAAGTGCAGCGAAGTATGGAGCGAAAGCGCGTCCATGGTGACCGATAACTTGATTCGCAAGGGCGCCAATCATATCTGTAATCATTTCGAAAAGTCCACGAGCCGAAACTTTTCCGGCGGGAACGATGGATTGTTCACCTACGCCTAGTGCAAGTCTTGCCTTTACTCCTAGTAGAATAATTGCAATCGCGGCAAGAATTAAAGTCGCAACGTGGACGTAATGGTGGCCTACTCCAGGGATTAGTTGAGTCCAATTAAAATGCATTAAGAACCTCGTTTATATTTGATTGTTCGTCTTCAGTTTCAATCTCGCATCTTGAATTCCTGCGATCAAAAAACACAAAACAAACAACACGACTGCCGTCATAACCCCAGTCCAACGAATCCAGGGCTGCTTGGCTAGAGTTACTAAAACAATCGCAATGATTGGGTATTTTAATATAATGAGCGTCGTTGGTAGCGCAATAGATTTCTTATACATCAACCGATGAACAACGTAGGTCATACTTAGGATATTGACGACAAGTATTAGGCCAACAACGACAGCGCTAATAGCCGCCTCTCGGCCTAGCATGTACCACAGCAATCCCGAGATAAAAGGCAAGAGAATGGCATGAAGAATTGCGGCGTTTTTAATCATTGCTGTTCATCTTTTTAAGCTTAGTAAACAAACTAACGAACCAAACAACAAAAGCACCAATAACCAAAAATGCAGATGTGTTTTTATTCCACGACAGGGACTCAACCAGATGTTTGCCCAAATAAATGGCCACCAAAATAAGGCCAATCAACTCGAAGCCGATGCCGACAAAAACCAAGTATTTGTTTGCTTTCTTTGTTGGCTCTTTTTTATTCAACAGTCCACCTTTTGAAAGCTATTTTCTCATGCCTCTTGAAAATGGTTTATTCACAATTTGTTCCTGGAGCCTTTTGATTCGAAGTTCGAAATAGTTCTGATCTGCAATTTTATCCCTGTGCTTGTTTAGAAACTCCATGGCCAATTTATATTCCTGCTTTTCTTCTAGAATCATGGTTTGAGCAATATATAAATTTTCGCTTTTAAAAAACTCAGGATCCAGTTCCAATAGATACTCATTCGTTTTCAAAGCTTCATCAAGACGCTTTAGAGTAACAAAGATTTGAGCCTTTATTTTCAAAAAGTTTTTTTGTTCGTGCTTAGAGCTGTTCAAAGTCGCATCGATGTATTCGAGCGCGGCCTGATGTTGTCCCGTCAGCTGCATGCACTGTGCGATTCGAAGTTTTACAAGTTCTCGTCGCTGTTGGTCGACGATGAGTGGTTCTAAAACCAAGAGCTCGCGCAGAGCCATATTGTAATCTTGAAGGTTTTCAAAATAAATTTCAGTTATCGATTCTTGCGCTTGTAGTCTAGATATAGGGTCATCGCTTTCTAAAATGACTTGGCGATAAACCAGCAATGACTTTGCATAATCGCGAATTTCCAGCCGTAAAACTCGAGCGGCTTCCATCAATGCTCTTGTTTTTCTTTGCGCATTTGTGTCTATGGCGGCCGAATCTTCAAGAGAATCAACGGCTTCTAAAAACCTGTTTTTTGTCACGAGATCAAGACCGTTTTCATAAAGTTTTTCGGAGCGCGGAGTACACGCTCCAAAAAACAAAATAAAAATAAGCCCAATTTTTTTCAACAAAATTACGCTCTAGTGAACGGTTGGGTCGGCGATATCAACAGGACGAACATCGTCTTCAATTAGTGCAAGCCCTGAGACAAATTCCTGCTTGTCATCTAAGTTTATCAGGCGCACTCCTTGAGTATTTCGTCCCAAAACAGAAATGTCTGAAATCTTCATTCGGATGACTTGTCCCTGATCCGTCGACAAAATGAGTTCCTGATTCGGATTTACTTTCAAGGTGCCGATGACATTTCCAACCTTATCTGTGGTTTTTTGAGTGATGATTCCAGATCCGCCGCGACTTTGAATTCGATATTCCGAAACTTCAGAGCGCTTTCCGTATCCTTTAGACGTCACCATTAGGATTGTATCTTTCGTGTCTTTTTCAAGAACGATCATGCCGACGACGATGTCGCCTTTAGCTAACGTGATTCCTTTTACTCCGCGAGCGGCTCGACCCATTTCGCGAACGTCATCTTCATTAAATCGAATCGACATTCCCTCTTTTGTCGCGATAAAGACATCGCTTTTTCCGTCAGAGATTTTAGCTGCGACAACCTGATCGTCTAGATCTGTCGTTAGCGCAATAATTCCGGCTTGCCGAGGATTAGAGAATGCATCGAGTGAAGTTTTCTTGATAATCCCTTTTTCCGTTAACATGACAACGCATTTTTGATCTGTAAATTCATCGACCGGTAAAATCGCCATGACTTTTTCGCCTGATGCGAGCTGAACGACGTTCGCAATTGCTTTGCCTTTGCCGGTTCGCGAACCCAGTGGCAATCGGTGCACCTTGCACCAGTAAACTTTTCCTTTGTCGGTGAAGACCAATAACATGGTCTTCGTAGACGCGATGAAAAGATCCGTCACATAGTCTTCTTCGCGAGTTTCCATGCCTTTAAGGCCTTTTCCGCCGCGCTTTTGTAAACGATATTCTTCCGGAGAAATTCGCTTGATGTATCCCGTATTGGTAACTGTGACGACCATTTGTTCGTCTGCAATCAAGTCTTCGTCTTCGATGTCAGTAAGATCGCCCGAAATTTCAGTTCGACGTTTATCTGCGTATTTCTTTTTTATGTCTTCTAGCTCATCAATGATAATTTTGTAAACTTCTTGAACGTCTGAAAGAACCATTTTGAGCCAGTCGATTTGCTTAACAAGCTCTGCCAATTCATCCAGAATTTTTTGTCGCTCTAAACCTGTTAATCTTTGTAGGCGCATTTCAAGAATTGCGACGGCTTGTCGTTCGCTGAACGAAAACTGCGTCATCAAGGCTTCTTTTGCAATTGCTGCTTCTTTTGAGGCCCGGATCGTCGCGATGACTTGATCAATTTGATCAAGTGCCATTTTTAGACCTTCCAAAATGTGAGCGCGCTCTTGAGCTTTTTTGAGTTCGAAAATACATCGCTTCGTGACGACGTCTCTGCGGTGATCAATAAACGCTTGCAACATTGCTTTAAGATCAAATGTAACCGGCTGATTTTTAGCATCCAGCGCCAACATGTTGATACCAAAGCTTGTTTGAAGCTGAGTGTACTTAAATAGGCGATTTAAAATAACGGATGCGTTTTCTCCGCGCTTCAGCACGATCACGACACGCATACCTTCACGAGAAGACTCATCGCGAATATCAGAAATTCCTTCAACGGTTTTTTCTTTTACGAGGTCCGCCATACCTTCGATCAGTTTTGCTTTATTCACCTGATACGGAAGTTCGGTGACGATAATTTCTTCGTGATCTTTTTTAGTTTCAATTTCGGTGCGGGCTTTCAAAGTAATAATGCCGCGACCTTTTTTATAGGCCTGAAGAATTCCTTCGCGACCCGCAATAATTCCATGAGTCGGGAAGTCCGGTCCGCTAATTTTAGTCATCAAATCTTCGATGGTTGCTGCAGGATTTTTAATTAGTTGCACGCAGCCATCGATCACTTCGCCTAAGTTGTGTGGTGGAATGTTTGTTGCCATTCCGACCGCAATACCTGCCGATCCATTCACAAGTAAGTTTGGAAATTTTGCTGGCAACACCAAAGGAATTTCCAACGAGTCATCGTAGTTCGGTCCAAAAGGAACAGTTTCTTTATCAATGTCTGACAGAATTTCTTCTGCTAAACGAGTCATTCGAACTTCTGTGTAACGAGCTGCGGCCGCAGAGTCCCCATCGATCGATCCGAAGTTTCCCTGACCATCGATAAGTGGATATCGTAAAGAAAAGTCTTGAGCCAATCGCACCATCGTTTCGTAAACAGCGGCGTCACCATGCGGATGGTATTTACCGATAACATCACCGACCACACGAGCAGATTTTTTATACGGTTTATCATGCGTGTTGGAAAGTTCATGTTGTGCAAAAAGAATTCGACGGTGAACGGGTTTTAATCCATCGCGCACATCTGGAAGAGCGCGACCCACAATAACCGACATCGAATACTGAAGATATGCATCCCGCATTTCCTTATCGATATCGACATTCGTGACACCTTTTACGTTTTGATTCGGATCTGAGACATCTGCCATAACTTACCCCAATAACTTTTTATAAATTTAAACTAAACGTCCAAAGACCCTGCAAGAAGAGCATTGTCCTGAATGAATTTTCTTCGCGGCTCTACTTGTTCGCCCATAAGAACACTGAATGTTTCATCGGCAGACACGGCGTCTTGGATTTTTACTTTAAGTAAATTTCGATTTTCTGGATTTAACGTTGTTGTCCAAAGCTGATCTGGATTCATTTCTCCTAATCCCTTATATCGTTGGATATAAACGCCTTTTTTCGTGTTCTCCATGATCTCATTGTAGAACTCTTGATAATTTGTAAACGTTTTTTCACCCGTGTCAGATCCTTCTGCAGCCTTTCCGTTCGACTGACCCTTTGTGATGGTCATTGGTAGGGTTGTGACCGCACTCATCTGCTTCCACTTGTCACGAATTTCAATCACGATCGGTTCGTTGATCAGCGCTTCTGAAATGATCATCTTTTTTCGATCTGCATATCGAGTTGATTCAACCAAGCATTCTGGTTTTCCATCTGCGCTTGTGGATAAAGTTGTTGAAATTTCTGTTATCCCGTATGTTGGATTTTCATTAACCCAAGCTTTGATTTCTTCCGTCAAAAGCGTGATTTTTGCTTTATCCTTTACGATCTCTTCAAGCTTATCGGCTTTTTTCACCACTTGAAGTAAAACATCTGGATCATACTTAACAGAAACGTTTTTCAACAAGACGTAGAATCGCTGAATATTCAAAACGAACACTCGAAGTTCATCCGCATTCAAATTTTTTCCTTTGATCCCGAAGCTATCTAGTCCCGATTTCAAAAGATATTCTGTCAATGCAGATTCATCTTTCAGGTAAGTTTCTGAATTGCCTTTTTTAGCCCGGTATAATGGTGGCTGCGCAATGTAGATGTAACCTTTTTCTAAAACTTCCGGCATCTGACGATAGAAGAAGGTTAAAAGTAGAGTTCTAATGTGAGATCCATCCACGTCGGCATCCGTCATGATAATGACTTTGTGGTACCGGATTTTTTCAACGTTGATGTTGTCTTTTCCAATCCCGGTTCCCAAAGCAGAAATCATCATTTTGATCTCTTCGTTTGAAAGCATTTTATCAAAACGCGCTTTTTCCACGTTCAAGATTTTACCTTTTAGCGGAAGAACTGCTTGAGTCCGACGATCGCGAGCCATTTTTGCTGATCCACCGGCCGAGTCTCCCTCGACCAGGTACAATTCACATTTTGCTGGGTCTCGTTCTTGGCAGTCCGCCATTTTTCCTGGAAGTGATCCGCCATCTAACGCTGTTTTCCGTCGAGTTAAATCACGAGCTTTTCGCGCGGCATCTCTAGCGCGCGCGGCCTCAACACACTTTGTGATGATTGTTTTTGCGGTCGACGGGTTTCGATCTAACCAGTCCGCAAGTTTTTCATTAACAAGAGATTCAACGATCCCTTTTACTTCGGCATTTCCAAGCTTTGTTTTCGTTTGGCCTTCAAATAAAGGCTCTCGAACCTTGACGGAAATAATTGCGGCCAATCCTTCGCGGATGTCTTCGCCTTCTAAGGATTCTTTAAAATCTTTTAAAAGATTTTTTTCACCAGCATAAGAGTTTGTTGTTCGAGTTAGGGCTCCGCGGAAACCAATGAGATGCGTTCCGCCTTCGTGCGTATTGATGTTGTTTGCGTAACAGTAAATCGATTCAGAATAAGAATCATTCCACTGCATGGCGATTTCAACTTCGACAGAATCTTTTTCGCCTTTAAAATAAATAACATCAGAGTGAATCGACTTCTTAGATTCGTTCAAATACGAAACAAATTCTGCAATGCCTTTTGAATATTGGAAATCCGTTTTCTTTCCATTTCGTTCATCTTTCAAACAGATATGAAGACCCGCATTCAAAAATGCCATTTCTCGGAATCGATTTGAAAGTGTATTGAAGTCAAAGGCCATGCCTTCTTCTTTAAAAATTTCAAGGTCTGGCTTAAATGTAACCACAGTTCCTGTGCGATCCGTGGTCCCAATTTTTTCAACTGGAGTTTGCGGAATTCCCTTTTGATAACTTTGGCGATACTGCGAACCGTTTTTATGAGAAATAACTTGGCAACGAGTTGAAAGGGCATTCGTTACTGAAGCACCGACTCCGTGAAGACCGCCCGAAACTTTATACGAAGATCCATCAAATTTTCCACCGGCGTGCAAAACTGTGTAGACAACTTCCATCGCATCTTTTCCAGATTTATGCGGTCCTACGGGAACCCCTCGACCGTTATCATCGACAGAAAGGGATCCATCGGCGTGAATTGTGATGTAAATATTTTTACAAAAACCCGCCAAGTGTTCATCCACGGCGTTATCCACAATTTCATACACAAGGTGGTGAAATCCACGAATGGTCACGTCCCCGATGTACATGCCGGGTCTTTTTCGAACTGCTTCCAGTCCTTCTAAAACTTGAATTGAATCTGCGCCGTAGTTTTTGGCGTCTGCTGCGGCTCCGGTATTAGCGCTGCTGTTAGCTGCTGGGCTCGATGCTGTATCCGTCATTCTTTGACTCCATCTTTGGATCGGTATTGATTACTTTACCTTCGCGTACAGTAAAAAGTTTTCCACTTTTACCATCAAAAGCGCGATGTAATCCTAGATTCATTCCGGAGCTCAGCTTGTCGAGCGAGTTCAAGTCCGTCGTCGTCAAAAAAGTTTGAGTGTTAATTTCTTTCAGAGCAGAAATTAAGGCCTCTTGCTTGTTTTGATCGAGCTCGGAAAGAACATCATCTAAAAGCAAAACTGGATAGAATCCGTGAACCCTATGATGATACACAATCTGAGCCATTTTGAAAGCTAATATGATGGATCTTTGTTGTCCTTGAGAGCAGTAAAAACGCGAGTCTTTTCCGTTAAATAAAAACGCAATATCGTGTTTGTGCGGACCAACTAACGAAGTTCCCGAACTCATTTCCGCAGACATTAAATCTTGAGCTCTTTTCTCAAAAATCTGCTTTATTTTTATGCTAGTTTTGATGTCATCGAAGTCAAAAAACTCATTTTCGGAAAAAACATAACTAAAACCATACAGCGGACGCCCTATTTCGTGCGTATTCTGGTTTATTTTGTTCAAATAATCCTGCACGAGCCCCTTCGTAAGGACCAAGGTCTTTAGACGCGCTACGGTTAATTTTAGAGCCAAATCCAAATAAATCGGATTTATGCTTAATAAAGTGTCTTTCGCAAGTTCTGTGGAAATCTTCTCTTGCTGGTGATCTTTAAGTAATTTATTTCGAGATTTTAATGCCCGCCGAAATTCTTTAACCAATGTCGCATTTGTTAACGAACTTGAGGCGATCATTTGATCCACTAAAGTTCGTCTTTCATCCGCACTTTCTTTGATGACGTTCAAACTTTCTGGTGAAAATAAAATGGCCCGAAAATTCTGCGCTGAAATTCCTTCACCACTACGGGTAGTGGAACTAGAAATCATATTTTTTTTATTATTAACAAAATATTCTTTTTTTGAAGGCAATAAGTTCAGTTTGAACTGAAAATCCAAACCGTTGTTGTGGATAAGACTGTTTAAAAGTGAATTTGCTTTCCCGGACTGAATAAGAGTTTCGTTATTCGAGTAGCGAAATGATTCTTTTTCTAAAAGCAGAAAAATAGCTTCAAGAATATTCGTCTTTCCCTGTCCGTTATCGCCAACAAAAACATTTATTCGATCTGAAAAATCCAGATTAACGTTGTCGATGTTTCTAAAATTTTGCAGCGACAACGACCTGATAAACATAGGATTTTATTTTTTTCTTTCTTAAAAAAACGACGCTTTTAAAAAATTAATTGATCAAAAAAACTAATAATTATTTTTGAAAATTTTGAAATTAGTAATAGCCGATAAGTGAAAATGAATTTGCAGTCGTCATCTGGCGTCCTGCTTTTACATCTAATCGAAGCCCGATTTGCTCATTAAATTTTACACCCAAACCTGCACCGTAGATCAGGTAGGTTCCAGGAAAACTTAAATCTCTCATCAGTCCAGAATTTACTGCAGCAAACAAAACAGATTCGCCGATAAGATCAGCCTGAATCGCCTGATACTCACCCAGAGCCGTTATGTTTTGAAAATTATTCGCAAATCCATCGGCGGTAGAATAATCATAATGAGAAAAATTCATTCCCGCAGAAAGCCGCGGTGATAGAGAATTAAAAACGTATTGGCCTTGAACAGAAAATCCCGAAGCTGAACCAGTACCAACATTTTCCATTCGAGTCGAACCAACGTTAAACATCCAGCTGTAGTCAACGTCTATGACTTGGTTCTGTGAACTTCGGAAACCCAAAGCTTGTTCACTTGCATTTGTACCGATTGTTGCCAACATCAAAAAAATTATAACTAGCTTTTTCATTTCTTCCCCTCAAAAGTAAATTTGCAAAACATTAAAAAAATAAACTAAGTGAAATTAAATTCTCATTGGCATGACGACGTTGATGTATTCATTTGTTCCGTGAGCCTTCACAACCCCCGGAGACAATTGATCATTCAATTCAAATTCAATTTTATCTTGCTCAATATTTTTCAAAACGTCTTCGATGTATCGCGCGTTAAAACCAATTTTTAAATCTGGACCAGAATATTCAATATCCATTTCTTCTTTTGCGTCACCCAACTCTGGATTATTCGACGTAATTTCCAATCGGTTAGACGTAAAATTTAAAAGAATGGCTTTTGATTTTTGATTCGCTAACAAAGATACACGCTTTAATGAAGAAAGTATTTGTTCTCTGGAAATAACAATTTTATGAGACAGCTTCTGTGGAATAAACTGTTGATAATTCGGATATTTACCTTCGATCAGTCGAATCATCAGAACAGTGGAACCAGATTTCAAAATGAACTGCGATCCTTCAATGGCGAATTCTACAGGGTTATCCGCAGACTCAATTAATTTTTTAATTTCAAACAAACCTTTTTTAGGAATGATGACGCCGACTTTTTCTTTAAAAGAAACATCTTTAAAAGTTTTTTTAATCATGCTCAGTCGGTGGCCGTCAGTTGCGACCATCGTGATATGAGTCTTATCGACGGATTCAAAAAATACTCCGTTAAGATGATAACGAGTCTCATCATTCGAAACGCTGTATATTGTTTTATCGATCATTTGCTTGAATTCGCTGGCATCGATCTTAGAAAAGTTTTCTGAATCGTATGTTGGAAAAACTGGATATTCTTCTGCTGGGACGCCAACAATCTTTGAAAGAAATTTGCCTTGTTTGATTTCAAGCCAATTATTATCTTTTTTAAAAAGTTGAATTGGGCCTTCGAATAATTCACGTGTCAGGTCAAAAAGATTTTTTGCACTCACGGCAACCTTACCTTCGCCCTTAACAACTGCTGGCGAAGAATCAGTCAAACTGACTTCAAGATCTGTTGCGTAAACTTTCAACGAATTGTTTTTTGCTTCTAATAAAACATTAACCAGAATTGGCATTGTATTACGCTTTTCTACAATATTTTGTGTTCTGCTTAATAGTGTTAAGAGATCTTTTTTTTGAATTTCAATTTTCATTTTTTGGGATCCTCTTTATTAATTACTATATATATATATAAATCTAGTAGTATTAGTAGGGGCGTTGATATCATCGAAACCGAACTAAGTTATTGAATTTGTTTTCTATTCCGCGTGGATAACTCAATAAATTAAACCCTCTCATTTTCCTCAAAAGTGGTGATAAAATTATCCCCAACCTTATCCCTACCGATACCAACAACGATATCCACAATCCACAATCTACACACCTGTGATATTGTTGATTCTGGTGATTAAGTCATCGATATCATTCTTAAATTCCGGATTTACTGACTGTAGATTCTCTATCTTTTCCAGAGAATTAATCACAGTTGTGTGGTCTCGGCCGCCAAAAGCTTTACCAATATCAACCAAGGACTTGTCTAAAAATTTCTTGATCAAAAACATCGCAATTTGCCGAGGAACAACGATTGGCTTTGCACGACTGGTTGATTTTAAGTCAGTGACTCGAATCTTAAAGTGCTCTGCCACGATCTTTTGAATTTCATCAATCGTGATTGAAACAGAGTTTTCGTGATGCGCGAGAACTCGTTTTGCGAGCTCTAAATCAATCGCTAATCCTTGAAGTTCAGAAAACATTTTAATTTTCTTAAGGTTACCTTCCAGCTCGCGAATCGATTTTTTAGAAATTCGAGCCAAATATTGAATAACGTCTTCAGAAAGGCGCATCGAGGTCTGTTCCGCCTTGTATCTTAGAATTGCAATACGCGTTTCTAGATCTGGCATCGTAATATCGGCGATCAACCCACGCTCAAGGCGTGTTCTTGAACGATCTTCAAGCCCGATATCTTTCGGCATGCGGTCGCTTGCCAGGATGATCTGCTTTTTCTTTTCTATAAAAGAATTAATCATATGAAAAAATTCTTCTTGAACAGCCTCGCCGCGACCGATGTATTGAACGTCATCGACAACGAGCACATCTGAATTTTCACGATATTTTTGTCTAAACTTATCCATCTCTTGCCGACGAAGTGAAGACACACATTCATTCAGGAAGCGTTCTGCACTAATATAAGTGATCCGTAAATGAGGGTATTTTTCACGAATTAAATTACCGGCCGCGTTCAGTAAGTGGGTTTTACCCATACCGGAAGGCCCGTATATAATGAGAGGATTATAGTCGTCAGACCCCGGGTTTTGCGCCACATTGTAAGTCGCCGCATGGGCAAATTCCGAGTTCTTACCAACGACAAACGTGGAAAAAGTGAATTCGCCCATTAAGTTTTCTTGTCCACGAGTCTTTTCAACTACTTGAATGTTGGGGCGCACATTCTGAGTTTGGAAAATTTGATCTCCATTTTCCAAGATATCTTGCAAAGAGGCGTTGTAATCTTGAGTCGATTTTTCGACAATAATGAATTCGATATCGACGGGCCCAGGATTGATATTTTGAATTTCTGCGACGATTTTATCTTTCAAATTTTCATTCGCATAAAAATAGAGAAATCGATTAGGAACCCCAAGCTTAAGTCGAATTCCGGCCTGGTCGTGCTCCACCTTGATAATGTCGATTGGGTCCAGGTAGTTGTTAAGCAACTTATTGGACCCACTTTTCGCTTTCATGGACGTTCTGACGTTGTTCCAAAAACCAACATCCAAAACATGCGATTGGACCCCTGAATTTGTTTCATTTTCGTGTCTAGAATTTAAGTTTTCCACAATGGGCGAGGCAGCTGAATTTATTTGCTGTGTCGGATCGGGCAAGTGCGGTGAATTATAATCAAAGAAGGTCTGTTTCGTCATAAGTTCCAGTTCGTTTACAGAATGATGGGAAGGAGAAATATCAGTATCTTGCACAGCGCCTCGCTTCGTATTTAAAGGCAAATTGGAGAAACACGTTTAACAAGCCTACTTCGAGTTATCAACAGTTGACCGCAATGCCGCTCTGTGCTTTAAATAGCTCTTTCAATTGAGGTATATATGAGCAAAAGAACTTATCAACCAAGCAAACGTCGTCGCGCAAAAACTCACGGTTTTCGAGCCCGAATGAAAACTTCCGATGGACAAAAGGTTTTATCAAAACGTCGAGCTAAAGGTCGCAAGAGCTTAGCCGTCACGCGTGGCGGAAAATAAGTCGACAACTAAGAGCAAAGTTCGATCTGTTATGGCAAAAAAAACCAGTTTCTTTGCCATAAAGCGCAGTTTTGAATTCGACCTTATTTATAAAAACGGAAGAAAAATTAGAGCCTCTTCATGGCTAACCATTATTACGATGGCTGCCGTCCAAGAAAAAGTTGACCCGAAAGGGGAAGCCTCTAAACAAATGAAATCTTCTGATGGTCGCGAGTCGGAACCAGTCAGCGCTTCTTTTTATGGGATCACAGCATCTCGAAAAGTTGGCTCTGCTGTCGTCCGCAATAAACTGAAAAGATGGATTCGAAATTGTGCCAAAGCAGATGTTTGGCCGGCGCGACTCAAGAATAAAAAATCAGTTTTTATTTTTCGGCCTCAGCCCGCAGGTTTTTACAAGGAACTCAAGTTTGAGGACTTCATGAAGACTTTAAAAAGCTTAGATCAACGATAACATGAGATCACTTCCTTCATTTCTTGCTAGGTTTCTGATTAGCTTTTATCAAGCGACACTGAGTTATTTTTTTGGTGGAAATTGCCGCTATTATCCCTCCTGTTCTGTTTACGCCAAAGAATGCTTTGAAATTCACGACTTTTCGCATGCTTCTATATTAACAGTTAAAAGACTTTGTAGTTGTCATCCGTTCAGTTCTAAACGACAACAATTCGACCCCGTTCCGGCACGGTCCGAAAAGAAAGTGACATGTAACGAATGAAATCAACCTTAGATCCTAATAAAAACGAATCTCCCTTTGGCCAACCCAAAACGTTGGTTTTATTTTTAGTCGTATTTCTATTTCTTTTTGGTTGGCAGTACATGGTCGACAAGATGTACCCGAAACAAAAGCCTGCAATCACAACACAGACGGGCGCGACGCAAGCTCCTGCGGCAGCAACGAATGACGGGAAGGCTGCCAGTGCACCCGTAGCTCAAGCAAACAATTCTGAAGTTAAAACCGTACCCTCAGCCCCTCAAGGAACTTTGGCGCCGGCAGCAGGCACCGCAGTAGCACAAACGTTTAATTACGAAGACGACACAGTTTTGTTTCAAATCTCAAGCCGAGGGTTCGGACTATCGAGCTATCAATTAAAAACATTTAAGGACCGATCGGGAAGCCTTGTTGCGTTTAATCCGAAACAGCCACTTTATGCGCTAATTTACAAAGGACAGCCAGTCGATTTTGAAATCACGAAAACTTCAGACTTTGAATTTGAAGGAACGGCCAATGTAGATGTTGGCCAAATTAAAAGAAAAATTAGCTTTGATAAAAGCAAACAATCATTCACTTCAAAAATTGAATTTCCCAAGGGGCTCGAGCAGCTTACTGTTGGCCTAGACACCGAAAAACTAGTTCCAAAAAACAATAGCATTTTCTTTCCTTCATTTGAGTTTCAAGACTTTGTTTTTGTGACGGACGGGGCGACAAAGTCGGAAGCGATTTCTACGTTGCGCGAAGGCGAAGGCCTGCTCGTCAACACGGAACGGGTTTCTCTGGCTTCTATCGGAAGCCAGTACTTTACAACAGCAGCAATTAATAAATCAGATGTATTGCCAAGCTTAAATAAGCGCGTTGAGGGAAGCACGGCCTACGTAAATATTCAGTATAATTTAAAAGATACATCGATTACTAGCATCAGCCAGGTCTATTATGTTGGAGCAAAGCAAACAGACATCTTAAATCAGATTGATCCTCAACTACCAGAAGTCATGAATTATGGAATGTTTGGATTTATTTCTAAGCCACTATTGAAGCTTTTAAAGCTTATGTTTGAAGTCTTTGGCAATTGGGGACTAGCGCTTATTGCCATGACAATTATCGTGCGAATGATTCTGCTTCCATTCAACGTGATGTCGTTTCGCTCGGCCCAGGCCATGCAGAGAATCAAGCCGCAGATGGACCGCGTGCGCGAGCTGTATAAAAATGATCCCATGAAAATGAACAAAGAAACAATGGCGCTGATGAAGGAAAACAACGCCAACCCTGTTTCTGGTTGTTT
>LNFM01007488.1_pt1 | contig 17090 bp, 14 predicted proteins | sample 596031 | NCBI WGS metagenome assembly LNFM01 (sample SAMN04254537, study PRJNA301005) | activated carbon metagenome | isolation source: dual media filters at the Ann Arbor, Michigan drinking water treatment plant | place: USA: Ann Arbor
GTCGGCCTCGGGCCGCGGCCAGGTCGCAGGCGGTTTTTCCTGGCCGGGCGCGAGGTCCGTCGATGTGATCGTGGCCGCCTTCGGGACGGCGCACATGTGCGCGGCGGTTCGCCGCGGAGGGCCCCTAGTCGTCGACGGTCTCGACGGAGCGCTTCTCGGTCCGCTTGCGCTCGTTGTGATCGAGCAGCCGCTTGCGCAGCCGGAGGCTCTTGGGCGTGATCTCGACCAGCTCGTCGTCGGCGATGAAGGCGAGGGACTGCTCGAGCGACAGCACGCGGAACGGCGTCAAGAATTGCTTCTCGTCGTGGCCGGTCGTGCGGATGTTCGTCAGCTTCTTCGCGATGTTCGGGTTGACGATGATGTCGGTGTCGCGGGCGTGGATGCCCACGATCTGCCCGGCGTACACCTTCATCTGCGGGCCGGTGAGCAGCGGCCCGCGGTCCTGAAGGCGGTTCAGCGAGTACGTCGAGGTCTCGCCGCGCTCGAGCACGATCATCACGCCGTTGGGCCGGCTCTTGATGACGCCGCCGAACGGGCCGTAGCTGTCGAACACCGACGAGATGATGCCGGTGCCGCGGGTCTGGGTCAGGAACTCGGAGCGGTAGCCGATGAGCGCGCGGGTCGGGGCGCGGAACTCCATGCGGGTGCGGCCCGGGCCGTCCTCTTCCATCGTCAGCAGCTCGCCGTGCTTGCCGATGTGCTCGATGACGGCGCCGGCGTAGTCGGTGTCGCACTGCACGAGGACGCGCTCGAACGGCTCGAGGGTCCGGCCGTGCTCCTCGCGCAAGATGACCTTGGGCCGAGCGACGCACATCTCGTAGCCCTCGCGACGCATGGTCTCGATGAGCACCGAGAGGTGGAGCTCGCCGCGGCCGTGGACCTCGAACTCGTCGGGCGAGTCGGTGTCGTACACGTGCAGCGCGACGTTGGAGCGCACCTCGCGGTACAGCCGCTCGCGGAGCTTGCGGGAGGTCACCCACTGGCCCTCGAGGCCCGAGAACGGGCCGTCGTTGGTGCGCATGCGGATCGACAGCGTCGGCGGATCGACCGTCAGCGCCGGGAACACGGTGCGCTCGGCCGGCTGCTCGGAGGTGAGCGTGTCGCCGACCTGCAGGGTCTCCATGCCCGAGATCGCGACGATGTCGCCGGCGATCGCCTCGGGCAGCTCGAAGCGGCGCAGGCCCGAGAAGCCGAGCACCTTGGTGACGCGGAAGACCTCTTCGCACGTGGGCTGGGCGCCCTCGGCGGCCTCGACCGGCACCGGCCGCATCAGCGCGACGCGCTGGCCGACGACGAAGCGGCCGCTGGCGACCCGACCGATCGCGAGGAAGCCGACGTAGGGATCGTGGTGCAGCGTCGTCACCCACATCGCCGGGTGCCCGGCCGGATCGACCTCGGGCGGCGGCACGTGCTGGACGATCATGTCGAGGATCTGCCCGATGCTGCCGCGCTCGCCCTCGGGGTCCTTCATCGCGTAGCGCTCGCGGCCGCTGCCGAACATCACCGGGAAGTCGAGCTGCGCCTCGCTGGCGCCGAGCGCCACGAGCAGGTCGAACGTGAGATCGACGGCCTTGTGCGGCGACGCGGCCGCGCGGTCGATCTTGTTGACCATCAACAGCACCGGCAGACCGCGCTTGACGGCCTTCTCGGTGACGAAGCGGGTCTGCGGCATCGGGCCTTCGACCGCGTCGACCAGCAGCAGGACGCCGTCGACCATGTTGAGCACGCGCTCGACCTCGCCGCCGAAGTCGGCGTGGCCGGGGGTGTCGACGATGTTGATCCGGATGTCGCCGTGGATCAGCGCGGTCGGCTTGCTCGTGATGGTGATGCCGCGCTCGCGCTCGAGGTCGCCCGAGTCCATCGCCTGCTCGCGACCGACCTCACTGCGCTCGAAGGCGCCGGCGAGTTCCAGCAGCGCGTCGACCAGCGTCGTCTTGCCGTGATCGACGTGGGCAACGATGGCGACATTACGGACGTCGGGGCGCGTGGCCATGGGCGCGGCGGGTCATACAGGCCGCCGCCCGGCGTGGCAAGCCGCGAATCCGGCGGCGCGAGCGGCAAGCGCGCTCGGGCGGCCACGCGGGGCTTGGGGGGCCTGATCCAGTGCACCCCGGTCCGATCGGGTGCTTCCGCACGCGCGCGGGCGAAGATCCCCCGCGGCGGGCTGCAGCGCCCCCTCGCACCGCCGCGTCGCGGGCGTGCGAGGCTCGGGTGGCCATGGAACTGCGTGACTACGACGAGCTCGACGCGACGGCGATGGCGGCCTTGGTGCGGCGCGGTGAGGTCTCACCCGCCGAGCTTCTGTCCGCGGCACGGCGCCGGATCGAGCAGCGCAACCCGGCGCTCAACGCCGTCGTGCGCCCGATGTTCGACCAGGCGCGGGCCTCGATCGACGCGGGGCTCCCCGACGGCCCGCTCTGCGGTGTGCCGATGCTGATCAAGGATCTGATGGCGGACGTCGCGGGGGTCCCGACGACCTCGGGCTCACGGCTGCTCGAGCACTTCACGCCGACGCAGGACGCCGAGATCGTCCGGCGGTGGCGACGTGCCGGCCTGGTGTTCGTCGGCAAGACCAACACGCCGGAGTTCGGCCTCATCGGGATCACCGAGCCCGCGCTGCACGGGCCGACGCGCAACCCGTGGAACCGCGATCACACCCCCGGCGGCTCGAGCGGCGGGTCGGCGTGCGCCGTCGCAGCGCGGATGGTGCCCGTCGCGGGGGCCGGCGACGGCGGCGGATCGATCCGCATCCCCGCGTCGTGCTGCGGCCTGGTCGGGCTCAAGCCGACCCGCGCGCGCACGCCCAATGGCCCGGGCCGCAGCGAGTCGTGGTCGGGGTTCACGGTCCAGCACGTCCTGACGCGGACGGTCCGGGACACCGCGCTGCTGCTGGACGTCGCCGCGGGCCCCGAGCCCGGCGCCGCGTCGATGGTGCCGCCGCCCGAGCGCCCCTTCGTCGACGAGGTCGGCCGCGATCCAGGGCGGCTGCGGATCGCGTTCCACACCGGCACGTTCCTCGCCGAGGGCGACAACCATCCCGACTGTGTCCGCGCGGTGCGGGACGCCGCGCAGGCCTGCGCCGATCTCGGCCACGACGTCGTCGAGGCCTGCCCGGCGTTCGATCGCGCCGCGGTCATCCGCTCGTGGATGACGACGGTGGCGGCGAACCTCGCCGCCGAGATCGAGCTCGCCGAGCGCCTCGTCGGGCGGCCTGCGGGCGACGACATCGAGCCACTGACGGCGCTGACCGCCATGGTGGGGCGCGCGCTGTCGGCCGGCGACATGGTGGGCCTGCAGTTCGCCGCGGCCGAGGCGTGCGGGCACGTCGGCCGGTTCTTCGTCGACCACGACGTGCTGCTGACCTCGACGCTGGGGCGGCCCCCGGCGCGCATCGGCGAGTTCGCCCTGCCGGCGATCCAGCGGGCGCTCATCGCCGTGGTCCGGCGGTTTCCGACGCGGCTCGGCGCGACGCGGGCCCGCGAGATGATGCTGGTCGATCCGCAGCTCGCCGCGTACCCCAACACGCAGCTCGCCAACGTCACGGGCCAACCGGGCCTCTCGCTGCCGCTGGCGACCAGCAGCGACGGCTTGCCCCTGGGCCTGCAATTCATGGGTCGCATGGGCGACGAGGCGACGCTGCTGCGCCTCGCCGCGCAACTCGAGCACGCGCACCCGTGGGCGCACCGCCGACCTACCGTGTGACGCGACCGGATCGGATCCGACCGGATCGGATCCGCTGAGATCAGATCGCGGTGCAGTAGCTGGGGTAGAAGTCCGGCAGGCCCATGTCGAGCGGCGACTCGCCCGCCAGCCAGAACGGGTGGTTGCGGACGAAGTGCAGCGCCGTCCTCAGAGGATCGCCGTCGCCCGGCGCCGGCACGCCGTGGCCACCGTCGTGTTCGCAGCGCAGCAGGAAATTCCCCGCGCCCGAGAGCTCGCCGACGAGGTTGAGCGACGCGGCGTTGAAGTCGATCCCGAGCATGTCGGTCGGCCCACCCCACATGACGAGCGCGGCGTAGGGCCGTGGCGAGACGAACGGCCACCACGGCCCGACGATCTCCGTGGGGTGCCCACCCGAGATCGTCAGGTTGCTCGCGAGGTGTTGGCCGCGCACCGTGGCGAGGTACGTCGTCCACAGGCCGCCGGCCGACACGCCGATGGACGACACGCAGTTGGTGTTGATCGCGTACTGCTGGGCGATGCACGCGTAGAGGTCGTCGAACATCGCGAGGTCGACGCCCGACTGACCGATGTCCAGCGGCGTGTCGGGCCACTTCGCCTCGAACATCCCCGAGTCCTGCGGGATGACGAGGATCGCGCGCGCCTCGTCGGCGAGGGCCTGCGCGTCGACCTCGTTCACGAAGTCCATCGCGTTGCCGGCGATGTGGTACCAGGCGAAGACGAGCGGATACGTCGCGGTGTCGTCGACGCCGCTGGGCACGACGAGGGCGAACTCGCGGACCAGCCCGCCGGCGGTGAAGCCGGTGTTGTAGCCGGGCACGAACGCCGGGCAGACGCCGCCCGAGTAGGCCGGTGGCCCGGGCGGGGCCGCGGCGCCCATCGGCGGGGCCTCTCCGCACAACCCCGCGTCGAATGGCACCTCCGCGCCGGTCGTGCCCCCGTCGCCCGGATCGTCGTCGCCGCTGTCGGCGACGCCTCCCTCGCTGCTGCCGGCGTCGCCGGTGTCGACCTCGCCGTCGGACGCGGCGTCGCCACCCGAGCTCGTCGCGTCGGCGTCCGACGTCGGCGTCGCGGTGGTCGACGACAGGCTGGACCCGAAGGGTTGACCATCACCCCCGTCGCCGCACGCCGCGAGGACGAGTCCACCGAGCAGCAGGCAGCTCGACGACGGCGGGGCGAGTGGGCGAGTCATCAGCGATCGAAGTGAGCACGGGCCATGCCACGGGTTCCCGAGCGCCGACAGACGCGTGTTCCGGACCGAACTGGGGCCACGCTCGTTCGGCACCGCGCCGACGTGCACGCGCGACTGGGCGATCCGCGTGGGCATCGTGCCCACGGACGCGATCGCTGGATCACGCGGGGAGATCCCGGGATCTCTCGCAAGATCGACGCGTTGACCCAAGAAAGGGCGGGTTCGAGCGCACGCAGTGGCGAAACGTCACGTGTTCGCCCTCGTCGTTCGTCGCCACGACGTCATGCTGAATTACAGAAGGCGAGGCACCATGCGAACGTCGACGAACGAGCAAGAAGCCACTGCCCTACTCCACGCCGCGGAACGCAGTCTCTTCGATGCGACCTCCCGACTCGAACAGGCGCTTGCCGCGCTCGGGCGCGGTCCCGGGGCGGAGGCCGAGACGCTCCTCGAGCAGGTCCGGCTGTACTCGACGCTCATCCAGGCCCGGCTCGACCGCCTCGCGCGGCCGGCCACCTCCAACGCCGCGTGAACCCCCGCCCGCCCGGCCCTGGCGCGGGCGGGCTTGACCGCTGCGCGCGTGCCGTGAGGCACTCGTGACCATGCGCCTACGCCCTCGTCCCTCCGCGCTCCCGAAATCGCCTCCCCTGCTCGGCGCCGCGTTGGCGATGGGCCTCTCGCCGGGCTGCGGCGACGACAGCACCACCTCCGATGACGCCGCCGACACGGTCGCGCCGATGCCAGGCCCCACGTCGGCCGGCAGCGACGACGCGACCGTGACCGCGACCGATGCGACCGCGACTGCCAGCGCGACCGAAGGCACTGGCACGACGCAGGCGAGCGACACGCTGCCGCCGATGCCGAACCCGACCGAGACCGACACCGACACGGGCACGGGCGCCGACGGCAGCAGCACCACGGGTGACGACGGCACGACGACCGCCGCCGACTCGAGCAGCTCCGGCGACGGCAGCACCACCGCGATCCCGCCGATGCCCCCGCCGCCCGACGACGCTGGCGTGAACGACCCCGACGACGCGCCGCTGTGACGGCGCGGGACGACGCGACGCTCGCCCCCGCGTGGTGCGAGTGGCTCGCGGACAACCTCGCGCACGGCCTCGACGACGACGAGCTCTTCGCCGTCCTCGCACAGCAGGGCGTACCGCGGGCGGTCGCCGTGGATGCGGCCGCCTCGATCCGTCGCTCGCCAGCGTTCGTGGTCGCGCGCGCGCAGGCCGTCCGCGCGGCTCGTCTGGCCTGCGTGCTGCGCTTGGTCCGGGCGCGCGCGGCGACGTCTTGCGTCGAGTCCATCGACTCGATCGAGCGCCGCCGCGATCCCGACCCCGACGAGTTCTTCGGCCGCTACTGGGCCGCGGGCATCCCCTTCGTCGCCACCGATCTCGTCGCGCGCTGGCCCGCGCGCGCCAAGTGGTCCCCGCAGTGGCTGCGCGAGCGCTTCGGCGCGGTCGAGATCGAGGCGAGCGTGGGCCGAGAGGCCGACCCCGACTACGACATCCAGTTCGCGGCCCACCGCGAGACGATGACGATGGCCGCGTACGTCGATCGGGTGCTGGCGGCGGATCGGTCGAACGACTGCTACCTCATCGCGAACAACCACAACCTCGCGCGCCCGGGCCTGCGGCCGCTGTTCGATGACGTCGTGCCGCCGGCATACCTCGACGCCGCGCGCCTGGTCGGGGGCTCGGCGCTGTGGTTCGGGCCCGCGGGCACGACCACGAGCCTGCACCACGACACCTCGAACATCCTCTTGTGCCAGATCTACGGCACCAAGACCGTGCGGCTGGGCGATCCGTGCGACCCCACGCTGGTCGAGCGAGCCCGCGGCGTCTACTCCGAGATCGATCCGCTCGCCGAACCCGACGCTGCGCGGCTGCACGTCGTCGAGCTGGGGCCGGGCGACGCGCTGTTCCTGCCGGTCGGTTGGTGGCACCACGTCACCGCGCACGACGTCAGCATCTCGATCGCGCTGAACGCCTTTGCGCGGCCCAACCGCTTCGACTGGTACACGCCGGGCGCGCTGCGCTAGCGCAGACGCCCCATCCATTGTCGACGTCGAGCAGGATCGCGTCGTCGTGCGACGTCCTTCGGCGCAGCCTACTTGCGCTGCAGCTTTCCGTCGGGCCCGACGATGTGTGACTTGCCGTCCTTGGTCAGCGTGAGCACGCCCTCGGGCGAGTACACCGGTGCGCCGGCCCGCTCGAACGTGATCGTCTCGCTTGCCCCGGCGAGCGCGAGCACGCTCGTGGACGTCTTCGCCTCGTCGTACTCGAACTCGATCGCGACCTCGGGCCGCGTGGGATTCCAAGCTACGCCGACCGGATGATCGACCGCATCGATGATGCGATCGACGCCGGCTCCGACGAGCCACGCGCCGACGTGACACGCGTCGCCACAACCTTCATCGATGAAGACGATGGCCCATGCACGATCGGGAGACCAATGGATGGCACCGCCGTCGATGACCTCGCCGGCGGCCAACGTCGCGCCGGCCGCCGTCACCCACGCTTCGCCGCGTTGCTCGACCCGCGTCTTGCGGTCATCGCGTTTGAGCCCGTGCCCCTTTTCGAGCTTCGCCAGCGCGCCGAGTAGATCGGGCTGCGCCGCGACAGGCCCCGCAGGGACCGCAGCTACTGCGGACTTTGGCCCCGTCGGCGCTGCCGGCTCGACCGCCGCGGTCGCCTTTGCCACCTGCGTGTTGGCCTTCTGCTCGGCTCCGGCCGTGGCTTTCGCCGGACCGCTGGCCGTCGTGGCGCTGTCGCAGGCCACGGGGGAGGCGAGGACTAGGAACGCGAGACGCAGGGATCGAAGCCGCATGGACGCGATTCTACGGGCGTGACCGCGAAAGAACCTCGCGCATCCGCGTTGCATCCATGGCGCGCACCGTGAAGATCCCCACCGCGGCGACATGCGACAGAGTCTCGGCACGCGCGTCGGCGGCGGTCGCCGGAGAACGATCATTCACACGGCCCACGCCGGGCGCGCTGCGTTAGCGGACTCGCCCCATCCACAGCACGTGCCGATTCGACGTGCCGCGCTGCCGCGCCCGCACGCACTCGGCCCGCAGACCCACCGCCCGCATGGCGTCGATGAACGCCGGGGTCTCGCTCGCCGCCCAGATCGCGATCGTGCCGCCGGGCCGCAGCGCGCGGATGATCCGCTTCAGGCCGGCCTCGGAGTAGAGTCCCGGGTTGCCCCAGCCCGCCGTGGTGTCCGGACCATTGTCGACGTCGAGCATGATCGCGTCGTAGTGCCCCCGCGCCGCGCGGATGACCTCGACCACGTCGCGCTCGATCACGTGGGCGCGCACGTCGTCGAGCGGGTGACCGGCGAGGTGCGCGAGCGGCCCGCGGTTCCACTTCACCGTGGCCGCGACGAGCTCCGACACCTCGACCGTGGCGGTCGGTCCGAGCGCGTCCAGCGTCGCGCGCAGCGTATAGCCGAGGCCGAGGCCGCCGATGAGCACGCGCGCGTCGGGCTTGGTCGCGAGCCCCTCGCACGCGAGCGACGCCAGCAGATCCTCGGAGCCGTGGTCGTGGCTGCCCATGAGCTCCGCGCCGTCGTGGCGGATCACGAAGTAGGCGCCGCGCTGGTGCAGCGTGAGCTCGCCGTAGCCGGGGACGAGCGCGCGGTCGAGGAGTTGCCAGGGGGTCACGGCGGCCGGAGGCTATCACGCGGGCCGGGCGCCCTGCGTCGCGGGCACGCGCGCGCGCCGAGGTGCCGACGCGCGGGCTTGGCCTACACTCCGGGGCGCTGCCCCTGGGGCGGCCCCGACGATGCGCGCGCCCGCCACCTCGCCGCCCGACGTCCCCATCGGGACCGAGCTGCTGCGGCTCGCCCTGCCCGCGATCCTCACCGGACTCCTGGGCACGGCGGTGTTCCTCGCCGATCGCCTGATGCTCGCGCGCTACGACGAGGCCGCGCTCGCGAGCATGCAGGTGCAGGGCCCGCTGCTGTGGTCCATCACCTCGGTGTTCATGGCGAGCTGCGTCGGCACGGTCGCGCTGGTGGCCCGCAGCGTCGGGGCCGGGGACGCCATCCGGGCGCAGGCCGTCGCCCGCGCGGCGCTTCGGCTCGCCGCGACGCTCGGCCTCGGGGTCGCCGTCGTCGGCGTCGCGCTGCTCGATCCGATCGTCGCGCTGTTCGGGCCCGACGACGCGGGCCTGCGCGCCCTGTCGAGCGACTACCTCGTGATCACGTTCGCCGCGCTGCCGGCGACCTTCGTCGCCGCCGCGGCGTCGATGATCCTCGGCGGCAAGGGCGACACCCGCACGCCGCTCGCCGCGGGGTTGCTGGCGAACCTGAGCAACATCGCGATCAACGCGGTGCTCATCTACGGCCACGACCTCGGTCCGATCGAGATCCCGCCGCTCGGGGTGCGCGGCGCGGCGATCGGCACGGCGGTGGCGTTCGTGCTCGAGGCGGCGTTCCTGCTGCGCGTGCTCGGCCACCGCGAGCACGCGCTGTGCACCGCGGGCTGGTGGCGCCCGCGCGTCGCGGCGGTCGACCGCGCGGCGCGGCGCGACATCGTCGGCCTGTCGGTTCCCGCGGTCGCCGAGCGCGTGCTCGTGCACGCCGGCTTCCTCGCGTACGCCAAGGCGATCGCCACGCTGGGGGCCACGGCGATGGCCGCGAATCAGGCGCTCGTGACGGTCGAGTCGATCTGCTTCATGTGCGCCGACGGCTTCGGTGTGGCCGCGGCGACGGTCATGGGCCAGTCGCTCGGTCGCGGCGAGCCGGCCCGCGCCCAGGCCGGCGGCCGCATCGCTTGCGGGCTCGCGATGGCGACGATCACCGGATGCGGCCTCGTGGTGTGGGCGACCGGCGCATGGACGCTGCCCGTGTTCGTACCGCCGGGCACCGACGGCTCCGCCCTGGTCTCGACCGCGACCGAGGTCTTGCCCCTGCTGGCGCTGGCGCAGCCCGGGATGTCCGCATCGATCGTGCTGGCGATGGGCCTGCGGGGCGCCGGCGACACGCGCTCCCCACTGTGGGCGGCGATCGTCGGCGGCCTGGTGCTGCGCGTCGCGTTGGCGTGGGGCCTGGTCCTCGGCTTCGATCTCGGCCTCGTCGGCATCTGGTGGGCGAGCACGATCGACTGGAGCGTCCGCGCGTTGTGGTTGTGGACCGTGTTCCGCCGCGGTCGCTGGACGACGCTGCGCGTCTAGAGTCGGCGCATCGGAAGACCTCGGCGATCGTCCACCGCTCGCGGCCGGACGGCCACGCATCGCGTCGACGGCAACTCGGCCAGTTCACGAGCGCGCCGCGAGCGTTCGCGACATCGATCGCGATCGGCGGTCGTTCGATCGTTCGATCGACCGCGGTGGGTCCCGCTCGCACGTTGATCGCGGCAGAGAAACCCGTACCCTAGGACACTGCAGCGCCTCGTCGCTGCTCGCAACTTGGACGCAAATCTCCACACGTACGTCGTTCGGTTCGACTCTCGCGACGACTTCCTGGTCGAGTACGCCGATCGCATCCGGCACGGGTTCATGCTCCTGCCGATCGACGCACGGCTCGACGTCGGCACCTCCGTGCGGCTGCGGCTGCACCTCCCCGACGAGCAGCTCCTCGTGCTCGCCGGCGTCGCGATCGATCGCCCGAGCGACGCGCCCGCGCTCGCCGGACAGTGGATCCAGCTCAGCCCGCTGCTGCCCGGCACCGACGCGCGACTGATCGCGTCGGTCGCCGGCATGCTCAGCGACGACTCGCTCGTCGGCGGCAGCGGCGGCGCGCGGCCCAGCCCCACCGCCGACGGCGAGCCGCTCTCGGTGCTGTTGGTCGACGACTCGGCCTCGCATCGCCTCGAGCTCGGCGAGGCCCTGCGCGCACGCCGGCAGCGGGTGGAGGTCGCAGAGAACGGGCTGGTCGCCCTGTCGAGCGCGCTCAAGTGCGTGCCCGACGTCATCCTCACCGACGTCGAGATGGCACAGATGGACGGCTGGGGCCTGCTGCGCGCGGTCCGTCAGCGCCCGAGCCTGGGCTGCGTCGCGGTCGTCTTCCTCACGCGACTCTCGGACGAGGGCACGCGGCTACGCGGCTACCGACTCGGCGTCGACGACTACCTGCCCAAGCAGCTGCCGACGGGCGAGATCCTCGCGCGCATGCAGGGCGCGGTGATCCGCCGCAAGCAGCTGCCCGTCAGCCAGGCCCCCCACACCCTGCGCGGCGCCCTCGAGCACGTGCGGCTCGCGAGCCTACTGACCTTCCTCGAGACCGAGCTGCGCAGCGGCTCGCTCCACCTGCGCCGCTCGGGCGAGACGTACACCGCCACGATCCACCGCGGCACGCTCCACGCCCTCAGCGACCACGTCGACGCGATCACGACGCGCGAGCGCATGTTCGACCTGCTCGGCTGGACCCACGGCGAGTTCGAGTTCGTCGCCCACGGCACCGACGACCACGCCCCGCCTCCGGGCCCGATCGGCGCGGGCCTGTCGACGCTGGTGCGCGAGCACATCCGCCGTCAGGCCGAGCGCGACGTGACCGACGTCGGCGTGGTGACGATCGAGATCAAGGCGCCGCGCTGACGATCACTCGCGGGCGCCCGCGGCCTCGGGCTCGTCGTCGTCGGCGGCGAACTCGGCCCGGCGCGCGAACAACAGCGACATGATCCGAAACCCCCGCGCGCCCTCGACGGTCGCCCGGTAGTCCTCGATGTCGACCTGATCGCCGACCTTGGGCTGGCGACCGAGCAGCTTGAGCACGAGCCCGCCGATGGTGTCGATGTCCTGGTGTTCGTCGAGCGCCGTGAGCCCGAGCGCCTCGCCGGCGGGGCTGAGCAGCATGGAGCCGGCCACGCGCAGCGAGCCGTCCGACAGCGGCTCGAGCTCGGGCTTCGCCGGCGCGTCGTCGGTCTCGTCGTAGATCTCGCCCACGATCTGTTCGACGAGGTCCTCGGCGGTGAGGAGCCCGGTGAAGCTGTCGTGCTCGTCGAACACCGCGATCATCGGCGAACCGCGGAACAGGTTCAGGCGGCCCAGGGACGCGGTCTCGGGCCGGCGCTCGATCGGCCGCAGCAACGACTGCAGGTCGTCGCCGCCGCGCAGCTGCGCCTGCAGGAGATCGGCGCGCCGGGCGTAGCCGACGACGTTGTGCGGATCGCCGTCGACCACCGGCAGACGGCTGAAGCCGTGCTCGTCGGCGATGGCCATGTTCTCCTGCCACGTCCTGCGCAGGTCGAGGTAGATGACCTCGCGCGCCGGGGTCATCGCCTCGCGCACGGTGCGGTCGGTGAACGCCAGGACGTTCCGCATCAGCCGCAGCTGCTGGGGCTTGAGCTCGCCTGCCGAGTACGCGTAGACGAGCGCCTGCCCGATGTCGACGTTCTCCTCGTGGTGCGCGGCCGAGTCGGGGTGCTGCCCGGTGATCCCCTGCACGAGGATGTTCGCCACCGTGTTGCAGGTCTTGATGAACGGCACGGCGAGCCAGCGGAACAGCCGCATGAACGGCGCGGTGACGTACAGGACCTTCACCGGCACGACCAGCGCGATGCCCTTGGGGACGAGCTCGCCGAACGTCACGTGGAAGATGGCGCCGAAGCCCATCGCGAGCGGGGCCGACAGCGCGGCGACCTGCTCGTAGTCGACCAGCGCACCGTGGATCGCGGGCTCGAGGGCGAGGGTGAGGCCGAGGCTGGTGAGCGTGATGCCGAACTGGCTGGCGGCCAGCATCGCGTTCATCTCGCGCTTCATCTCGAGCAGCACGCGCGAGCCGGGCACGCCCGCGTCGACGTCGCGCTCGAGCTTGTGCATCGGCACCTTGACCAGGGCGAACTCGAAGGCGACGTAGACGGCACAGCCGAGGATCAGGGACGCCGAGAGCGTCCACGGGCTCAGGCTCGCCAGCGGCGCGAGCACGGCGAGCAACAACAGGGTCGCGACGATCCCGCGCTTGCCGGAACCGCCGCGCGCGCGTCGGCCGGAGCCCTGTCGCATCCCGCTTCGCGAGGCACCGGGATCGGATCCGGAGCTGGCGTCGATTCCCGGCGACGCGTCCGTCTCACGGCCTGCGGCCATCGGCTGCAATGGGATAACAGGCCCGCGCCCGCGCAGCAACGCCCCGGCCCGAAGGCCCCTGGTGCCGCCTCACATCTTCTTACAGGCCCCGCCGGCCTTGGCGAGCCCGGCGGCGCGCAGCTCGGCGCCGGTCGGCCCGTCGCCGAGCTTGGCCCGCGCCGCCTCGCCGTGCCCCTTGCCCAGGATGTCGCGCAGATAGGGCACGTAGTCGAACGTGTCCGAGTGCTCGGCCGTGTGGCACTCGCCCGCGCACAGCTCGGCGGTCGTCGTGAGCGATATCAGCTTGGTGTTCGTGCCCCCGTCCGCGACGTGGAGGCTGCCCGGTCCGTGGCACACCTCGCACTGCACGTCGCGCAGGCCCAGGTTCTCGACCAGCTCGCTCCCACCGGGCTTGCGATACCCGGTGACGTGGCAGCTCACGCACGACAGGTCGAACTCCTTGTTGTCGTCGACCAGGGTCTTCCACGCGCCGGCGTGCACCGTCGTGCGCCACTGCTCCACCGCCTCTTCGTGGCAGTCGGCGCACGCCTCGATGCCGACATAGCCGGCCTTGCCCTTGGCCGGCGGCGGCGGCTTCTTGCCGGCGAAGCGCACGCGGTTCGCGTCGGCCACCGCCTGGTCGTAGCGCTTCAGCTGGTCCCGAGCGCCGTCGTCGGCGGGCAGCTTGCACGTGACCTTCACCTGCTCGAACGTCGCGACCGCAGGGCCCTCCGCCTTGCCCTCGCGCGCCGCGAGCACGCGCAGCCGCTCGTCCTCGAGCCGGGCGAGGAACGCCGGATCTGCGCTCGGATCGGCCTTGAACTTGGTCAGCCGCGCGTCGATGCGCTCGAGCTCGCGGTCGAGCTCGGCGCGCGTGGGCGCGACGGTCCACGTCGGTGCGTCGGCGACCAGCGTGACGTCGCCCGCCACCGACAGGCGCAGGCGCGACACGGTCTGCAGCTGCTCACCGGGCTCGAGGATCCACGTGTCGCCGCGCTTCGCCGCCGGCGTGCCGACGCGCTGGCGCTCGGTGCCGTCGACGACGCCGACGACGATCGCCCCGATGCCGGGCACCTCGGTGGCCAGCGACTCCGCGAACGCGCGCGGGCCGTGGGCGACCACGACGTGGAAGCGCGAGCCCTCGCCGGTCATCGCCGTGAGCTCGGCGCGCAGCGCCTCGGCGGCGGGCGTCACCTTGCCCAGCGGCGCGACGCCGGCGAGCGTCGGATCGATCACCGCCGTGACCCCGACCTTCCACGTCACGCCGCCCGAGGTGAGCTCGACGACGCGGTGCTTCGCCGCGGTCACGCCCGCGGCCGGCTCGAGGTTCGCGGCGATCCGCGGCAGCGCGTGCTGCCCCAGCGCAGCGACGCCCACGGGCGCGACGGCATCCATCGGGCCCACGCCCGAGACGAGCTCGGCGCCGAGCGACGCGAAGCGCCCCGCGAGCAGCGTCGCCCGCGACTCCGCCTGCTCCCAGCCCGCGGCGTCCGGTGGCGCATAGGGGCCGGCTGGATCGGGGTAGAGGAACGAGCCCGGCTCGATCACGAGGCGTGCGCCCGGCTTGGTGTTGGCCTGCAGCCAGCCGAACGCGTACTGCAATCCGCCCAGCGGCTCGGTGGTGCAGCCGCACGGCGCGATGGTCCCGAGCACGCGACCGAAGGCGACGATGTCGAACTCGGCGCGCGCGACCGCGGCGGGCGGCTCACCGGTGGGATCCTTGGCCTTCGCGTCGGGCGGCTGGCCGACCGTGTGACCGCCGCAGTTGGGCGCGGCGAGCACACCGACGAACAGTGACGCGAATGCGGACGCGACGAGCGACGAGCCACGGACACGGGATGCGGCAGGCATGCGTGGAAATCGGCCCCGAACATGGCCCGATTCGGCCGGCCAGGCAACCCGGCCGGCCGCATGCGATCCGTGCGGCCCTACGGCGCGGCGCGCCGCGCGACGATGAACGCGGCCAACGCCGTGATCTCCTCGTCCGACAGCTTGCCGGTGAACTTGGGCATCTGCGCCTTCTTGCCGTAGAGATCGATCGCGCTCGAGTCGCGGATGACCCGCTCGACCCACGCCTGGTTGCCGTGGGCGAACAGGTTCGGCCCCTCGTTGTCCTTGCCCGCCTCGACCTCGTGGCAGTTGCTGCAGTCGAGCTCGTCGGCCCAGAGCGTCTTGCCCTGGGCGGCGAGCGCGGCGTCGGGCGCCATCGCGTCGTCGTTCATCAGGCTGACCACGTACTCGACCGTCGCGGCGAGCTGCTCGTCGGTGAGCTTGTCGGCCGGGTACGGCTCCATCGTGTCGTGCTTGGTCTTGCCGAAGAACTTCGCCTCGGTGGGATCGCGGATCACCGCGGCCAACCACGCTCGGCTCGAGTAGTCGGTGAGGTCGGGCGCCTCACCGCCGCCGAAGCCGTCGAGGGCGTGGCAGTTGCGGCAGTGCTCGACGTAGAGCTTCTTCACCTTGTACTCGGGGTCGTTCCAGAACACCGCGCCGCCGCCCCGGGGATCGATGCCTTCGACGGCGAACTTGCGGGCGCGCTCGGCGTTGACCTCGGCCTCCTCGAGCGCCTTCTGGTAGCTCTCGTCGGCCTTGTCGTCGGCCATCGCCATGCCCGTCAAGGCGATCGATCCGGCGAGCATGAGCGAGAGTCCGCCGAGCACGGCGACCCGACCGATGCGGCCCGCGATCGCCTCGAGCACCGGCGCCGCGGCGAGGAACGCCAGCGCCGCCCCCGGGATGACCATCGTGGCGATGGGCTCGAGCGGCCCCTCGAAGTAGTGGCGCAGCTTGTAGAGGAAGAGGAAGTACCACTCGGGCCGGGCCTGGAATCCGCTGGTCGGATCCGCGGGCGCGAAGAGCTCGGTGCCGTGCGTCGACATCGTCATCCACGCGACGACGGCGCTGGTCACCGTCATCGCGAGCACGTCGACCATGAGCTGGCCGGGCGCGTATGTGTCGGGCTTGGCGTCCGGCGCGGAGGTCGGGCCATGCCGTCGACGCTGCCGCGCGATGAAGAGGAAGAGACCGACGAGCGCGAGCGGCAGCACGAACACGTGCAGCATGAAGAGGCGCAGCACGGTGAGGTTGCCGGCCGCGCTGCCGCCCTGGATCAGGCGACGGATCGCGCCGCCGCCGGGCGTCTGCTCGGCGATGCCGAGCTCGACCTGGATCGCCCAGAAGCCCTTCTCGTCCCACGGCAGCGGGTTGCCGGTGAGGCCCTCGGCGAGGGCGAGGCCGAGGATCGCCAGGGCCGCGAGCCACATCAGCTCGCGCGGCCGCCGATAGCCGCCCGCGAACGCCATCGCGGCGACGTGCAGCACCGCGAGGACGACGAAGGCCGAGGCACCGTTGTCGTGCAGCCCGCGGATGAACCACCCGAGCTCGACCTGGTCGGTCAAGTACGCGGTGCTCGCCCAGGCGTCGGAGGCCGAGGGGCTGTAGTACGCCGACAGCACGATGCCGAGGACCGCCTGCTGGACGAACAGGTAGACCAGCGCGGCGAAGACCGCGTGGCGGAGGGCCGGCCCGCCGGGCCACGGGCGCTGCGTGAACGCGCGCCACGAGCTGCCGAGGCCGATGCGCTCGTCGAAGAAGCCGCGCACGCTCATGTGATCGGCTCCTTGGTCTTCGCGCCGATCTTGAAGCGCTGGTAACGGATCGTGACGAGCTGTTCTTGTTGCTGCAGCTCGAGGCGATCGAGGCCGCGCGGCGACGGGCCGGTCTCGCACGCGCCGTCGAGGGCGAAGTACGACTTGTGACAAGCGCAGTAGAACTTGTTGGCGTTGGCATCGAAGTCGACGCCGCAGCCGAGGTGCGGACAGACGGTCGACAGCGCGACGAGCTCGGCGCCCTCGCGTCGCACCCACGCCGAGCCGATCTTCACCTGGATGACGCGGTTCCACGCGTCCACTTGATCCGCGTAGAGGTCGACCTTCACCGGCGCCGCGCCTGCGAACAGCGAGATCGGGCCCGCGGGCAGGAAGTTGCCCTCGCCGCTCGTCGCGTCCTGGCGCAGGGGTTGGCCGAGGAAGACCAGCGTCGGCCCGAGCACGCTCGCGGCCAGGCCGACGCCGAGGGCGCCTGCGGCCGCGGTGAGCAGGCTACGCCTCGAGGAGATGCCTTTGGCGGTGGCACCGGTGGGATCGTCGTCGCGTGGGATCTGGACCATGGGTGACCTGGCCGCGGGATTATGCCTCTGATCG
>LNFM01007823.1_pt1 | contig 17089 bp, 8 predicted proteins | sample 596031 | NCBI WGS metagenome assembly LNFM01 (sample SAMN04254537, study PRJNA301005) | activated carbon metagenome | isolation source: dual media filters at the Ann Arbor, Michigan drinking water treatment plant | place: USA: Ann Arbor
CATCAACGACACGCGCGAAGCTTCCCAGCTGAGCGATCTATCGCCGCACCGCGGCGCACTTCAATCAGCGCAGCGCAGACCTGAAGCCGAGCGCCGCGCGCTCGGCTTGCAGTACGGGGCTCTGGCCAGCGCCCTCGGGGCAGCGCCCCGAAGAGAGTGCCCGGTCAAACAGGCCCAGGCCAAATGCGCAACGCAGCCTTTAGCAAGGCCTCGCCCCGAACCTCAATGGCGGCCTCATCCCATGCGGCAAGTTGCATCAGTCCGCGGTTCAACTGCAGATTCGAGTGCTCGAACAACGCCTTGCGCTTTGCATCGAACGCATGATTCTGCAGCGCTCGATTCACGCCGTAGTGGACAAGCGTGAGGTTGCCAATTCGCGGCACCGCGTCCTGCCGCTTCAGGATCGATTGGGACTTTGCGTCTACGCCCTCAGTCATGTATCGCATAGGGGCAGCAACGAGCGCCTCATCGCTTGAAACTTTGGTCCCGTCAGCCAGCGGCCAGTAGGTGTACCAGGACTGCGGCAGGATGTGGTCAATGTCCAGCGAGTCCAGCGCGAGCGGTATCGGCTCTTCTGTCTTCTCGGTACGGATCTCAGTTTCGAGGCGGTGAAACACGGTGCGCAGCTTCGGCGCATCAAGGCGCCCGGGGTAGACAGAACCATCAAGCCATTGCCGCCGAAACTCTTCATCACCTGGCCAGCCCTTTCGGAAGGAGGCCGCGTTGAGGTCGGCCTCAATCAACCGCCGCAACTGCTGTGCAAAGACTTTGTTGTAGTTCTTTCGCGAGAGGCCGCAGACAGCTCGCCGAACCAGGTACGACTCGATGCAGCGGTAAATCTCTTCCTGCTCGGCCTGCGGCAAGGCCGATGCCGCCACACGCAAAGCGAGCGCATGAGTGGGTGACGCATCCCACACAGCCACACTGCGGCCGAAGGCTGCAATCGGTGCTGCACCAGTGCCAGTCACAAGGGACTTGTAGTGCTCGCCGTATCGATTCAGCATTGCCAGCTGGGCGCTGGCACCGTGCAGACCAGTTGTGCCATCAACAAACCGTCGATAGCCGGCATAGAGACGGCCGACATCGATCTCGTCGCCAGTCTGGGCCTGCACTGCGGTCTGAACAAACCACTCCAGCCGTGGCCGATTGAGGCGCCCTCGAGACTGAGCCTCCGACCATAGCGGAGCCTCAAACTGGCTCCACAGGTTGTTGTAGAGATCGTCAGCGTCCGTACCTGCACGCATGAAGATGAAGTTCCGAATCAGGTCTGTTGCATGCAGCTCAGCACCATGCCCATTCAGCGTCTCGAATATCACCTGGGCATCGTCTTCGTCGCCCAATGAAATGCAAACAATGGACAGGTCGGTGAGCACGGCCGAAGCCAGTGCCATGGATCTCGTCGCGGAGTCTCCCTCTGTGCTGTCGTTCACCCACTCGACCATCTGGTCATGAAAGAAGACGATTGCTTCGAGGGCGGGCGGATGCGTCACACCGATCTTGCGCAAGCTGCCCGTCTGGGTGAAGCTGGCCGGGAAGCGCAACCGAAGGTCATCCAACGATCCTGCAGTCATAGCCTGTTCATACTGCTTCCGGTCACGAAACGTGGGCCATAGCTTGAAGCGTTCAACAGCCACATCCTCCATCGTCTCGGGGTTGGCATTGGTCAGGCATGCCTCAATCAGCGGCAGCAGCTTCTCGCTCTTGGCAGACCGCAGCGCGTGAATCAACGCCGTCAAGACGTACTGCAGCGTGGTCAGGCGTTGTTGGCCGTCGATGATGTGGTGCCGCTCTACACCAAGCAATCCGACCTTCTTCTGCGGCTCCAACACCACCGCACCCATAAAGTGTGGGAAGGCCTTGCCGCCCTGAAGTCGCGTATCGGCCTTGTCGCGAATGTCTTCCCACAGTCGACCCCACTGATCATCACGATTCCACACGTAAGGACGCTGGTAGAACGGCACGCGGTACTGCCTACGATCCTGAAAGATCTGCTGGATGGTGAAGGTTCTTGAGTCCATCGTCATGCCCTCCCTGAGCTGTTTCTATGTCCGATGCCGAAGGCAGTGGTCCATCTGGAGCTGCAAGGTTTCAGCGCTCGGTTTGAGCTCGCTCCACGAGCCCAGCCACGTCCTTGAACTTGTCATAGATCACCCGCTTCTCACCTACGGCAAGCGCCTTGAAGTGCGCCCGGCCACACTCGATCTTGGCGCCTTCTGCATTGCGTAGGTCGTTGGCAAACAAGCTGCTCTTGGTCTCCACGACAAAGTACAGGCGATCCCCATCCGGCGTGGCAACAAGGACTGCCCAGTCGGGGTTGTAGCTCCCGAGCGGGGTCGGCACCTTGAACCAACCCGGGAGCTTGGCGTAGACCTTGACTGCGTTGTTCTTTGACAATTCGTCCGCGAAATCACGCTCTGTGTCTGAGTCGTAGACGACGTGCTGGTACACCGACCGCTCTGCGTCCAGCAGCATGTTCTTTAGGTAGCCCGATAGCTCTTCCTTCTCGAACAACTCCTGCGCGTAGTACTCATCGTCACCCAATCGTTGATAGCGGATGCCATCGACCAACAGGGCGCGTTTGCACCGATTGATCGCTTCCCCCACGGTCTCAATAAACTGCTGCGGGTTCCGCTTGAAATCATTCAAGCGTTGGCTGTCAACCAAGATGCGGCCGATGCTCCGGCGGGTCAGTTGGGTTCGGTTCTGAAGCTCGGTCAGGATGTCAGGAAGGTCAATATCACCTTCATTAAGCACAATCAACTCGGAGCCCTGTCTCTCCACCGCCGTCACGCCGGCCTCACCAATCTCCATTCCAGCCTTGCGCCACTGAAGTCGGGTCTTGCTGATCGGTGGCGCCTGGATCACGGCGGTAATGCAGTCCCTGATCAACCGGTCGTTGTCGAACTGCACGCGGTAAGTTGTCTTGTACTTGATGCGGTCCCAAAGCTCCTTGAACTCAGGGCTATCCAGAACAGCACGGCGCACCGGCACCGCACGGCGGTCGTCAGCGTTCTTGATCTCCAGCTTGCCAGCAACCTTGCGCAGCAAGTCAAGCACCTGCTGACGCTGTGCCTCCATCTCAGGCGGCAGGACCAGCGTGTTGTCCTTGATGGCCTTTCGCAGGCTGTCCTGGACTTTGCCCTTCGCATCGATGAGGTTCAACGCCCGCAGATGCTCGGCGAGTACCTTTGATGCATCGAAGCCCAATGGACTTTGAGTGCCATCGGGCCTGCGCACGGCGACTCCAGCAAACAAGTGGTCAGACACCACGCCAAACTGAAAGCCGTCCTGTTCAATCTCCTTCTGCAGGCTATCAGCGAACTGCTGGTAGCTTTCGTTGGCAATCACGGTCAGCGTGTTCACCTCAAAGCCACGCAGTCGTTGGCCGTCCTGGTTAACGCACAAACGCAGCCCCCGGCCAATAGTCTGCCTGCGCCAGCGCTCTGTCTCCCGTGCGCTGAAGTTGCAGATTTGGAATACGTTGGGGTTGTCCCAGCCCTCCTTCAACGCCGAGTGGCTGAAGATGAATTTCAGCGGTGACGAGAAGCTCAGCAGCTTCTCTTTGTCGCGCATGATCAGGTTGTAGGTGTCGTCATCAGCGGCTGTGCTTCCGCTGGTGTCCTTCACCATCTCCACCACCTTGCCGCCGACCTTCTTCTTGTCGATCGAGAAGTAGCCGTTGTGCACCTCGTGCGCAGCGGCGCTCAGGTCAATTTCGTTGAACAGGCTACGGTAGTCGGGGTGCTGGGCCCAGCGCTTGTACTCTTCCTCGAAGATCGTGGCGTACACACCCTTCTGCGGGTTGCCATCGGCGTCATACACGCGGTACTTCTCCACCGCGTCGATGAAGAACAGGCTCAAGACCTTCACGCCAAGCGGGCGAAGGCGCTTTTCCTTGTCCAGGTGTTCCTTGATCGTGCGACGGATCATCTCGCGCTGGATTGCCAGCGGCTCCACACCGCCCCAGCTCTCATCTACCGTAAGGTACTTCTCGCCGCCAGGCACATGCAGTTCCATCAGGGCTTCAGACTTGGGGCTCTTGGTGGCGGCGCGTAGCGTACCCACGCGCATATCGGCGTATATCTCTCGGCCGGTGGTCTGCTCCAGGTCGTCACCGTCCTGCACCACTACTTCTTTGCGCTGCACGCTGCCGGCTTTGCCCAGCAGGTCCAGTTCCACCGTGGCGGCCACCACCCCTCGCTTGTTGCTGATGCTCACCAGCTTCACGTAAGGCTTGTTGAAGCCCTGCTCCACCGTGGCCGAGGCCACCTCAATTTGCTTGACCAGCTTTTGTTCGTAGGCGTCCACTGCGTCCAGGCGATAGACCATGTTGTGCTTGTCGACGTGGGTGGCCGAATAGCGCAGCGTGCACAGTGGGTGCATGCGGGTCATGGCCTTCTTGCCCCGGCCATCGATTCCGCCGTCCACGCTCTGCGGCTCGTCGACGATCACGATGGGCCGTGTGGCACGCACCAAGTCGATGGGCTTCTCACCGCCCGTCTTCTCGCTGGCGCGGTACATCACGTTCTTGCTCTTCTCGCGGCGCAGTCCTTCGTCGGCCTCTTCGGCAGCGGCCTCCTGCTCGTCACCAAACTTGTTGATGGCGCCTACGGTGATGACCATGATCTGCACGTTCGGGCTGGTGGCGAAGTTGCGCACCTGGCCCAACTTGGACGAGTCGTACTGGAAGAACTCGTAGCCCTTGGCGCTGGGGTACAGGGCCTCGAAGTGCTCGCGGGTGATCTGCAGCGTCTTGTTCACCCCCTCCTTGATGGCCACCGACGGCACCACGATCACGAACTTGGTGAAGCCGTAGCTGCGGTTCAGCTCGAAGATCGTCTTCAGGTAGACGTAGGTCTTGCCCGTACCGGTCTCCATCTCCACCGTGAAGTCGGGCGACAACTGCGAAGTGGGCGGCAAACCGTTACGCAGTTGCACCGCGCGCAGGTTCCCTTCGATCTCCGTGTCCAGCAGCGTCAGGCGATTGCCGATGCCGCCTTGCTCGGTGGCCAGCATGCCTTCCAGCGCACCTTGGCCGGCCGAGGTGTCGGCATAAGTGCGCGCAGCGCGCACGGTCACCGTGAACTCGGTGCGGCAGATCTCCTGGCCATGGAAAAGGTCCGACACCGCCTTGATGGCGGCGGACTGATATGGCAGGTCGGCTTCGAAGTGGAGTTTCATTTATGGGGTTCCATATGCAGCCGAAGCCATTGATTCAAAGCTGCTCATCAATTCGCCGAACTTGGGGGAAGGCGTGGACTTCCTTGTGAGTAGAGCCAGCGCCCGCCTGGCCCGGGTCACTCCGACATACAACCGGTTGACCTGAGCTGGGTCATTGAGATCGAAGCGGTCAATATCAGCCAGCACCACTACATCAAACTCCAAGCCTTTAGCGTTCGCAACGTCAGCGAAGTGCCGAACGTGGCGCCGAGACAGATTGACCTTCTCCGACAGCTCGGCATCGATCAACAGTTCACGCAGGCGCGCGTCGAGTCGCTGGAAGCTTGCTACGGCCCGCTCAGCGTTCGGGAACAGCACCGCAACGGTTTGATTCCGCTTGGCGGCGCGCAGCGCTTCGATGATTGCGCTGTCCATGTCAGCGTCCTTGGCGCACATAACAAGTTGCGGGCGCGCAATGGAGTCACCCGCCTCGAACACACGCGCCAGCATCGCTTCTGACGGCAGTGGATCACCATGAAACTGCGCCCGAAAGAGCGCGCTGAACAGCGCCAAACCAGGCGCATCCGTCTGCCGAAGGTTCTCAGTCAGCTTGACGCTGGCCACACTGTGGCCCGGGAAACAGGCCCGTACATCGATCGTCGATCCATGGTGCAGCTTTTGGGCCAAGTCGCCTACGACCGTGATGGCACGGTATTTGGGGTTGGCCTGTTCGATCATCAGGAAAACCTGCAGCTCAGTGAAGTCCTGGACCTCGTCTACAAAGACAGCTTGGTAGAAGGGTGCTTCTCTGAGTGCTGCCAGGCCGCCCTGCTTCAGGCCACGACTCAGTAAGTGACCTATGCACAACAACAAGTCAATGTCATCGTCCGCCAGCTTGAAGCGAACCAGCTGAGCGTGAACCTTTTTAGCCAGTTCTGGCTTCGGAAAGTGCTTCGCTGCAACGTGGACCACATCCAGATAGAGATCGGGAAGCGCCGCCAGGGGTCTCAGCAAGCTCCGGCGAACTAGTCGACTGAAGACTGCGTCTGGAGTGGAGTAGCGCGGCTGGCCAGGCTGCACAGGCTCAGCAGCGAGATCGATCTCATCTTCGGCCTCATCCTCGTCCGACTTCCCAGCCTCCGCCGCAATCAGCTTGAGCTTAACGCGCCCCCAACCTGCTTCCCGCGGGAGCCGGCGTAGCGCACCATCCTGCTGCACATAGATTCGATCAGTGGCTTCAGGTAGCAGTCGCAGAAAGAGGTACCCAATATCCGAAACCACCCCCCGGAAGTTCTGTCCTGCGGCGTCACGAACGATCACCTGGCCAGCATCGATCTGAGCTTTGGTGCCATCACCCCAGACGACGGGTTCGCCGGATACCATCCGCAACTGAAGCGAGTGATCAACTGGCCCCGCGCCATCAACAAGCACCAGGCGCTGACCTGTCCGCAGGAAAAGTGCGGCCCTGTGGTCGATCAGTTGCCGGGCCAGGCTGTTCTCCTCTGACGCGTACAGCGTGATCCCACCGACAGTCGTCCAGAGCAACTTAGAGCCCATCACCTGCTTTCGGACATCCGAGAGCAACGTAACAAGGCGGAGGGCCAACCGATCCAGCGCAAACGCGCCCTCGCGAGGCGGATCGCGTAGTTCATTCGCCACTTCGGCAACCTTGCCGCGAAGCACGGTCAGAGCAGGACCAACGACGCGACTGACCTTCTGTCTGTCTTGATCTTGGAACGCGGTCTCGATTTCCGCCAACGTGGGCAGAGTTTCAAGCAATTGGTCGGCCAGGCGCCGAGCCATGGCTTGATCAGTGGCACGCAACCAGGCGATGGTGGTGGCCTCATGTCCATCGCGACTCTGTGGCAGCCCGACCCAACGACGTCCAACCACGGCACTGTAGGTCAGCTTCCGGTGGTCTCGAAGGCGGGTTTGAAGTTCCTTGAATTCGTGTACCGGCAAGTCGGGCAAGTCAATGCGCCGGCAGGTTTCCTGCAGGTACTGGATCAGTTCGCCGGTGCGCACGAAGCCTACACAGCTCTCCTGCGAAAACTGACCGGCGTACTCCGCCGACCAGTAGTCCTGGCCCTGCCCGAGAATGTCCCTGAAAATCTTCTCGTCAACGACATTCGCGGCGTTGAAGGTCGTCAACATCTTGGTTCGACCCAACGCTGCAGACGTCTTGCCAGAGCCAGCAACCCCCTCGACAAACATGGGCCCAATTGGCGAACGGGCGATGATCTGATTCTGCTCAATCGTCTGATGAGTGAAGAACCGCTCACTCAGCCCGTAGTAGTCCTCGAGCTTTGCCGGTGGGCTGTCCGGGTTCCACTCGTCGTCAGATTCGGCAAGCACATCGGAGGTTTCCAGATCAGGCTCGTCAACCACCACAAGTTCCACGATGGGAACCTCTATAGGCGGCGGCGCAACTGGTACGGCAACATCTGGTTCAACAGTGCTGGGCTGACCGGCAGGAGCGTCCGACTTGATTTGAGGCGCCTGTGTCTTGGGCTTGCGAAGCCGGTCCAGATAACTGCGAAGGTCTTGCACACTTCCCGCACCCTCTTCGCCGGAAATGGCCATCCGCAAGAAGTTGCGAACGTTGGGCTCGAACTCTGGTCCGCCAAACCGCTCGAAGGATCGCACTTCCACAACGCGGTAGTCACCCCAAAGCTTGCTGCGACTTTCATAGCCTGGTTGCACAAACGTAACCAAACGACCTTGCGGCGAGTGAGGTGTGCAATAGCCAGACGAACTGTTGGGATAGGTCGCCTCGTTAGGGCTTAGACGGAATGTCAGACGCCCCTGCAGTTCGGTATCAATGACAACCGTCTTCGAATACGCGTTCTTGCGCAGCAGTCGGTACGCAGGTGCTAGTGACGTGGCGACATAGCCGTAGCTTTCCGCCATGCCCCCTAGGACGTTTAAGTGCTTGTCCTCGTAGAGCATTCGATCGGCGTAGTCGATGACGCCTGCCAAAACGGCCAACTCCTCAGCGGTGTACTCGCGCTTGTTACCCTCGCTCAATGCCATTTCTTCTCCTCCCCATTTGTACGCTGGTGCCTATGAAACGTGGTCAGTGTTGGAAGCGCTCTCCCGGCAATCAGAGGCTGCGAACCTTGGCGATGCCGTGCTGTTCGAGGATGGCAGCGAGGTTGGTCTTGGCCACGTCGTTCTCGAAGGCGCTGTCGCGGAACACACAAGTCACTTCGCCAGCGGTCTGCAGTGCGCGGTGCCACTCGACGACGCCCAGCGCCAGCGGCTCGGCATCAGCCACGGAGATCTGCTCGTCCAGGCAGACCAGCAGCACACCGCCGCCGATGCTCTGGACCAACTTGCCGGCGATGGTCTTGGGCTCGATGGGGACGCAAAGATCCAGACCCAGCTTCAGCAAGAGCTCATATAGCAGGTCATCGTGGCTGCGATCGTCTGCTACGTGATCAAGATGATCGAACAGCGACTGCGCCAGGTCATCTCGCTGCGGTGACCAAGCCCGCATATTGGACGTATCCAACTTGAACGCACGAAACCCGACATCCCCGGCTGTCAATCTACTCTGCGCCCTGATCGTCTCGCTCGCGGCTTGAAGGCGCCTTCGCGTGATCGCCGCGATGTTCGGGTACTCAGTCTTGCCGGTTGGCTCCGGCAGTTGCACCAAGATGTACCGGCGTTGTGTTCCGTGTGCGGCGTTGACCTTCATAACCGCATGGCCCGTACTCCCTGAGCCGGCGAAGAAGTCGAGCACGAGGTCACCCGGCTTTGTCGTCAGCTCAATCAGTTCACTCAGCACATCAGTGTTCTTCGGGAACTGGAACCAGCCTTTGCCGACCAAGGCCTCGACCTCGAGCGTTGCCGAGCGCCCGTCTCGGTAGAAGACGGACGAGAACGGCTCACTGTCGATCTCAAAGAGGTAGCTCTTCCGATTGGGAATAGTCGTCTCATCGGGACCGAAGTGAATCCGTGGCGGCACCTGCGCCAGCGCCCACTCAGTCTTGTCCGGGTCCCATCGCCAGCCGGTCGACGGCTTCTTGCAGGGCTTGCCGGTGACCGGATGAAGGATGTCATGGCGAGGCCGAGAATCTCGGCCGTCGTCCGGCCCGGCGAAGTTGTCCGCAAAGTACAGGCCTCGTTCGTCCGACCAGTTGTAGTGCTTGTGCGCCTTCCTTGAGTCACCTTCTGGCAAGTCCCGGAACCAGGCCTGAATCGCGGTCCGAACTGCTGCGTGATCACTCTTCAGGCTCTTTCGAAGCTCGTCGTACTTCGCGAGCACTTCTTCTGCTCCCTCCTTCGGCTTTCGCCATAGGCCCTGCTCTAGTACTGCGGACTTGTCCTTGGCGTAGCAGACTATGTACTCATGCACCGTAGCAATGAGCTTGGCGTCACCCTTCTTGGATCGCTGCCAGATCACTTGGCCGATGAAATTCTCGGGGCCGAAGATCTCATCCATCACGATAAGCAGGCGAGGCAGTTCGTTGTCGTCGCATGAGACAAGAGTCGCTCCGCCGGCGACCATCAGCGAGTGCGCAAGCTTCAGTCGCGGGTAGATCATGTTGAGCCAATCCGTGTGGAACCGCCCACTGGCCTCAGTGTTGCTGCTGATCTTTCGGCCACCCTCCACTTGCCCCGTCAGTTCCATGTAGTTCTGGATGCTGTCATGGAAGTTGTCTGGGTAGACGAAATCCTTACCGGTGTTGTACGGCGGGTCGATGTAGATCAGCTTGACCTTGCCGGCGTAACTCTTCTGCAGGAGCTTCAGCACCTCCAGGTTGTCGCCCTCGATCATCAGGTTCTGCGTGGTATCCCAGTCCACGCTTTCTTCCGGGCAGGGGCGCAGCGTGCCGGCACTAGGTGTCAGTGCCAACTGGCGTGCTGCGCGCTTACCGTGCCAGTTCAGCCCGTACTTCTCGTCGGCGTCGGTCACGGTGGCGTCTCCCACCAGACCTTTGAGCACGTCGATGTTGATGGCGAGGCCCTTGGCGCCCTCGGTCACCAATTCAGGAAAGAGCTTGCGCAGCTGAGCTAGGTTGTCGGCCAGCAGGTCTGCGCTTTGGCTTTCCGGCGCGCCGGCTTCGATCTTTTCGATGGGCATAGGGTGTCTCAATTCGACGAGTTCTTGGGGTTCTGGGCGGCAGCGCTGGTTGGCGCTGCTGGCCTTGGGTGTTCTTGCTCCGGTGAGGCATGAGGCAACGCCGGGGGCAGGTCATCAGCAAAAGTAGCCTGCAACTGGCTCACTGAGTGAACCAGCGGTTGGCGGCCGGTCAGAATTGCCAGCATCATCGCCGCCATCACCATCAAGCCGTTGCAGTTGCGCAAGGCACCCACGATCAGCGGCGCCGGGTAGCCCTGGGCTTGCCGCTGCAGGGCATGGATGCCGCCGTGCACGTAGGAGTTCAGCGCGGCGGCGTTGTTGTCTTTGAAGGCCATCAGGCCAATCAAGGCCTTGGCTGCGGCCGGCTTGGTGCTGAGCTGCTTGATCATGTCAGCCATCATCGGCAGCTTGCCGGCGGCAAGTTCGGCCTCTTTGGTCAGCGGTGCGGTCAGCTTGCTGATGGCGGTGTCGTCTGCGGCGTACAGCAGCCACAGCGCCCGCGTCAGCGCCTCGTGCTGTAGGCGCATCAGGCTGAGCGCGGCGGTGGGAAGGCCGTCAGCCACCAGTACGCGCAATGCGCGGCCATGCTCCAGCGCCACGCTGGCCGCTGAGACGCTGGCAGCGATGCGAGCCGAGTCGTCGTAGGCGCGGAAGTGGTCCGCATGGATAGCGCGCATCAGCGCCTCATCGAGTTCATCGGCACGAGACAGAGCGCGGGCCAGTGCTTGCGAGGTGGCGTCGGCTTGCGCGGTCACGTCGGCACTCCCTTCAGGCGCTGCTGAAGCTGCTGCAAGGCCACCTGGCCGGCGCGCAACTCTTGGTTCAAGGCGACTTGGCGAGCCAGTTGGCGCTCCTTTTCGGCCTGGGCGCGCAGCTGTTGCAGCTTGGCTTGCAGTTCGCGACACTGCTGCAGTGCCTGGTGCCTTTCTGCGGCCTGAGCGCGCGTCAAGCTGGGCTGGTAGGCCCCCGTCTCACGGGCGATGTCCAGCGCATCGATAGTGTCCAGCCAGCCCTGATAGAGGGCATACAAGTCGGCCTGCGGCTGTCGCGCTAACGCCAGTGCTGTGCGGAATGGTTGCAGGTCAGCATCGCCGGGCAAAGAGACGTTGAGCAGGTCGCCGTCCAGCACCGTCTTGTCGGCCTCGTTCTGCGCGGTGCGCAGGTGGGCCAGCGAGATGGCCACGCCAGCGTCCGCTGCGGTGAATAGCAGCACCGGGTACGGCACCGCGCGATGCAGCAGTTCAACCAGCCGGCCCGGCTTGGTGCCGGCTTTCAGCGCGAGGCTGAGGACGGCCAGTTCTACGTACTGGCGCTGACCGTCCTCAAAGGCGGGGACGCCGATGAGGTGCGGCTTCAACGCAGCCAGCCAGACGATCTCGTCCACCCCATCCTGAATCTGACGCTTGTCTGCAGCAGTGGCCGCACCGTGCTCTGCCAACAGCTTCTTGGGCACGCGCTGGTTCAGCCGGGTGGATTCCGGCAGGCCGAGGGCCTGGATCAGGTCGTCAACCGTCATGCCGGCGCCACCGAGGCGGGTACAGCGCCCGGCAGCACCACCATGTAGGCCAACACCTCGAAGTCGTTCATGCCGGCGAACTCGCCCTTCATGGCGTGGGTGCCGCCGGGCGAGAACAGGCTGGCCACGGCGCGTTCCTCGCCCTTGCCGGCCACCGAGGCCACGGCGGCAGCCAACAAGTCTTGGGCGTGACGCATGTCGTCGCCCTGGCGAGTGGCTTTGGCGTGGCGTGCCACCGCGCTCGCGTCGGGCAGATCGCGGCCCATGCTCAGGCGTTTCAGTCGGTCCAGCGCGTGTTTGGCCTGGGTGTAGGGCAAGAGCACGGTGCCCTGCTCGCCCACGTGCACCAGATAGACGGGGGCAAGCGGGTAGCCCGGATCGACGGCCTTGGCAGCAGCCGCGCCTTCAGCGCGAAGACAGAACAGGATGCCTGGCGGCACATCGGCATCGTAGGTGCTGGTCACCGCGCTCGCTCCAAGCGGCATCGACTCCAACTTGCCTGGGTGGTCCTTCAAGTAGCGCGCCAAATCGATACGGAAGTCGGTCAGGGTCAAGTCCGTGATGGAGACGCCGCTCGAGAGGTCCTCCAGGTCAATCACCGCATCCTGCAACCTCAATAGTTGCTTTCGACGGTACTCCAGGTCGTTCATCGGATCGCCGGACTGCTGTTCGATCAGGTTCTCTTCACCGGTTGCCGATACGTCCAGCAGCACCATGCGCCCACTCACGCGCTGCTGCAGATTCAGGTACTCCTCCAACTCCATATTGGGCCAAAAGTTGGCCAGCTGAATGGAGCTGTTCGGGGAGCCAATACGGTCGATACGACCGAAGCGTTGGATGATTCGCACCGGATTCCAGTGAATGTCGTAGTTCACCAACCAGTCGCAGTCCTGCAGGTTCTGGCCCTCACTGATGCAGTCGGTGGCGATCAATAAATCCAGTTCACCTTCGGCCGCAAGACTGGCCGGCCGCTCTTTGGACCGGGGCGAGAACGTCGTTAGGATCGTTGAAAGGTCGCGCCGTAGGCCTGGGATGGTTGACCGATTGCCGCCCGAGCCAGTGACCAGCGCTGCGTCGACCTTGAGTGTGTTGCGTGCCCATTCGGCCAGGTGGTCATAGAGGTACTCCGCCGTGTCGGCGAACGCGGTGAAGACGATTACCTTCCGGTTGCCAGCGTTGATCGGGTTACGCACCTTCTCAGCAATCAACCCGCGCAACTTGCCGAGCTTGTCGTCTCGGTCAGCATTGACCTGCAGCGCCGCCGCGTTGAGCGTGGCTAGTCGGTTGCGGTCTTCGGTCAGATCTTGCCGCCACCGGGCCAAGTCCAGGTCGCTGAGCAGAACCTTGATCTTCCGGCCAACCAACAGCGGCTCAAAGGCAGGATCGTCGATGTCGACATCGCCAATATCGATCTCTTCAAACTCGTCCTCTGTCCCTGCGCTACCGGCTTTGTAGGAAGCCAGGCGCGCGAGCGTGGCCTCTACATCCTTGAGCTGACGGCCCACGGTCAGGCCGAATGACCAGACCGAGCTCTCCATGCGCTTGAGCAGATTCACGCGCATCAGGTGGATCAGGCTCTCTTCGCGGTCGACTTGACGGAAGATGCTCTCCCCACCGCGGATCGCGGTGCTGTACTTCTCGTCGTATGCGGCAAGCTTGCCTTCCTTAACGTAGCGCAGTGGCGCGTAGCTGGCCAGCTTGAGGCGCCGGATCTCAAGGTTGATCTCTTTGATCGACTGAAACTCGCCGGCCCTGTCAACGTCGGCCTTGATATTGATCGGCGGAAGGCGCCCTGGAAACCGGCCCGTCTCTGCCGTACCGTAGTACTTCTCGATGTGTCGGCGTGAGCGCGCGATGGTGAGGTGATCGAGAAGAGAAAAGTAGTCGAAGCCCAGCATCTCGACCAGCAACGAAGGAGTCTTCTCCGCCTCGGGCAAGTCAAGCCAGCGATTGAAGGCCTTCTGCGCCCGCCGAGTGGTGCTGTCGATGCTGGCTATGCCATGGTCGAACAATGCGGTGTCGTCGCCCTCGGTGACAAACGCGATCTGGTTCTTGAGGTCGGCCAGGCGGTTGTTGACGGGTGTGGCCGACAGCATCAATACACGTGTCTTCACCCCTTCGCGGATGATGCGTCGCATCAACCGGTCGTACCTCGTCTCGTTGCCCTGCTTCGGCGACTTCTTGTTGCGGAAGTTGTGTGACTCGTCGATCACCACCAGGTCGTAGTTGCCCCAGTTCACGTGCGTCAGGTCGATATCGCCGGATTGACCGCCGTCTCGCGACAGGTCGGTGTGATTTAGGACGTCATAGTTGAAGCGATCAGACGCCAACATGTTCCGCTGGTCGTTCGCCTTGTAGAGCGTCCAGTTGTCCCGCAGGCGCTTGGGACAAAGTACCAGAACACGGTCATTGCGTAGCTCGTGGTACTTGATGACGGCGAGTGCCTCGAAGGTTTTGCCGAGGCCGACGCTGTCAGCGATGATGCAACCGCCGAATCGATCCAGCTTGTCGATGGCGCCAACCACGCCATCGCGCTGGAACTTGTAGAGCTTTTTCCAAACCACGGTGTTTCGAATGCCAGTTGCCGACTTGACGATCCGGTCCTCGTCCATGTCCTGGCTGTCAGCAGCGAACAAGTGAAACAGCACCGCTGAATAGACCGTCATCGGATCGCGCGTGCTCGCCAGTGCATCAAGCTGCGTGAGCAGTGAGCTGTTCGTCTCGCTCTGCGGGTCCATCGCCGCCCATTGCGCTTCGAACCAACTGCCAAGCATCTGGGCTTCGGCCGGCGTTTCCGAGGCCTGAATGAAGTTGAGCGGGTTCCCGGGAGTGAGGCCCAAACCTTCCGTCGTCAAGCCGAAGGAGCCGTGGACCGCCTGTAGCGGCACACTGTCGTGCCCTCGAACGACGGCAAGTCCCTGCGGAATGGCCCCTGGAGCATGCCGAATGGAGCCCTTCGTGCGCAGCCACTCTGCGAAAAGCTTTGCCAAGCGAGGCGCCTGAAGGCGATTGCGCGCCGCCCTGTCCTGCTCAGTCCCTTGAAGCGCCAGGTCACCCCTCTCGGATGGAAGTACGAGGCGGGCGCCCTCCAACGCGACAGCACCCTTCCGGATCGCCTCGAAGGCGAAAACTGATGCGGTGGGTGTGAGCAGGTCAAGGCGGTTCCCCTGAGCCAGTTGTGGCTCGACCAAGTCCAGCACTCGATCTGTTCCGGCATTTCGAACAAGCTTCATTTTTTGTGTTGCTCCCTATGGGTAGCCTTCGTGGCCAGGCCCGTCCGTTCATCTCCATGGCACCTCTGAACAATCCGACTGTCCGCTCCATATTGTTAGTCTTTGAGTATGTTTGCCATCGGCGTTAGCCATGGCAGACCGGACCAGATCTTGTCGGCTTGCTGTTTGAGATTCACGATCATGTTTGGCCCCTGCTCTTTTCCCGCAATGTCTTCGCGGCGATCACTTGGGCCGGCGCGCCCTCGATCTCGGTGGCCGGCGCACGACGTGCGTAGAACTCATGCAGCTTGGCCGCCAACATCTGCTTGTCCGGTAGCTGGGTCTGGTACTGAGCCACCAAAGCTGGCGAGAGCGATCGGCTGAGCGCGTACTCGACTACCTCGCTGTCCTTGGACGCGCACAGGAGTACGCCGATGGCTGGGTTTTCGTGCGGCTTGCGCACGTCGCGGTCCAGCGCTTCAAGGTAGAAGTTCAGCTTGCCAAGGTGCTCGGGCTCGAACCGATCTACCTTCAGCTCGATCGCCACGAGGCAATTCAGGCCCCGATGGAAGAACAGTAGGTCGAGCGCGAAGTCTCGGCCACCCACTTGCACCGGGAACTCCGAGCCGACGAAGCAGAAGTCGCGCCCTAGCTCGATGAGAAAGGTACGAAGTTGACCCAGCAGGCCGCTGTGCAAGTCGGCTTCGGTGTGACCGGCCTGCAGGTCGAGGAACTCAACCGAGTAGGCGTCCTTGAAGGCGCTCCCGGCGTCAGCGCCATGCATTTGTGTCAGCGCTGCCGACACTTTTGCTGGGCTGAGCACCGCCCGCTCGAACGTGCCCAGGTTGTATTGGCGCTCCAGCTCGCGGCTCGTCCACTTTTCTTGCACAGCCACGCGCAGGTAGAACTCCCGCTCCTCGTGGCGCTTTGACTGGGTCAGGATGATCAGGTTGTGGGTCCACGGCAGTTGTGTCAGCAGCGCTGTCACTTTCTTGTCGGCCGAGCTGTAGGCCTCGAAGAACTGCCTCATCCGAAACAGGTTCCGACGCGTGAAGCCGCGCTGCCCTGGCATCGTGCGCGCGAGGTGCTGCGCCAGGCTATCCACCACGCCCTCGCCCCAGACAGCAGCAGCCAGCTTGTGACTGATGTACTCGCCAATGCGCCAGTACAGGCCGACGAGTTCGCTGTTGACCGCTTGGTAGGCCCGCTGCCGCGCCTGTTCGATCAGGCCAACGATCTCGGCGAAGGAACTCTCCACAGAGTCGGTGCTATGCGGTCTCTTCGCCACACGGCTGCTCCTGGTACCCGCCTTTGGACTTGGCCTCTTCGTGCTCACGTCAGGGCTCTCGGTTCATAGCGAACTCAAGGAGTTGCTTGTCGGTTACTTCACCTGGCCACATTGAGCTCGCCAACCACCTGAAGAACGAGCTGGCTGCGATGCGGCTTCGCACCCCGTCCCGCCGCCAGGCTTTCGCGATGGGCGATGCCAGATCGTTCAGTCGTTCATCCTCGAAGCGAGCGATGTGCCCTGTCTTCTCGCCCTCTGGCATTTCTTCGAAGAGTGCCTTGGCCCGGCTTGACTGATGGTGCTGCCACTCTTCACGCAGGCGCTGGAGGCGCTCGTCGAAGCTTGGACGCGGAACAGCGACTTCCGCTGGTGGCCTACCGCCCTCCCCTTCGCCGGCGTATTGCTTCTTCAAGGCATCGCGCAGGTACGCCGCGGGTGAATTCAGCGGTGGCAGTGAGGTGTTCTTCGTGCGCAGCTCGACATGCTCCACCGCCGCACGCAGCACACCTTCGTCCGTCACCGCGTACAAGTCCTGGGCGTCGCCACGCTTGAAGCCGATGGTGATAACCCGCTCGACCAGTTCGAGGTCAAAGACATTCTTGGCTGAGTCCCGCAGGCCCGATAGGCTTGCTTGAGGCTTCGGCAGCACGCGGAACTGCAGCTCTTCAACCTTGCGTCCACGCTTGTGTTCGACCACCTCCAGCCGAAAGTCCTCGCAGAGCGTGTCCAACTCGACAAGGGCCTTCTTGATGGTGTCGCGGTGGAGGATGCGGTAGTCGACGGTTGTGATGTCGCTTCGGCCCGTCAGGACCGAGGCCCACCAG
>LNFM01007489.1_pt1 | contig 17088 bp, 16 predicted proteins | sample 596031 | NCBI WGS metagenome assembly LNFM01 (sample SAMN04254537, study PRJNA301005) | activated carbon metagenome | isolation source: dual media filters at the Ann Arbor, Michigan drinking water treatment plant | place: USA: Ann Arbor
CAACTGATCCCGCTCCGCCATCTCTGCCTCCCATCCGAAAAAGGCAGTGAATCACAGGCAGCGAATTACGCAACGATCCCCTGAAAGGGGAGGGATAAGAAGATCACGTCACGATGCGGCTCAAATCGACATTCTCCGCCGTCCGGGGCCCGTGCGGCAGGCCGAGATAAGACTGCGAGCGCATTTCGAACAGGCGCGAGGCGGTGCGCTTGAATTCGTTGGCCTCGTATCCTTCGGTGGCGGTGTAAAGCTGCTCCGGCGGCGCTTCGGCAGACGCCAGAAGTTTCACCGCGTGGTCGTACAGAGTGTCGATCAGGATGATGAAGCGCTTGGCTTCGTTGCGGCGGGCAAAATCCATCACCGGAATATCGTCGACGATCAGCGTGTGAAACTCGTGCGCGATCCGGAGATAGTCCGACGCCGCCAAAGGCTGCGCGCATAGTTCTGCGAAGGTGAAACGCGCCACGCCCATCGCCGCCACCGGCACTTTGATGATGCGGCCCTTGACCACGAGGTCGTGCGGCGCGCCCTCACTGCCGGCGGTCAGCCGCTGCCAGGCATCGTCGAGCGCGGCTTTCGCGGCGGCGTCGGGCGGCACGTACCAGGCGGCGACGCCGGTCAGCTTTTCCAGCCGGAAATCGGTGCGCGCGTCGAGCCGCAGTACTTCGCAGTGTTTTTCCAGAAGCGCCAGAAACGGCAGGAACAGCGCACGATTGAGGCCGTCTTTATAGAGGCCGCTCGGCGCGATGTTCGACGTCGCCACCATGACGACGCCGAGTTCGAACAGCCTGGTGAACAGCCGGCCGAGGATCATGGCGTCGGCGATGTCGGTGACGTGGAATTCGTCGAAGCACAGCAGTTTGGTCTCGTCGGCGATCGCGGCGGCGGCGTGCAGGATCGGGTCCTGATCGGCCACCGTGCCGTTCTTGATCTCCTGCCGGTAGGCGTGAACGCGCTCGTGCACGTCGGCCATGAATTCATGGAAATGCGCGCGGCGCTTGCGCGGCACAGCGCTCGCCTCGAAGAACAGGTCCATCAGCATGGTCTTGCCGCGGCCGACTTCGCCGTAAACGTAAAGCCCCTTGAGCGGCGGGCCGGCCTTCTCGCGTTTGGCGAACAGCCAGCCGAGCGACGACGACTTCTGCGACAGCATCTGCTCTTCGAGGCGGCGCTCCAGCGCGGCGAGCCGGTTGACAAGAACCGACTGTCCGGCGTCGGCCTCGATCTTTCCGGCCTCGACGAGCGCCGCGTAACGGGAACTGAAAGTGTCGAGCATGAAATGGGGCTTGCGGTGAGAATTTTTGCTTGGATAGCGGAGCAAATGGCGGGCAGGTCGCGCCGATGCCTAAGGCTATCAACACAAAGTGTAAATCGCCCTTATCGCAGAGCCGGGACGACCTTGCGGCCGCCAGAGCGGCAAATGCTGCGCTTTATGCTGCAGCACGGGTGCAGCATAGGTGCAGCATAAGCGGGCCATTAGGGTCGATATTCTCGGATAATGCATTGTTAGCCATGCGCTTTTCGCAGGCAAGGGTCGCGCTGGCCCAACCGCCCGGTCGCAATTTTGCTGCGTTGCACCATATATAAACGCGAGAGGATTCGGCCTTAAGGCGAGTCGCCAGCACAGGGGAAACGAACCGAATTTGAGACAATCGAGGAAGACCGACATGCAAGAGCCCCTGCCCGGTGGCGGCACCGTCCGCAAATTGTGGATCGGCGAGACCGACGCCTACCGCGACCATCTGCTCCGGCTTGACCAGGAGAGCCGCAACACGCGCTTTTCCGGCGCGGTGTCCGACGATTTCATTGCCCGCCACGCCGCCACCGCGACCGGCCTCGGCGTCGTCGTGCACGGCTTTTTCGTCGATGGTGTCATGCGCGGCGGCGCCGAACTGCGGCGCAATGGCGCTTCGCTGGGCGGCATGCTGTCCGACGGGGCGGAGGCCGCCTTCAGCATCGAACAGGAATGGCAGAGCCACGGCGTCGGCACGGTGCTGCTGGAGCGCACGCTCTTGAGCGCGCGCAACCGCGGCATCAAGCATCTGCGCATGGATTGCCTCGCCGACAACCGGCGCATGCAGCAACTGGCGCGCAAGTTCGAGGCCGATCTGAGCTTCGATTTCGGCAGCGTGATCGGCGAAGTCGATCCGCCGCGGCCGACGCCCTTGTCGCTGATGCGCGAAGCGATGGACGACGCGCATGGCGTCGCCGCCAAGATCTTGGAGGATCAGTCGCGGCTGTTCGGGGTGGCGTAGCCGCTCAGCGGATACCGCGCCTCGGCGATGTAAGGTCCGCCGCCGGTCGAGGCGCGCGACGAGAACAAAACGAATTCCAAGACAGGGAACGGCGCGGTGCGGAAATAGCCGCGCGCTGACAGATAATCCGCGACATCGAGCGGCGAGCCGTGGCGCAGCCGCGCCAAGGTGACGTGGGGCGTGAACTTGCGCGGCTCGGGATCGAGGCCGATGCGCCGCATCAGTCGTTCCTGTTCGGCCTGCAAGTCGAACAAAGCCGGCGCGGGCGCCACGCTGGCGACCACCGCGCGCGGTTTGTTGCCGCCGAACGCGGTCAGGCCGTCGAGATGCAGATCGAACGCGCCGCGCCGCGTCTGGCCCAGCGCATAGGCCGCTTCCTGTGCCACGACGTCGTCGACATCGCCGATGAAGCGCAAGGTGACGTGATAATTCTCGCGGTCTATCCAGCGCGCGCCGGGCAGGCCCCCGCGCAGCCGGTCGAGCGCCTCGGCGACGCCCGATGGAATTTCGATCCCGGTAAATAGACGCGGCATGGGCTGGAATATAGATCAGGACCCGCGCGCGGCGCGCACGCGGCCGATCAATTCCTCGACCTTCGGCAGAATGCGCGCGACGATGACGTCGATGCCGGCGGCGGTCGGGTGCAGGCCGTCGCGCTGGTTCAGCTTGGCGTCGTTGGCGACGCCGTCGAGAAAGAACGGATAGAGGATGGCGTCGTATTCCTTGGCCAGCGCCGGAAAAATGCCGTCGAAATCGCGCACATAGTCCGGACCCATATTGCGCGGCGCATACATGCCGGCGAGCAGCACGGCGATCTTGCGATCTTTCAGTTTCTTCAGGATGCCGTCGAGCGCCTTGCGGGTGACCGCCGGATCTATGCCGCGCAAGGCGTCATTGGCGCCGAGTTCGACGATCACCGCCTCGGTGCCGGGCGGCACCGACCAGTCGACCCGGCCAAGGCCGCCGGACGCCGTATCTCCGGACACCCCGGCATTGGTGATAGCGACCGCGATGCCCTTGGCCTCCAGCGCCTTGGCCAGCTTGGCCGGAAAGGCATCCGCCGCCGGCAAATTGTAGCCAGCCGACAGCGAATCGCCGAGCACCACCATTTTCACCGGGGCATCCGCCGCGATCGCACCCTGAGGCGCGATAACGCAGGCCAATATCAGCAATAAGGCCAAGAGGCGCTGGACCCGGGCGAAATTTTCCCCATATGACGGAAATCGTAAGCGGTGGAGACCCATGAAATCACCTTCCCAGCCTGAACCGGCGATATCCCTCGCCGGCGTTAATTTGTCGCTCGGGCAGGGAGCCGCCCGCGTCCATATTCTCAAGGACATCCACCTCAATATAGGCAGCGGCGAGGCGATTGGTATGATCGGGCCGTCCGGCTCGGGCAAATCGACGCTGCTGATGGTGATGGCCGGCTTGGAGCGGGCCGATGCCGGCACGGTCTCGGTGGCCGGCGAAGAACTCGGACGTCTCGACGAGGATGCGCTGGCGCGCTTTCGCGGCCGCAATGTCGGCATCGTCTTTCAATCCTTTCATCTGATCCCGACCATGACCGCGCTGGAAAACGTCGCGGTGCCGCTGGAGCTGGCCGGCGTCAGCGATGCCAATGAGCGGGCGCAAGCTGAACTTGAAGCCGTCGGCCTCGGCCAGCGTATCCATCACTATCCGGCGCAACTGTCCGGCGGCGAGCAGCAGCGCGTCGCGGTGGCGCGCGCTTTGGCGCCGAACCCGGCGATTCTGGTGGCCGACGAGCCGACCGGGAATCTCGATGAAGATACCGGCAAAGCGATTGTCGATCTCCTGTTCGCCGGCCACGAGAAGCGCGGCACGACTTTGGTGCTGGTGACGCATGACCCGTCGCTGGCCAAACGCTGCGGACGCGTCGTGCGTTTGCGCTCCGGCCATGTTCTGGACGCCGCATGAGCGGCACCACGTCGAACACACCCTGGCTGCCGTTCCGCTATGCGCTGCGCGAGATGCGCGGCGGCCTGAGCGGCTTCTATGTCTTCATCGCCTGCATCGCGCTCGGCTCGATGGCCATTGCCGGCGTCGGCTCACTGGCGGCCAGTCTCGCCGATGGCTTGTCGCGCGAGGGCCAGGTCATTCTCGGCGGCGATGTGTCGTACACGCTGATCCAGCGCGAAATCTCCGACAGCGAGAAGAAGTTTCTGCAAAGCCGCGGCACGGTATCGAGCGCGGCGACCTTGCGCGCCATGGCGCGCAGCGAAAGCGGCGAAGCGACGCTCGTCGAACTGAAAGCCGTCGATGACAACTATCCGCTGTATGGCACTGTCAAACTCGAACCGGCCGCTCCGCTCACTGAGACTTTGGCCGAGCGCAATGGCGCATACGGCGCCGCCGCCGACCCGACTTTGCTGGCGCGGCTCGGCATCAAGCCGGGCGCGCGCGTCACCATCGGCACGGCGGCGATTGAAATTCGCGCCGCGCTGGCCAATGAGCCGGACAAGCTCGCCGGCGGCATAGGCTTTGGTCCAAGACTGTTGGTCAGCGAAGCGGCACTGCGCGCCACCGGTCTGGTGCAGCCCGGCAGCCTGGTGCGCTGGATCTATCGCCTGCGCTTGCCGGCGAACGACAGCAGCGACGCCGCGGCGCAAGCTGTCATCGCGCAGACGCGCGCCGCCTTGCCCGAAGCCGGCTGGGAAATCCGCAGCCGCACCAATGCCTCCCCGCAACTCGAGCGCAACGTCAATCGCTTCACCCAATTCCTCACCATTGTCGGTCTGACTGCACTGCTTGTTGGCGGCGTCGGCGTCGGCAACGCGGTGAAAAGCCATCTCGACCGGCGGCGCGAAACCATCGCCACGATGAAGGCGCTGGGCGCGAGCGGCGCGCGCGTCTTCACGATCTACCTGACGCAAGTCTTGCTGCTGGCCGTGATCGGCGGCGCCATTGGCGCGGCGCTGGGCGCGGCCCTGCCTTTCATCATCTCATGGACCTTCGGCGCCATTATTCCGCTGCCGCTGGCGCCGACCTTGCAGCCGGCCGAACTGATGCTGTCGATGCTCTATGGCCTTTTGACCGCGCTGGCTTTCGCGCTGTGGCCGCTGGGCCGCGCGCATGACGTGCCGGTTGGCGCGCTGTTCCGTGATGTCGTGGCGGCGCAGCCGAGCTGGCCGCGCCGCATTTACATCGCCGCCACCGTAGCGGCCGTACTCGTCCTCGGCAGCGTCGCCATTCTGCTCGCCTATGACCGCCGCGTCGCCCTGATTTATGTCGGCGTCGCCGCCGCCATTTTCCTGCTATTGCGCCTCGTCGGTTCGCTGCTGATGACCATCGCGCGCCACGCGCCGCGCGTGCGCATGACCGGCCTGCGCATGGCCATCGCCAACATCCACCGTCCCGGCGCGCTGACGCCGACCATCGTGCTGTCGCTCGGTCTCGGCATCGCGCTCCTCGTCACCGTCATCGAGATCGACGCCAATTTGCGCGCGCAATTCGCCAACGAACTGCCGGCCAAGGCGCCGTCGTTCTATTTCCTCGATATCCCGGCCGACCAGGCCAAGCCGTTCGGCGACTTCGTCCGCGCCAAGGCGCCCGGCGCGAAACTGGAAGAAGTGCCGATGCTGCGCGGCCGCATCGTCGCCGCCAACGGCATTCGCGCCGAAAACATCAAGCCGAAGGAAGAATCTGCCTGGGTGCTGCAGAGCGACCGCGGCATCACCTATAGCGGCACGATTCCCGAAGGGTCGCGGCTGGTCGAGGGCGAATGGTGGAAGCCGGATTACACCGGCGAGCCCTTGGTGTCGTTCGAGAAGCGCATCGCCGACGGCCTCGGCCTGAAAGTCGGCGATGCGGTCACCGTCAACGTGCTCGGCCGCGACATCACCGCAAAAATTGCCAACACGCGCACCGTCGATTGGCAGAACCTCGGCATCAATTTCGTCATGGTGTTTTCGCCGCACGCCTTCGACGGCGCGCCGCATACCCATCTCGCCACGCTCACTTACGACGGCGGCGGCACGCCGGCGCAGGAAACCGCCGTCATCCGCGCCGTGGCGCAGGACTATCCGATGGTCACCAGCGTGCGCGTCAAGGATGCGCTCGACGCCATTGGCGGGCTGATCGGCAATCTGGTGCTGGCGATCCGCGGCGCGTCGGGCCTGACGCTGCTGGTGGCGGCGCTTGTCCTCGGCGGCGCACTCGCCGCCGGCCATCGGCACCGCGTGTATGACGCCGTCATCCTCAAGACGTTGGGTGCGACACGGCTGCGGCTGCTGGGCGCCTACGCCATCGAATATATGCTGCTCGGGCTGGCCACCGCCGTGTTCGGCGTGTTCGCCGGCTCGGCGGCAAGCTGGCTCATAGTGACAGAACTGATGCACCTGAAATTCGCCTGGCAGCCGGGACCGGCCCTGGCGGCGACGGCCGCCGCGGTTCTGGTCACGGTCGCCTTGGGGCTCGCCGGCACGTTTTCGGCGCTGGGGCAGAAGCCGGCGCCGGTTTTGCGTAACCTTTAACGGCAGCGGTTTACCAGCGACATTCCGCCGCGCGGCGGCCTAGCCCGCTGATATGTCCGCGCTTTTGGCCTATAATGCCGCTTCGCGGGGCCCATTAACGATCCGCAATGAGGCTGGACCATCATCAAGCCATATCTGGCGCACAGGCTCGCCAATCACTAGATTTGATCCACGAGCGCGACGGCAAAAGCCGGCGCGCCAGACGTGACCGGCAAAATGGCCGGAACATAGAGAGGGAAAGACTTCGATGTCGGACTTCGACCGTAATGTAGCCGCCCGCGGCTTCGGCGCCGCAGAAACGGCAGCCGCGATCGATGCAGGCCTGCGCGCCTACATGATCCGCATCTACAACTACATGGCCGTCGGCGTCGCGCTGACCGGCGTGGTGTCGTGGCTGACCTTCAACGCCGCCACCACGACCAACGAAGCCGGCCGCCTGGTGCTGACCTCGTTCGGCCAGGCGATCTACAGCGGCCCGCTGACGATCGTCCTGTTCCTCGGCACGCTCGGCCTGGTGTTCTTCCTGAGCTTCCGTATCGATAAGCTCCAGGCCGGAACCGCGCTGATGCTGTTCATGGCCTATGCCGCGCTGCTCGGCCTGATGCTGTCATCGGTGTTCCTGCAGTACACCGGCGTCTCGATCACCCGCACCTTCTTCATCGCTGCGGCGTCGTTCGGTGCGCTGAGCCTGTATGGCTACACCACGCAGCGCGATCTCTCGCCGATCGGCTCGTTCCTGATCATGGGCCTGTTCGGCCTGATCATCGCGATGCTCGTCAACCTGTTCCTGAAGAGCTCGGGCCTCGACTTCGCCATCTCGGCGATCGGCGTCCTGATCTTCGCCGGCCTCACCGCCTGGGATACCCAGAAGATCAAGGAAATGTACGACGTCAACGATGACGGCACCGTGGCGGGCCGCAAGACCGTCATGGGCGCGCTGACGCTCTACATGGACTTCATCAACCTGTTCCTGTTCATGCTGCGGTTCCTGGGCGATCGGCGCTAACGCAGCCAGGCAGCCTAAAAGTTAAGACGCCCCGGCTTGATGCCGGGGCGTTTTTTATTCTGGTCATTGCCGGGCATAGCCCGTCGAAGACGGGCGTAAACGCCCTCTTGACCCGGCAATCCATGATGATGTCCAACAGAAAGGCCTTACGTAAGGTCACGCCGTTCCCCACTTCATCATGGATGCGCGGGTCAAGCCCGCGCATGACGAGCTCTCGAATGACTGCCCCGAACATCCGACCCACCACCCCCGCCGACATCCCCGCCATTACGCGCATTTACGCGCATGCGGTACTGCACGGCACCGCCACCTTCGAACTGGAGCCGCCGGACGAAGCCGAGATGATGCGCCGCTTCGACAAGCTGCGCGCCGGCAATTTTCCTTATGTCGTCGCCGAGATCGATGGCGCAGTCGCCGGCTACGCCTATGCCGGTCTGTTTCGCGAGCGGCCGGCCTATCGCTTCACCGTCGAAGATTCGATTTACATCGCGCCGGAGATGCATCGCCGCGGCATCGGCCGCGCACTGCTGATGCGGCTGATCGCCGATACGGAAGCGGCCGGCTTCCGGCAGATGATGGCTGTGATCGGCGATTCGGCAAATACCGGCTCGATCGCCGTGCATCGCGCCTGCGGCTTCAAGGACGCCGGCGTTTTCGAGGCGGTCGGCTTCAAGTTCGGCCGCTGGCTCGACACCGTGCAGATGCAGCGGGCGTTGGGGCCCGGCGCGACGACGACGCCTTGATCTTGTCCCGGGCGCAGCGCAACGAAACGTTGCGCTGCGGAACCGGACCGTTCCACTCTCGCGACGGCCCCGGCTCTGCGGTGCATCACTTCGTGCTGCACCGCGTCCGGGGCAAGGGATCAATCCCCCACCAGCGCCAGCGACCTGTCGATGACGCGCAGCACGCGGTCCAGTTCGTGGCCGCGGCGCAGGATCAAGCCAGTCGCCGAGATGACGCTGTAGGCGCCCTGCTTCTGATCGAGCTTCGGATTTTTTTCGATGCGGTACAAAGGCACTTCCGACGAACGGCGGAACACCGAGAACACCGCGCGGTCTTTCAGAAAATCGATGGCGTAGTCGCGCCACTCGCCGGCGGCGACCATGCGGCCATAGAGATCAAGAATGCGGTTGAGTTCGCGGCGGTTGAAGGTGACTTGGTTCAGTAAATTGACGGGAGCGGCCGCGCTACGCGCCGGGGCGCCGCCCCCGGGAAACTGGCTTGGGTTGATTTCGCCGGAACCGACACTCATGCGGCGCCTCCTTTTCTCAGTTAGAGCAATGATCGCCCCGCAAGGCTGCCCCGGCAAGCCCTTCGTTGCCGCAAATCCAAGCGGCCGAAGCGGCTGAATCTTGCGATCACGAACTCGTTAGATGTCTCACAATAACGCCCTATTTCGGTCAATCGCCGGTCACGAGGCGTTGCGATAACTCGACCGTTGCCTAAGGCCCGGTCCGGTTGATCTCCGGATTCCTCAGCCCCCCAGCCCCCCGGGGGTCGATCGACCGGGCCAGTCGGTAGCGTAGAGTTAAAGTAAGCGTTGGATTGAAATCCCCTAAGTCTTTGGGCCGGCTTGTCGCCGGCCCATTTTTTTGCGCGTGCTGCACCGTCGCCGTCATTCCGGGGCGCGAGCGCGAGCCCATAACCCCAGAGCTGCGGAGTATGGATTCCGGGTTCGCGCTAAAAGCGCGCCCTGGAATGACAGAGCTAGCGCAAGCGCGCCTGCGCAGCGCCGAGCATCACGCCGGGCTTTGCCGCGGCGCCGCTCTGCAAGACGACCGCGATGCGGTCGATATCGCCGAGCGCGTAGCTCTTGCCCGGCAAGTCGCTCAACAGCATGCTGAAGGTTTCCGCCTTGCCGTTCCAGTCGCCGAGCTTGACCCAGCGCCGCACCACGTTGTGATAAGTGAGTGTGCGGCCGCTGTTCTCGCCGCGGCTGACGGCGACGGGCGCTGAGTCGGTGATTGGGCAAAGCCAGATTTCGGCACCGCCGGAGTCGTTGACGCTGCCGGCCGCCACCGTGACGGTGATTTTGTCGTCGGCGATCTTGAGCGTCACCGGCACCAGCAACGGCCTGGCGTTCTGCCGCGTCTCCGCGATCGCTTTTTCGATCGCCGCTTTGTCGCTGCCGAGCACGTGCACGACGCCGTTGATCACCGCTTGCGGCGTGTACACGTTGCGGTCGCCGCGGGCGCTGGAATAAGCGCGCTGCCGGTTGGTATGGCCGTGCAAAGCCAAAGTGTCCTTCCAGCCGAGATAATCCCAATAATCGACCGGCAGGCTGAGGGTCACCAATGTGGGATCTTTGGCAAGTTCGCCGAGCAGTTTGTCGGCGGGCGGGCAGGACGAGCAGCCCTGGCTGGTGAACAGCTCAATGACCGCGCGCGTCTCGCCGGCCTGCGCGGCCGGCGCCGCGGCAGAGGCGGCGCAGAGAATGGCCGCAACATAAGTAAGCGCGCGATAATTCATGCCGGTTCCATGGGCCCCCACCCAATGAACGCCATATAGAGCGCATCGCCGATCACCCGCCACTCACTTCAAGGTGAGTGGCCCGCTGCAGCAGCAGTCGAACGGCAATCAGCCCGCCAGTTGGCGCAGCACGTATTGCAGGATACCGCCGCTCCTGAAGTAGTCGAGTTCGTCGACGGTATCGATGCGGCAGATCAGCGGCACGCGCTTGAGCGTGCCGTCGCCCATGACGATCTCCGCCATCAGCTTCTGGCGCGGCTTGAGATCGCCGTGCAGGCCGCGGATCGTCACCGTCTCGTCACCCTTCAAGCCGAGCGACTTCCAGGACGTGCCTTCCTCGAAGTTCAGCGGCACCACACCCATGCCGATCAGGTTCGAGCGATGGATGCGCTCGAACGATTCGGTGATGACGGCGCGGACGCCGAGCAGGACCGTGCCCTTGGCCGCCCAGTCGCGCGACGAGCCGGTGCCGTATTCCTTGCCGCCGAAAATCACCAGCGGCACCTTCTCTTCCTTGTACTTCATCGCCGCGTCGTAGATCGGCATCTGCTGCTTCGACGGGTAATGAATGGTGACGCCGCCTTCGACGCCCGGCACCATCTGGTTCTTGATGCGGATGTTGCCGAAGGTGCCGCGCATCATGACCTGATGATTGCCGCGGCGGGTGCCGTACTGGTTGAAGTCGATCGGCCGCACCTGATGATCGCGCAAATATTCGCCGGCCGGGCTCGACGCCTTGATCGAGCCGGCGGGCGAGATGTGATCGGTGGTGATCGAATCGCCGAGCAGCAGAAGAACGCGCGCGTCGATGATGTCCTCGATCGGCTTGGGCGCCTTCTTCATGCCTTCGAAATAAGGCGGGTTCTGCACGTAGGTCGAACGGTCGTCCCAAGCATAGGTCATGCCGCCCTTGACCGCGATCTTGCGCCAGTTGGCATCGCCCTTGAACACGTCGGCGTACTTCTTGGCGAAAATCTTCTTGGTGACGTTCTTGGCGACGAAGGAAGCGATTTCCTTGTTCGACGGCCAGATGTCTTTGAGGAATACGTCCTTGCCCTTCTGGTCCTTGCCGATCGGATCCTTGGCCATGTCGACATACATCGAACCGGCCAGCGCGTAGGCGACCACGAGCGGCGGCGACGCCAGATAGTTGGCGCGCACGTCGGCATTGACGCGGCCTTCGAAGTTGCGATTGCCGGACAAAACCGCGGCGCCGACCAGATCGTTCTTGTTGATTGCCTCGGAGATTTCCTCCGGCAGCGGGCCGGAATTGCCGATGCAGGTGGTGCAGCCGAAACCGACGAGGTTGAAGCCAACCTTATCGAGGTCCTTCTGCAGACCGGCGTTCTCGAGATACTCGGCGACGACCTGCGAACCGGGCGCCAGCGAGGTCTTTACCCACGGCTTCGAGGTCAGGCCCTTGGCCACCGCGTTGCGCGCCAAAAGACCAGCGCCGATCATCACGTTCGGGTTTGACGTATTGGTGCAGGAGGTGATCGCGGCGATCACCACGTCGCCATTGCCGAGATCGTGCTTGCGATGCTCGACCGGCACGCGCTTATGCAGTTCGTTGCCCTTGTTGTATTCCTTATCCATCGACACGGTGAAGCCGGCCTTGACGTCCTTCAGCGTAATGCGGTCTTGCGGCCGCTTCGGCCCCGACAGCGATGGCTCGACCGTGGCGAGGTCGAGCTTGAGGATGTCGGTGAACATCGGATCGGGCGTCGACGGTTCGCGGAACATGCCTTGCGCCTTGGCGTAGGCCGCGACCAGCTTGACCACTTCCGGCGGACGGTTGGTGTCCTTGAGATTCTGGATGGTGTCTTCGTCGATCGGCGAGAAGCCGCAGGTCGCGCCGTATTCCGGCGCCATGTTCCCGAGCGTGGCGCGGTCGGCGATGCTCAGATGCGTCAGGCCGGCGCCGAAGAACTCGACGAACTTGCCGACCACGCCGCGCGCGCGCAGCATCTGCGTCACGGTAAGCACGAGGTCGGTCGCGGTGAGGCCTTCCTTCATCTTGCCGGTCAGCTTGAAGCCGATCACTTCCGGCAGCGTCATCGACAAAGGCTGGCCGAGCATGCAGGCCTCGGCTTCGATGCCGCCGACGCCCCAGCCGAGCACCGACAGGCCGTTGACCATCGTCGTGTGCGAATCGGTGCCGACCAACGTGTCGGGATAGGCGACTTCCATGGTCACCGGCTTGCCGTCGATCGAAACCTTGTCCTTCTTGGTCCAGACCACCCGCGACAGATATTCGAGATTGACCTGATGGCAGATGCCGGTGCCCGGCGGCACGACGCGGAAATTGTCGAACGAGCGCTGCGCCCATTTCAGGAACTGGTAGCGCTCCTGGTTCTGCCGGTATTCCTCATCGACGTTCTTCTTGAACGCCTTGTTGTCGCCGAAGAACGTCACCGCCACCGAGTGATCGATGACCAGATCGACCGGCACCAGCGGGTTGATCTTTTTCGGATCGCCGCCGAGCGCCACCATGGCGTCGCGCATGGCGGCGAGATCGACCACCGCCGGCACGCCGGTGAAGTCCTGCATCAGCACGCGGGCGGGGCGGAAAGCAAATTCATGCTGCGAGGATTTGGTCTTGAGCCATTCGGCGACCGCCTTGATGTCTTCCTTGGTCACCGTGCGCCCATCTTCGTTGCGCAGCAGATTTTCCAGGAGCACCTTCATCGAGAACGGCAGGCGTGAAATGCCTTTCAGGCCATTCTTTTCGGCGACGGGGAGGCTGTAATAGGCGTATGTCTTGCCACCAACCTTGAGGGTCTTGCAGCATTTGAAACTATCGAGAGACGTCATGTCGGCTGTTTCCATTCCCGGCTGGGACAACGGCGCTGGATCGACATAAGCCCTTGGTAGAAAACAGCTTTTCTGAACCGAGAAACCTGGTGCCGGATTCCATTACGTAACGCCGCAAGTGCTGGCTTATAAAGTCTTTTCGCGCGCAATGCCATCGTGACTGGGATGATTCCAAAGGATGAGTACAGATTTGATCGAGCTTTGCGCGAAAGACCTGGCGTGCGAGCGCGGTGGCCGATTGGTGTTCAGCGGGCTCAACTTCGCCGTGAGCAGCGGTGAGGCTTTGGTCGTCACCGGACGCAACGGCGCCGGCAAATCGACGCTGCTGCGCCTGATCGCGGGCCTGCTGCGCAAATCGGCCGGAGAGCTCGACCTGACCGGCGGGGCCGCGGGGGCCGATGAGGCTACGGTCGCAGAACAGTCGCATTATCTCGGCCATCTGGACGCGGTGAAACCGGCGCTTTCGGTCGGCGAAAACCTGCGCTTCTGGACGACCTATCTGGGCGCGCCGCGCGGCGCTCCGATTCGCCCAGCGCTGGAAGCGATCGATCTTGCCCAACTTTCCGATTTGCCGGCGGCTTACCTGTCGGCCGGACAAAGGCGGCGGCTGTCGATTGCCCGGCTGGTGGCCGTGCCGCGTCCGCTCTGGCTGCTCGACGAGCCGACGTCGGCGCTGGACACCCAGTCGCAAAGCCGTCTGGCCGAGCTGATGCGCAACCACCGCGCCGGCGGCGGCATGATCGTGGCGGCGGCGCACGGCCCGATTGGCTTGGATGATTCGCGCGAACTCAAGCTCGACGCGCAGGCGGGAGCCGGCTCATGAATCCATTTCTGGCCCTGATCGGCCGCGACATGCGCCTCGCCATCCGCGTCGGCGGCGGCGCGCTGATGGGCGCCTTGTTCTATTTCACCGTGGTGGCGATGACGCCCTTCGCCATCGGCCCGGACCTCAACCTCTTGGCGCGCATCGGTCCCGCCATCCTGTGGCTCGGCGCGCTGCTGGCGAGCTTGTTGGCGCTCGACCGGCTGTTTGCCACCGACCACGAAGACGGCTCGCTCGATCTTTTGATGATGGGCACCATGCCGCTCGAACTGGCGGTCGCCGCCAAGGCCATCGCGCATTGGCTGACCACCGCGCTGCCGCTGATCGTCATCACGCCGGTGCTCGGCCTGATGCTCAATGTCGAAATGTCGGCGATGGGATGGGTGGCGCTGACGCTGCTTGCCGGCACGCCGGCATTGACGTTCATCGGCCTGATCGGCGCGGCGCTGGCGGTGACATTGCGGCGCGGCGGGCTGTTGCTGGCGGTTCTGGTATTGCCGCTGACGGTGCCGGTGCTGATCTTCGGCGTCGCCGCGGCCAACGCCGCCATCATCGGGCCCGCGCCGTTCGGCCCCCCTTTCACCATTCTTTGTGCTTTATCCTTGGCCAGTCTCGTCTTGGGGCCCGTCGCCGCCGCGGCGGCGTTGCGGCAAGGGCTTGAATGAGCGGCATTTCGTCTTGATCAACATCATTGCCGGGTCCGGCAGCGCTGACTAAAAGGCCGATCATGGCTGTTATCGATCTCGCCAACCCGACCCGTTTCCTGACGCTGGTCAACCGCGTGCTGCCCTGGCTTATCGGCGCGACGGCGCTGGTGTTTGCCTATGGGCTGTATCGCGTTGCCGGCGCGCCGGACGATTATCAGCAGGGCGCCACCGTCAAGATCATGTACCTGCACGTTCCCGGCGCCTGGCTCGGCATGATGGGCTGGGGCGTGATGACGGTCGCCGCGCTCGGCACTTTGGTCTGGCGCCATCCGCTGGCCGACGTCGCCGGCAAGGCGGCGGCGCCGATCGGCGCTGGCTTCACCTTCATTTGCCTGGCGACCGGCATGCTGTGGGGCCGGCCGATGTGGGGCACCTATTGGGTGTGGGACGCGCGGCTGACGTCGGTGCTGGTGCTGTTCCTTCTGTATCTCGGCATGCTGGCGCTCTATTGGACAGCCGAAGACCCGAACCGCAGCGCGCGCGCCGCCGCCATTCTGGCGCTGGTCGGCGCGGTCAACATCCCGATCATCAAGTTCTCGGTCGACTGGTGGAACACATTGCATCAGCCGGCCTCGGTGGTGCGCATGGGCGGCGCGGCCATCGATGCGTCGATCCTGGTGCCGCTCTTGATCATGGCGCTCGCTTTTACGCTGTTGTTTTTCACGCTACACTTCGCCGCTATGCGCAATGAAATCCTGCGCCGAAGGGTGAGATCGATGCGGATGATGCAAGCCCGCGAGGTACCAGTTTGAATCTCGGGCCGCACGCCATTTTCATCATCGCCTCCTACGTCGTCGTCGTCGTCGTCGTCACAGCATTGATCGGCTGGATCGCCGCCGACTACGCCGCGCAACAACGCATCTTGCGCAACCTGGAACAGCGCGGCGTGACCCGCCGTTCGCAACGCGCCAAGGGTGACGCGCCGTGAACGGCTCGCCGGAGCAAAGCACGCGCGGCAAGCGCAATTTGCTGGTGATGCTGCCACTGGTAACCTTTCTCGCGCTCGCCGGCTTGTTCCTGTACCGGCTCGGGGCGGGCGATCCGTCCAGACTGCCATCGGCGCTGATCGGACGGCAGGCGCCGGCGATCGACCTGCCGGCGCTCGAAGGTTTGACGCGCGACGGCAAGCCGGTACCCGGACTGAACAACGCGACATTTGCCGGCAAGGTGACGCTGGTGAATGTGTGGGCGTCGTGGTGCGTGCCGTGCCACGACGAAGCGCCGCTGCTCGATCAAATGGCCAAAGACACGCGTTTCCAGATCGCCGGCATCAATTACAAGGACGCGCCCGACAACGCGCGGCGCTTCCTCAACCGTTACGGCAATCCCTTTGCCGCCGCCGGCGCCGACGGCAATGGCCGCGCCTCGATCGACTGGGGCGTCTATGGCGTGCCGGAGACGTTCCTGATCGGGCGCGACGGCGCGATTGCCTACAAGCTCGTCGGCCCGATCACGGCGGACAATCTGGCGAAGGTACTGATGCCGGAAATCGAGAAGGCGCTGGCGAAGCAACCGCCGCCCGGCTGACCGCTCGCTGAAACGTGATCGGGCCTGCATCCTTCGGTCTATCGACAGGCGCGAAGCGAAGCGCGTAAACCGGCCGAAACATCAGGTCCAGAATCGCGAGCGGTTAACATGAGCATCGACATGACACGGCGAACATTGCTGGAGCTTGCGGGCGCGGCAACGCTTGCGGCAGCTGCCGCCGGTGCAGCGAAAGCCGAAGGTACGGCGGGCGCATCCACGGGGCCGACCTTCGCAACGCAGACGCCGATGTTTATCGGCATGGTAACTTTGCGGGTGCGCGCGCTCGATCCAATGATCGACTATTACCGCGATGTCATCGGCCTCAAGGTGATGGAGCGCAGCGCGGCTGGTGCGAAGCTCGGCTCCGGTGGCGTTGTGTTGCTTTCGCTGGAGGCCAATCCGGCGGCCAAACTCGGCGCGGCCAATGCGGCCGGGCTCTATCACACCGCTTTCCTAATGCCGACACGCAAGGATTTGGGCATCTGGCTGCTGCATGTCGCGCGCAAGCGCGTGCCACTGCAAGGCTTCGCCGATCATCTGGTGAGCGAATCTGTTTATCTCGGCGATCCGGAAGGCAACGGCATCGAGGTCTATGCCGACCGCGACAAGTCGCAATGGAAGTGGCAGGACGGCAGTGTCGCGATGGCGACCGACCCGCTCAATACCGACTCGCTGCTTGGACTCACCGAGCAAAGCGCGCCGTTCACCACCGCGCCTGATGGCATGCGCATCGGCCATGTGCATTTGCGCGTTGGCAATCTCGATCAGGCCAACGGCTTTTATCGCACCGCTATCGGCCTCGACTTCACACGCGCGCGGCCCGGGGCGACGTTCCTCGCATCAGGCGGCTATCACCATCACGTCGCCATGAATGTCTGGGAAAGCCAGGGTGCTGCCAAACGCGACGATGCGACGACAGGCCTTGCCTGGTTTTCGCTCAACATCGGCAAGTCCGACTTGATCGCAGCACAGGCGCAGCGGCTCACGCAGGCCTGTG
>LNFM01007490.1_pt1 | contig 17087 bp, 17 predicted proteins | sample 596031 | NCBI WGS metagenome assembly LNFM01 (sample SAMN04254537, study PRJNA301005) | activated carbon metagenome | isolation source: dual media filters at the Ann Arbor, Michigan drinking water treatment plant | place: USA: Ann Arbor
GATGACTTGATCGGTTTTGGTCGAATCGCCGCTTTTAAAATCGGCAAGAGCTGAAGTCGGCCGGAAATACAGGGCTACTTCAGAGCATCCTTAGAGGCGCATGGATTGAAGGTGGTGAGCATCATCCATACCCACGCGCATCTGGATCACTTCCTAGCCTCCGGGCAGATGAAGGAGAAGACCGGCGCGACCCTGCATTTGCATAAAGAAGACCAGTTCCTTTGGGACAACCTGGAAATGCAGTGCCGCATGTTCGGTGTGCCTTACACGCCGGTGCCGGCCCCGGATCAGTGGCTCAGTGATGACGAGGAGCTGGCTTGCGGCTGTGGTGTGGCGTTGCACACGCCGGGGCATACGCCAGGTTCGATGAGTTTCTGGTTTGCCGATGCCAAGTTGCTGATCGCCGGTGACACCCTGTTCAAGCGCGGCATTGGCCGGACAGATTTGTGGGGTGGGGATTATTCGACCATCGAGCGTTCGATCAAGCAGCGCTTGTACTGCCTGGATGAGGACGCCACGGTGGTCACTGGGCACGGGGTGGATACGCGGTTGGGTGATGAGATGCGCGAAAACCCGTTTGTGCGGGCGTGAACAGGGAATTTTCCCCGCCGCCCATGCTCAAATGGCGCGAGGCTGTGCGCCTATTCGTTAATTTGTTGGAGTTGCGATCATGTTGAAACCCTCGCGAATGCTGCTGATTGCCACTGTTGTGGTAACAGGGGCTGGTTGTGCGGTGCAAAACCCTTACGTGCGTGAAGACGGTGAGATGCGCAAGTCGGCCACCTACGGCACCTTGGGTGCGTTGGCGGGCGCGGCGGTAGGGGCGGCCACATCGAGCAAGAAGGATCGCGGCAAAGGTGCATTGATCGGCGCGGCAGTGGGCGGTGCGGCTGGCGGTGGATACGGCTTTTACGCAGACAAGCAGGAAGCCGAATTGCGTCGCAGCATGCAAGGCACGGGCGTTGAGGTGCAGCGCAATGGTGATGACCTCAAGCTGATCATGCCGGGCAACATCACCTTCGCCACTAATTCGGCGGATATCGCCGGGAATTTTTATGCACCGCTGAACAACCTGGCCAACTCATTCAAACAGTACGACCAGAACAGCATCGAGATTGTCGGGCATACCGATAACGTCGGCGCGCATCAGTACAACTACACCCTCTCGCAGCGCCGCGCGCAGAGCGTGGCCAACTACCTGACCGCGCAAGGGGTTAACGGCATGCGCGTAACCACCCGCGGTATGGGGCCGGACCAGCCGGTGGCCAGCAACGCCAGTGAGTCGGGTCGTGCGCAGAATCGCCGTGTGGAGATCAACCTGCGTCCGTTGCAATAAGCGCGGGCACTTAGGCGTACCAGCGGCGCGATAGCGGTTGCTATCCGCCGGTCAGGCGCAAAAAGAAATGCCGTTCACTGGGCTGCAGTGAACGGCATTTTTTATGGCCGCTGATGGACGGCGCGATAACGATGGCGCTTAGCGGCGAGCGCTGTATTGCTGGTGCAGGGCGTCCAGTTCAGCGTCTTTGTCCAGCCAGAGTTGGTTGACCCATTGCTGGAACTGCAGGCGGTAGGCGTCGTCCTGGTCGTAGTTGCGGCCGATGAACTCCGCCGGTATTGGCTGTTCTTTGATGCGCACCACCACCTCGTCCACCCGTCCGCAGAGCAGGTCCCAGAATCCCGGATTTCCGCCTGGGTAGTAGAGCGTGACGTTGACCATGCTGTGCAATTGCTCGCCCATGGCGTCCAGCACAAAGGCGATGCCACCGGCCTTGGGTTTGAGCAGGTGTTTAAAGGGTGATTGCTGCTGCGCGTGCTTGGCGGGCGACAGGCGCGTGCCTTCCAGAAAGTTGAACACTGAAACCGGGTTGGTTTTGTAGCGCGCGCAGGCTTTGCGCGTGGTGAGCAGGTCTTGGCCGCGTTTTTCCGGGTGCTTGGCCAGGTATTCCTTGCTGAAGCGCTTCATAAAGGGGAATTCCAGTGCCCACCAGCACAGGCCAATCACCGGCACCCAAATCAGCTCTTGTTTAAGGAAAAACTTGAGCATGGGCATGCGGCGATTGAGCAGGTATTGCAGCACCAGAATATCCACCCAGCTCTGGTGGTTACTGGTCACCAGGTAGGTGTGTTGCTTGTCGAAGCCCTTCAGCCCCGAGACATCCCAGCGCGTGTGGCCAACCTGGTTCATCCAGAATTTATTGATGCCAATCCAGGATTCGGCAATCAGGTGCATCAGGTAGCGGATCGCACGATGAACCGGGGCGATGGGCAGCAGTAATTTCAGTAAGGCCAAGGTAAAAAGCGGCCAGCACCAGAACAGGGTATTGAGGCCCAGTATCAAGCTGGTGATAAAGCCACGGATGGGTGCGGGCAGGGCATGCAACATGGGGGCGTGTGCCTCCTGAAGGTGGGCTTCTTCGAGCCTGTTGTGAGAATGCCGGCGGTGTACGCGGCGGTGTTAGGTTAACGCTTGTGCACTGACCTGCAAGGCTTGGTGTTGACCTGCTGGTTTCGTGCATGTCGCCGCCAGCCTGTGTGAGCGCTGGCGTGGGTTGGCCTGCTGTTAAGTGGGCAGGTTGGCCGCCTGGATCGCAGTCAGGGCGATGGTGAAGACGATGTCATCGACCAATGCGCCGCGCGATAAGTCATTCACCGGTTTGCGCAGGCCTTGCAGCATGGGGCCGACGCTGACGCAATCGGCGCTGCGTTGCACGGCCTTGTAGGTGGTGTTGCCGGTGTTCAGATCCGGGAAGATAAACACCGTGGCGCGACCAGCCACCGCGCTGTTGGGGGCTTTTTGCCGGCCGACGCTTTCAATGGCGGCGGCGTCGTACTGCAAGGGGCCATCGAGCAGCAGGTCAGGGTCAAGGGCGCGGGCCAGGCGGGTGGCTTCGCGCACTTTCTCGACCTCTTCGCCGCTGCCGGAATCGCCGGTGGAGTAGCTGAGCATGGCCACACGCGGGGTGATGCCAAAGGCGCTGGCCGAGGCCGCACTTTGTAGGGCGATTTCAGCCAGTTCGGCAGCGCTTGGGTCGGGGTTTACCGCGCAGTCGCCGTACACCAGCACCTGATCGGGCAGTAGCATAAAGAACACCGAGGACACCAGTTTGTACCCCGGTGCGGTCTTGATCAGTTGCAGGGCCGGGCGGATGGTGTTGGCGGTGGTGTTGATCGCGCCCGACACCAGGCCATCGACCTCGTCCAGAGCGAGCATCATGGTGCCCATCACCACGGTGTCTTCCAGTTGCGCGGCCGCCATCGGCGCGTTCAGTCCTTTGCCTTTGCGCAGCTCGACCATGGGCGCGACATAGCGCTCGCGAATCAGGTCGGGATCGAGAATTTCCAGCCCAGGCGGCAGCTCGATGCCTTGGGCGCGCGCCACGGCATACACCTCTTCCGGCTTGGCCAGCAGCACGCAGCGGGCGATGCCGCGTGCCTGACAAATGGCCGCTGCCTGCACCGTGCGTGGTTCGCTGCCTTCGGGCAGGACGATGCGCTTGTTGGCGGCCTTGGCGCGCTGCACCAACTGGTAGCGGAAGGCTGGTGGCGACATGCGCAGCTCGCGCGGCGTACCGCAGCGGGTAAACAGCCACTCATGGTCGATATGGCTGGCGACAAAGTCGGCGACCTTTTTGGCACGCTCTTTATCGTCCACCGGGATTTCGCGGTTGAGGCGGTTGAGGTTGGTGGCCGTGTCGTAAGAGCCGGTGCTCACAGTCATCACTGGCAAGCCACTTTGCAGCGCGCCGCGGCACAGCTCCATGATCCGTGGGTCGGGGGCAAAATCACTGCACAGCAGCAAGCCGGCCAGCGGCATGCCGTTCATGGCGGCCAGGCTGGCGGCGAGGATAATGTCGTCGCGGTCACCCGGTGTGACCACCAACGTGCCGGGCTTGAGCAGTTGCACGGTGTTGGCCACGGCGCGCGCGCAGAGCACGATTTTCAGCATGCGCCGTTGTTCGTAATCCCCAGCATTGAGAATGCGTGCGCCGAGCAAATCGGCAATGTCGCGGGTGCGCGGGGCGTTCAGCTCATCCTGCCAAGGGATGCAGCCGAGCAGGCGGAAGTCGTCGCTTTTGAGTAGTGGCGAGAGTTCTTTCAGGCGCTGAGTGAAGGCCTCAATGCCGTCGTCGCTGCGCACCTTGTTGAGGATCACGCCGAGCACTTTTTCGTCCTTCGGCCCACCGAATAACTGGGCTTGAATCTCCACTCGGTCGAACAGTTCGGTGAGGCTTTCCTGCTCGGGGGCCGAGACCAGAATTATTTCAGCGTCCAGGCTCTTGGCCAGGTGAAAGTTAACCCGCGCGGCGTAGCTGGCCTGTCGGGTCGGCACCATGCCTTCGACAATCACCACGTCTTTGCCAGCGGCGGCTTGCTGATAGAGGCTGATGATTTCTTCCAGCAGTTCATCCAGTTGGCCGTCACCGAGCATGCGTTCGACATGGGCCAAAGCTAGCGGCTTGGGCGAGTGCAGGCCGTGGGTGCGGGCGATCAGCTCACTGGAGCGCTCCGGGCCCAGGTCACCGGGGTGAGGTTGGGCGATGGGCTTGAAGAAGCCGACCTTGAGGCCTGCGCGTTCCAGCGCACCGACCAGGCCTAGGCTGATAGACGTCAGACCAACACCGAAACCGGTTGGGGCAATAAAAAAGGTGTGCATGGTGTCTCCGTCGGGGTGCGCTGCTGGGCGTTGCTGTTGGCGTGCACCCAGCCTAGCGCGGCAATTTTGCAGAAAATCGTGTTTAGGCTTCGATCAAGGTCAGGGTGTCGAGGGCGATCTGCCGTTCTTCGTTGGTCGGCACAACCATGACTCGAGAGTGGCCCTGGGCGTGAATCGCGCCGCTGGCACCACGAACTGTGCGGGCGTTGGCGCTCTCGTCGAGGCTCAGGTTGAGCAGCCTGAGATGGGCGACGGTTTTGCTGCGAATCAGCGCGGAGTTCTCGCCAATGCCGCCGGTGAAAATCAGCCCGTCGAGGTGTTGTAGGGCGCAGCTCATGGCCGCTAGGGATTTGGCCAGGCGGTAACAGAACACTTCAATGGCCAGGGTGGCGCCGGGGTGGCCTTGCGCGCGGGCTTCTTCCAGGCTGCGCATGTCGTTGGACAGGCCGGAGAGACCGAGCAGGCCGCTTTCTTTATTCAGCACGGCATCAATGCGCTCCAGGCTCCAGCCCAGGGTGCGCGCCAAGTGGCTGTGCAGGTTGGGATCAACATCGCCGCTGCGCGTACCCATCACTACGCCTTCCAGCGGGGTCAGGCCCATGCTGGTGTCGCGGCTCTGACCATCGACCACCGCACAGGTGGAGCAACCGTTGCCCAGGTGCGCGACTAGCCAGCTGCTGTGCTGGTAGTCGAGGCCGCTGATTTCGGCGGCGCGCTGGCTAACAAAGCGATGGCTGGTGCCATGAAAGCCATAACGGCGCACACCATGTTCGCGGTACAGGGCGTCGGGCAGTGCATAGCGGAAGGCATGTTCCGGCAGGGTTTGATGGAACGCCGTGTCGAACACCGCCACCTGCGGCAAGTCTGGGAACAGCTTGATTGCAGCTTCAATACCCAGCAGGTTGGCGGGGTTGTGCAGCGGGGCCAGCGGGGCGGTGGCGCGAATGGCGGCCAGGCTCAGCGCGTCGAGCAGGCAGGCGCTGGTGAAGTGCTCGCCGCCGTGTACCACGCGATGACCGATGCCGTGCAGTTGGCCGCCAGCGGCGGTTTGTACCAGGGGTAACACCTGAGCCAGGGCGCTGCGGTGATCGGCGTGGGGCAGAATCAGGCTGTCTTTGTTGCCGTTGTGCTGCCACTGCACTTGCGCATCGGGGCTGCCGAGGCGTTCGGCCAGGCCGCTGAGGGCAAACTGCGGCTGTTCTTCATTGACTAGGGCGAATTTGATCGACGAGCTGCCGCAGTTGATCACCAGAATGTTGCGTGCGGGCATTTACCGCTCCTTATCTAATCTTGATGCGGGCGTTCTGTGTGCGCCTCGCGTGCGTCATGTTCGGCGGCGCACCAGCCGCAGAGGAAGGCTTTACCCAGTTGCGCCTGGCGCTTTTGGGCATCCAGCACCCACGCGCGATTCTGCCAGGGCGGCTGGTGGCGCAGGTGCTGGGTATGGCCGCAGGACAATACTGCCACCCAGTCGCCGTGTTCATCCTGACGAAAATCAAGCAGGCGCACACATGCAGCGTCCTGCCGTCCGTCTTTACTCGGTTCGCTTTCGCGCGTGCCCTTGGGTAAACTCGCACGCTCTTTATTTCCAAGCAAAAGGTCTCGCCCCATGCTGATCGCCGCCAATAAGGCCGTCTCCATCGACTATACCCTGACTAACGATGCCGGTGAGGTGATCGATAGTTCCGCAGGCGGCGCGCCGCTGGTTTATCTGCACGGTGCTGGCAACATCATCGGTGGCCTGGAAAAAGCCCTGCTGGGCAAACAGGTTGGCGACGAGTTGGACGTTTCCGTTGAGCCAGAAGACGCCTACGGCGAATACAGCGCTGAACTGGTTGCGACCCTCAACCGCTCGATGTTCGAAGGTGTCGACGAGCTGGAAGTCGGCATGCAGTTTCACGCTTCCGGCCCGGACGGCGGCATGCAAATTGTCACCATTCGTGAACTGGAAGGCGAAGACGTGATCGTCGACGGCAACCACCCGCTCGCGGGTCAGCGTCTGAACTTCAAGGTCAAGGTCATCAGCATCCGTGATGCCAGCGAAGAAGAAGTGGCTCACGGGCACATTCACGGCGAAGGCGGTCACCACCACTGAGTCACCGCAAGGTTGCCGCGAGCCGAGGCGTACCGTTGAGTGAAACGACTTGTGGTCGTATCAACTGCGAACGCCACTGCTAAGCTGCAATAGAAGAAAGGCACCTTCGCATAGGTGCCTTTTTTATGGCCAGCCATCTTTGGCGCTAACCTGCAGGCTGTCGCTGTGCGATGCTGATTTGGGCCTGCCATGCACAATTTGTGTTCTCAAGGAGTAAGCCATGAGTGCCTTTCACGACCTTAACCTGCGTGCCCTGGATGGCCAGGTCTTGCCGTTGGCTCCCTTCAAGGGGCAAGTGGTATTGGTGGTCAATGTGGCGTCCAAGTGTGGCCTCACGCCGCAGTGCGCCGGGCTTGAGCAGCTTTACCAGCAATACAAGGCGCAAGGCTTTAACGTGTTGGGCCTGCCGTGCAACCAGTTTGCCGGGCAAGAACCGGACAGCGAGGAAGCCATCGCCAGCTTCTGCAGCCTCAACTACGGGGTGAGCTTCCCGATGGGCAGCAAGCTTGAGGTGAACGGCCCGGACCGTCACCCGTTGTACCGTTTGCTGGCGGGTGAGGGTGCTGAGTTTCCCGGTGACATCACCTGGAACTTCGAGAAGTTTTTGGTCGGTCACGATGGGCGTGTGCTGGCACGTTTCGCCCCGCGCACCGCGCCGGATGATCCGAGCATTATTCAGGCCATCGAAAAGGCACTCGGCTAACAGGCCATTTGTGCCAAGGCTGCGGACTAAGCCGGTGCATGGCTTGTCCTCAGCGGGCCTGCGCGGCTTAATCAGGCGACTTGCCGAGGATGCCCCGCATGAGCCTGTTTCCCGCTGAACCCCCCGCTGCCCACGCCACCCCCGAAGCGCTGCGCGCCTTGATTGAAAGCCGCCGCGCTGTGCGTCGTTTCAGTGCCGAGCCTGTACCCGATGAGGTGGTTCGCGATTGCCTGGAGCTGGCGGTGTTGGCCCCTAATTCGTGCAACCTGCAGCCCTGGAGCTTTCAGGTGATTCGCGACCCAGCGCTGCTGGCCCAGTTACATCCGGTGTGCATGAGCCAGAACGCGGCCAAAGCGCCGCTGATCATTGCCGTGTTGGCGCGCCCGGATACCTGGAAGCAAGCCTGCCAGAACATCATCGACTATTGGCCCGAGCCAGACGTGCCGGCGCGCATTCGCCACTTTTATAGCAAGACCGCGCCGTTTCAATACAACCAGGGGCCGTTCGGTTTGTTTGGCTTATTCAAGCGTCAGTTGCTGCGCGTGGCCGCTTGGCGCAAGCCTTTGATGCGCAGCCCCAACAGTCAGGCGCAAATGCGCATCTGGGCGGTGAAGTCCACAGCATTGGCGGCGCAGAACCTGATGCTGGCCTTCCAGAGCCACGGCTACGCCACGTGCCCGATGGAAGGTTTTGACGAAGTGCGCTTGCGCAAAACGCTGAACATCCCGCGTCAGGCCTTGCCGATCATGCTGCTGGCAGTGGGTAAGCAGGACGAGAAGGGGGTGTACAACCCGCGTCTGCGCTTTCCGCTGGAGCAGCATGTCACCTGGCTATAGCCGTAGGTTGGGTCGGGGCGCGTAGCCAGAGGAGCAGAGCGATGAAGCCCAACGAGACATGCCAATGCCTGTTGGGCTTCGCTGCGCTCAACGCCAACCTACCCATGCCTTTATCAGCTTTTACAGTACGCCGGCTTTTTTCCAGGCCAGATAACGGCTCACCAACTGCGGTCCCAACTCGCTTGGGCGCGCATCCAGCACCGGCACGTTGTTGGCCAGCAGGCGGTCATGCAGGCTGGCGCGGGCGTTGAGATAGTCCAGCGTGCCGCAGTAGTCCAATGCGCTGGCCAGATCCTGCACCGGATTATGGCGCAGGGTGTCGAGCACTTCCTCACGCAAGCTGGTTACCAGCACCCGGTGCTGTTGGCTCAGGCGCTTAACGGCGCTGACCAAGGTCTGGTCATCTTCATCGCGCAGGTTGGTCACCAGCACCACCAGCGCGCGACGGCGCTGGCGGCTGAGTAAATCAGCCACGGCAGCGCTGAAATCGGCCGGTTGCTGCGTGCTGCGCAGGTCGTACAGGGCGTTAAGCAGGACGTTCAATTGCGCCTGACCTTTTACCGCCGGCAGAAAGCGTGGTTGCTCGCTGGCAAAGGTCGCCAGGCCCACGGCATCGCCCTGGCGTAGCGCCACATAACTGAGCAGCAGGCAGGCGTTGAGGGCGTGGTCAAAGTGCGACAGTTCGCCGTCCTGGCTGCGCATGCGTCGACCACAGTCGAGCAGGAAGATGATTTGCTGATCGCGCTCATCCTGATATTCACGGGCGATCGGCATGCGTTTGCGCGCAGTGGCTTTCCAGTCGATCTGGCGCAGGGTGTCGCCGTCACGGAACTCGCGTAATTGATGAAAGGCCTGACCCAGCCCGCGCCGCTGTTGCTGGCGCACGCCCAACTGGCTGAGCCAGTCATCCACGGCCATCAGTTGCGCGCCATACAGCCGTGCGAAGTCCGGGTAAACCCGGGTTTCACCCGCCACTTCAAGCAAGCGCCGGGCTGACCACAGGCCCATCGGGCTGGGCAGGCTGACCTCGACGCGTGGGAAGTGGAAATGGCCGCGTTGCAGCGCGCGCACGCGGTAGCTGATCTGGGTTTGCTCGCCCGGATGCAGCTCAACCTGCAATGGCAGGTGCTCAAACGCCATCTCGCCCGGCAGGTGATCAAACACCTCGATGCGCAGCGGGCGGTCGAAGCTGTGGTGTACGGTCAGCCGCACATCGCTCCAGCGGCCCAGCGGCATGTTGCCGGGTAAATGCCGTTCGATATGTGGCGTGGGCCGCTGACGTAACCCCAGCGCATCGACCAGCGCCAGGCCCAGCAGCACCAGCAATAAGCCCCAGTAAATCGGCGTAACGCTACGCGGCACGGCAACGCCTAATGCGCTGCAAGTGCCGAGCACAAGGCCAAGGATAAACAGACCGGCGAGCAGCGCCAGCAGCGTGCGCGAAGGCTTCATGCGGGTACGCCTGTGCGTGCGAGTGTCATAGGCGTGGGGCCGGAACCTGAGCCAGCAGTTGTTGCAGCACCTGATCCACCGACAAGCCTTCGATATCCAACTCCGGCGACAGGCGCACGCGGTGACGCAGCACGGCTAATGCGCAGCCTTTGATGTCATCCGGCACGACGAAATCGCCACCGCGCAGCAGCGCACGGGCGCGGCCGCAGCGAACCAGGGCGATGGAAGCGCGCGGCCCGGCCCCGATTGCCAAACCCGGCCAAGTGCGCGTGGCGCGGGCGATGCGCACGGCGTAGTCGAGCACTTGCTCATCGATGGACAGGTCGCTGGCAATTTTTTGCAGGGCCAGCACATCACGGGCCTGTAGCAAGGTGCGCAGTGCGGTGACTTCGAGCATGTCGGCTTTGCTGGAGCGCGCCACCTGGCGAACCATGTTCAGCTCTTCGCTTTGCTCGGGGTAGTCCATGCGCAGCTTGAGCATAAAACGGTCGAGTTCGGCCTCGGGCAGCGGGTAGGTGCCTTCTTGTTCGATCGGGTTCTGCGTGGCCAGCACCATAAAGGGCAGTGGCACATTCAGGGCGCGGCCTTCGAGGGTGACTTGGCGCTCCTGCATCACCTCCAGCAGCGCTGCCTGGGTCTTGGCCGGGGCGCGGTTGATTTCGTCGGCTAGCAGCAGGTTGGTGAACACCGGGCCTTTGCGCAGCTTGAATTGTTCAGTCTTGAGGTCATACACGGCGTGGCCGGTGACATCGCTGGGCATCAGGTCCGGGGTGAACTGAATGCGCGCAAATTCACCGCCAAAGCAGCGCGCCAGGGCCCGTACCAGCAAGGTCTTACCCAGGCCCGGTACGCCTTCAATCAGCACGTGGCCGCCGGCAATCAGGGCGCTGAGTACATCGTCAATCACCGCCGTCTGGCCGATCAGGGCTTTCTGCAGTTCAGTCCGCAAGGCTTGCGCCAACTGGCTGGCGCGCTGGCGCTGGGCCGTCGGATTGGCGGCTGGGGCCGCTGCAGCGGCTGGCGCAACGGGGGCTTCGCTAAGCGGCTCAGGGCTTGCGGGGGCCGGTTCGATGGCGTTGTCCGGCTGTTCGGGGGTGTGTTCGCTCGTCATAGGGCATTCCTGAGGGTTTGCAGGTTGGCGACCTGGCGGGTGAAGTCGGCGGCGGCCAGACGCTGCTTGGGCAACGGCCGCATGGCTTGGCTGATTAGGCTGGACGGTTGTCGGGTCAGGCGGCCAAGCACCTGCCATTGTTCGGCCACGGGCAGGCGCTCGAAACCGGGGTGGCGGTGACGGGCGCGGCGCTGAATATCCTGCTGCAAACCTTGCAGCAGGTTGTGTTGGCCGTTGTGGCGCAGAAGGAAATCGGCACTGGCGCGCACATGTTCCTGCAATTGACGACGATTGCGCGTGACCGGCTGCAGCATCGGCCCCTGACGCTGGCCCAAGTGCCACAGCGCAAAGGCCAGAAGCAACGCCAGGCTGACCAACGCCTGCGGGAAGTGCTCGGTCAGCAGGCTGAGCAGGTTGTCGCGGTCGGCGCGGTAGAGCAGGGTGACCTGGCTGTCCTGAGTCATGTACCAGAGCAGCCAGGCGTTGTCGTATTCGCCAATGTTGCCGTTCTGCCAGATCCAACTGTCGCTGACCACGCTGATCAAACCGTCGCCATGGTAAAGCTGCAGCAGATGCGTGGCAGCGTCGCTGTTGGCCCACGCATGGGCGCGGTCTTCGGCGTCGTAAAGATGAAAATCAGTATCGAAGTTGAAGTAGGCCGGGGCGTCTTCGTTCTCTAGGTACAGCTGAGTCAGTTGCGGATAAGGGCTGTCATCGCTTGATGCGTCAGCGGCCACTGCAGGTTCGGCTTCGGCCGTTGGTGCGGTGCTGGTTTCATCTTCTGCTGCAGCCGACTCATCGGCCGCGGCGTTGGTGTCTTCGTCGAGCGCTTCGCTTTCGTATTGCTGGATGCCTAAATGGTCGAGCAGCAAGTCGCCACTGCTGCCTTCTTCTTCATCCCACAGGCGCTCAGCGACAAATAGCAGGTGGCCGCCTTTGGCCGCCCAAGCCAATACGCGCTCGGCTTGTTTGGGCGTCATGCTGTTGCGGTCGCCCAGCAGCAACAGGGTTTGCCCGGCACTCGGTAGATGTTTGAGCACGTCCAGGCCGTCGGCGCGTTGCACCTGCAGACCGCGCTGCTGGAGAAACTGTTCGGCCGCTAGATACGGATTGGCGCGCGCTTCGGGGGCGGGGCCGTGCTTGACGGTTTCCGGGTAGGACGAAAGGTTGCTCAGTAGGTAAATACCCAGCAGGCCAAACACCAGCAATAAGGCTGCGCCAAGGTAAAACAGGGTGCGCCGACTCATGCTTGCGCTCCGCGTTCAAACAACTGGCGCCAGCCTGTGCACAGCTCATCTTTGAGCGCAGCGGGCGGTTGTTGATGGCCGTAAGCCAGGTTTTGCCAGTGGCGGGTGAGGGTTTGGCTGAACTGGCTGAGTTCAGCCTGTTGCAGCGCGTGCACCTGTTGCAGCACTTCGCCTTCGGTGTCTGAGCTTTTCAGGGCCAGTTGTTGTTCGTGCAGCAGGCGGCTGAGCAGGGCGCGATAGAGCAAGCTGAGCGCGGCGCGTGGCTGTTCATGCCACAGCCGTTCCACTTCGCCGGCTATGTCGTTGGGTAAGCTTTGCGGGGCGACTTCCAGGCCGAACAACTGTTCCGGCGCTTGATAGCGGCGCACCTGTGGCATGCGCAGGCGGCCGGCAAAGGCATTCAGCCAATCGCGATAGCGCCACAGCAACCAAGCCAGCAGGCTGAACAGAATTGTCCACAGCAACACTTCAAAAAACAGCGCAACGCCGTCGACGCTCTTCCAAAACTGCGCCAGGTCAGCGAGTTTTTTCATCCACTCGTCCAAGCTTTTCGCGTCCTCTGCGCTGGGCTCCTCGGGCGCGTCACCAAAGCGCCAGCGGGTCACGGTTTCGCGGTGCTCGAAGGGCGGCTGATCAAGCAGTTGGGTGATGCTCTCTTGGGATTGCTCGCTGGTTAGCGGCTGCTTGAGCAGGCGTGGCGCGTCTGGGCCATTTGGGTCGGTTGTTACGGGTGCGGCCTCGCTGGCTGCCATGGCGTTGTCGGCCACTGGCATAAACAGCAGCGCAACGCTCAGCAACACGGCATAGGCCACACCCGTGAGGCGTTGGCGCAGCTGGCGAAACACCAGCTCGATGTCCCAAGCTTCCAGTGCGGTGCGCCGATTGAGGTAGAGGGTAAAACCGCAGGCCACGTAAATCGGCCCCCAGAACACCAGCACCAAGACATAAAACAGGTTGGACAGATGCTCCAGCCATAACCATTGATGCGTATCGGTGCTGATCAGGGTGTCCCAGCTCCAGTCCAGTTCGAGCTGAGCTGGCAGCAGCATGTAAAACAAACTGATCAGCCCGAACATCAAGGCGATTTCCAGCGCCACGCCCACCACCGTGAGCCAGCTGGCCCCACCGGCATCACGTTGGCCGAGCACCACCAGACGTTGATTGCGGGCGCTGCCCGACAAACCTTCAAGCTGTTGCACCGGCATGTCGAAACTGCGTGTAGGGCTTAAGCGGCGCCAGGTGAGGCTGGCCAGCAGCTGCGGTTTGAGCAAGCCAGGCAAGGCTTTAAGGGCCTGTTTGAGGCTGGGCGTGGAACCAAACAGGGCATTGGACAGGATGAACAGCGGTAGGCGTTCATAGGCCGGTTTCAGCCACCAGAAGATCAGCACGGCGATGCTGGGGTAATCCCACAGCAGCAGGCACAGCAGGGCAAAAATCGGCAGGGTGACAATCGCCCAACTGAGCATCAGCAGCCCGGCGTGTTGCTTGGCGAGTAGCACGCCAAGATCGACCGCTTCCCAGGCGCTGCGCGGGCGAATGACAACACTGGCATCAGTCAGGCGCATGGTCACCTCGACCGGCCAGCAACAGATACGCCAGCACCAACAACCAGAGTGCGCCACCGACGATGTATTTAACGTTGGCGCTGGCCAGGGTCATGGACGACCAGTACGCCTCGATAAAGGCCGCCAGCAAGAGAAAAACGGTCACGCCACCAATCAGCCGCACGCTGCTTGCCGCCGCGATGCGCAGTGCCTCACCGCGGGGCCAGCGGCCGGGCACCAGCAAAGCCCAGCCAAGTTTCAAGCCCGCCGCGCCGGCCAGAGCGATGGCGGTCAGTTCAAAAGAGCCGTGGCCGATGACAAAGGACCAGAAGGTTTCGCCGTAGCCGATTTGCGTCAGATGCCCGGCCACTGCGCCGATCATCAGGCCGTTGAACAATAAGAAGAACAGACTGCCCAGACCAAATAGCAGGCCGCTGGCAAAGGTCTGAAAGGCAATGCCGATGTTGTTCATGATGTAGTAGCCGAACATCATCCAGTCATCGCCGGAATCGCGTTCGCTGAAACGGCCGATGCGCCGCGCGTCGGGGTCGTACATGTGTTCCATTTCGGCCACGCGATCGGGCGACATTACGGCATAGACCAGATCGGGGAAGTAGTAGACCAGTGCGCCCATCAGCAGCAGGCTGCCAAAAAACAGTAGGCATGCGGCGAGCACAAAGCGCCATTCGGTACGCACCAAACGCGGGAAGCCCGCGAGGATAAACCCCAGCAGTTGGCCGCCGATGGGGCTGCGATGGCGGTAGAACTGCTGATGCCCGCGCATAGCCAGATGTTGCAGGCGATCGATCAGGTGGCTGCTGTAGCCTCGGCTTTGCGCCAGCGCCAGGTCTTGGCACAAGCGCCGGTACGCGGCGGCAAACGATTGGGTTTGCGAGCTGTCAGCCTTGCCGCGCTCCAGGGCGTCGAGTTGCAGGGCGAACCCTTGCCAGTCGGCCTGGTGCTGCTGCTCAAATAGGCTCTGTTTCATGTCGGGCCTAAAAGGCCACGGGCGATGCCGTGGAGATGTTGTTCAGCCTGTTCGGCGGGGACGTGCAGGGGTTCAGCGAGAATGCTCGCCAGTTCCTGACGGCGCGCGCTGGACAGGTTTTGGCTGCGTTCAGCAAAGCCGAGCAGGGCGCGTTGCTCGTTAAGGTTCATCGTGAAGGGCGCGCGCAGCGCTTCAGCTTCTGGCAGCACGGCGGCACTTGGGGCCTCATCGCGGTAGACCACCAGCGTACCGGCGGCGATATCGCCCAAGCGCTTGAAGGCAGGGTGACGCAGGCTGCTGATGATGCCCAAGGTGTAGCCGAACGGCAGCATGTCAACGAAGCGCAGCAGGTTACGGGTCAGCGAGGCGGCCCAGCCGATAGGCGTGCCATCGTCGTGAATAACTCGCAGCCCCATCACCTGCTTACCCGGTGAGCGGCCCTGGTTGAGCACTTCAAACAGCACCATGTACCACCACGTCAGCAAAAACATCAGGATGGTCGCCAGGCCCATGCCGAACTGGCCAAGCAGTGCCAATACGGCATACAGCGCGCCAAGCAAGGCCCCTCGAATCAGCAGGTCGATGCCAAACGCCAGCGCGCGCGGAATCACACCGGCCGGGCGCAGGATCAGGTCGATGCCTTCCGGGGTTTCTACTTTAAAACGGGTGTCCAGCAGGGTAGGTGAGGTTGCTGAAACGGAGGACGGCGTAGGTGGCATTGGCAGCCTGCAGCGACGAAAGCCCGATGCTAGCCACCAGCAGGCCGAGACGCAACAGGCCAGGGGTGGTTAGCGTGGTGACTGTGTAACGGCGCACGTGGCTGGCACCTCATGGGCGATTGACAGAATGCTAGACTGCCCGCGCCTTAGCCTCAGGATACGACTGTGACTTCCAGCCTATTTTGGTACGACTACGAAACCACCGGCATCGACCCGCGCCGCGACCGCCCGTTGCAAGTGGCCGGGATTCGCACCGACGAGGCGCTCAATGAAATCGCTGAGCCGCTGAATATTTATTGCCAGCCCAGCGACGACATTCTGCCGCACCCTGCCGCCTGCCTGATAACCGGCATTACGCCGCAGCAGTTGGCGCAGAACGGCCTGGATGAAGCTGAATTTATGCACCGTGTGCATACCGAGCTTTCTGCACCGGGCACCTGTGGGGTGGGTTACAACAGCTTGCGTTTTGACGATGAAGTCACGCGCTACAGTTTGTATCGCAACTTCTACGATCCCTATGCACGCGAATGGCAAGGCGGCAACAGTCGGTGGGATTTGATTGATCTGGTGCGCACAGCCTATGCCTTGCGCCCCGAGGGGATTGTTTGGCCGCAAGAAAACGGTCGTGTAAGTCTCAAACTTGAACGCCTGACGGCCGCCAACGGTATCGAGCATGGCCAGGCTCACGATGCACTGTCGGATGTCCGTGCGACCATTGCGCTGGCCCGCTTGCTGCGCGACAAGCAGCGCAAACTCTATGACTATTTGTACTCATTGCGCACTAAACAGCGGGTGCAGGAGCACATAAGGTTATTGCAGCCGTTGGTGCATGTTTCGGGGCGTTATGCTGGCGAGCGGCATTATTTGGCCGTGGTGCTGCCTCTGGCCTGGCACCCGCGTAATCGTAATGCGCTGATTGTTTGCGATCTGCAAAGCGATATAACACCGCTACTCAATGAGTCAGCGGCGACCTTAAAGGCGCGTTTGTATACGCGTCGTGATCAATTAGCCGAGGACGAGTTGCCCGTCCCATTGAAATTAATGCACATCAATCGTTGTCCTGTTGTGGCACCGATGAGTGTGCTGCGTGAAGAGGATCGGCAGCGTTTACAGTTGGATGTTGCGCTTTATCTGACGCGTGCCGAGCAACTAACTTCTGGCGCGACACTCTGGCAGGCCAAGTTGGCGGAGGTTTACAGCGAAGAGTCGTTTGCGCCCAATGATGACCCAGAGCAACAGTTATATGACGGTTTTATAGGGGATCGCGATCGGCGCTTATGCGAACAGGTACGGCGCGCCGATCCGCAGCGTTTGGCAGATACAGCTTGGCCATTTGATGATGCGCGATTGCCTGAATTGCTCTTTCGTTACCGGGCGCGCAACTACCCGGATACCCTTAATAATGAAGAGCAACAGCGCTGGCGCGAGTTCTGTCAGCGGCGTTTGACCCAGCCTGAATACGGCGCACCCAACACACTGGCGCAATTTGAACAGGCTTTATTGGCTGCGCAGCCAACTGCAGACGCCTCGCAGCAGAGCCTGTTGCACGCCTGGGCCGAATATGCCGAGCAACTGCGGCAGCGCTTTACGTTATGAAGGTGGCTTGAGAGGTTTGCGCCCGAGTTAAGTGAAGCCCATAAAAAAGGGTATTCGGGAAAGGGTGTTGTTATGCCCTTTCTGAATACCCCTAGGTGATGTGGTTGGTTGTGTTGTTAGCCTTCCTCTTGGAAAGCTCCCG
>LNFM01008568.1_pt1 | contig 17080 bp, 8 predicted proteins | sample 596031 | NCBI WGS metagenome assembly LNFM01 (sample SAMN04254537, study PRJNA301005) | activated carbon metagenome | isolation source: dual media filters at the Ann Arbor, Michigan drinking water treatment plant | place: USA: Ann Arbor
CAGCGCGGGTGGGGGCTTTAGCACTGCGCCCACCGTCGTTCTCCTCACTCGGGGCGCGCGGCAGCGCGGGTGGGGGCCGCACCGCGGCTCGGTGACAAACGTCGTTCTGCTCACTCGCGGGCCGCCGCGCGGCTCGGCGATAAACGTCGTTTCGTCGCTCGATTCTCAGCCCAGACGCTCTGTTTCAGCCGCTGAGTGGTCGGCGACAGGGGGCTTGCGGCGCGCGGCGACGCGAGGGATACCCCCACGCCGGTGGCTTCGATGCGAGCGGTGATCTTCGAGCGGTGTGGGGACGAGTCTGTGCTCGCGGTGAAGGACGTGCCGAAGCCCGCGTGCGGGCCGCGCGAGCTGCTCGTGCGCGTGACGTCGGTGAGCCTCAACCCGGTGGACTACAAGCTGCGCCAGGGGATGCTTCGCTTTCTCGGCAGGCCCAGGCTCCCGGCGATCACGGGAAAGGATTTCGCCGGGGTTGTTGAATTTGTGGGCGCAGAGATGCGCGGCTACTCGGTCGGCGATCGCGTGTTCGGCTCGGTCGACTCGCTCACGGGCGCCGGCGCGTGCGCGGAGTATCTGGTGATCACGGAAGACCGCGTGGCTCGCACGCCGGACGGGGTGACCGACGAGCAGGCGTCTTGCCTCTGCGTAGCCGCGGGGACGGCGCTGCGAGGGCTCGAGAGCGCGGGGTTTGCCGCGGGGCAATCGGTGCTGATCACGGGAGCGTCGGGCGCGGTGGGCGCCGCGGCGGCTCAGATCGCGGTGCGTCGCGGCGCGAAGGTGACCGGCGTGTGCGGCAGCAACAACGTCGAGTATGTGCGCTCGCTCGGGGTCGAGCGGGTGGTGGACTACAAGCGCGAGGACTGGGCCGCGATCGACAGCGTGTACGACATCGTGTTCGACGCCGCGGCGAGCAGCTCGTTCGCTGTGGCGCGCCGGCGAATGACGGCGAAGGGCGTGTACGTGAACACCGTTCCGATGCCGGGGGTGATGCTGTCGAGCGCGTGGGCGCGGGTGACTTCGCGGCAGCGCTGCATCGCGTTCATGCTGGATATGTCGCACGCGCTGATCGAGCAGCTCGGCGCGCTCGCGCGCGAAGGGGTGCTCGTCGCGCGCGTCGCGAGGACCGTGGACTTCGAGGGCGTCGCCGACGCCCAGCGCGCGATGGCCGAGGGAAAGATCTACGGAAAGGCGTGCGTGCGTCCTCCGTCGATCGCCTCTCAGCAGCCGCAGCCGTAAGCGGGCACGATCGTCTGCTGGATCGTCCACTCGCCGGTCGCAGAGAACACGACGCGGTCTGTGTGGGTGCGGAGCTCGGGCCACGCGCTCGCGCCTTCGCGCTCGACGAGCGCGTCGGGCGCGTCGAGCGCGGTCGTGGTCGTGGTTACGCGCAGGAGCGCAGGGCCAACCGCGGCGTTCTGGACCTCGGCGAACAGAGAGATGTTGGCGCCGATTCCACCGCAGCCTTCGGTGTCGCGGACGAAGGCGAAGACCCACCGACGGCCGTCGCTCGTGTGAAAGAGCGTCGCTGTGCGCTCGATTCCCTGGGATTCGTCCCACGGAAGAGCGCACTGCGCGCCTTCGCAGAACTCGCGAAAGTGCGCTTGCATTTCGCGGCCCTCGGCCGAGCGGCGAACGGCCTCGTACGCGAGGCGCGCGATCGCGTCGGGCGCGGCTTCCCTCGTGGCGAAGCGAGGCTCGGGGAGCGAGGCGTCTGTGGCCCATGTTCCCTCGCTGCACGCGCCGCGGAGGACCGTGAGAGGCGCGGCGATCGAGCGCAGCCCTGCCTCCCAGGCTTCTTCGAGAGGGCGTTCTTCGGGGTGGCCGGCTTCGTTCCACGGGCGCTCGGAGACAGAGAGGGCGACGGCGGCGCCGAGCTCGGCGTCGCAGACCCACTGCGATCCCTTGAATACACGCACACGTCGAGCGGCCGGCACGCGCGCCTGGGCCTCGTCGGTGAGGGCGCGGGACGCCACTTGATGAAAGTTGCTCGCCGAGAGGGCGGTGAGCGCCCCGTGCCCGGGCTGATCGAGGGACGTGTCGAGCACGACCCACGAGCGGTCTTCGTGCAACACCGACGCAAACGAGAGCGTCGCGCGAGCGGGAGCGTCGACAGGGGAGGGCGTCACGGACGCGTCGACGGCGCTGTCGAGGGCGGCGCCGTCGACGGGCGCGTCGCGATCGAGCGCCGCGCCTTCGGGGGCGCACTGTGACGAAATGAGCGAGAGGCAGAGAGCGATCGAACGAAGCGTGGTGCGCATGTGGCACCTCCTGGGGATGGAGACTGCCGAGGGAGTCTGCATCGACGATGCCAGCGCGCGTTCGTGAGAAAAAACAGGGCAAACCCGCGCTGTGTCTCGCACGCCGTGGGCGCCGGGACACGCCGACCGTCGCCGTTACTTCAGCGCGCTCGCGAGGCCGATCGCGGCGAACGCCCCGACGGCCAGCCCCATCGCGAACCCCGCTGCGCCGTAGGCGATGTGCGCTCGGTCTCGCTCCTTGCCGCTCGGGGTTTCGCTGCGGGTGACCTCGTCTTTGCTGGCGCTCTTGGCGCTCGCGCCCTCGTCGCGGCCGGTCGTCACGATCGGCGTAATCGGCGCGATCGACGCGATCGACTTGGGCGAGGCCGGCGAGGCGGGCGAGGCGGGCGAGGCGGGCGAGGCCAAGGGAGGGCTGGTGCTCTGCGCTCCCGGCGGGCCGTGCGGCTTCTCGTGGGCGAGCGGGATCACCGCGGTGGCCTCGTGGTGTTGGCCGATTGAATTCGTGGGCTCGTCGACGGACGTCGGGTCTCGCGCGTCGAGCGACTCGCCCTCGCGCACTTGCGGCCAGAGCTGCTCGATTTCTCCGGTGCCCAGCGCTTGCTGAATGACCGCGGAGACCACTTTGTTGCTGAGGGGCCAGCGCTCTTTGCGGGCGACCTCGAGCAGCGCCTCGCGCATCGCTCGGGCGCTCTCGTAGCGGTCGGCGGGCTCTTTGGCGAGGGCCTTCATCACGACGGCCTCGAGCGACTTGGGATACCCCTGCACGCGGGTCGAGGGAGGGGCGATCGGCTCCATGGTGACCGCGCGAAAGAGCTCTTTGGGGCCGTCGCCGCGAAAGAGCTTGGTGCCGCCGGTCGTCCCTTCGTAGAGCACGACGCCGAGCGCGAAGAGGTCTGCGCGGGCGTCGAGCGCGCCGCCGGCCTTCCACTGCTCGGGGGCCATGTAGCTGAATTTGCCCTTCACGCGCGGCGCGATCGTGCGGCCGAAGGCGGCCTCGGCGCGGGCGATCCCGAAATCGACGACCTTGGTGACCCCGTCGACGCCGACCATCACGTTTTGCGGCGAGATGTCGCGGTGCACCAGGCCCAGAGGATTGTCGTTGGCGTCGCGCGCTTCGTGGGCGCTCGCGAGGCCGTCGAGCACGTCCGTGGCGATGCGCAGCATGGCGTTCATGGGCATTCCCCCTCCGCGCTCGGCGAGCAGGCGCAGCATGGACGCCAGCGAGATGCCCCGAACGAGCTCCATCGCGATGAACAGCTGCGGCGGAGTTCCGTCCTCGCCGACCTCGTACACCTGCGCGAGGTTGGGGTGGCGAAACTCCGCGGCGACCAGCGCTTCGCGGACGAACATCCGCACGTGCTCGGCCTCCGAGGCGATCTCGGGCTTGAGCAGCTTGAGCGCGACGCGCTTCTCGAAGCCGTATGCGCCGATCATGCGGGCCATGAAGACGTCCGCCATCCCGCCCGAGGCGATCCGTCGCTCGATCACGTAACGTCCGAGGCTTGGCATAAAATGCCTATAAAGCTGTACCCGGACTGCGTTCGGGATGCCACTGCGGGGGATGAGCGTAGAAGTGGGCGGCTCCCCGGGGGTAGACTCCCTCGCTGCGCTGGCTAAGCAACCGATGAAGTTATCAACGAAGAGCCGAACGCTGGCGACGGTATTCGCCGCAGTCCTGCCGCTCGCCCTGTGGAACGCGTGCGTCAAGAGCCCCTCTCCCACGGGAGCGGGCTCGTCGCTGCCGCTGATCACCCAGCGGTTCGAGGACAACTTCGACCGCGCGACGCTCGGTGACCAGTGGAACGCGACCGGTCCCCGCTGGACCATCCGCGACGGTGTCCTGCGCGTGTCCGAGGGGTACAACCACCCGCTGTGGTTGAAGCGAAGGCTTCCGCGCAACGCGCGCATCGAGTTCGACGCGTGGAGCGACTCGCCCGAGGGCGACATCAAGTGCGAGGTGTACGGCGACGGCCGATCGCACGCGCAGCAAGCGAGCTACAACGCGACGAGCTACGTGTTGATTTTTGGTGGTTGGAGCAACCGATTGAACGTGATCGCTCGGATGGACGAGCACGGCGCGGATCGACGGGTTCGCGAGCAGCCGCGGGTCGAGCCGGGCCGCCACTATCACTGGACCATCGTGAGGCAGGGCAACCGGCTGGAGTGGACGATGGACGGCCAGCCGATGCTCGAGATGGACGACAGCGCGCCGTTGTACGGCCCTGGGCACGAGTTCTTCGCGTTCAATAACTGGAGAGCGCCGCTCAACTTCGACAACCTCGTGATCACGCCGCTGTGAGAGGCGAAGGGCAGAGCGAGCTGCAACCATGACCACTTCGTCCGACGAGATCACGATGGCGCTCGATGAGCTCGAGACCCGACTCGATCGGCTCCGTTCGCTGTACGAGCAGTACTTCACGGGCATCGAGCGCGCTCCGCCCGCCGTGCAGCACAAGGACGTCGAGCGCAGAGTGCAGCTGCTGCGCAAGATGAACATTCGCAGCACATCGCAGCGGTTTCGCTTTCAGACGCTGGTGCAGAAGTACACGACGTACTTGCAGTATTGGCAGCGAATCCTGCGGCGAATCGAAGAGGGAACGCACCGCCGCGACCTCGCTCGCGCCGCGCGCTACGGCGCCAAATCGCAGCCTCGACGGTCGACCGACAACGTGTACGAGCTCGACCCCGACGCCATCGAAGATGTGTCGGGTGACGAGTTCGATGGCGACGTCGACGAGGCTCCCACCACTGAGCGCGCCGCCCTCGCGCCGCCGGTCGCCGCGAGCCCGGCGAAGGTGTCGCCGCCCGCGCAAGCAACGACGCCCGCTGCGACGGGCGTCACGCGGCAGATCGAGGTGCTTCCCTTCGACGTGGTCGAAGCGCCAGCGAAGACCGTGGCGGTGCCCGAGGTGACGAGGGCGTCGAGCGTTCCGAGCGTTCCGACGGTGCAGAAGAAGGTTGAGGCCCCGGTCGCGGCGCCCGCCCCAGCGCCGCAGCCCGCGAAGAAGCCAGGGCTCTCGGTGTTTGGCGTCGCGCAGAAGCCCGCAGCGCAAAAGCCCGCTGGCCCCGCGCCCAGCACGCCCGCTGCGACGCCGGTCGCGAAGACTCCTGCGCCGCTCGTCGCGCAGACCCCGAAGGTCGCGCCCACCCCGACCGTCGCTTCGCCGAGCGCTGCGACGCCGGTCGCGCAGACCCCTGCGATGGCCGCGCGCCCCGCCATGGCGGCCACCGCGCCAGCGCCAGCGTTGGTCACGCGGCCGACGCCTGCCGTGACTCCGAGCGGAGGGGCGTCGCGACCGACGAGCACCGACGCCGCGCTGCGCGATCTCTACGAGCGCTATCGCTCTGCGCGACAGAAGAACGGCGAGGCAGAGGTCGAGTTCGACACCGTGGCCAAGCAGGTGCGAGACACGCTGCCCAAGCTGCGCGAGAAGTACCCCGGACAAAACGTCGAGCTCGACGTGTCTGTCAAAGACGGCAAGACCGTCTTGCGGCCCATCGTCAAAGCCAAGAAGTAGCGCTCGCGCGACCTTGGAGAACGAGCGGACGAGGGGGGTGTCATTGACTAGACTGACTAGTCAGTCTAGTTCCGGCGCCCGGAGATGAAGAGGAGCCGGCCAGAGCCTTCGCCGAAGGCAGCGCCTGTCACGCGCGGCAAGAAGCGTGACGGAGAGCGGGACGACGACAAGCGAGAGCAGCGACGCGTCGCGCTGCGCGAGGCGGCGTACAAGCGCTTCTCCGAGCGGGGCTATCACCTCACGAGCGTCGATGACATCTGCGAAGAGGCAGGGATCTCGAAGGGCTCTTTCTACTGGTACTACGACAGCAAGCTCGCCGTTTTGCTCGCGATCGTCGACGGCTGGGCGCGCGAGGTCGAGCTCTCGCTCACCGAGCAATTTCGCAGCACCCTCGAGTCCAAGAACCGCAGGCGCGAGGTCACGCTGGGCCTCGAGGGGCTCGCGCGCAGGCTGCGAAAGCTCATGCCGTTGTGGCTCGAGTTTCTGTCGCAAGCGCAGCGAGAGCCCGCGATCCGCAAGGGGCTCAGCGTGTTTCACCGGCGCGTTCGCAGGGCGACGCACACGCTGCTCGGCGCGCTGGTCGAGGGCTTCGAGGACGAGCGCGAGAGCGAGGCCCTCGCGACCATCATCGTGGGCGGCTTCATCGGGCTGATGGCCCTCGAGATCAGCGACCCGAACAACGTGACCTTCGCGGGAAAGGTCGAGGCCTTCATGAGCCTCCTCGGTCACTCGTCGATCGAGACCCCGACGAAGCCCGCGAAGACTGTGAAGACAGCGACGGAGCCCGCGGAGCCCGCGGAGCCCGCGGAGCCCGCGAAGACAGTGAAGACAGCGAAGACAGCGAAGACAGCGAAGACAGCGAAGACAGCGGCGAAGACGACGGTGAAGCCCGGGCCCGGCGCCGCGCGAGGGAGAAAGCACTCATGAGTACGCAGGTGTTTGGCGCTTCGGGCGCGAGGGTTCAGCTTTCGACCAGGGCGCGTCGGCTGCGAGTCGAGGGGCCGATCGCGGTCACGTTTGCCGGGCAAGCGTCGGACTATCTCGAAGAGCTCGCGTCGATGCGTAGGCTCGGCGGCGCGCCGGCGGCGCTCATCGAGGGGGTGCTCGCTGAACTCGAGCGCTACGTCGACGGGATGCCCGCCGAGGATCGCGCGTTCTTCACCGAGGGGTTCAGCGCGCGCGAGTGGCTCTCGCGGCCCGAGGCGCGGCCGAGCGAGCGATATCGACAGAGCGTGGCGGTGTCGTTTCCGCTGATCTTCGCGACGCAGCTCGGGCACTACGAGCGTCTTCGAGAGGCCGGCCTCGCGCAACGAGAGCCAGCGTCGGTACGTCTGTTCGCCGGGCACAGCCAGGGGATCATGGCCGCCGTCGCCGCGTCGCTCGCCGGGCTCGACGGCGACCTCGCGTCGGTCGCGCGGGTGTTTGCTCCGATGGGGCTCGCGTTTGCGCTGCGGATGCAGCAGGCGTGGCCCGTACGCGAGCCGAGCCCGAGGTGTATCGCGAGCGCGCGAGCGCAAGGGTTGGACGCGCCGACGCCCATGGCCTCGGTGACGGGTCTCTTGCGCAAAGAGCTCGACGAGCTGCTCGCCGGGACGCGCGGCGCGGTGACGTGCGCGCTCGACAACACTCTCTTTCGTCAGGTGGTCTCGGGGGCGCCCGACGAGCTCGAGCGATTTCGCGAGCGGCTGTTCGCTGCGATCGATGATCGACGCAAGCGCCGCAAAGAGCGGGCGACGGGCGGTCGCGTCCCCGAGGTGCAGTGGCAGTACCTGCCAGTGAGCGCGCCGTTTCACTCGGAGGCCATGCGGCCCGGAATGCAGCGGGCGGCGGACGACGCGTGCGCGCTCGGGTTTCGCTGGGGCACGAGCGACCTCAGCGTTGCGGTGCTCGACACCGATCGAGCGATGGAGCTAGCGCCTACGGACTCGCTGCTCGATCGTTTGATCACGGCGCAGTTCGTGGGTTCGGTTCGGTGGCGCGCGATGTGCGACGCGATCGCGGCGGCGGGCGTGCGCTCGGTGATCGACTGCGGGCCCGGCGACGCGCTGCACAAGCTCACGTATTCGAACCTTCGCGGAACGGGCGCTGCGCAGTGGGCGATGGCCGACGACAGGATGCTCGGCGAGCTCGGCTCGGGCGTCGAGCGCGCGGTGACGAGCGCCGCGAGCTATCCGCGGTCGATCGCCGTGGGCGAGCGTGTCGAAAACGCGTTTACGAAGCTCACTGCCGCGCCGCCGGTGATCCTCGCGGGAATGACGCCGACGACGGTGGACGCGCCGCTCGTGGCGGCCGCGGCCAACGCGGGCTACGTCGCAGAGCTCGCAGGAGGCGGGCAGGTGACCGAGGCGGTCTTGCGGCTTCGTCTCGAAGAGCTGGCCGAGCGGCTCGAGCCCGGGCGAGCGGTGGTGTTCAACGCGCTCTACCTGGATCCGTACCTGTGGAAGCTGCACTTTGGTGGCCCGCGGCCGTTGGTGCTGCGGCTGATCGAAGAGGGATTCGCGCTGCGGGGGGTGACCGTGAGCGCGGGCGTTCCGCCGAAGGACGAGGCGGTGGCCTTGTGGCGAGCGCTCAACCGCGCGGGCGCGACGGTCAACAGCCTGAAGCCGGGCAACGACCGAGAGCTCAAGGAGGCGCTCGCGATCGCCGCTGAAATTCCTGAGCTCTCGATGATCATTCAGATCGAGGGAGGGCTCGCGGGCGGACACCACTCGTGGGAGGACCTCGACGATCTCTTGCTGCGGCACTACCCCGCGCTTCGTTCGTTGCCCAACGTGATCGTCGCCGTTGGCGGCGGCGTCGCGACGCCCGAGCGCGCTGGCGAGTACATCGACGGAACGTGGGCCGCTCGCTACGGCTCGCGACCGTTGCCGATCGACGCGGTGTTCATCGGGACCGCCGCGATGGCGTGCCTCGAGGCGACCACGTCCCCCTCGGTCAAGCGCGCGCTCGTCGCCGCCAAGGGAACAGACCGCTGGATCGCCGACGGAACCTTTGTCGACGGCGTCACCTCCGGGCGCTCGCAGCTCGACGCGTCGGTGTACTACCTCGACACCAGCGCTGCGCGCGCGGGCCGTCTGCTCGACGAAGTAGCGGGCAACGAAGAGTCCGTGCGCTCTCGACGAGACGAGATCATCGCCGCCCTCGCGAAGACGGCGCGGCCTTACTTCGGCGACGTCGAGTCCATGACGTACGCCCAGTTCATCGATCGATGGTGCGCGCTCACCGCGACCGGTCGCCACGGTCGCTACGAAGACGGCCCGTGGCCCGATCGCTCGTACAGGACGCGCTTTCTCGAGGCGCTTCGCCTGTGCGAGGCGCGCCTGGCCGACGAGCGCGCGTCGTTCGAGTCGCTGTTCGACGAAGCCTCGCTCGATCATCCCGCGGCCGCGGTCGCGCGCCTGCGCGAGCGATACCCGCACGCCGAGCGCTCGCTCGTTCACCCGCAGGACGCCCTCGCGTTCGTGGCGCTCTGCCGCACGCCGGGCAAGCCGGTCCCGTTCGTCGCGGTGGTGGATCGGGACGTGCGACGGTGGTTCAAGGCCGACAGCCTGTCCAACGCGCACGACGATCGCTTCGACGCCGATCAAGTGTTGGCTCTGCCGGGACCGCGCTCTTTGTCAGCGATCGAGCGCGTCGACGAGCCCGTCGCATCGCTGCTCGAGCGCTTTTCGCGCGGCATCGTCGCGGCGCTGCCGAGCCCGACGAGCGGAGGCGATCGCGACTCGCGATCCGAGAGGTCGCTCGTCGCCACCGAGACGCTCGCGCCGACCGAGGCGGAGCTGCGCTCGCCCGAGCGATGGCTGCGCAGGCTCGCGTCGCTCGACGACGGACCGGTGTGCTCGATGCTCGAAGCGCGACGCGCGTACGACGCGGTCGCGAAGCGCTGGACGGGCAACGCGCTTCGCTCGCTGCTCGCTCCGCGAGCGGGGATGAGGGTCACGCTGCTGCGAGGGCCCGACGGAAAGGTCACCACGCTGCGCAGCGAGGACGCCGCGCTCGACGGACGCACGCGGGTGATCCTCGACGCTCAGGGCGCGTCGCTGCGGTCGTACGGAAAGAGCGCCGCGGATGGCAAAGACGGCCGCGAGGCGTCCCTCGATTTGTGCCTCGCGTGGCGCGGGACGTACCTCGCGCACGACCGCGCGCGGCACCTCCGCGCGCAGCGGGCGTTCTACGGGCAGCTCCTCTTCGGGCGCCCGCTCGTAGAGGTGGCGCCTTTCGACGTTGCCACTTCGACCATCACCGTCGATCGCGAGGCGGTCTGCGCGTTCGCGTACGCCACTGGCGATCAGCCGGGGCGCCTCGTCGAAGAGGGATCCGCGCCGCTCGCGATGTGCTTTTCGCTCTTGTGGGAGCCCATGTTCTCGGCGCTGTCGGGGGCGCTCCCGGACGTCACGCGGCTGCTTCACGAAGAGGTCGAGGTCGAGGCGGGGCCCGCGTGGCCGCTGCGCTTCGGGCAGCGCGTCGAGGGGCGCGCCGCGATCGTCGCTGTCGAGTCCGGCCCCGAGGGGACGCGCATCTCCGTCGAAGGCGTCATCGAGTGCGACCGAGGACGGGCGGCGACCGTGTCGAGCCGCTTCTTTGTTCGCGGACAGGTTGTTGAAAAAAACACACGAAAACAACGCGAGCTGCTGCCCTTCGAGCGCGCGCTGTTTGTGCGAGACGAGGGCGCGCTGGCGTTCTTGCGCGAGCGCCCGTTTGTTACGTTCGAGCCGCTCGAGCGCGAGATCGCCGCGCCGGCGACGCTGGTTTTGCGCTGCGAAGAGCTCGCGCACGACGGCGATCGCGCGACGGCGCGGGGAGGCATCTACGCGGCGGACGGCGCGCGGGTGGCCACGATCGAGTGCGATGTTCCGGGCGCCACCCGAGAGCACCCGGTGCGCGCTTTGGCTGCGGTGCTGGCGGCCGCGGATATGCGCGCGAAGCTGGCGCCCGCGAGGATGGTGCTCGACGCCACGGCGCAGGCGCCGCTCGCCATGGACGCCTACGCCGCCGCGAGCGGCGACGGCAACCCGCTGCACACCGACGGGCTCGTCGCGTCGCTCGCCGGGCTGTCTGCGCCGATCGTTCACGGGATGTGGACGGCGTCGTGCGCGGCGCATCGCCTGAGCGCCAACGCGGGAGGCGCGCGGGCCTTGCGCAAGCTCTCTGCGCGGTTCGAAGCGCCCGTTTCGCTCGGCGAATCGCTGGTGATTCGCGGCGAGCAGACCGGGGTGCTAAGCGGCGCGCCCCACGTCTCGCTCACCGTGACGAGCGCGCTCGACGAGCGGGTCGTGCTTCGCGCCGACGCCGAGCTGTTCGCGCCGAAGACCGCGTACGTGTTTCCCGGGCAGGGAATCCAGCGCAAGGCGATGGGCATGCAGGGCTACGCCCGCTCGGCCGCCGCGCGTGGTGTGTGGGACGAGGCCGACGCGCACTGCCGCGAGGCGCTCGGGTTCTCGCTCTTGCGGGTGATCCGAGAGAACCCGACGGAGCTCGTCGTGCGCGGCGAGCGCTTCGCGCACCCGCAGGGCGTGCTCTTTCTCACGCAGTTTACGCAGGTCGCGATGGTGGTCCTGGCCGTCGCGCAGGTGAGCGAGCTGCGCGAGCAGGGGGTCTTCGCGATGGACGCGATGTTCGCGGGGCACAGCCTCGGCGAGTACTCGGCGCTCTCGGCGGTGGCTGGCGTCGTTCCGCTGCGGGCGGCGATCGAGGTCGTCTACGCCCGTGGGCTCACGATGGATCGCCTCGTCCCGCGCGACGCCGACGGGCGAACGCCGTACGCCATGGTCGTCGTCAAGCCGCACGTCGCGCGGCTCGATGACCAGGCGCTGCGCGAGCTGATCGCCTCGTGCGCGACCGTCGACGAGCCGCTCGAGATCGTGAATTTCAACGTTCGCGGTCGGCAGTACTCGGTCACAGGGCACGTCGCCGCGGTCGCCAGGCTCGAAGCGTCGCTGCGAGCGAGGTCCGATGGACCCGGCGCGAAGCCGTCGATCTCGACGGTTCCAGGGGTCGATGTGCCCTTTCACTCGACGCTGCTGCGCGACGGTGTCGACCGCTTTCGCGCGACGCTCGAGCGGGCGTTCGACCCGAGCCTCGACGCGCGTCCGCTCATCGGGCGCTACGTCCCCAACCTCACGGGACGACGGTTCTCGCTCGATCGCGAAGAGCTCGCGCGGATCGCCGACGAGACGGGCTCGCCCGTGCTCGCCGCGCTGCTCGCTGGCGACGGGCTCGCCGACGAGCGCGCCCTGTCTCGCGCGCTGCTCATCGAGCTGCTCGCGTTTCAGTTCGCCTCGCCCGTTCGCTGGATCGACACGCAAGAGCTCTTCTTTCGAGAGTGCGCGCTCGACCGCTTCGTCGAGGTCGGCATCGCCGAGCAGCCCACGCTCGCCAACATGGCGAGCGCGTCGCTCGCGACGCTGCGGCTCGTCGAGCCCAGGGTGCTCAACAGCGAGGCGCACGCGAGCGAGCTCGTAGGCCCCCCGCAGGTGATCGCCGAGAGCCCCGCGACGAAAGCGCCCACCGCGCCCGCGACGAAAGCGCCCACCAGCGCCCCGACCAACGCCTCGGCGCCGGCGCCGGCCGCCGCGGTGGCGCGCGCTGCGCCCGAGGTTCACAGGGGCGCGAGCGGCAAAGCGTCGATGGTCTTCGCCGCGGGCGACGCGCTGCGCGTCGTGCTCGCGCTGCAGGCGCGCGTTCGGCTCGAGCAGCTCGACGCCGAGCAGAGCGTCGACGAGCTGCTCGGGGGAAACTCCGCCCGCCGCAACCAGCTCCTCGCAGACATCGCACAAGAATTCAACATCGCTGCGATCGACGGCGCCCACGAGCTCTCGCTCTCGAAGCTCTCTTCGGCCATCGAGCAGCGGGCCAACGGCTACGCGCAGTCGGGCTTCGGGCGCTATCTCGCCCCCTCGATCGAGCAGCGAGTCGCCTCGGCGCTCGGCGCTGGTCGCGTCACCGTCGCCGACGCGCAGGCGCACCTCGCGTCGCGCTGGGGCCTCGACGAAGGCGCCGTTCGCCACGCGCTCTCTTCGGTCGCGCTCGAGTCGCGACCCGGAGACTCTTCGCGAGGCGGAGCGCTCTCGCTGAGCCCGCCCGCGGCGATCACCGATCGCTCGAGCGCGCTTCAGTGGGTGGACGCGGTCGTCCTGCGCATGGCCGAGCAGCGCGGCGTCTCGCTCGCGCCCGCAGGCGAAGCGCAGGCCTCTTCGACGATGGTCGACAGCGAGGCGCTCTCGGCGCTCTCTTCGCGCGTGCTCGGCCCCGATGGGGCGCTGTATCGCGGGGCCGTCGCGACGCTGCGAGCCCTCGGACACGACCCGACCCCCGCGCTCGAACCCTCCGCCCAGGACCCCGCGCGCGCGAAGCTCGAGGCGATCGAGCGCGAGCACGACGACCGCTATTTCGAGCTCTCCAAGGGGTGCTTCTCGGCCAGCAAGCACCTGGCGCTCACCAGCGCGTCGAGCTGGCTTCGTCGCGACCTGGCGCAGCTCTTCTTCGACGCGATGTCCAACCGAGAGGGCGTCGAGCAGGCGCTGGTCTCTGTCGCGCGCAGGCTCGACAAAGACGGCCGAGGCGCGGCGCGGGCCCTCGCCAGGCGCGCCGAGAAGCTCTGCCGCGAAGACGTCGCGCGTCGGTTCGACGCCGTGGGTATGAATACCGGTGATGTTATTCATAGCGCGCCGCGGGTCGCGCTGGTGACCGGCGCTGGGCCGGGCTCGATCGCGCTCTCGATGGTGGGCGACCTCCTCGAAGAGGGCGCTCGCGTGGTCGTCACGACCTCGCGGTACACAGACGAGCGGCTCGCCTCGCTGCGAGCGCTCTACCGCGAGCGCGCGACGCCCGGCGCAGAGCTGCACGTCTTGCCGCTCAACCAGGGCTCGTTCGAGGACGTCGACGCGCTGTGCGACTGGCTGGCGAGCGAGGGGCTCTTGCCGGACCTGTGCCTTCCGTTCGCGGCGCTCGGCGAGAGCGCGACGCTCGCCGACGTGGGGCCGCGCTCGCTGGTGACGCTGCGGATTCAGCTCGTCGGCGTCGAGCGACTGCTCGCGAAGCTCGCGGCGAAGATGGCGGTTGAAGACGACCTCGCACGGCGGTGTCACGTCGTGTTGCCGCTCTCTCCCAACCACGGGATCTTCGGCGGCGACGGGCTGTACGGCGAGAGCAAAGCCGCGCTCGAGGTGCTGATCGCAAGGCAGAAGAGCGAGCGCTCCGCGTGGGGAAGGCGCTTCTCGATCGTCGGCGCGCGCATCGGATGGGTGCGAGGCACCGGCTTGATGGCCAGCAACGACGGCCTCGCGGACATGCTCGAGCGAGAGCACGGGCTGAAGACGTTTACGACCGACGAGATGGCCGCTGCGCTGCTGGCGCTGTGCACGGCGGACGCGCAAGAGCGCGCCGCGCAGGAGCCCTTCATCGAGGACCTCACGGCGGGCTTCGGCGCGCTGCGCGACCTCGGCTCGCGCGCTGCGAAGGCTCGGTCCGTCGCAGAGCGCGATCGTCGCGCCAAACAGTCGATCGAAGCGCTGCGCGGCTCGTATCGAGAGCGCACGCAGCGCCCGATCGCCGCACGCGCGATGCTCTCGCCGGCTCCTCGCGAGGAGGTGTCTGTTCCGATCCCGAGCGACGCCGAGCTCGAGGCGCTTCCGCCGCTCGATCACCTGTCGCTCGATCGCGTGGCGGTGGTCGTCGGGATGGGCGAGGTGTCGCCTTGGGGAAGCTCGCGCACGCGATGGAGCGTCGAGCGCGACGAGCGCCCGAGCGTCGAGGCGCTGTACGAGCTGGCGTGGATGACGGGCCTCGTCGCGACGCGCGAGGACGGAGCGCTCATCGACGCCGCGAGCAAGCAGCAGGTTTCGTTTAGCGATCTTCGCGAGCGGTACGAGTCGATCGTCCTGCAAAAGAGCGGCATTCGCGTGGTGCAAGGCGCCGCGGCGCACGGCTTCGATCCCGCGCATCAACTGCGGCACACCGAGGTTCACGTCGACGAGCCGATGGCCTTTTCGGTCTCGAGCGTCGAGCACGCCGAGCGCTTTCGCGAGGCGGATCCAGAGCACGTGCGCGTCGAGCAGGGCGAGGGCGGGGCCGTTCGAGTGCACATCGCGCGGGGCGCCAAGGTGCGTGTCGCGAGCAAATCGAGCCTCACGCGTCGCGTGGTCGGACAGGTGCCCGAGGGCTGGAGCGCCGAGCGCTACGGCATCTCCAAGGCGATGATCGAGCAGGTCGACCGCGTCACGCTCTACAACCTCGTGGCCACCGTCGAAGCGTTTGTGTCCGCGGGGCTCGAGCCCGAAGAGCTCTACGAGCACCTGCACCTCTCGCGCGTGGCGTGCACGCAGAGCTCGGGCATCGGCGGAATGCAGAAGCTCCGCCGCCTCTATCACGACGGAATGCTCGACCGAGAGCGGCAGCAAGACGTCCTGCAAGAGACCCTCGTCAACGTGATCTCGGGCTGGATGGTGCAGGCGTACGTGGGCTCGTACGGGCCCATCTCGTCGCCGGTCGGAGCGTGCGCCACCGCGGCGCTCTCCGTGGCCGAGGCGCTCGATCTTTTGTCCGCGGGACGCGCGGACTTCGTCGTCACCGGCGGGTGCGACGACTACAACGAAGAAGGGTGGGCTTCTCGGACATGGGCGCGACGGCGGACTCCATCGAGGCCTCCTCCCGGGGAATCTCCGCGCGAACGCTCTCGCGTCCCAACGACCGTCGGCGCATGGGCTTCGTCGAAGCGCAGGGCGCGGGCGCGCTGCTCGTCTGCCGCGCGAGCACGGCGCTCGCCATGGGATTGCCCGTGTACGGCGTGGTGGCGATGGCGACGAGCCACTCGGATGGGATCAACGCGAGCGTTCCTGCGCCGGGACAGGGCGTGCTCGCGGTCGCGGCGGAGAGCGCCGAGGGACGAGAGCGCCGCGCGGACGCGTGCCAGTTTGCAGCGCGTCGCGAGGCGATCGCGAAGCTCGCGGGCGAGCGCGAGCAGCTCTCGCGGGCGATGGGCGTCGCGATGGCCGAGCGCGTCGAGCGCGAGGCCCGCGCCCACCTGGGACACACGTTCTACCGTGAAGATCCTGCGGTTTCTCCGTTGAGGGGCGCGCTCGCGGTGTACGGCCTCGAGGCCGACGACGTCGCGTTCGTCAGCAAGCACGACACCTCGACCAACGCCAACGACTCCAACGAGAGCGCGCTGCACGCGAGGCTCGCGGGCGCTCTCGGACGCACACAAAATCTACCGCTCCCTGTCGTGTCGCAGAAGTCTCTCACGGGGCACTCGAAGGGCGGCGCCGCGGCCTGGCAGCTCATCGGCGCGCTTCAGGCGATGAGCGACGGCGTGATCCCTGGCAATCGCAGCCTCGAAGACGTCGCCCCCTCGTTGCAGCGAAAGCTGCCTCTCTGCTTCAGCGACACGCCTCTGCGCGCGGGCTCTTTGCTCTTGCGCGCGGCGCTCGTGACGAGCCTCGGCTTCGGTCACGTCGGCGCGATCGTGGCCGTCGTTCACCCGTATTTCTTCTGGCGTTCGCTCGACGCGACCGCGCGCGCTCGCTATCGAGCGGCAGTGCGCGAGCGGGTGTCTCGAGCGACGCAGACGCTCCGGCGCGCGCTGGCGGGGACCAGGCCTTTCTACGCGCGTCGGGTCGAGCGCCCTTTCGTCGACAAAGAGTCCACCGACGCCCATGCGCGGCACGAGGCCGCGGTGCTGCTCGATCGCGACGCGCGCCGCACGGGCGGTCGCTACGCGGTCGCTGTCGACGCGGCTCGCGGCTCGGACCGGGAGGACCGATCGTGATTCACACGGTGGGAACGGACATCGTCCACGTCCCCTCGCTCGCCGAGCAGCTCTCGGATCGCGCCAGCGCCTTTCGCGCGCAGACGTTTACCGAGGCCGAGCTGGCGTACGCGCGCGCGGCCTCTTCGGGGCAGCCCGAGCGTCACCTCGCCGCTCGATTCGCAGCGAAAGAAGCGACCCTCAAGGCGCTCGACCACGCCGCGGCGCTGCGGCAAATCGAGTCCCCTTCGCTCGCGATGAACGCGATCGAGGTGCTTCGCGACGAGCGTGGGCGACCTGCGCTCGCCCTGCACGACAAGGCCGCGCGGTTCGCGGAGCTGTTGGGCGTCGAGCGCGCGCAGCTATCGCTCAGCCACGACGGCGACTACGCGGTGGCGTTCGTGACCATCGCGCTGAGCGACGGAGCGAGCCGCGCGCCGTCCGCGGTCTGATCGATCAGCGGCGCGCTCTAAGCAGGGAACCGGATTTCGGTTCGAAAATGCACATCCGCAGGAAAATCAGTAGCGGCGTCAACACCCAAGCGGCACCACGCTCGCCTCACG
>LNFM01007491.1_pt1 | contig 17078 bp, 11 predicted proteins | sample 596031 | NCBI WGS metagenome assembly LNFM01 (sample SAMN04254537, study PRJNA301005) | activated carbon metagenome | isolation source: dual media filters at the Ann Arbor, Michigan drinking water treatment plant | place: USA: Ann Arbor
GACCAGCTTTCGGCCTCGTGGATCGGCACCCGCATCAAGCGCGTGGCACTGTCGCGTCGAAACCTCTTCAACGAGAGCCTTGGCTACCTCGAGGGCGGGTCGGCGACGGTGCTCGATGGCATGGTCGCCGAGATCGGACGCCTGGGCGGCCGGATCCACCTCTCGGCGCCGGTGCAGGAAGTGGCGTCCGAGGCCGGCCGGGTCACCGGCGTTCGCATCCACGCTACCTTGCGCCCGGCTGACGCCGTGCTCTCGACCGCACCGATCCAGTACGTCCCCGGCTTCGTGCCCGGCCTGCCGGCCGAGTTCGCCGAGCGCATCCGCCGCATCGAGAACATCCCGGTGGCCTGCGTGATCCTGAAGCTCAAGCATGCGATCAGCGAGAATTTCTGGATGAACATCAGCGACGAGGCGATCGAGATCCCCGGCGTGATCGAGTACTCGAACCTCAACCCGGGGACGCGTGAAGGCGAGCACGTGCTCTACGCGCCGTTCTACATGCCCAAGACCCATCCAAAGTGGTCGCAGTCCAACGAATCCCTGATCGACGAGGTCATCGGCTACCTGGGCCGCCTCAATCCCGACTTCCGTCCGGATTGGGTGCTGGCGCGCCACTGCCATCGCTATGAGTTCGCGCAAACCATCTGCCCGCCAGGCTTCCAGGCGATGCTTCCGCCCATGCGCACGCCGCTGGTCGGGTTTTTCATGGCCGACACCGCCTACTACTATCCCGAGGATCGTTCGATCTGCGAGAGCGTGAAGGTAGGCAGTGCCTTGGCGCAGGAGGCCCTGGGCGGATGATCGGCAGGCAGTTCATGCTGTTCGTGGTCGCCGGCGGCCTGGCGGCCGTGGCCAATTTCCTCTCGCGCATCGGGCTGGGAATCTTCCTGCCCTATGCCGTCTCGATCGTCATTGCCTACGCCATCGGCATGCTGACCGCATTCCTGCTGAACCGCGCGTTCGTGTTCAAAGGCGCCAGCAGTCCGGTGTCGACGCAGGCGGGTTGGTTTGTCGCGGTGAACCTGCTTGCTGTCATGCAAACGCTGCTCATCAGCCTGCTGTTGGCGCGCTGGCTGTTCCCCACCGTCGGGATGGACTTCCATCCCGAGACGCTGGCCCATGCCGTGGGCGTGGTCGTTCCGGTCTTCACCAGCTACCTGGGCCACAAGCACTTGTCGTTTCGCGGCCACCAACCGCACTGAGGCGCGGCGGCGGGCCTAGGGCCCCGCTCACTTGATTTCTATCACCTTGCCGGGCGGACGGCAGAGGCCGGGGCGGCCTTCCTCCAGATCCACCAGCATGATTTCGTAGGCGCCCGGCGGAATGTGGTCCAGCGCCAGCTCGGTCCGGAAGCCCGAGCGCTCCGTGGCACCACCGAAAGCCTCGGCCACGTCCTTCCGTTCTTGCCCTAGTTCGAGCGGGACGTACCACGAGCGTCCCATGGGCTCGGAACGAACCCGAAGATGCGGCGCACGAGGTGGCGCCAGCGCGTCGCCAGCCAGCATCCAGCCGACGACAGTCATCCGTCCGCTGCGCCGGAACGACTGCGTGGGTGCATCGCCCTGGCCAATGAACTCAATGCTGCACCGATCCGTCGTCGTATAGCGAAGCCATTCCCGGGAAAAGTCGCCCAGCACGAGTTGCCCGTCCGGCGGCGGCACCAGGCTGTCGCCGACCCGGCGCTGGACCGCCTGCAGGCATTCGGCATCATCGGCACCGGCCTCCATCGGGTCGCGGCGGACAATGATCGAACATCCGGCAACGTCGACCTCGCGCAGGGGGCCACAGATCAAGGGCAACAAATCCGCGATGTCGGCACGCTGCGCGCCGCACCGGACGATCCCGCCCACGGCGAGCGGGCGACCAGCATCGTCAGGTGCCCTCAACCCCGGCAGGACGAACGGCAGGAATGCGTCCTCGAGCAACATCACCGCCCGGCGTTCGGAATAATACGGAACCTCGGACGACCATTTCAGGCCAAGCACCACGATCACGTCGTCGGGCAAGGTGTGCTTTCGCACGACGTCCGCGATCACCAGCGACGGGTGGTTGGGGTCGAAATCGTGGATCGAGCGCCAATAATGGCCATGGAACTGGATGAACATCCCGACGACCGCCAGGAACCCAAGCCCCGCTGCGGCATCGGCGCGCCAACGCTCGGAAGCCGCGTTCAAGAGCACCGCCAGTCCCACCAGCAGAAACATGGCGTTTGCCATTTGGTAGTAGTCATGGGTGTAGTGCAGCCGGGTGAAAACCAGCATGGGCGCGAGGAACAGCGCGCAGCAACCGACGACCCATACGATCCAGTGGCGCCGGCCCGGAAGAACCAGATATACCGCCAGCAAAACCAGCCACGCGGAATGCCCGAGGATGTCCGGAACCATCCTGCCCAGCACGACCCGGTGCCAGAAATCGTCGCCGTTGCGCAGGGGCGACTGATCGATGTTCCAACCCGACAGGTTGCCGGAAGTGCTGAACTCGGCCAGCACGGATCCCATTTTCATCCGGTCGCTCCCCGCCAGCCAGAGCATCAGGCAGAACAGCGCGACGATGATCGGGACAACCGTGGCCAGGGCCAGCCCGGCGGCAGCCCGCAATTGGCCGTGCCTGGCATGGGCGAGCAGGCGCGCGGCAACTAGCGCTCCGGCGAGCAGGGCGAACGGGAAGAAGGTCGTGATCTTGACCAGTGCCGACAGCGAAGCGAACAACACGGCCAACAACAAGTCACCTGGCGTCAACCGGACCACCAGGCGTTGAATGGCGACCACGAAGAGTAGCGACAGCAGCAGCGCCGTCGTTTCAATCATCGCGGCGCGGCCCCAGAAAACGTGCAAGGGCGACGAAAGGAACAGCAGCGTGGCAATGTCCTGTAGCCGGCGGGTTGCACCCATACCCCGGAGGACACTGCGCAGCGGCCAGGCACAACCCACCAGCGCCGCGACCGAAACCAGCCTGCCGGCAGTGTCCAGGTTCAAGCCGAGCGGCAGCATGGCCAGCAGGGCAACCCCCCATTGGTACAGGGGGAACTCGAACGGGATGGACCAGGGATAGCCGAGCACCGGTGTGTGGTACATCCACCAGGGACCGTCCCGGGTCATCCAGAACGAGGAGACCAGTGTTTGCGTCTGCCTGAACCCATGCTCTTCGAGTACCGGCAGGCTCCAGCTGGCGGCAAGCACCGCCAGCAGGAAGATCACGGGCGAATAAACGATCCAGGCGGGGATGGGGGAATCCGGCTTCACTTCACTTCCACCTGGCGTACGTTCGAGCAGACCCAGCGACCGCTGGCCGAGGCAAACACGACCTGAGCGTGGTAGGTGCCGGGCGGCAGGCCGTCCACGACCACCGAGGTGAAGCCGGAGAACGCGGCGCGAGACGTCCCCACCACCGCGACGACGTCCGGCCGCGAAAGATGCAGCACCAGCGGAAACTGTTCCGCGACAGCGGCAGGCCCGAGCGAAACCATGCGCAGCCAGGCTTCGGGAATGCCGGAGATCTCGTCGGGCACGACGGCCCAGCCGGACAGGGTCGCCGGAAGATCCACGATGAAGCTGCCGTCGGGTTGCTGCAGCGTGGAACTATTGCCGATCACCGACTCGATTCCGCAGCGGTCCGGGAAATATTGCTCGGAACCGAGCACTGGCAGCACCCCGAGCGCAGCCCGGGGGTAGTCGTCGAACCGCGCGAGCGAGGCGTTCGCGGGCGTCTCCAGCGGCACGGTGCCCGGCGCGCATCACGCCACCAGCACCAGCAGCGAGAAACACCAGCGCTTCACGCCGCGCTTCCGGCCAGGGATCGGGCGGGAAGAGCGCCAACGCCCGGCGACGCGACCCGGGGCAACAGCAGCAGCGCCGCGCCAAGGACGAGCCAGGACGTCATATCCAGGCGCGCGAACACCTCAAGCGGATCCCAGACCCAAACGCCAATGCCGTACGCCAGGACCACCGCGAGCGTCAGCCTGAACGCGATCGGGCTGCCGGCCGCCGCCAGCAACAGGCCGAGATGGGCCGCCAACAATGCCTGGTAGGACTGATGGTGGTTGATGTGGCAGTCCATCGTGAGCAGCGCGCCCAACAGCAGGGAAACGATCGCCCAGACGATCCAGAGCGCGGATCGCGTGTTGCGTGCCCCGCCAGCGCGCGGCAGCAACCGGGCGGCAAGCGCGCCAGCGACCAGAAGGATCATGGAGGGAACCACATAAAGGAAGTCCCGCGAACGCCAGCCATCCACCAAGGACCGCGCTTCGGATTGCTCGCCGAGGCCACATTGCCCGCCGCCCACGACCAGGGTCTTGATCGCATTGAATTTCGACTGCAGCCAGGCATCAGGAGTCAGGGCAGCGTAGGACCGCTTGATGGTCTCAAGCACGCCGATGTGCTCTTCGCCAAAGCCGAAGGTGCCGGCGAATGCGAACTTCAGGAGCGCGTTTCCGGGAGGATCGACGACCTTCTGGTACAGCATCCAGGGCCCAAGGACCAGCATGCAGACGACCGCCGAGACAGCCATCGCCCTGAACGAAGGCATGCCGCGAACAAGGGGAGCAATCAACAGCATCGCGAGCACCGCGAATACCGCGCCGCCATGGGACTGCAGCGCCAATGCCGAAAGCACTGCGGCCAGCACGAATGCCGTGTCGTCAGCGCGCATTGGCAAGTCACGCCCTTGCGCGCGCCCGATTCCGAACAAGAGCCAGGCCGCCGTGATGCCAAACGCAGCCGATAGCAGCTTTGGCCAGATGTAGCCGGAATTGAACAACAGGAACGGCGAAAAAAGGGCCGCGGCCACGATCGCCAGTGACATGGCGTGGGAGCCCGTGGCACGCCTGGCAATCAGTAGCAGAACCGGCGCCCAGAGCGTATTGAGCAGGACGCCCACCGGCCAGGCATGCTGGAAAAGCAGGTAGCTGCCGTCAGTCCAGCTCCAGCGGGTGCCGAACAACTTGCTGAACACCGCATGCCAGCCATAGGAAAGCGGTGGACGATCCGAAACACGCCAGGAGCCCATCCAACCGGTGTCGGCCAGATGCCCCGTTGCAAGCATCTGGCCAATGCGCATCGGAAGCTGGTTGTCGCTCGACCAGCTCGCCGGCTCGAACCGGCCATTGGGTGACCAGGGGCCCGCGTTCACCTCGGGCAACCGGAACACGAACAAGACCACCAGTGCGACCAAAAGCCAGAGCCAGCCTGCCTGGCCAAACCATCGTGGCTGGTCGGCCGGATGGCCGGTGCCTGGGCCGGTAGCGATGAAGCGATGGAAACCAGCGAGTCCCAGCACCAGCAACAGCACGGCGAATACCGAGCCCGCCGTCAGCGAGGACCAAAAGATGAAGAACCCGACATAGCTGACCATGCCGAGTCCGGCGAGCGTGGCCGCGGCGCGCAAGGATTGGCTTGCCATGAACGAGAGGCTGAGATACAGCCACCAGGTCACGCCCATCATCACCATCCAGGCGAGGTACAGATAGGCCGCCGCCTGTAGTGCCGAGGACTTGAGTGAATACTGCCAGGAGATCTTGAACGGCGGCCCGACCGCCAACTCATGGTGCTGCGACCGCGCCTCGACCGACATGACCACTTGGCGCTGGGGCAGGCACCAGTCCGGCCCCGGATCGAAGGTCGCCACCGCCCACTCGTTGTTGGTCCTCGCGTGCGACACGACCCGACTTTCGCCCGTGTGGACGCAGGTTGCCTCCACGCGTATGCCGGGTGCCCCGGGAAAGCCCCGGACCGGCACGCCGAAGCCCCGGCTCGGCAGCACGAAGGGTGCCGTGGACAGCGTCCCCTCCCGCCGTCCGGTCGGCGTCCAGGAGGTCCAGAATCGCGAGTCCGGATGCTGCAGCAGGCTCTGCGGAACTTCGCGCGGATCGCCGGTGGAAGGCACGAATCCTTCCTCGCTGAGCGTCCAGTCATCCGCCCCGACCAGCGGCTGCTTGTGCCGGTCCGGGATGGCCACAAGCAGCACCGCCAGCAGCGCCAGCGTAACCGGCAGTGCCGGTCCGACGCGCATCCAGCCGGGGAGCCCCGTCCAGCCTCGCATCTGCATCATTCGCCCAACTCTCTTTTCAGGATGAAGCACGCCTGGTCGTAGCGGGTGCCGTCGAAGTAGCCCGATACGAACCGCAGCGGTGTGCCGAAGCCGAGACGTACATGGGACTCGGGGATAAAGGTTTCGCCATAGAAACTGGCGTCACGCGGGCCGCCGCCGCTCACGCCCAGCGAGCTCGCGTGCACGAACTCGCCGCGACGGTAGGCCGCACGCGTGGCCTCGAGGTCCGGGAACAGCTCGCCCAGGGCCTTGATGTAGCCGGTGGCACCGGGCTGCCCGGCCGCCCAGGCGCAGAAGTCGAAGAAGGATTCGTGGCGCGTGCTGAATGCCAGGACGCCGCCAGGTTTCAGTATCCGATGGAACTCGGCCATCCAGGCCCTTGTGGCATCCTCGGACAGGTGCGAGAACACCGAGAACGAAAACACCAGGTCGATTGAGGCGCTGTCTATGGCGGTGGGCGGATACGGACTGCAGGTCTTGAAGTTGTCCGATTCGAACAGGGCGCGGGTGATGTCGACGAACCACGGATCCACGTCCAGGCCATGCAGGTTCCGCTTGTGGAAGTCGTGCATGAACACGCGGGAAATCATTTCCCATCCGAAACCAAAATCGAGCGCCGTGGATTCCGGGCCCAGCTCCAGCCCCGCCTGCGCCATGCCTTTGCGGACGTCCTCGTAAAAGGCGTGGGCCTGCCGCAGCGCCGCCTCGGACGAAAGACCGGTTGTGTTGCGCTGCAACTCCTCGTCGGGGAAAGCCGGGAGCGACTCCCCGAGCGGGCTGGCTGCAGGCGACGTCAGGCTCGCGATCAGGGTGCTGAGCCAGGGCGAATCGTCGTCGGGGGTCATGCAACTCTCCGTTGAAGGGCTATGCCCAGGCCCGCAGGATGATGGGAGGCATCAGGGCGTCGTCGCCGTAGCGATAGTTGTTGGTCGTGTATCCGCGGAACACGTCGTAGTCCAGGCCCACCTCGACGCGCCTGAAACCGGCGTCGAGCGCCACGTCGATAACGTCCAGGCCGAAGTGGTAGAAGGTGTAGATGCCGTCGGAGCGCAGGATATCGCCGTGGTATTCGGGCGGTTCGATGTGCTCGATCGAGCCATCCGCGTTCAGCCGCCCGCGCACCAGTGTGTCGCTGCGGTACGGGAAGAACGGCATGGTGAACACGCACGCGCCCTCCTCGGCCAGCACCCGGCGGCATTCCGCGAACGCGCCCCGGGTGTCTGCCACGTGCTCGAGCACGTCGTTGTGTACGATCAGGCCAAGCTCGCCGTCGGCGAAACCCAGGTCCGTGATGCTTCGATGCACGACCGGGGTACCCCGGAAGTCCAGAGTTTCGCCGGCGACGTGGCCGGGGCCGAAATACTCGCTGCCGTGAAGGTCGGGCAGGTACCGCTTGAGCCGGGCGAACATCGGGCTGGTGGCCTCAAGGATCGACGCGCCGCGGTCGCGCGGAAATTCGGTTTCAGCGATGGCGTCGAACAGCAGGCGGTTGCGATTGGACAGCCCGCAGAAGGGGCACATGATGCCCTCGCGCAGGTGCGGATGCTCGCCCAGCATCACGCCGATCTTCACCTGGAACCTGCTTGGCCGCTGGCACACACTGCAGAAGCCCTCGAGCGGCTCCTGCGCCTCGACGTAGGCATCGCCTGCGTCCATCCCGGCGCGGTGGCGATGCAGGGCCGCCATGAGGGTGGATCTGTCCTGGTGCCAACAAAGCATCTTCTCGTCCTTGGTTGAATCCGGTGCCCAATGCGGGAATCTCCGGAGGGTTCGGGCGTGATCGGTCGCGGGGTCAGCGAAGGGCATTCCAGGTATCGGCGATACCTTCCGGCAGGGAAACGCGCGGCGACCAGCCAAACTTCGCGCTGGCCGCGCTTATGTCGAGCACGACGCGGCGCACGTCGAAACTGCGCCCTGGCTCGTGCCTTACTTCCAGCTCGCGTCCAGTGACGTCGCCAATGATCCGGCACAGGTCGAGCAGCGTGTGGCCCTCGCCGCTGCCGACGTTGAAGACGCCTTTCGCGCCTCCCTGCCCCGCCGTAACGGCCAGGGCCACCAGGTCCTCGACGTGCAGGTAGTCGCGCACGGTCTCACCGTCGCCCCATACCGTCACCGGGCGGCCTTCGCGCGCACAGCGCAGGAAAGCGCCGATGGCGCCCTGCACGCCGGAAGTGGACTGTCGCGGGCCGTAGGGATTCGAAGGCCGCAGCACCAGCGGATCGATCAGGCCGAGCTGGTCGTACATGGCCAGGTAGGCTTCGATCGAGGCCTTGACCACGCCATACGAAGAGATCGGGCACAGCGGGTGGCTCTCCGGCACCGGGAACACCTTCGGGTTGCCGTAGACCGTCCCGCCCGACGAGAAGAACACGATCCGTCGCACGCCCCGTGCCTGCATGGCCTGCAGCAGGCGCAGCGTGCCCACGAGGTTTCCCTCGACGTCCGCCACCGGGTCGAGGTTGGAGGTGCCGGGCACGGTCGTGCTGGCCAGGTGGTAGACCACCTGTACGTCGTCAAGGGCCTCGCCCAGGCGATCCGGCTCGGCCAGCGTGCCAGCGACGAACCCGACCCCCGTCCAGTCCACGCCGGCGCGCGGCGCGGCCGGATCCAGGACCCTCACCGCGACGCCCTGCCCGCGCAGCCTTACGACCAGGCTGGAGCCGATGAAGCCATTGCCGCCGATCACCAGTGCGCGCATGCCTCAGCCAGCCTCGCGGGCGACGTGGTCGAGCCCGAACTGGATCCGCAGCGTACCGAGGTAGTCGCTGGCCGCCCGTCGCACGGCCTCGTCCACGGGATGGAGACGCTGGGCCTCGGCCTGCGCGCGCGCCACTTCGTCCATGTGCTTGCCTGCCGCCGAGCCCAGCGTGACGCTGCCGGCGTGGCGGCGGTGACGGTTGAGCGCGGCCGGCTCGAAGCACACGCGGCCTTTCGTGAGCAGGCGCAGGTAAACCACCCAGTCGCCGGCGATGCTGTAGCGGGCGATCTCGTCGATGCCTTCGCGCAGCACGGCCAGCAGCGGTTCGCGGCGGAACACCACCGCGCTCGCGTTCGGCACCACGTTCTTGACGCCCAGGCAGGCCGCCTCGTCGCGGCCGTCGGCGACATACGCCCGGTTCCAGCGGTCGGGCGAGATGTCCCGGGTGTAATCCAGGTAGTTCGGCGCCAACGTCTTCCCGTCCGGATCCATCTGTTCGGACTGGCAGTAACCCATCACGATCGAAGGGTCCTTGGCCATCGCGCCGACCACCGTCTCGAGCAGGCCCGGGTGCGCCAGGTCGTCGGCCTCGGCGATCCAGACATAGTCGCCGGTGGCCAACTCCAGGCCGCGCAGCCACTGCCGGAACACCGAGCCGCTGTTGCTCTCGTTGACCACGACGCGGGGCTCGGGCGACAGGTCGGCGCGCAGCGACTGCAGCACGTCCAGGCTGCCGTCGGTGGAGGCATCGTCGAGCACGATGATCTCGTACACCGGCAGCGTCTGGTGGGTCACGCTGCGCAGGCGCGCCTCGAGGTAGCGCGCGTAGTTGTAGTTGGGCACCACCACCGACACCTTCGGGATGTCGATCCCGCCCAGCGCCAGCAGGTCAAGCGCATAGCGTCGGAACGAGAACTGCTCGTCGACCAGCGTGCGGCCGGCCTCGCCCAGCGCCGTCCGGCGATCCTCGTCGGCGAGCAGTCCGCGCAGCGCGTCGGCATACGCGGCGGAGGTCAGCGCAGGCACCGCGACGCCGCCGTGCTTCGCCACCAGGTCGGCACCGCCGCCGGTGCCGGCGAACGCCACCACCGGCGTACCCACCGACAGGCTTTCGAGCACCACCGATGGGAACGGATCTTCGCGCGACGCCAGTGCATACAGGTCGGCGCCCGCGTAATAGTCGTCGGTGTCGAAATCCAGCCCGACGAAGTGGAACCGGGTGTCCATGCCGCCCTCGCGCAGCACGCGATCCACCGCATCCTGGACGCTGACGTCGCGATGTCCGACCCAGACGAAGTGAAGGTCCGGCACGTCGACCAGGCGCACCGCGGCCTCCGCAAGAAGGTCCACGCCCTTGCGCGGATCGGCATAGCCAACGGCCAGCACGATCCTCGCCTGCGGCGGCAGCCCCAGGCGGGCGCGAAGTGCCGCACGCGCCTCGGACGGGTCGCGCACGCCGCGGTAGCGGCTTCGCGTGAACAGGCCCTGCGGCCGCACGACCAGATTGTCGCGCAATGCGTCGGCGTCGGCGAACTCAGACAGCCCGCGCGCCACGGCATCGCAGGCCACGACCACCTGCCGCGATTCCTGCACCAGGGCTTTCACCGCGGACTCCAGGCCATACTCCCGGATCACGCCGGGAAGCTCGTGCACCAGGGTCACGACCTCGATGCCTTCGCGCCGGAACGCCGGCACCACGCGGCCGGAAACCGCGGTGTTGGCGATCACCAGGCGCGTGCCGCTCTCGCGGCAGCGCTGCGCCAGCGCCGACACCGCCTCGTCGTCGAAGGCCTCGTGGACCGTGCACACGCGGCGGAACTCGTCGGCGAGTCGGCCTGGACCGAGCAGCGCCACCGACACGTTGACGCCCGAATCACGAAGCTCGCGCGCGAGGTTCAGCGCCAGGTACTGGCCGCCGTGCGGATGCGCGTCGTGCGACACCACCAGCACGCCGCGGGGATCGCGCGGCGCTTCCAGCGCCTCGCGCGTGGCCTGCAGGAAGGCATGGCCGAAGCGACGATCCGGCTCGAGCTTGGCGCCCTCGGCCCACTCGTTCCAGGCGTTGACCATCACGATGCGCTCGCCACCCACCGGATGCTGTTCCGCGTAGCCGACCGCGAACTCCAGCCATTCCCGGTAACGCTCGGGCGTCGCATAGGCGAAGGTGTAGCCCTTGCCCGGGCGCCGCGCCTCGTTGTCCCAACCCGGGAACACGGTGCGGATCAGCGGGAAGCCCTTGTCCGGCCAGGCCTTGGCGCTGTCGACGATGGACTGGTAGTGGACTACGTTGCCCTGGTAGTCCGGGTTGATGATGTCGAGCGAGGTGTTGATCGGATCGAAGCCACGCGCCAGCTTGTGCGGCGGGAACTCCATGGCCGCGTCGAAGCCGTGCTCGCGCGGATCCTCGGTGTCGAACTGCACCATCGCGATGAACAGCTCACCGATGCCGGCGGCGCGGCAGTGCTCGCGCCAGCGCAGCAGCGTCGCCGAGGGATCGGGCAGGATCGAGGGCCGGTACACGATCAGCAGCGGCTTGCCGTCGACGCGGATGTAGCGACGGTCGCGCAGGTAAGGCTCGAGGTCCCGGATGAAGGCGAGGTCGTTGTCCGGGCCATGTTCCTGCGAAATCAGGATCTCGCTGTCGTGGCCGTCCCAGCGCCGGGTCCAGTTCTCGTTCGCCCAGCAAAGGCAGAACGGGAAGTCGATGTCGTCCTGTGCCAGGTAAAGCTCCAGCGGCTTCTCCATCAGCCGCTTGCCCGCGAACCAGTAGTAGTGGAACGCAAAGCCATGCAGCCCGTACTGGCGCGCCATCTCCACCTGGCGCTTGAGCACGTCGGGCACGCGCAGGTCGTAGAAGCCCAGGTCGGCCGGCAGCTGCGGCTGGTGGTGGCCCAGGAACTGCGGCACCGCCTTGGTGACGTTGCTCCACTCGGTGAAACCCTTGCCCCACCAGGCCTCGTTCTCTTCAAACGGATGGAACTGCGGCAGGTAGAAAGCGATGGCCTTGGCGCGCAGCGATTCGGGCCGCGGCACCGGTTCGGCGGACGCAGCAACGAAGTCCGGGGCGCGGCGGGAGGCATCGTTGGCAAACAACTCTTCGAGGTACTGGCTGGTGCTCGCGGGAACAGTGGCCGGAGGCTGGGCGGCTGATTCGAGCAGGTTGGGCGGGGCCGCCGGGCGCGGGCGCGAGGCGCTGCAGGTGGGCGCGCCCAGCATGTCGGCATAGGCCGGCATCTTGCGTCGATGGCGCAGTGCAGCGAGGCAGCCGCGCAGCCAACGCATCGGCGCGGTGATGCGCCAGCTGTGGCTCTCGACCACGCGGTCCACTTCACTTTGCCGCAGGTCGGCCCGCGCATGGGCATCGCGCAGCAGGTCGTTGCGGCGGCGCAGGTCGGCGCGGGCCGCGCCAATTTCCGCCTCGCGCACCGCGACAGTGGCCGCCAGCGCCTGCTGCGCGGCTTCGCTGGCCAGCGCGCGCGCAGCCAAGGCTTCCTGTTCCTGGCGCAGCTGCGCCAGCGTTTGCTGGTCCTGCTGGCGCTGCCTGTTGGTCGCTTCCCTGTCCGCGGCGAGCGACTCCACCCTGGCCAGGGCCGCCTGCCCTTCGATCGTCAGCAGCTCGATCCTGGCAAGCGCCAGCTGGTATTCGGACTGCAGCGTCTCAAGGCTCGCCTGCAGCGTCTGGCGCTCGCCCTGCAGCTGCTCAAGCAGGCTCCGGGCGGCCTCCAGCCCGGACCTGGCCTCCTGGGAAGCCTGGCGCATGGCCTCGAGCCCGAGCTTGTGCAGCTCGACCGACTCCCCCAGCACGGCGGTATCGGCGACATGGGCGAACTGTTCGGCACGAATCTCGGCGCCGCCGGCCCTCGCCTCCTCCAGCGCTGCCTCGGCCCGCTCGAAAACGGCCTTGTAGTGGACCCGGAACTTCTCAGCGTCGGCGTACTTTTCCTCCAGGAACGCCGTGCGCGCGCGGTAGGTGATGCGCTGTCCCAGCGCCTCGAACGCCTTCTGGACCAGGTCTTCGCCGGCCGTGCCGCTGAGGCGGCACAGCGCCTGCAGCGCCTCCGGCGGCTGGTCGCCGACCAGCAGTACACCCAGGCCGTGGGTGTGGTGGAACTCGAAGGACGGGTAGCGCGCGCTCAGCTCCTCCCAAAGCCTCCAGACGCCGAACTCGCGCTCGCGCACCATGGTGTCGTGGAACAGCACCACGCCGCGCCGGGACATCTTCGGCAGCCAGGTCTCGAAGTCGTGCTTCACCGCGTCGTAGGTGTGCAGGCCGTCGATGTGCAGCAGGTCGACGCTGCCGTCGGAGAAATACGACTGGGCGTCGTCGAACAGCATGCGCATCAGCTGGGCAAAGCCCGGGTACTTCGCCTGCACGGTGGCCTGGAGCTGCTGGTGGACCTCATCACCGTAGAAGCCCGAATGCTCGTCGCCTTCCCAGGTGTCGACGGCATAGGCCTTGGTGCCGCTGCGGCGGGTGGCGATCGCCTGGCAGAACGCCAGGAAGGAGGTGCCGTAGTGCGAGCCCAGCTCGACCAGGATGGCCGGGGCCATCGCCTCGACGACCCAGAACGCGAACGGCACGTGGCCGGTCCAGGCGCTGGGCGGCACGTCCTCGGGCAGCAGGTAGGTGCTGGCGTTGGGCTGGAAACCGTTCATGCCGCGCGGCCCTGCATCGAAAGCCCCAGTCGCGCGAACGCCAGGCCGAGCCGCTGCTTCAGGCCCATGCCCTGCGAGCGGAACACGCCCACGGTGTCGCCCCAGGCCGCGCTGCCCGGATCCGGGTGCGGCTCCCAGTCGGTATGCACCTCGACCAGCTCGGAGGCACCGATCTTGGCCAGTGCCCGGTAGCCGTCGGGATAAAAGCGCCAGCAGTCCTGCGGGTAACGGTGCTCGGGACCGCGCGAGGGCGCGATCAGGAACACCAGGCCGCCGGGCTTGAGCACGCGCTGCATCTCGAGCCAGGTCATCCAGAAGTGTTCGATGTGCTCGAAGGCCTGGCCGGACACGATCACGTCCATCGACGCGGCCGCGAACGGCAGCCTGTAGGGCGAATCCAGCACCACGTCCACGCCAGGACCGGCCTCGAGGTCGACGCCGGTGTAGTGCCAGCCCGGCTGGTCGAACAGCGTCCGGTAGGAACCGTTCACGTCGAAGGAACCGATGTCCATCACGCGCAGGACGCTCCCGGGGGTGAGGTAGGTCGAGACCAGCCGCTGCATGTGCTGGTAGGAACTGTTGTGCATCAGGTGCTCCGTGCTTCGAATTCGTTGGCGTCCCCCGAAGCCAACGTGACCGAATGATAAGGCAGGCCCAGGAGGCCCGTGGAAACGGTGCTGGTGACCGATTCAATCACCAGGCCGTCGAAGACCCAGTCGTTCTGGACGTGGTCGGCATGGGTGCCGTCCGCCAGCGCGACGTCGAAACTGTAAGTGCCCACGGGCAGCCAGGGCATCCGGAAGGCGAATTCGGCGCGCAGCCGGTGCCCGGCCCGGGCCGGCGGCCGGGGCCCGTGGCCGCTGAGGTAGGTGTTGGTGCCGAACAGCTGCTGGCCCAGCCGGTCCTTCAGGAAGAAGCCCACCACCGGGCTGTCCAGGTCGGCCCGGACGTCGGCGTCGATCCGCAGGCAGACGTTTTCGCCGCCCTCGATCCGCGACAGCGGCCGCCCGTCCGGGCCCACCAGGGTGACCGAACGGATCCGGGCGCGGCCGTCGCCAAAGGTCGAGGCGCTCGGATTGAAGCGGAAGACCCGCATCGTGCTGGAGTCCACGATCGCGTCCTCTTCCCCGGCATCCTCGTGGCCGGCGTCGTCGTCCGCGGCCCGCGCCCCGACCTGCATGCCGTAGGACCTGGCGTGGTAGGCCTCGGAAACCTCCTTCGACGGCCCGTCCATGACCACATGGCCCTTCTCGAGCCAGATCGCACGCCGGCAAAGGTTCACCACGGCTGCTGAGCTGTGGCTGACGAAAATCAGCGTGCCGCCGCCTTCCTGGAAGGTGCGCAGGAAGCGCATGCACTTCTGCGCGAAGAATACGTCGCCGACCGCCAGGGCCTCGTCCACCACCAGCACCTCGGCGTCGACGTTCGCGATCACCGCAAAGGCCAGCCTGACGTACATGCCGCTGGAGTAGGTCTTCACCGGCTGGTCGATGAACTCGCCGATGTCGGCGAAGGCAGTGATGGCCTCGAAGCGCTCGTCCACCTGCTTGCGGGTCAGCCCCAGCACGGAGCCATTGAGGTAGACGTTCTCGCGCCCGGTGAACTCCGGGTTGAAGCCGCTGCCCAGCTCCAGCAGCGCCGCCACCCGGCCGCTGACGCGGACGTCGCCGGCCGTGGGCGTCAGCGTGCCGCAGATCACCTGCAGCAGGGTGGACTTGCCCGACCCGTTCTTGCCGATGATGGCCACGGTCTCGCCGCGCTCGACCCGGAACCCGACGTCGCGCAGGGCCCAGAACTCGGTGAAGTACCGGCCCGGCGACAGCCCGGCCAGTCGCCGCAGGCGCGGCAGCATGGCCTGGCGCAGGCGGTCCTGCGGCCGGGCGTAGATCTGGTAGCACTTGGCCACCCCGTCGACGCTGATCGCCGGCGGCGGCGCGGCGTCCCTGGCGGCCTCAGAGGACATCGGCGAAGCCACTCCGGGATTTCTGGAAGAACCAATAGCCGATCTGCGCCACGAGCAGGGCGACGCCCCAGAACACGGCCAGCAGCGGCAGGTCCGGGGACTGTCCGGCGAAAACCACGTCGCGCGTCTGCTCGATCACGAAGGTCAGCGGATTCAGGTACAGCCAGGCGCGCAGGCCCTCGGGCAGCGCGGACACGGGATAGAACACCGGCGCCAGGAACAGCAGCACGCTGGCCAGGACGCCGGTGACCTGGGCCGTGTCGCGCAGGAAAACCCCGAGCGCCGCCAGTCCCCAGGCCAGGCCCAGCGACAGCACCAGCAGCGGCAGCAGCAACGCCGGCATCCACAGCACCGTCCAGTGCAGGCCGCCGCCCAGCAGCACGACGCCCGCGAGCAGCAGCACCAGCGCGATCAGCGCGTGGTAGGCCGCGGCGCCGACCACGGTGACCGGCATCAGTTCAAGCGGGAAGATGACCTTCTTGACGTAGTTGGCGTTCTGCATCACCAGCGAGGGCGAACGGGTGATCGCCTCGGCCAGGATCGCGTGCAGCAGCACGCCGACGAAGACGAACAGGGCGAAGTCGAACTTGCCGCCCGGCACCGCCGAAGCCGACCAGCGCGCGCCGAACACCACCGAAAACACGAAGGTGTACACCGCCAGCATCAGCAGGGGCTGCAGGATGGACCAGGTCAGGCCCAGCCACGAGCCGCGGTAACGCCCGCTGATCTCGCGCCAGGTCAGGTCCTTGAGCAGGCGCCGGTGGGACCAGAGCGACGCGATCGCCGAATGCAGGCCGGTGGCACGCTGGTAGTGTGGATTCATCGCGGATCAGCGGCCCAGGGCCTCGTCCAGCTCCGCGCGCAGGTCCTGCACGTCTTCCACGCCCACGCTCAGCCGAACCAGGTTGTCGGCGATGCCGAGCGCCGCGCGGCGCTCGGGCGGCACCGAGGCGTGGGTCATGATTGCCGGGTGGTTGACCAGGCTTTCCACGCCACCCAGCGACTCGGCCAGCGCGAACAGCTTGCAGCGCTCCATGAACCGGCGCGACGCGTCGCCGCCGCCCTTCACGTAGATCGAGATCATGCCGCCGAAGCCGTCCATCTGGCGCTTGGCCAGGTCGTGCTGCGGGTGCGAGGCCAGGCCGGGATAGATGACCTTGTCGATGGCGGGGTGCTTGTCCAGCCACGACGCGAGCTCCATCGCGTTGGCACAGTGCGCCTTCATCCGCAGGTGCAGGGTCTTGAGGCCGCGCAGCGCCAGGAAGCTGTCGAACGGACCCTGGATGCCGCCGACCGCGTTCTGCAGGAAGGTCATCTGCTCGGCCAGGCCGGCGTCGTCGCCGACCACGACCATGCCGCCGACCATGTCGGAGTGGCCGTTGAGGTACTTGGTGGCCGAGTGCATCACCAGATGCGCGCCCAGCTCGAGCGGGCGCTGCAGGATCGGCGAGCTGAAGGTGTTGTCGACCGCGAGCCAGATGCCGCGCTTGCGCGCGAACTCGGCGAGGCGGGCGATGTCGACCAGCTTGAGCATCGGGTTGGTCGGGGTCTCGCACCAGATCAGCTTCGTCTTCGGCGTGACGGCAGCTTCCAGTGCCGCCATGTCGTTGAGGTCGACGAAGCTGAAGTCGAGCCCGGCGCTGCGCCGGCGCACGCGCTCGAACAGGCGGTAGGTGCCGCCGTAGACGTCGTCCATGCAGACCACGTGGTCGCCGC